>Ga0193706_1000212_pt1 | contig 39309 bp, 31 predicted proteins | sample U3c1metaG_FD_160130 | JGI IMG/M metagenome (GOLD analysis project Ga0193706, IMG submission 160130) | Soil microbial communities from a riparian zone of the East river system, Colorado, United States - U3c1 | ecosystem: Environmental > Terrestrial > Soil > Riparian zone | place: USA: East River... | reverse complement strand
ATTCACCCGCAGGAGCTCCTGGCGCAAGTGCTCAACACATTGCAACAGCGCCGCGGGTTTGACGCGCGCGAGGTGGCGGACGTGATCGTAGGATGCGTCTCCCAGGTCAACGAGCAGGGATCGAACCTCGCCCGCAACGCGGTCCTCGCGGCAGAATGGCCCGACGACGTATCGGCTACCACGCTCAATCGGTTCTGTGGCTCGGGCTTACAGGCGGTGAACTTCGCAGCCATGGGCGTCGGGTCGGGCGCTATGGACCTTGCGGTCGGCGGTGGCGTGGAAAGCATGTCGCGCGTACCCATGGGCTCCGATGGCGGATCGATGGACGGCAACAACCTTCGCCTGCGCGGACGCGTGTTCCAGGTGCCGCAGGGAATCAGCGGCGATCTCATCGCCACTTTGGAAAACCTGTCCCGCGAGGACCTCGACGCGCTCGCGCTCCGTTCCCAGAAAAATGCGGCGCGCGCCATCGAGGAAGGGCGTTTCGCCAAGTCGCTCTTTGCCGTGAAGGACCCGGCCACCGGTGCCGTCGTGCTCGAACGCGACGAATTTCCCCGCCCCAACACCACGGCCGCGGAGCTCGCAGCACTGAAACCATCGTTCGTTCAGCTGGGCGAGGCAACGGTCGGGCCGAAGGGCGAGACGCTCGATCAGATCGCGCTCGCCAAGTACCCCGAGGCCAAAGCGATTCGCCATCTTCATACTGCCGGCAACTCCAGCGGCATCGTCGATGGCGCCGCCGCGGTACTACTCGCGTCCGAGAAGTACGTGAAGGAGAAGGGCCTCAAGCCGCGCGCCAAGATCCGCGCCATGGCCACGGTGGGCAGCGAACCGGTCATCATGTTGACCGCCCCCGCGCCGGCCAGCGCAAAGGCGCTGAAGATGGCGGGCATGTCGGCGCGCGACATCGACCTCTGGGAGATCAACGAGGCGTTCGCGGCGGTGGTCCTGCAAACCATTCGCAAGCTCGACATCGATCCCGAGCGGGTCAACGTGAACGGTGGCGCGATCGCACTCGGCCATCCGCTCGGTGCAACGGGCGCCATGCTGCTCGGCACCGCGCTCGACGAGCTCGAGCGCAGTGGCAAAGCGACGGCGCTCATCACCATGTGCATCGGCGGTGGGCAGGGCATCGCCACCATCATCGAACGCGTCTAGGTAACGTGACCCTTACCGCCAAAGCGCAACAAAAAGGGCGGACGCACGAGGCCATCCTCGGGTCCGCCGCGCGCCTCTTGCGGGAGAAGGGGATCGCCGGGGCCGGTGTGGCCGACGTGATGAAGGGGGCGGGGCTCACGGTGGGGGGCTTTTACGCGCACTTCGATTCCAAAGAGCAGCTCATCGAGGAGACCGTGCGGCGTAGCTCGGAAGAAGTGCGGCGCCGCCTTTTCGAGCGACTGGAAGACAAACCGGCCGATAAGCGCGCCGAGGTCGTGTTGAAGCGCTATTTGTCGGCCGAGCACCGCGACGAGTTCGTGCAAGGATGCTCGCTCCCGGCGGTGGTCGGCGAAATTGGAACCACCGCCGGAGAGTACCGCGAGGTCCTGCGCGAACAGTTCGTCGCGATGGCATCGGAGATGGAATCGTTGCTTCCCGCGGCAAGCGAACCGTCGCGCCGCTACGTCGCCATCGGGCTCGTTGCGCTCATGTACGGCGGGCTCAGCTTGTCTCGCGCGCTGCGCGGCACGCCGCTGTCCGATGACGTGCTTCGCGCCTGTCGCGCACTCGGCGCTCTGGCCGCGCGCAGCGCCGGAGAAGTGCTGGGCGTCGTGCGCGATCGAGCGAGCCGCAAGCCATAGCGCCGCGTCACTGCGCATCGTCCGCGGCTCGCGATTCGTTGGAGCGCGCTTCGTGCGGTGAGCTATTTCCGAAGCAGCTTGAAGGCGATGTTCCAGTTGTTGCCGTGGATACCAGCTAGTACCCACGCGATGCACATCGCTTCGAGGTAGCGCGACCCTTCGATCCCGCCGATATCGACGACGCCCCACCCGAAGTCGCCGAGCAGACCGGCTACCTTCTTGCGCGCGTCGGCGTTGTTACCGCAAATGAACATGTCCGGGCGACCATCGGCGAAGCTCGGCCGAAACATTTGAGGTGCACCCACGGTATTGAAGGCTTTGACGACGAGCGCTTCCGGCATGAGGCGCTGCACGCGCTCGCCGCCCGAGTCGTTCCCCGACACCGCGAGCTGGGGCGGTCCACCGCCGGCGTGGTCGAGCGGGTTCGTCGTGTCGATGAGAATCTTGCCGCGCAGATTGGCCGCCCCGGCAGCGGTGAGCGCGCTTTCGTTGGCAACGCCCAGCGTCGCCAGAACGACGATCTCGGCGAAGGCCGCCGCGTCGGCAAACGTGCCGGCCGATGCCTTGGGGCCCATCTCTTTGGCCCAAGCGAGCGCCTTCTCGTTCTTGGCTTCACGCGAGCCCATTTTCACTTCGTGGCCGAGCGTGATGAACGCCTTACCGAGAGCTTGCCCGACGACTCCTGTTCCTAAAATGGCAGTGCGCATGCGATCTCCTCGTCGTTGGCCTCGAACGACCTCGCTCGCGGTCGTAGGCGGAGCAGTCTGAATTCCCCCGCATCCAGCTACCCTGGCGACAGGATGCGGCATTCTTCATAGATTGTAAATGCTCCTAAAAAGCCGCCACTCTGCTCGTTACAACGCCCGTCTCGAGGAGAGGTTAGATGCGGAAGAAACCGTCGCTTTACGCCATCGATTTCGGAACGAGCAACTCGCTCCTGGCAGCGGTCGGCAGCGAATTCGAGACGGAGGTGTTCGCCCTCGATCCCTTGGCCAAGGATCCCACGGTCTTTCGCAGCATCCTTTTCTTCTCGGAGCAGTCGGAGTGGTCCTTCGGCGCGGACGCGCTACGTCGCTATGTCGCCGAAGGTATGCGCGGGCGGTTCTTGCGATCTCTCAAGCGATTTCTGCCGATGGCGAGCTTCGAAGAGACACGCCTCGGGTCGAAGAACGTGCGCCTCGAGGAGCTGATTGGCATTTTCTTGCGCGAGATGCGGCGGCGAGCCAATGGCCACTACCAGACTGACGTGCGGCGCGTTTTTCTCGGACGGCCCGCCCTCTTCGCGACCGACCTCGGCGCCGATGCTCTGGCGGAACGACGGCTCTTGGCCGCCGCAAATTTCGCTGGATTCGAGGAGGTCCATTTCTGCCCGGAGCCCGTGGCGGCGGCGTACGATTTTCAGAGCCGACTCGATTCGCCCAAGTTGGTCCTGGTAGCCGACTTCGGAGGGGGAACGTCCGATTTCACCGTGGCGCGGCTCGGTGCCGCGGCGGGGGCGGTCGAGGTCCTGTCGATGGGCGGCGTGTCGGTGGCGGGCGACGTGCTCGACGGGACGATCATGCGCCACAAGGTCTCGCGCCATTTTGGCTCGGAGGTGACGTACCGCGCGCCGTTCGGAAGCAACGTGTTGAAGATGCCGCGCCCGCTGATGGAGGCCTTGTGCTCGCCGGCGGACACGTGCTTGCTCGCGCGCCGCGACGTCATGAGCTTTTTGCGCGACGTACAGAGCGGCTCCCTCGGACCGAACGACAAGGATCACATCGATCAGCTGGTCAGTCTCATCGAAGACGCGCTCGGCTTTCCGATCTTCGAATCCATCGAACAGGCCAAGCGCGACCTTTCGAGCAGCGAGGAGACCGTCTTGCGGTTCGAATACCCCGGCATCGAAATCGAAGAGGTCATCACGCGTCGTGAGTTCGCTTCCTTCAGCGAGGTGCCCGTCGCCGCCATCTTTCGCAGCCTCGACCACACGCTCGAGCAAAGCGGCGTTGCCACGTCGGAAATCGATCTCGTTTGCTGCACGGGTGGCACGGCGCGCGTCGCCGCCATCGCGTCGGGGATACTCGATCGCTTCGGCCCCGACAAAGTCGTGCGTCTTCGCAGCCTGCACTCGGTCATCTCCGGGCTCGCTGCGCGGGCCAAAGCGCACGCCTGAGGCGAAGGTGCCCACATTCTGCGCAACGAACCACACGGTGTCGTTGCGTCGCTTGGGATAGCCTTCCCTAGGCTGGCCATGCCTCATCCCGAGGTCCACGAAGCACTCGTCCTCGTTGCCGCGGCGCTCGAAATGCAACCCGAGCTCGAGCGCGTCGTGTCGTCGCGCTTGCGTCGCGCCGGCCGCCTCGGACCCATCGATCCGATGGAACCAAAGCTGCCCGAAAATGTCGCGGCCGCCGTCGACCGACTGGGTACCGCGCTGCCGCCGCTGACCTTGGCCGAAGGTGCTACCGCGCTTCTCGGCGACCTTTTGGCGGCGCCGTTCGGGAAATTGATGCTCGTCTGGGCGGCGGCGTCGACATGGCGTCGCGATGCCAAGCTGGCCGAGCTTTTGGCTTTGGGAAGCGCTTGCGGCCGCTGGCCCGAACGCGTGCTCAGCGCGGCCCGCGATCGCGTGGTCGAAGGGCCGCTCGTCGACGCGCTCGAATGCGCGCCGCTGCTCGGCAACGGTGCACGTCTCGCGCTGCCCGAGAACGCCGAAGTGCGGGCGCGCCTCGAAATTCTCATCTGGGAAGCGGGTGCCAGCGCGCGTGAGGTCCCCGCGCTCGGAAAATGGTTGTGGGGTTCGGCGGAAACTTTCGACGAGATGATCCGCGGGCCGGCCCACGGCACGCTGCGCGGGCGGGTGCTGGCGGCGCGCTGTCTCGAAGTGAGCGTGCGCGGAATGCCGCCGGCCACCGACCCCGATTTGGTGGGGCGCACCCTGCAAGTGCTGCAGCCGTTGCTCCTTCACCCCGAACCGCTCGTGTGGGTGCACGCGGCGCGCGCGCTCGGACGTCTCACGGGTCCGCTCGAACAGATGGAAGGTACGCTGCTCGATTGGGTGCTCGGCGAATCGCGCGTTCTGCGTCAGCGCGCGATGACCGCCTTCGCGTCGCTCCCCGCAGAGCGGCTGCGCCTCTTGGCCGGACAGCTCATCTCCATTTTGGAGTCTCGCGACGAGGAGCCGTGGGTGCTCGCGGCGGCCGCCGCCGCGACGCCCTATTTGTTCTTCGAGCGCCGAGACCTCTGGAACCGGCTCTCCGCCCGCATTCTCCGGGGGGATGGGGGCGCGGTGGCGGCGCGGGGGCTCGCGCGCGGACTTGCCGTTATCTGGCGGCGCGGGACCCACGAGGCCGAAATCGAGGGGCCTCTCCGCGCGCTACGGGAGATGGCTCGCAGCGCCCGCGCTTCTTCGCTCGACGAGCTACGGCGCTGGATCGAAGTCATCGGCGTGACCGACGTCGTCGACGGTGCCGAGCGCGACCCTTTCGACCTCGAGCTCGGGCTCGAGAACTTGATGCGCCTCGCGGCGCAATACGACGATGCAGAGGCGGACGCGCGCGCGGCGCGGTTCGCGAGCTCGGTGGCAGCTACCTTCCACGAAGCGCGTCGCATCGCGCTCGGTACCGGTCGCGTCCACCTGCGCGCGGCCGCCATCAACGCGCTCGAAGGCTGTGCGCGATCGATCGCGCTGCGCCTGTGGGCGCCGTTATTGGTCACCTGCCCCGCCGGAGAACCGGTGGAGGCACCGAACCTCGACGAAACGTGGAAGATCATTGCCCGCGCACCTGCGGAAATTCTCGATCTCCTCAAAGAGCGCCGCCAGAATCGAAACGGAGAAAACGACGCCGATCTGCCTCTCGAAGTGATGGCGATCCGGCTCGGTAGCTATGCGCTCGATGCCTGCGGCGAAGACTCCGATCTCGGTCCCGGGCGGGGCGCGGCCGCCCACGATACCTGCCTCTGGCTGCGCAAGATCGACGGTTTGGCCGACGGTTCGCGCGAGCTGCCCGATGGGCTGAAAGCTGCTCTCAGCGCGCTTTTTTGGCGTCTGGTGGACACGACGCGGGGAACGGCGCTCGGCGAGGTCGACGACGTGCGCTGGCTCGGCCCGTTCGCCGCGTGGTGGGCGCTCGTCATCGATCGTCCCGCCATGTTGCAGCAACTGGCGACGGCTCTACCCATGATGGCGCCGGGCGCGCTAACCCAATGCTGCGCGCAAGCCGAGGCGCTACGGGGAGCCGTCTCATCGGGGTTCGCCGACGGCATGTGGGGCCTCGCGGCCTCGGAAGCGCTGGCCGCGCTGCACGCCGACGACACCGAGCTGGCGCACGCCTTGGCCGGGCTCGCGCGCGCTCTCGAGGCTTTTGGTGACGCGGCCGGCAACCAGCCGGCGATCGATGCGTTGTGCGTCGACCTGGTGCTAGCCGGTGACCGCTTGCATCGGTCGCTCGCGGATCCGGTGAAAGCGCTGCACCCGGTCGATGACGGGAGCACCGACGATTCACTGGCGAGAGCCGCGACGGAGAATGCGCCGCGCGTCGCGGTTCTCGTGGCTCGCGCCATTCGCGCGCGCGAGCTGTCGATGCTCGACGTGTGGCTCGCCTCGCTCGGCCCAGTCGCCTCCGCGCTCCTCGAAAGTGCCGTGCGAGCCGCCATCCGGCGAACTCCGCCACCGCCGCCGCAACCGAAGAAGAAGGAACCGAAGTTCATCGAAGGCTACGAGCTCGTCAAACCGCTGGGCGAGGGCGGAATCGGAACCGTTTGGCTCGTGCACAAACCGGGGGCCGATCGACTCTTCGTGCTGAAGATCCCCAAGGCGGAGGCGTTGGCCAACGCCACCGACGTCGAACGCGAAGGTATCCTCAGCTCGTTCGTGGAGGAAGCCAAGGCGCTGGCCGGGATCTATCACCCCAATGTGGCCAACATCATCGATCGCGGCGTTTCCGGTGCGGTGCCTTTCTTGGTGCTCGAGTACCTGATCGGCGCCGATCTCAAGCAATATGCGGGGGCGCGCCTGATGACCCTCTTCGAGCTTCGTCAGGTCGTGCTCGAGAGCTGCGCGGGGCTGGCCGCGCTGCATAGCGCCGGTCTCGTCCACCGTGACATCAAGCCGGCGAACCTCTGGCTACGCCTGCCGCTCGCTGGTGGCATTCGGTTCGACCCCAACAAGCATCGCGACCCCGCAGTGGTTCCGCCGCTGGCGACGGTGGTCATCGACTTTGGCATGGTGCGCGCCACGCGTGTGCCTCCGGAAGTCGGGGGGCGGTTCGTGGCCGGAACGGCCGGTTACATCGCGCCCGAGCAGGTGCTCGATCCGGTCGAGCTCGACGTCCGTTCGGATGTGTATGCTCTGGCGGGCACCATCTACAACGTGACGACCGGGCGCTCGTTCTTCGACGATGTCGAGAGTTCCAGGGACCGCATCTTGTCCCACATGCGACGCGACCCCTTCGAGGACGCGGGTCGGCTCCGAGGATACCCGGCCCCCATCGCCAAGCTCCTGCGCGCGGCCACCGCGCTTTCACCCGGCGATCGGCCCTCACCCCTCGACTTCGGAAAGGAATTCAGCGCCGCGCTTTGATAAGTGACCAGCATGTTAATTATCCGATTTTCGAGACCTCTTGCCTCCCGCGTCAATGACTGCAAAATGAAGAGAGCGGCAGGGGCCGTGGAGCTCGATTGAAAGAGACGGCGGTCGACAACCTTTGGCCACGCGAAATCGCTGCGCGCGCGCGGGCGGCGTCGGAAGTGGTCTTCGTCAAGGAGATGGACGGCTGGATGCTGCTCGTCCGCGTCGAGGATGCAGCGGGAGAGACCGCCCAAGTCCTGCAGCGCGGCGCGCTCGGCGAGAGAACGCCGCTCACGCCCTCGATCAGCTTCCGCACGACGATGCGCGTAGGCAACGAACCGCCCGTACGACCTCCCGTTCCTTTCGGTCCCAAGCAGCTCGAGCTGCGCCTGCTGGCGGGCCCGTTCGTCGCAGTGCCCATCCACAAGCGCGCCGGCAGCGGCAAGGAGTTCATCGAGCGGGTGTCGGTGGGACGCGCCATCAACAACGACATCGTCATTCGCGACGACAGCGTCTCCAAGGTGCACGCGTGGTTCGCGCGCGGCGAGGAAGGGAACATCTACATCGCCGACGCGGGCAGTCGCAATAAAACGCTGCTCAACGGCGTCGCGCTTCCGCTGCAGAGCCCGGAAGAGACGACCGGGGGCGACGCGATTCGTTTCGGCGCGGTCGAGGCGCTCCTCTGCTCGGCCAAGGTCTATTGGCAGGCTGTTCACGGCTGATCTCTCGCCGTCGACCTCGTTTTTTCGCCAACTCGCCGCACCCACGATGCAACTCGCTGCACCTGTCGTCTCGGGACGGCAAAGTGCGTCACATTCTTAGCGATGGCTTCGCGGCGCACGGTGTGGCTGTTGGCGGCGTCCTTTTGGGCGCTGTTCGGCCTCATCTCGGGGGTCCAGATCTGGATCAGCATGCGCACCCACGGCCATTCCGGCGTGCGGCTCATCGGGTACTACCTCGTCATCTGGGAGGCGTGGCTCTTGCCGACGGCCGCCATCCTGTGGCTGGCGCGTCGCTTCCCCGTCGTTCCCTTGCGCGCCGTCCCGCTCGCGGTCCACGCCGTTTCGGCCTTTGCCGTCGCGCTCGTGCACGAGTCCTATTGGATCGCGCTCCTGCTTTGGTGGAAACCCTTCGATCGCATGACGCCCGACCCGGCCCAATTCAAGCTCAAGCTGGTCGACGAGCTGCTCCAGTGTCTGCCGCTCGAGCTCGCCATGTATTGCTTGGTGCTCGGCTTCTCCCTGGCCCTCGATTATTACGGCCGCTATCGCGAGCGGGCGGTGCAAGCGGCGGAGCTCGAAACGTCGCTGGCCGACGCGCGTCTCTACGCGCTCGAGTTGCAGATTCAGCCCCATTTTCTCTTCAATACGATGAACGCGATCACCTCCCTCGTGCGCACGCAGCGTAACGACGAGGCGGTCGCCATGATCGCCGGTTTGAGCGAGCTTTTGCGCTATACGCTCGACCACAGCGGCCATCAACGGGTGAGGCTCGGTGAGGAGCTGGCCGTTCTCGAGCGCTACCTCGAGATCCAGCGCTTTCGCTTTCCCGACCGCATGACCTTTCGCGTCGACGCCTCCGCCGAGGTGCGGCGGGGCACCGTGCCCACCTTGATTTTGCAACCGCTGGCGGAGAACGCCGTGCGTCATGGCATCGCGCCGAGCGCTTCGCCAGGCGTCGTCGACGTGCGCGCGTTTCGCAGCGAGGACCGATTGCGCATCGAAGTCTTCAATAGCGGCAAACTGGCCGGCTCGCCGGCACAAGGAATAGGGCTCTCCAACACCCGGGAGCGGCTCCGTCATCTTTACGGGGAAGGATGGACATTCGATCTCGCGAGCGCCAACGGCGGTGTGATGGCGTCGTTGTCGTTACCCTGGAGCGAGTCGACATGAGCGCCGACGAAGCCGAACCGCTCCGCGTCGTCGTGGTGGACGACGAGCCGCTCGCCCGCGATCTCATGCGCTCCCTGCTGGCCAAGGACACCGAGCTCCTCGTGGCCGGCGAAGCAACCGGCACCGAGGCCGCCGCGCTCATCGCGCGTACCCGCCCCGACATCATGTTCCTCGATATTCAGATGCCGGAAGTGGACGGCTTTGCTCTGCTCGAGTTGGTGGGCGCCGACGCGGTGCCGGCCGTCGTCTTCGTGACGGCGTACGATCGCTACGCGCTGCGCGCGTTCGAAGTTCATGCCCTCGACTACCTGCTGAAACCCGTCGAAGAGCGAAGACTCGCGACCGCGCTCGAACATGCCAAAAAAACCGCGCGCGGACGTCGCAACGGGCAAGTCGACCCCCGTATCGCCAAGCTGCTCGCCGATCGCGCCGCGTCGCGATCACGCTTTCTCGTGCCCGTGCGCGGCAAAGTCATCGTCGTGGACGCCGAGCACATCGAATGGATCGAAGCGGCGGACTACTACGTTTCGCTGCACGTCACATCACCGGCCGGCCCCGCGTCGCACCTGCTGCGCGAGACGATGGATGATCTCGAAAAGCAGCTCGATGCGGACAAGTTCATGCGGGTCCACCGATCGGCGATCGTGAACCTCGATCGCGTGCGCGAGATTCATCCCCTCTTTCGCGGCGACTGTACGCTCGTTCTCGCCGATGGCGCCCACGTCAAGCTGAGCCGCAGCCGCCGCAAGAATTTCGAGGAAAAGTTCGGCGAACCGCGGCGACGGCGGTGACCTCCGCGCTGCCGATGCGCGTCAGAAATGCAGACCGCTTCCGACGTAGAGCGCGACCTCGTGAATGCGCAGGGTGCCGTGCGCCGTCTGTAACGGCCCGCCGGCGGCGGTGATGGTGTCGGGATTGCCGACGGCGCGCCCGAAGTCGCTATTGCTGAAGGCATAGCGGAGCGCGAACACGGTGGAGAAAGTGAGCGAGCTGACCGCTTCGCTCGGCGCGAGCTGGTGTTCGTTGCTGATCTCGACGCCGACGGTCCCGCCGTAGAAATCGCCGCCGCCGCTGAGCAGACTCCAGCCTACGGCGTCGGGACTGCGGTCGGTGAAGAGCCCCGCGCCGAGCGCAATCGACGGCAGGATGGGTTGGTAGATGCCGAGACGGGCGTTGGCCACCGCCTTGCGATCCACGTCCACGTCCGGCCGGCGGATCGCCGGCTGAACGTCGAACTCCCCCGCCACCCATCCGCGCCCGAGATGGTAGGCAAGGGCGAAACCGGCGCGCCCGGCGCGAAGAAAATCGAGCTTCGCTCCCACTTGGCGGGGGCGGTCGGTATGAGCGAAAACGCTCGGCGTCGAGCCTCCGCTGGCGCTGCTTTCCTGCAAAGTCAGGTCGGTATCTCGGTAGATCAGCATCCGGGGCGTGCGAAAGCTCACTCCCCACGTGAGCTCCGGCGTCACGTCGATCTGAAGGCCCAATCCCGATTCGAGGCTGAGGTACGTCTGAGTAGCGAACGTTGTACCGCTACGCACGATCTCGGTTTGACCATCGCCCTCGATGGCGCCGAAGAGCGCGACCGACTGTGTCGTGGCGGCGTACCCGCCGATCAAGCTCATTCCCAGGCGAACGCCAGGGGCGAGCGTTCCGCCAAGCGCCGTGGCAGCGATGTGCTGCGTGTCGGCGACAGTGGCCGCGACTTGCCAATCCGAGCCGCCGGTGCCGGTCTTTTCAGTCAGCCCCTCGCGCAGCACGAAGTTCGACATGTGCGGCGCGAAGTATCCAAGTCCGAGGGACCAACCCGGCGCCACCCTGCGCACATAGGCGATCTGCGTAGGTACCGAGATGAACTCGGTGACGGCCCCGTCTTGCGCGGCGCCACTCGTCGTCGAGAGAAGGCGCGGCGCCGAGAAGAAACGGAGGGAATAGGCGCTAGCGCTGACGTCGATTTGATCGCGCGGATCGCCGCCTAACCCGGCGGGGTTGTACCAGATCGAGCTCGCATCGGTGACCGTCGCCGACACCGCGCCTGCCGTCATCGACGCGCGGTTGCCGACCAGCATCTCGTCGTCGTTTCCGGCCGTCGCCGAAGAGGCGTGGACGATGCAACCGAATGTCGCAATGACCACGAGTCGGAGGCGCATCGCGGCGCAGCATAGTGCTCACCCGGCCGCGCGTCAGCTGCTCCGAGGCGCCGGAGCCGGGGCGGGGCGTTCCTTTCTTGTTCGGCGGCGTCTCAAATGGTAGGCCGATCGTGTGCAGCGAGTCGCCGTAGCGCTGGCCCTAGCGGGCATGTTGGCAACGGCCAACAGCAGCGGTTCTACCGACGAGCCGCAGCCCACCTCGCCCATCCCCAAAGAATGCCGCCAGCTCCTGCTCGTGCGCAGCCGATCGTGGCGCACCTCGATCGCGACGCTGGAGCGCTACGATCGTGACGACACTCTTCAGTGGCGCCGCGTCGGCGAAGCGACGCCCGTCAACGTCGGGCGCAACGGGATGGGGTGGGGACGCGGCTTACATGCAGCCGCCCAATCGGGGCCGGTCAAGCGCGAGGGGGATGGGCGCGCACCTGCCGGGGTGTTTTCCCTGGCCCTCGCATTCGGCGTCGCCGAAGAGCTTCCCCCCGAGGCCAAAGGTTTTCCCTATCTGCACACGCTGCCGACCACGTACTGCGTCGAAGACGTGCGTTCGAAGCACTACAACCAGATCATCGATGCCGGCGAGGTGAAGATGACCTCGTGGGAACGGTGGAGCGAGATGCAGCGCGCCGACGGCCTTTTCCGCTGGGGTGTCGTCGTTCGCCAGAACGGCCCCGACACCAAAACCGGCGCCGGCTCCTGCGTATTTCTGCACATCTGGCGTGGTTTCCGGCATCCCACCGCCGGCTGCACCGCGATGCCAATCGAGCAAATCCAGGAGACGGTGCGCTGGCTCGACGGCGCCGCGCAGCCGCTGCTGGTGCAGCTACCCGAGCCGGAGTATCAAAGGCTGCATGAGACGTGGGGGCTTCCCTGACCAATCGCATCGAGATGCGGGCGTTGTTCGCGCCCGCCGCGCAAGATCGCGCAAGGAGATGTTTTCATGATCCACGGAGCTCACGTCATCATCTACAGCAAGGACGCGGACGCGGACCGCGCGTTTTTCCGGGACGTTCTCAAGTACCCCGCGGCGGACGCCGGGCACGGTTGGCTGATTTTCGCGCTGCCGCCGGCCGAGATCGCCTTTCATCCTTCCGACAAGAACGACGTGCACGAGTTCTATTTGATGTGCGACGACGTCAAAGCCGTGATGGCGGAGATGAAGGCCGCCAAAGTGGAATGCTCCCCGATCCACGAAGAGCGCTGGGGCTCGATCACGCATGTGGCGCTGCCCGGCGGCGGCAAACTCGGCGTCTACCAGCCGAAGCACGCGTCCCCCCTCGACCTGGCGAAGAAGTAGCGGGCGGCCGGGGGCGACGAGAGAAGCAGCGGTTGCGCCGCTCACTTCAATAAGGACGGCCGCACACCTCTTATGGAGAGGGAGTCAACGCGATGGCAACCGCTCTGTCCCGAGCGGTCAAAATGCTGCAATCGCGCGAAAGTACGGCGTTCAGCCCCGCGTACCTGCTCAAGGCGCAACAAGCTTCTGCCGTTGTGCTGCCCGTGACCACCATCATTGGCCTCGTCGTTGTCTTTGCGGCGGTCCTTGGCGGCTACGCCATGGGCGGAGGGCCCTTCGCGGTTTTGCTGCAGCCGAACGAGCTGGTGGTGATCGGCGGCGCGGCGGTGGGATCGCTCGTCATCTCTGCGCCGGGCAAAGTGGGCAAGCGCCTTCTCGCTTCGTTCAAGAAAGCGTTTACCGGCAAACCTCCGGGCAAGAACGACTTCCTCGATCTGCTGAAATGTCTCTTTCAGATTTTTCAGGCGATGCGAAGGGAAGGCGTGGTGGCCTTGGAGGCGCACGTTCAAGAACCCAGCAAGAGCACCATCTTCAAGCAATTCCCAACGGTGCTCGCGCGCCACCACGCGGTCGACTTTCTCGTCGGCGGACTGCGTCAGCTCGTCGATGGCTGCACGCCGACGGAGCTGGCGCAGCTCTTCGACACGGAGCTGGAGACCCATCACGACGAGGAGCATCAACCCATCAACCTGATCCGCAGCACCGGCGACGCCCTGCCCGGTCTCGGCATCGTCGCGGCCGTGCTCGGAATCATCATCACCATGGCGCACATCGATGGCGGGCCCGAGGTGATCGGCCATCACGTCGCCGCCGCGCTGGTGGGGACGTTTCTCGGCATTCTGATGTGTTACGGCATGCTCTCGCCGATCGCGACGGGCATCGAGATGCAGGCCGTGTCCGAGGCGCGTTACCTTTTGTGCATCAAAGAGGCGCTCCTCGCCGCCGCGCGAGGAACGAACCCCAAGCTTGCCATCGAGTTTGCGCGAAGCGCGATCTTCTCCGATGAGCGCCCCACGTCCATTGAGCTCGAGGCTGCGCTCAAGGCCATGAAGAAGTAGGTCGCCGTGTCCGAGCCCGAAATCATCATCATCAAGAAGAAGGCCAAAGGGCACGCCGCTCACGGCGCGGCGTGGAAGGTTGCATACGCGGACTTCGTGACGGCCATGATGGCGCTCTTCATGGTGCTCTGGCTCGTTTCTCAGACCGATCAGAAAATCAAAAAGGCGATTTCCGACTACTTTCGCACCGGTGTTTTCTCGGGTGCGCCGTCCGTCCTCGAGGGGGGCATGGGCGTCTCCGACCACGGCTTCGTCGACACATTGTCGAACCCGCAGGTGGTCGATGCGTTCGACAACGACGCGAGCTCGAAGTTTTTGCGCGATGCGGTGCGCCGAGCCATCGTTCGAAGCGGTAGCACCGCGCTCGCCGATCGCGTCACCATCACGCCCGGCCCGCAGGGGACGCTCATTCAGATCGCCGAAGGGCGCGAAGACCTGCTCTTCGATCTGTCGTCTTCCGATCTCAAGCCGCCGCTCGTCAAGCTTCTCGCCGCGCTCGGCCCCGAGCTCGCCAAGCTCGGGCAGCCGCTCGAGATCCATGGGCACACGGACGGGCGCCCCTTCGCGTCCAGCGCGGGGCGAAACAATTGGACCCTTTCCTTCGAGCGCGCGGAACGAGCGCGCGCCGAATTGCAGAAAAACGGCGTCCCCGATGCGTTGATCGGCGGGATGTATGCACACGCCGCCACCCAGCCCGTCGACAAGGATCCGCTTTCACCGACCAATCGGCGTCTGTCGATCTTTGCGCGTAACCCGACGATGGTCGCCCACAGCGCAAAACCGAGCGCAAGCGCCCGCCCCGCAGAGAGCGCCAAAGCGGGCGAGTCCGCGAGACCGGGAGCCAGCGCGACGCCAGCCGAGAGCGCCAAGGCCGCGGCGAGCGCGAAGCCGGGCGAAATCGAGAAGCCGGGCGAAGTCGGGAAGCCGAACGAAGCAAAGCCGGGCGATAAAGCGGAACACGGCGCGCCGGCGCACTAGGCTGTCAGCTGGAACGCGCCTCACCGTCGGGGCTGGTGATGACCACCATGTAGCCGTCGGGATCGCGGAGCCACATTTCGCGGTGTGCTGGCCCCGGATTGACGTGGGGTTCCTCGACGACGTGCGCCTTCATCGCCCTCGCGCGTTTGACCGCGCCGTCGAAGTCGTCGAGCTCGAACCATAGAAGCACGCCGCGCCCGAGCGGCGCTGATTTGGCTGCCGCGAGGTTCGGATGATCCTCTTTGTCCGACGCGTGCAATTGGAGAATGAGTCTACCGTTCGAGAGGACGCGGTCGTAGACGTTGTCAGGCGTGTCTTCGCCCAGGCGCTCTGCACCGAGAAGTCGCGCATACCATCGACTCGAACCTAGGACGTTGCTGACGGCGATGAGAGGTTGGGGCCGAACCGCAGAGGAGAGGTGGGCCTTCGTCGACGCGTGCGCGTGCCGATGCGCAGCCCCACGCACTTTCGCCTTCGCCTTAGGCGTCGTCTTCGCCTTCGCCTTCGTCTTCGTCTTCGTCTTCGTCTTCATCGAATCGATTCTCCCGGCGGCGGTGCGAACTTTGCGAACGTTTCGCTCTCCGTCAACCTTGGGTGATCGCCGCGTCGGGGCCCCCAGTAGGAAGGCACTCACGCTACCACGGCGGGCTGAGCTGCCTCTCGCTCGCGGCGGGCGACGACGAGCGCGTGCTGCCTGCGTGGGGTAAGGTCTGCGCCCTCCGGGAGACGCGGGTGTCCAAAGAACTGCTCGATGCTGTCAAAAAGGCCGCGCTATCGGCCATTTTTTCGCAGGGTGTGAAGCTGGCTCGCGAGGGCGCCGTCCTCGCGGAGCGGCAGGGGGCGGACGAAGCGGTGCTTCGCGTCCGTGCGCCGGGGCGCGCTGCTTACCTCACCGTGACGCTCTATTTCGGGGATCTCGAATGGACCTGCGACTGCATGGGTCCGACCGATCCGTGCCCGCACGTCGTCGCGGCGAGCATTGCCGTCCATCAAGCGGCGGAGCGTGGCGAAGAACTGCCCGCCGCGGCGACGACCGGGGCGCAGCTCGAGTACGTGTTTCGGCGTCTTCCGTACGGTGGCTTGACGATCGATCGCAATGTCGTGGTCGCCGGCGAGAAGGTTCGCATCGATGCTTCGCTGACGCTCACCCGCGCCCAGAGCCAGTACGGCTTCCAAGCCGGCCCCGGGGACCTCGTCGCCGATCGCCTCATCGGTGCCGCGGGTCGCGATCCCCTGCGCGGCGGTATCTGGCCCGCCCTCATCGAAGCGCTTTCCGGTACTCACATCGAGCTCGATGGAAGGCCCATGCGCGCAGTGGTCGACCCTATCGTCCCAGTGGCTCGCGTGTTCGACCAAGGCGCGGACGTGGTTCTCACGATCGAGAAAAGTGGCGAGCTCGACGAGGTGATCACCAACGGGCTCGGCCGATCGGGCGACGCGCTGCGTCCGCTCGGACTTCTGGACGTGACCGGTGGCCGCGCCGAGCGTCTGCCGCTCACCCGGCGCTTTTCCGCAGGGGAGCTGGGCGAGCTGTCCGCCAAAGTACTGCCGGACATGGAATCGCGGATGACCGTCGCCATCGCGTCGAGCCGCCTTCCAAGGCGCGAGAAGCGCGCGACGCCACCGCGCATCGTGTTCGAAATCGACAACGAGGTGCACGCCTTGAGCGTTCTGCCCCTGCTCGTGTACGGCGATCCGCCGCGCGCGCGTGTCGACGCGGGGGAGCTCGTGCATCTGCAAGGTGATGCGCCGGTGCGCGATCTCGCGGCCGAGCGCCGTCTCATCGAACGACTGCGCAGCGAGCTGAACCTCGTCTTCGGTCGGCGCGTCGACTTCGACGGTCAGGAGGCCAACCGCTTCGCGGCGCGGCTGCGCGATTTTCAAAGCGGCGCCGGGGCAGCCAGCGCCTCGCCTCTCGTTCGTTCGAGGCCGCTCGTGCCGCAGGTGCGCATCGATGGCGACGCGTTCCACGCTGAGTTTCTCGTGCCCGCCGCGGAAGGCGAAGAGGCGACGAGCGGCGCACCACCCGCGCGCGCGGGCATCGACGCGGTGCTTCGCGCCTGGCAGGACGGACTTTCGCTGGTGCCCCTCGATGGCGGCGGATGGGCTCCTTTGCCGCTCGATTGGTTGGCGAAATATGGCCATCGCGTCGCGGATTTGCTCGCCGCGCGCGACGCGGAGGGGCGCATCGCGCGCGTCGCTATTCCGGCCCTGGCGGCGCTCGCCGACGAGCTGGAACAACCGCGCCCCCCGGCGTGGTCGGCGCTCGAGCCGCTCCTTCGCGATTTCGAGGCGGTGCCGCGCGCCGCGCTCCCCGCCGACCTCACCGCCACGCTCCGATCCTACCAACAGGCCGGTGTCGATTGGCTCTGCTTTTTGCGCGACGCCGGCCTCGGCGCGCTCTTGGCCGATGACATGGGCCTCGGCAAGACGCTGCAAACGTTGTGTGCGCTGCGCGGTCGCACGCTGATCGTGGCCCCCAAGAGCGTCGTTCACAATTGGCAAGCGGAGGCCATGCGTTTTCGTCCGAGCTTGCGTACCGCGCTTTATCAGGGACCGAAGCGCGCGCTCGACGGCGCCGCCGACGTGACCATCACGAGCTATGCCATCTTGCGACTCGACGCCGAGCGCCTGGCGCAAGAATCGTGGGACACCATCGTGCTCGACGAAGCACAGTCCATCAAAAATCCCGATAGTCAGGTGGCCCGCGCCGCCTTTGCCCTGCAGGGAAAATTCTTGGTTGCGCTCACGGGGACGCCCCTCGAGAACCGTCTCGAGGAGCTCTGGAGCATCCTTTACTTTTCGCATCGCGGCCTTTTGCCGGGGCGGAGCCAATTCCGCGATCGCTATGCCACGCCGATCGAGCAAGGCGATCGGGAGCGACTCGCCGCGCTACGCCAGAAGACGAAGCCTTTCATTTTGCGCCGCTTGAAGCGCGATGTCTTGCGTGAGCTTCCCCCCCGCACGGACATGATCCTCGAAGTCGAGCTCGATCCCGCCGAACGCGAGGTGTACGCCGCCGTGCGTGCGGCCACGCTGCGCGACGTGATCGCCAAGCTGCAGGAAGGAGGGAGCGTGCTCCCCGCGCTCGAGGCTCTTCTTCGCTTGCGCCAAGCCGCGTGTCATCCCGCGCTCGTGCCCGGCCAAGACGCGCCGAGCTCTTCGAAGGTCGACGCTCTCCTCGAAAATCTCGAGGAAGCAGCGGCCGAAGGCCACAAAGCACTCGTGTTCTCGCAATGGACGAGCCTTCTCGATCTCGTGGAGCCGCACCTCACTGCCGCCCAGATTGGCTTCGCGCGGCTCGATGGCTCGACGAGGGATCGCGCTGCGGTCGTCGCCAGCTTTCAATCGGAATCGGGCCCCCCCGTTCTTTTGACGTCGCTGAAGGCGGGCGGGACGGGCCTCAATCTGACGGCTGCCGATCACGTGTTCTTGCTCGACCCTTGGTGGAACCCGGCCGTGGAAGACCAGGCTGCCGACCGCGCCCACCGCATCGGCCAGGAGCGACCCGTCATGGTCTACCGGCTCATCGCCAAAGATACCGTCGAGGAGGGAATCCTCGCGCTGCAGGCCAGAAAGCGAGGGCTCGCCGAAGCGGCGCTGGAAGGAGCCGCTGCTGCGGCGGCGATCACCCGCGACGATCTCTTGTCGCTCCTCAGCTCGTGATGGTTCGATCCGTCTTTCTGGCCCGCGACAGCCCCGATTGTCGATAGCGGCCTGGCGACACACCGATTTCGCGGCGGAACGCGTTGATGAAGTTGGAGAGATCAGTAAATCCGACGGCGAAGGCGATTTCGGTCACGGGGCGCGATGTGTCCCGCAAAAGGTCGATGGCGCGGCGGATGCGTGTCTGGATGAGAAACCGATAAGGCGTCACGCCCGTCTCGCGCTTGAAAAGACGCAAAAAGTGAAAAGGGCTGAGACGGGTCAGCGCGGCGAGCTCCGACAGACGGAGCTCGCCCTCGGCGGACTGCTCGATGTGCGTGATCGCGGCGACGACCTGATCGCGCGCTCGCCGGTTGTCGGGCACCCCCGAGCTCGAGCGTGCGGAGCCGGTGCCGGTCAAGGCGAGCACATGCGACGCTAGCGAAACGCCGAGCTCTTCGAGCCCCATGCTGCAGCCGCCCGCGGACAGGTTCTCGACGGCGAGCCGCCTTAAGGCGTCGACGCGCGGCTGTGGGGGCAGCACGTTCGACGCGAAGGGGCGCGGCCCGACCCCGCTGCGTAGCGACTCCGCGAGATCTTCCAGCGCCCTTCCCTGGAAATCGAACACGAGGCAACGGTCACCTACGCCGTGATCGTGGGACGCTTCGTAGCGCTGACCGGCGTTGCCGAGAAGCAAGAATCCCGTCGACAGCACCTGGATGCTTCGGCCCGTGCGAATTCCGAAGACTCCCGATTGCACGACGGCGATGGAGGCACGCTCGAACGCCTCGTCCTTGGGTGGATCGCCGAGACACGCGGTGCAGTTGTACTCGCGTACCCGAACCAGACCTTCGGCGGTGGCGGCGCGCCAAGGTCGGGCTGGAACGAGCAATGCGTCCGCGTCGGCGCCATGCGCATGGGGCGGAGATTCCCGATCCATCGAGCAATTTCTACCAAGTTTTCGAGCGCCGCGCTGGTTACGAATGGGAAAAAGAAGCCGAGTTCGTCGGCGCTAACACGGAGATTTACCCATGATCGACCACGTTCAATTGAAGGTGAAGAGCTTCGAAAAAAGCCGGCAGTTTTACGCGCGCGCCCTCGAGCCTCTCGGGTACGGCGTGCAATACGAGGACGCGGCCAGCAAATCCGCAGGCTTCGGCGCCAAGGGCGCGACCGAGCTGTGGATTGGCGAGGGGGGACCGGTCGCGCCTGTGCACATCGCGTTCCGCGCGGGGGACAGGAGCGCAGTACAAAAGTTTCACGCCGCCGCTCTCACCGCCGGCGGAAAGGACAACGGCGCGCCGGGCATTCGAACCGACTACAGCCCCACGTACTACGCTGCCTTCGTGCTCGACCCCGATGGCAACAATGTCGAGCTCGTTTGTAACGAGAGCGCTTGACGGCGCTGTCACGCGCGTCGATGTCGTCGAAGGCACCATGAAAAACCGCCGGAGCTTCTCGTACACGCTATTCGATACCGCGATCGGGCGCTGCGCCGTAGCGTGGAGCGATCGCGGTATCGTTCGCATTCAATTGCCAGAGGCGAGCGATGCGAAGGCCTTTCGCCGTCTGGCGATGACGGATGACCTCGCGCTCTCCGAACCGCCGGCCGCTGTGGCCAACGCGATCGCGCAAATTCGCCTTCACCTCGAAGGCGATCGGCAGGACTTCCGCGATGTCCCGCTCGACATGAGCGAGGTTATGGGATTTTACCTGCGCGTCTACCAGGCGGCGCGTCGCGTCGCCGCGGGACGAACGATCTCGTATGGAGAGCTCGCGACGCGCATCGGCGCTCCGGGCGCGGCGCGCGCCGTAGGTCAAGCGCTCGGCAAGAATCCGTTCCCCATCGTCGTCCCTTGTCATCGCGTGCTCGCCGCCCATGGGCGAGCGGGTGGCTTTTCGGCCTACGGAGGCCTCAGCACCAAACGCCGCATCCTCGCGGCGGAAGGCGTAGAACTCGAGCAACCAGGCCCACCTCGGCGGCAACCCGCTGCCGTCGAGGCACAGACGGCGAAAATGACCGGGCCGCGCTAGGATGGGCGCGTGCCGTTGCCTATCCGCCCCCCGGTTTTGCCCATGCTCGCCAAGCGCGTCAGCGAGCTCCCCGATGGTGAAGGTTGGATTTTCGAGCCTAAATGGGACGGGTTTCGCGCGCTCGTTTTTCGCGACGGTGAGGAGACGTTCCTCCAAAGTCGGGACGAGAAATCGCTGAACCGGTACTTCCCCGAGCTAATCGCACAGCTCGAGGCGCAGCTTCCGCCGCGCTGCGTGCTCGACGGCGAGATTGTCGTCAAGCGCGGCGGAGCGCTCGATTTCGAAGCGCTGCAGATGCGCATCCATCCGGCGGCGTCGCGGGTCAAGCTGCTCGCCCAAGAAATTCCCTCGGCGATGGTCTTTTTCGATCTGCTCTGCGAAGGGGACGAAGATCTGATGACCACGCCGTTCGGTGAGCGACGGCGGCGCCTCGAATCGATGCTGGCGCGTTCGACCGCTCCGCTGCACGTGACCCCGGCGACGACCGATCGTGCGACGGCGGGCGATTGGTTCCGGCGTTTCGAAGGCGCGGGTCTCGACGGCGTCATGGCCAAGCCCCAAAACGGCGCGTACGAGCCGAACAAGCGCGTCATGTTCAAGGTGAAGCACGAGCGCGAATGCGACTGCGTCGTGGCCGGCTTTCGCTGGCACAAGAACGGGGAAGGGGAGGCGATAGGTTCGCTCTTGCTCGGCTTGTTCGACGATGCGGGAACGCTGCATCACGTCGGGGTGAGCGCCAGCTTCACCGCGGTCAAACGCCGCGAGCTCAAGGAGTTTCTTGCGCCTTACCTCGAGAATGCGTTGGTCAATCACCCGTGGAAAGCGTGGATGGAGTACGCCGACGAATTCGCGGCCAAGGGACAGCGTGTCCCGGGCGGGATGAGCCGCTGGAGTCAGGGCAAGGATCTTTCTTGGGTCGCGCTGCGCCCCGAGCTCGTCGTCGAGGTCGCGTACGACCACATGCAGGGGTCGCGCTTTCGTCATACTGCACAGTTTCGCCGTTGGCGCACCGACAAGAAGCCGAGCGATTGCACGTATGCGCAGCTCGAAGTCGTTGCCCCGCACGAGCTGCAGACGATCTTCGACGGGCACAAGTAACGGCTCTAGCGCGGCTGTCGACTCACTCGCCGCGATCTTTCACTTCGCGCCAATGCCGGCGCCATTCGCGCGTCGGGTCGTCGTCGGGATCGGGCGTTTCCTGCGGCGGCCTTTCGGCTTCGGGAACGTGGCGCAGGTTCACGCGGATGCGTGTCCACGTCGAGGACCGCCCGCGCATGGAGTCGACGAGCACGTCATCGACGGCGAGTTGCTTGGCCACGTCCGGGTGTCGGACCTTCCAGCGCTCCAAGCCGGCGAGCGCAGCTTCCTTGCTCGGCGAATTGGCGATGACGATCAGCGGCATCTTGACGCGCGGCTGTTTGGGCGCCAATTTCGCGCGCGAAGGTGCAACCCTCGGTGCCTCGCCGTCCATTTTGCGAGAATGGGGGGGCCATGGTGCATCGCCGAGCCCCGCCGCTTCGTCGCGCGTGGCAAGCTCGAACAGCTTTTCCAACGAGCCGGCCTTGGCGTCCATTTCCGCGTGCGGATTGCCGAGCTTGGCGAAGCGCTCGGGAACCGTCGCGACCGTGAAATCGGCCGCGTCACAGTCGGGTACCTCGTCCCACGTGAGGGGCGTCGACACGCGCGCGTCGGGAAGTGGTCGCACCGAGTAAGCGGAGCAGGTGGTGCGATCTTTCGCGTTCTGGTTGTAATCGAGAAAAACGCCGTGGCGCTCTTCCTTCCACCATTTCGAGCTTGCAATGGTCGGGGCGCGCCGTTCGATCTCGCGTGACAGCGCCAGCGCCGCGGTGCGCACTTCGGTGAAAGACCAGCGCGGCTCGATGCGCACGTTGACGTGCATGCCGCGCGAACCGCTCGTCTTGGGATAGCCGGACAAGCCGAGCTCTTCGAGCAGCGCCTTGACCTCGAGCGCCACCTTGCGCACGTCGCTCCACGGCACGCCGGGACCGGGATCGAGATCGACCCGCAGCTCGTCGGGGTGATCGAGGTCGCCCGAGCGCACGGGGTGCGGGTGAAGCTCGATGCAGCCCAGGTTGACGACCCATGCGAGCCCCGCGGCGTCGTCGACGACGACCTCTTCCGCGGTGCGACCGGATGGGAACGACAGGGTGACCGTGCGCAGCCAGGTGGGGCGGTTTTCCGGCGCACGCTTTTGGTAAAATGCTTCGCCGTCGGCGCCGTCGACGAACCGCTTGAGAACGATGGGGCGATCGCGGATGCCCTGAAGCGCGCCCTCTGTTAGGGCCAAGTAGTACTGCACCACCTCGAGTTTCGAGAGCTTGGCCTGCTTGGTGAAGTAGGGCTTGTCGGGATTGGTGATCCGAACTTCGTGCCCTTGGATCGAGAGAACCGCGGCCGCCTCTTTCTTCGCCACGCAACCGAGGCTACACCAGGGGCATGGCCGACACGAAGCAAGACGTGCTCGACATGCTTCGCGATCTCGCCGAGCTGACGATGCTCGAAGACGGCGATCCCCAATCGTTTCGCGTGCGCGCCTACGAAAGCGCGGCGCAAGCCATCAACGCCCAGGCCACCGACCTCGGCAAGATGACCGCCAAAGAGCTGCAGAAAATCGAGGGGATCGGAAAGAGCACGGCCGACAAGATCCGGGAGCTCTTGGCGACGGGCAAAGTCGAGAAACTCGATGCCTTGCGCCAAAAGCATCCGCCCGGCGTGGTGGCCCTCTTGCGCATCCAGGGGCTCGGACCAAAGGCCTTGCAGCGCTTTCGTACCGATCTCGGCATCCAGTCCATCGACGATCTTCGCCAAGCGATCGCCGAGCACAAGCTCCGCAACATGAAGGGTTTCGGCGAAAAATCCGAGGAAAAGCTGGCCCGCGCCTTGGCGCGCCTCGACGAGCAAGGCTCGCTCGGGCGAACGCCGATATCGGTGGCGATGCCGCTGGCGACGCGCATCGTGGGTCGCATGCTGGACGTGCCGGGCGTGACGCACGCCTCGTTCTGCGGCTCGCTCCGGCGCTTCTCGGAGACCATCGGCGACGTCGATATCGTGGTCGCCACGGACGCGCCCAACCAAGTGATGGACGCGCTCGTGGCGATGCCTTCGGTCGAACGTGTCATCGTGCGCGGCGACGCGAAGACGAGCATCGTCACCCATCGCGGCACGCAGGTCGACCTGCGCGTCGTGGCAGCGCATCAGCTCGGGGCGGCGCGCCTCTATTTTACCGGTTCCAAGGGGCACAACATCAAGCTCCGGCAACGCGCGCTCGGCCGCGGGCTCACGCTCAACGAATATGCGCTGTCCGAGATCGAGGGCGGCAAAGTGATCGCCAGCGAAACGGAAGAGCAGATCTACGCCGCGCTCGGGCTCCCCTGGATCTCGCCCGTTTTGCGGGAGGACGCGGGCGAAATCGAAGCCGCCGAGAGGGGCGGGCTTCCCCAGCCCATCGGAGACGTGATCGGAGATTTTCACGTGCACACCTCCGTTTCCGGCGACGGCCGATCCACCTTGGAAGAGGTCGTCGCGGCCGCTAAAGCGCGCCATTATCGCGTGCTCGCCATCACCGATCACGCCGAGGGCACGTTGTCCGGCGTCGACCGCGATGCATTTCTCGAGCAGCGCGCCCGGGTGCGCGCGATGCAGGCCGAGCTCGGCGATTCGCTCAAGCTCATGCACGGCGTCGAGCTCAACATCGGACCCCATGGTGAGCTCGACTACGACGCCGAATTCAGAAACTCCTTCGATTGGTGTTTGGCGTCGGTGCACGACCACTTCGATCTCGATGAGGCCGCGCAGACCAAGCGCATCGTGACGGCCATGCGCGATCCCGCGGTGCGCATGATCGGACACTTATCGGCGCGGATGATCGGGGGCCGTCCTCCCATCGGTCTCGATCTCGATGCCATCATGGCCGCGGCGGAAGAGACGGGCACTGCGCTCGAGGTGAACGGCGCGTTGCCTCGCCTCGACATGTCGGTCGACAATCTGCGCCGTGCTCGTCTCCGCAACATCACGTTCGTGCTGACGAGCGACGCGCATCATGCCAAGGAGCTCGATCGGGTGCAGCTTGCCGCGCTCAACGCCGAGCGGGCATGGATCGAGCGCGACCGCGTGGCCAACGCGTGGCCGGCCGAGCGCCTCCTCGCGTGGACGGCGGAAAAAAGAGTGTCGGCCGCCTGAACGCGGCGCTGGGGTCGGTGCTCGACGCGCTCATCCGAGCCACGTGCCGTGATCCCAGGGTCGCGTGAGCCGACGTCCGATCCCGCAATGGCACAGCGAATGGCACAACACCTGCCATACTGGGCCGCAACGCAGTCGCGCGAGAGCGCTTCAATGGTATGGCGCTTGCGATGGGTGGAGCACCCATGAAAAAGCGACCTTTTGTTCCTGCCCTGCTGGTTCTCTTGTGCGCCGCCGCGTGCGACTCACCTGACGACACTTCCCCCGACGCCGGCAACGCCGTCGAGGCAGGCGCCGACGTGCGTGATGTCGCGCTTCCGGACGCCGACGCCGAGGGTAATGCCGACAGCGGTGGCAATGCCGACGCAATCGACGTCGCGTCGCCAGACGCCAATGATGCTACCAAGGGGACCTCCGACGCGCGTGATGGTTCCAGCGATGCGAGCGATGGCGATAGAGCTCAGCCCGACGGCGAGGGTGGCGAAGTGGACGGCGATAGCGGTCCACTCGATGGCGATGCAGGTCTATCGGACAGCGACGGTCCGCCGCTCAGCTGCGACTCGACCCACGAGCGCCTCGCCCTGACCGTGACCGTGCCGGGTGGCGGCATCCAGCGTTGCGCTGACTTGGTGATCGATGGCGGTCCAGCGACAGTCCACCAACTCTTGTCCGGTGTCGTGCGCGCCAGCTCGAGCGATGCGGGAAGCAGCTCGTCGAGCGTGACCATCGACACCTGCGTGGGCGACGGTTGCGCTGCCCAATTGTTCGTCATCAGGGTCGACACACCCACGCCCTTCACGATTCCCGTGGGAGCCTATGTGGAAGCGGAATATTGGATGGCGATGTCTCACGAGTGTACGCAGCTTCTTCGTATCTCCAATCTTGCCGAATGGAACGGCCAGACGAACCCGGTCAGCACCGTCAACAAAACGTACCTCGTAGCGTCGGATGGCTCCTCCGATCCGAACGCCAAAATGGTGACTACCGGCATCGGCGTTTCACCGAAGCGGTTGGACTGCCCAGCGGATGACGCTTCATGCGGAACGCCGATGCCGGTCGGCGCCTATGCATTTGAATTCTCGGCCAGCGGTAGCGCGTCGCTTACCGTCACGATGGGACAGTCGCTTGCGTGGACGGGGAATGGCCAGAATTTCGTGGTGCGAAACCACCGATCGTACCAGAGCGGCTTGTGCGACGATGATTGGAACTGGGCTTTCAGCATCGTGGGGCAATGAGCACCCCGTCGGGTAAGGCCCTCACGGCGATACGCCGCCGTCCTCGTCTGGCGAAACCGCGCTGCCATCGATGTCCGGTGCGACGCCCGGCTGCTCTCTTCGCCGAAGCACGCACCGCTCGTGTTCGCATACCTCGTCGATGCGACAATCGCCGCCGCACGCTTGCGCGACGCACATGCCGGAGTCGCGATCGCACACATGATGCGCGCTGCAGGATCCCCAACAATCACCGGTCCTCGAACGGTTCACGCCGACCGCAGCCACGCCGCTTGCGCCCATCACGGCCGCCGCGGGATACGGCGCGAGCCCAATGACGGTGCACGCCACCGTTGCGGTGAGACCCGTGCACGCGAGCTTGATCGCCGTCGCGGGTTGCATGAAATGCCTAGAGGCTGCCGCCGACCATGAACGCTGCGCCCGATGCCCTCACGTCGACCCCCACGCGCACGCCGCTCGACGCCTTTTTGGTGGGGCTCGTCAGAAAGAGGATGGCCGATCCGATTCCCAGCGTCCCCGCGGCGATGTACCCGATGGTGGCGAGCATCTGCGCCGACTCGGCCTGACCGCGGTAGACGCCGCACCGCTGGTCGCGCGAAAGTCCACCGTACGAGCACTGCGCGTCGTCGTAGTAAGTGGACGTGTTGGATTCGTTGATGATCTGGGCGACGATTGCGCCGCCGAGAAACGCACCGGCGGCGCCCAGCGTCCCCCATGCGAGCGCTCGACGCGTGGCGAAAGGCGCGGGCGCTGCGGGGCTGGCGGCCGGCGGCGTCGCGACCAATGCGGCCGGTCCATTTTCGACGGTGCTTTTCGGCGCAGGCGACGCTGCGGGTTCGTCCGTTCCCGGCAATTGGAACTCTTCGACAGCCGCACCTTCCGCGGCGAGGACGACCGAGCGAAAGGCAGGCTCATGGCCCTCGGCGCGAACTTCGAGGCGGACCGAGCCGCTCGGCACGCGCAGCGCAAGAATCGGCAAGCGCCCGGCGCGGACGTCGTTCACCCAGAGCTCGGCCTTGTCGACGCTGGCCATGACGTCCAGTGTGGCAAGGTGTTGTCGAATCGCCTCCAGCGCCTTGCCGAGCGTTTCTCGATGCGTTGAAATCCACGGGTCAGCGTCGGCCTCGAGAGCCAGCTGAAGATCGCGCTCCGCCTCCACCCATAGGCTGAGCGCCTGCTCGGCCAGCGCGATCTGGGCCTTCGTTCGCGGAGATGGACGCGCATCGTAGGCCTCGCGGAACAGCGCGAGCGCCTCGCCGTCCCGTCCTTCGCGTCGAAGCTTGAGACCCTGCTCGACCACGGGCTCGCTGTTGCTCTGGCCGCGAGCACCCGGGCTCGAGAGCACGATTGCGAGCGGTAGGAGTACGAAGCACCCGAAATTCCGCATGGGACCGTCAATCCACGATGGGAGCGCCGTTGGTCCCTTCCAAGACCGGTGGTTTCGGCGCTGCGGTCGCGACCGGAGCCCGCGTGTTGCTCGGCGCGCGCACGGTGCCGGACGCGTTGCCGGGCGCGGACTGTCCCTTGCGCGCCGGAGAATTCGGGCGCGAAGGGGGAGCAGAATTGGCAGGCGGAGCCGCGCTCTCTTGCGCTGCGACATCGGCAGCTCGGGGTCCCTCGGCGCGACGCGCGTCGTCGACGGGATTCACGACGGCGGGACGCTCCACGACGGCGGGACGCTCCACGACGGCGGGACGCTCCGCGAAGGCGGGCGGAAAAACCGCGCTCTCTGTAACGGCGGGTTCTTGCTTTCTCATCTCGCGGAACGCGAGCAGTGACGTGCTGAGTGCCGCAATCACGGCGAGGGGTACGACGAGCCGCGTCCCGAGCCGTGCACGCAGCACCACCGGTAGGCTCGGCCGCGACCTCGGGCGAGGGCGCGGCGCATCGCCCATCGTTTTCGTCGTTCCTTCCCAGGGCTCGCGCACGGTGGTGCCCATGAATTCGTTTTCCCAGAGCGCCCAGGTCGTCTTGTCTCCGAAGGAGAGCAGGGCGCTGCCGAGCGCGAGCACCGAAGGAAATCGCTTCTCGGCATCGCGATGCATGGCTTTTTCGACGATGGCATCGAACTCCGGGGGCAGACCGGGCCGGAGTCGGCTCGCGGGCACGACGGGGGCTGTGACGATGGCGTGCATGAGCTCGTAGTGGCTCGCCCCGGTGAAGGGGCGCTGACCGGTTGCGCATTCATAGAGCATCACGCCGAGCGCGTACTGATCGCTGGCCGGCGATGCGAATTTAGCCCCCCGCGTGAGCTCGGGCGCCATGTACTGCACCGTGCCGAGCAGCGACTCGGAGCGCGTGAATGTATTGTCCCGCTCCTCGTCGGTGATCTTCGAGATGCCGAAATCGAGAACCATCGGATGCAGCGAACGCGGCGGGCGGGAGGTCAGCATCAAGTTGGCCGGTTTGAGATCGCGGTGGATGATGCCGGCGGCGTGGGCGGTGGCGACCGCCGACAAGACAGGCAAAAAGACGTCCACGACACCAGAGAGCGACAAGGGGCCCTTTTCGTTCAACAGCGCGGCGAGGTTCGATCCCTCCAAGAACTCCATGACGATGAAGGGCAAGCCCCTCTCGGTTCCGATGTCGAACACCTCGACGACGTTCTGATGTCGAATGCGCGAGGCCGCCTTGGCCTCCCGAAGAAAGCGCTCCGCGGCCATCGGCTGGGCGGCGAGGGTCGGGAGCATGACCTTCAGCGCAACCCGGCTGCCGAGCTCGGTGTGGCGCCCCTCGAAGACCTCCGCCATGCCCCCCTTGCCGAGCAAGCGTACGACCTCGAATCTGCCGAATTGCACCGGTTTTTCGCCCGCCGCCAAGTCCGGATGGTGCGCTGCCGACGGCATTCTCAATCCTCACTAATTCGGGAGGTCGCTCGGCGCGCTAACCCCTCTCAACCTCGGGAGTGTAACCGAGTACCGTGATGCTGCAATCCCTTCGATTTCAGGCAGAAACTTGCCAGGGCTTTTGCCAAAGTAGACCTACCATGGCCGAGCCCGAGGTCGCCACACTCGAAGACACCCCTTCTTCGTCTCCCGGGGGAGTCGTGCCTATGCAGGCGCACCTCTTCGTCGGGCTCGAATGCGATCGCCCAGGTTCCGGCGGTGCGCGTTATGCGCTCGCGAGCATCGACGAGGTGCTCGTCGGCCGTGGCGCGGACCGCGGCGCAGCGCGACAAGTCAGCGGCGGCGTTACGCGGCTCAAAGTGACCGTTCCTGGTCGCTCCATGTCGTCCACCCACGCGCGATTCCTCCGAACGAGCGAGGGCTGGGTCCTCGAAGACGCGCGCTCGACGAACGGCTCCTTCGTCAACGGTCAGCGCGTCGACCGTGTCCGGCTCCGCGATCTCGACCTCATCGAGCTAGGCCATACCGTGTTCTCTCTGCGTGAAGCCGTGCCTACGCCGCCAGGCACGCCCCCGATCTTCGATACCCAACAAACCCCCGCTCCCGATCCAGATCTGACGACGCTGCTGCCCGCACTTGGGAAAGATTTCGAAACCCTGGTCAGGTTCGCAGGTTCGCCGATTCCCCTTCTCATCCTCGGCGAGACCGGCACGGGCAAGGAAGTCGTCGCTCGCGCGATGCATCGGCTCTCGCGTCGTGGCGGTCCGTTCGTGGCAGTCAATTGCGGCGCTTTGCCGGCGAACCTCGTGGAAAGCCAGCTTTTTGGCCACGTGAGGGGGGCCTTCTCCGGCGCGAACCGTGACGAGCCGGGTTTCGTGCGCGCTGCCGAGCACGGAACGCTTCTCCTCGACGAAATTGGCGATCTTCCTGCCGTCGCCCAGGCGACGCTCTTGCGCGTCCTGCAAGAGCACGAGGTGGTTCCCGTCGGCAGCGCTCGGGCCATTCCCATCGATGTGCGGGTGATCGCGGCGACGCACGGCGAGCTCGATCAACTCGCCGAGCGCGGCCGCTTTCGCAGCGATTTACTGGCGAGAATCGATGGATATCGAATCCGGCTGCCGAGCCTTTCCTCCCGCCGGGAGGATCTCGGCCTGCTGATCGGCGCGCTGCTTCACCGCGAGATGAAGGCCGGCGAGCCGCACCTGACGCCCGGCGCGGGCGTGGCCTTGATGGCTCATCCCTGGCGTCTCAACGTGAGAGAGCTGGCCCATCGTTTGAAAGGTGCGGTGCTCCTCGCGGGAGACGGGCCTATCTCCGAAGCGCATCTTCGCCTTTCGGCGACCCATCGCGACGTCGAGTCCGCGAAAAATACGCCGATTGACACGCGATCGCCGATCGCGGCGGAAGATGAGGAGCTGAAGAAACAGCTTCTTTTCAGTCTTCAGCGACATTGCGGCAACGTCTCGGAGGTCGCCCGAGAGATGAATCGTGCGCGCATGCAGATTCACCGTTGGATGAAGCGATTTTCCATCGACCCCTCGACTTTTCGCGACGGCGAGCCACCGTCCGAAGACGACGACGAGCAGGCCGCTTCCGCCGAGACACGCTCGAAGTGAGCGCGGGTCGCCGCGGGGACCGCGTGCGATAGGAGGACGCTCTTGCGGAGCCGCTTCATCGCTGCGCGGTGCCAGGCTCCGCGCAAGGTCAGAAGCTCCGTCACCGACGCTCCTTCCTCGGCGAGCGCGGCGAGAATCCGGCAAAGGCTCCGCTTGCTGGGGACGCGCGTTCCCGACTCCCAAAGAGAAATCGCGGCATCCGAACAGCCGATGCGCGCGGAAAGGGAAACCTGTTTTCCGAAGACCCGCCTCCGAATGTCTTTGAGACAGTGGCCCAACGACGGTTCTTGGCCGTCGTCGTCGACCTCTGGCGAAACCGCCATCGTTGTGGCGTCATAGGCCGTGAAGTCGCCCTGGATCGTTGACGCTCGCCTTTGTTCGTACCAGGCGACGACATCCGCACTCGACGGTAGCGTCGCATTTTCCGTGGACCGCATGCTCGTTGTCTGTGCAAGGGTCAGGCCGCGAGTAAAGGCGCGCCGCTCGGACCGCGATCGCCTCGTTTCACCGCGCGATCGAGGGTCGACGAGGAGGCGAACCGCCACCGTCTCGCGTCGCGTCAGCCTTTCCGCGCTGTAACCCCGTTGCAGTGCAACCGCCGCGTGCCGTTGCAGGTGACAGCAACTGCGCTGTGCGTGAGCTCCGGCCCTTAGCCGTCGGTGCCGCTGCGCTTATTGCGATGAAACGCGGGCTTCGCTCGGGGAGAGGGCAAGAACGTCGTCTGCGGCCGCTCCGGCCCCGCCTGGGACGTGCTCGCATCGCGCTTGATGTACACGCGCGGATTGCGCGGATCGGGTTGGGCGACCGCTTTTGCAAATTCGTCGGCCACCTTCGACGCGATCTCGACCGTCGAGAACCCGCGCGCGACGCGAATGCTGCCGACGTCGGAGCCCTGTACTTCGCCGCGGCGACACACCATCGCCAGCAGGCGGCGCGCGTCGGCGCCCTGCTCGCCGCCCCACGTCACGCGGAACGGAACGAACGAGCCCGTTCGCGGCGCACTTTCGCTCCGCGGTGAACGCACGAACGGTCTCGCCGCGGCGGTCGGCGCGGGGCGTCCCGACTCGCCGGCACGCGCCGTAGCGGTCGGCGCGGGGCGACCCGACTCGCCGGCATGCGCCGTGGCGGTCTGCGCGGGGCGACCCGACTCGCCGGCATGCGCCGTGGTGGTCGGCGCGGGCCGGCCCGGCTCGCTGGCGCGACGGTGCGGCTCGGCACCGGCGGAGCGTGCGGGGGCCTGCGCGAACGTGCGCACGGTGCGCGCCTCGGTGGGACCGGCGTAGCTGGTCCGCTCCAAAAGCCGGGCGATCGTGCGCGTCACGCGCGCCTCGTCTGCGGTCAGCCGTTTGGCCAACGCCCACAGGCGATCGTCGTGCCCGGCGAAACCTTCGGGATCGTCCGCTGCGAGCTCACTGTAAAGCCGCTCATCGCGCAGGCGTGCGATGTCGTTTGGGGTCGGAATCGGCTCGACGCGGAACGTGACCCGTGCCCGCTTCAGCAGGATCGACGTCTTACTGATGGCCGAGGGGGACGATAAAACCGCGCTCTGCCCCTTGCGACCGGCGCGACCGGTGCGACCACTGCGGTGGGTGTACGAATCCGCGTCGTCCGGGGGGTCGGCGTGGATCACGCGGGCGATGTCCTGTACGTCGATACCGCGCGCCGCGACATCGGTGGCGACGAGAACCCGCAGCTTGCCGCGTTTGAAATCGGCCAGGGCGCGGTTGCGCTCGGGCTGTTCCATCTCGCCGGAGATCGAGCTCACCGCGAAACCGGCGGTGTGTAATTCTCGCGCCAGGCGGGCGACATCGGCGCGGGTGCGCGCAAAGACCAGCGTCTGCTGGTCGGGGTAGAGCAACAAGAGGTTGATGATGGCGTCGAGGCGCTCGCGCGGGTCGACCAAATGAACGACGTGGTCGATGTCGGCATTGGCGGCCCCGAGCGGCGTGCCTTCGACATGGGCGGGGTTGACCTGCACGCGATCGGCGAGCGCGCGCACGCCGTGCGGAAATGTCGCGGATATGAGATGCGTGCGATGCCCGGCGGGCGCGTACTTGAGGATCGCTTCCAGGTCTTCGCGGAAGCCGAGATCGAGCATGCGATCCGCCTCGTCGAGAACGATCGCGCCGAGCTCACTGGGATCGATGGCGCCGCGGCCCAAGTGATCGAGCAGTCGACCAGGCGTGCCGACGATGAGGGAAGGACCACCGGCCAAGGCGCGCCGCTCGTCCTGGTAACTCGCTCCGCCCGTCGCCGACGCGACCTTGGCGTTCAGCGGTGCGAAGAGCCAGCGCAGCTCTTCTTCGACCTGCTTCGCGAGCTCACGCGTCGGTGCGACGACGAGCGCGCGCGGCCGCGTCGTACCTCCGGCAACCCGCGGCGCATCGCCGACGAGCGCGCGCAGCGCGAATCCGATAGCCACCGTCTTCCCAGAGCCGGTTTGCGACGTGATGCGCAGATCGCGGTCGGCGAGCGAAGGAGCGAGAACGGCTTCCTGCACCGGCGTCAGCCGTTGGAAACCTCGTTGCTCGAGCGCGCCCGTCAAGGCCGGCCCGAGGATGCTGGCAAACTCGGGCCCATCCATGATGCGCGGTGGGGTAGCAGGTCACAAGGCAATGGGAAAGGTCTTTTTTCCGGGAAGCCCTGCTCGCGGGGTCGAGGGCCTCGGCGCGACGCCGGAGGCCCTCGTTTTCATCGCCCCTCCCTATTTTGCCTCGGCGAGCGCGCGGTCGATGATCTTCTGGAACTTCGCGAACGGCTGCGAGCCGGTCATGTAGTAGCCGTTGATGACGAAGGCCGGCGCGGCCGTGATCCCCGCGTCTTCAGCGGTTTTGGCGTCGGCGTCGACGGCCGCCTTGTGGACGCGGTCATTGAGGGCGGCGCGGAAGCGCGCGCCGTCGAGCCCGATCTGAGTGGCGTAGGTTTCGAGCGCTGGGCGCTTGAGCCCCTCCGGTGTCGATTGGTTCTGAAACAGCAGATCGTGCATTTTCCAAAATGCGTCGGCTCCTTTCTGCTTGAAAGCCTCCGCGGCGGCTTCGGCGGCAAGGGGCGCGTCCGGGTGCATGGAGAGGGGGTGATTTCGCCAGACGAGCTTGATCTTGTCGCCGTACGTATCGTGGATCTGTTTCACCACCGGCTCGACGCGGCTGCAGAACGGACACTGGAAATCGCTGAACTCCTGAATGACGACCTTGGCGTGGGCGCCGCCCCGTGCAGGGTTGGCGCTGCTCGGGGCAGCGACGTTCTTTTTCTCGGGGGCCGGAGCCTCTTTAGCGGTCTTCATGATCGCTTCATAGACACGATTCGGCGCGAGTCCTTTGGCCAGCAGGGCTTCGGCATTCTTCATCTGCTCGTCGATGGCTGCGCGAAACATTTCGAACGGCTGCGCACCGACCAAACGACGCCCATTGATGAAAAAATGCGGCGTGCTCGACGCCTCGACGTTCTCGGCGAGGTCGAGGTCGGCATCGATGACGCCCCTGTATTGGTGCCCCTCGATGGCCTTCTTGGATCGAGCGGCGTCGAGCCCCAGCTCTTTGGCGGCCTCTTCGAGGTCACTGTCTTCGAGCTTTGGTTGCAGCGCAAAGAGTTTGTCGTGCATGGCCCAGAACGCCTTGCTGCCCTTCTCTTTCAACGCGAAGAGCGAAAGCTCTGCGGCCGGCTCGGCGCGCGGATGAAACGAGAGCGGATCCTGCTTCCACGCGAAGCGTACCTTGTCGCCGTAGGTGTCCCGGATTTGCTTGAGCGTCTCTTGGGCGCGTTTCGAAAAGGGGCATTGAAAATCGGAGAACTCGACGATGGTGACGAGCGCCGTATCCGGTCCTAAAACGGGCGCGTCGCCGAGAGGGATCTTCCATGTCGTCTTGTCCTCCTCGGGCGGGGGTGCCTTCTTCGCTGCCGCGGACGGCGGTGGGGCGGCGGCTTTGTTCTGCTTCGACATCTCCACGTACACTTTGTCGGCCTTGGTGCCGCGCGTGATCGCCGCTTCTGCTTTGACGAGCTCCGCGCCGATGACTTCTTTGAATTTCTCGATGGGCTGCGCGCCGGCGAAGCCGACACCATTGACGAGGAAGTAAGGCGTGGAGTTGACTCCCGCTTGCGCACTTTCGGCGAGATCGCGGTCCACCTTGTCCGCCCACCGATGGCTCTCGAGACCTTGCCTGAACTGAGCTTCGTCTTTGACGCCGGCCTCCTTGGCCCATCGCACATAGCTATCCGTTCCGAGCTCTGTCTGTTTTTTGAAAGCGGCGCCGTGGAATTTCCAGAACGCGTCGTTGCCGGCCAAGGCAAAGACACCCTGGGCAGCTTCGGCGGCCGGTTTGGCGCGGGCATGCCCGGCAAGCGGACTATGCTTCCACACCACGCGCAGTTTCTCCTTTCCGTAGAAGGTCTTCAGTTGATCGAGCGTCGCTTCCGCGCGCGAGCAGAAAGGGCACTCGAAATCGCTGAACACCACCATCGTGACCGGCGCCGTGCGATTGCCCCACGCTGGATCTTTGCTGTCCACCGGCACCGGCGATTCGCGGTCCGACCAAGCGCCTGCCGTCTCTGCCCCGAGCGCGTAGCCCGGGCGGCTGTGCTCGATACCGTACATCAGCGTTATCCCCGCCAAAAAGCAGAGGATGAACCCGACGATGGCCATACCTTTGTTCATCATGACAAACCTCACGATCATCACTCGCTTTCCGCGAGCGTCATCGAAGCCGAGCGCTCGCGTGAGCGCGCGCTTCGTTCAGCACCATGCGACCGACCTCGCGTCGGCGAGGGGCCGCGCGATGGAACCGGAGAAGAGCGCGGCGCGGTCCGGACGACGAGCGCGAGGCGCTTCGCCGTGCCGTGGCTTTGCAAGCCTCCGGTAGGAGATGGATCACACCGGTCGAGCTGCGACCGCTGTGTCGAGCCGTAAGAGCCGTGAACGCTACGCCGCGCGCGGCGGACGAAACACGCCGGCATCGTGGCCGGGTGCCTTCATCAGCCCGCCCCCGCTGAAAAAGACGGCGCGCTCGTCAGTGAGCGTCGGCAGCGACGTGCTCTTCGTTGTGATCCAACTCTCGATCGCCGCGCCATCGGCGACGGCGGTCGCGCCGCGGCTCACCTGCTGACGCACACCGAAGCGCGCCGCCTGGTCGCGGCAAAGCAGCACCGGCGTCCGCTCGATGCGCGCATCGCGAATGGGCGTCACCGGAGGAGGCGCGTCGATCGACATGCCCCTCGCGTCGCACATGGGCGCATCGGCTCGTGCCGTCCGCGTGCAGAAAAACGCCGCGAGCACACAGGAGAGCCAGAAAAACCACCTCAGTGCGGGCCGCATTGCCATCAGGGGTCTCTAGGCGTTCGGCGGAAAGCCTCCGTGGGCCAACCAGCGGGCAACCGGGCGAATTCCCGGCCGACTCCAAAAAAACCGGTCGCGGTCCGCGCGATGCGGATCTCCGCCCTAGAGATCCGGCGTGCCGGCGAGGGGCAGAAAGAGCCGATCCAAGTCGTCGGCCGAGATGGGCGGCCCGTCGCGTTGCGAACCGATAATGGCCTCGGCGAGGTTGCGCTTGCGCTGCTGCAACGCGAGCATCCGTTCTTCGACGCTGCCCGCGACGATCAGGCTGTAGACGAAAACGGGCCGCGTTTGGCCGATGCGATAGGCGCGATCGGTGGCTTGCGCCTGAGCGGCGGGGTTCCACCAGGGGTCGTAATGAATGACGGTGTCGGCGCTGGTCAGGTTGAGCCCCGTGCCCCCGGCTTTGAGGCTTATCAAGAAGACCTCGGCCTTGCCCTCGGAAAACTCATCGATCGGGCGCTGGCGATGGACGGTCGAACCCGTGAGCGCGACGTGGCGAATACTTCTCTCTCGCATTCCTTCCGACAGAAGGGCGAGCATTCGCGTGAACTGCGAGAAGACGAGCACACGCCGTCCTTTTTCGAGCTGCTGCCCGAGAAGCTCGAAAAATCGGTCGTATTTGGCCGACCGCCGCACGCCTCGCGCGGCGTCGACGGGCACGAGGCGGGGATCGCAGCAGACCTGGCGCAGCTTCATGAGCGCGTCGAGGATAGGAATGGTGGAGCGGGCGATGCCGAGCTTTTGAATCGCGCGGCGTACCTGCGTGTGGGCGGCAATGCGGATGTTCTCGTAAAGCTCGCGCTGCTCGCCCGTGATCTCGACTGGCCGCACGATCTCGGTCTTCGGCGGCAGATCGCGCGCCACCTGCTCCTTCATGCGCCGTAACACGAACGGTGCCACCCGGGCTCGAAGCGCGGCCAGCTCGTCGGCGCTCTCTTCGAGATCCGCGCCTTGACGGAATCGGTTACGGAACTGCTCCGCGCTCCCCAAAAAACCCGGCATCAAGAATTCGAAGATCGACCACAGCTCTTCGAGGCTGTTCTCGATGGGCGTGCCGGTGAGACAGAGGCGGTGCTCGGCATCGAGCGAAAGGGCGGCGCGGGTCACGAGACTTCGGCGATTTTTGATGACCTGCGCCTCGTCGAGCACGAGGTAATAAAACCGCTGGTTCTGATAGAGCTGGAGATCGCGCAAAAGCAGCGGGTAGGTCGTGAGCACGACGTCGGACTTCATGGCCGAGGGCCAAAGCGATCGGCGTTTCGGCCCGTGCAGCGCGGTCACCCGCAACGACGGCGCAAACTTGGCGATCTCGCGCTGCCAATTGCCGACCAGGCTCGTGGGCATGAGAAGAAGGCTCGGCCCCGTGGCGCGCCCGGCCTGCTTTTCGCCGGCGAGGAGAGCGATCGTCTGCAGCGTTTTGCCGAGCCCCATGTCGTCGGCGAGCACCCCGCCCACGCCGAGCACACGAAGGCGCTGCAGCCACGAGAGCCCCTCCGCCTGATAGGGGCGCAAGGTGGCGGTCACCACTTGCGGGCAGTCGGCGGCGGTCTCTTCGCGTAAGGCGGCGAGCGCCCGACCGCGCTCGCGAATGCGCGACTCGCCCGTGCGCGCGAGGCGGCCGAAACTCGCCCCCATCGATTCCTCGAGACGCGCCAACGATGCCGCTTCGAGTGCTTGAAATTCCAAGCGAAGCGTGGGGGAGCGCTCGCCGTGGTAAAGCTCGATGAGCACCTCGAGGAGCTTGCTCAGCTGCTCTGCCGCAACGACGAGACAGCGGTGCTCGTCGACGCGCACGGCCCGAAAACGCGCCGGCATACTGCGCAGCGAATGCAGGCTGGACGCGCCGTGCGAAGCATCGAGCAAATCGAGCAGCGCTGGCATCAGGTTGACGCGACGACCCTCGATTTCGACGCCGAGCTCGAGGCCGAACCAGTCCAGCTTTTCGTCGGCGTGGACGTGCGAATACCAGGGCGACTCGCCATCGATCACCTGGAAGCGGTAATCGGGGGCGATCTCGACGCGGAAACCAAGCGAGCGAAGCTGGGGTACGGCATAAGCGGTAAAAGAGCACCACGCGTGCTCGTTGCCGTCGAGTTGAACGAGGTAATCGGCCTTCGACCCGGGAAGCGCCGTGTATGCTTCGAGACACGCCAGCTCGACTGCGCCGAAGCTCTCGAGAACGCGCCGCACCTGCTCTTCACGCTCGAGATCGCGCGGCACCTTGGCCAGCGTGCCGGAGTGCGCGACGAAGAAGTGCTCGCGCTCGTCGGAGGCCGACACGCACGTGCCGTCGTAGTCGAACGAAAGTTCGATCACGGCGACCTCGGCCTCTTCGTCGCGCAGCGCGAGCGCGTCGAACCTTCGGACCAGGAGCCTCTCGCTCGTCAGCCGAATCACGGCGGTAAAGGCTCGTTCGGCCACCGCGGCGCCGGACGACTGCGAAGATGTCACTCTTTCCTTTTAGATCAACATGGAGCGAAAGGGCGAGCCGAGGGCGCCGCCGACCTTGCGCCCCAATGTGTGCGCCGTATGGTTGCCCCTCGCGAAGGAGGAACCATGCCCAAAGCCATCCCCGACGGTTACCACGCCGTCACGCCGTACCTGACGTTCCGCGATGCCGCCAAGGCGATCGAGTTTTACAAGCAAGCGCTCGGCGCCAAGGAGGTCGTGCGCATGCCGATGCCGGGCGGGAAAATCGGTCACGCCGAGCTGAAGATCGGCGACTCCATGGTCATGCTCGCCGATGAAGCGCCGGAGTTCGGCAACAAGAGCGCCAAAACGATCGGCGGCTCGCCCATCGGTCTGTGTCTCTACACCGACAATGTCGAAGCGGTCGCCGCCAAGTTCTGCAAGGCGGGCGGCAAAGTGGTGAAGGCGATCGAGCTGCAGTTTTACGGCGATCGATCGGGCCAGTTCGAGGACCCCGAGGGGTACAAGTGGACCCTTGCCCAGCACGTCGAAGACGTCTCCCCCGAGGAGATGGAAAAGCGGATGGCCAAGATGGGCGGTTGACCGCCTTCGCCCGCCGAAAACGTCCCCAACAGTGAGCGCGCCACCCGAGCGGAAGCATGCTGACGGTTCGCCGGCGGAGGACCGGCGCGCCGCCATTCACTTGGGCACATTTGCCGCGAAGGACCGAGCCGACATGCCGGCCCCCTTCCAGCCCGTCTCGTGGCGGCCCCTCGGGGCCGGCGTGTACCCCCCCGGCGCCTGTCGTCGAACCGAAGTCAGAAGGGGACCCTGCAGTGGAAGCTTGCGAATTTCCACACTCCAGCTACCTTGACTGACCTCACGACTCTGTTGACCGCGTACGACGACGACACTTTCTCGATTCTCGGGATCACGTATCTCGCGATGTGGCTACGACGCGTGGGCGCGGAACATCACCGCGGCCCCTCCCCGATCCGACGGCGGCTGATTGGACGGCAGGGTTCTGATTCTCTCCGAGCCGCGAATGGATCGAGCGCAAAACATGGGTAATCGTCTCTACGTTGGCAATTTGTCGTTTCACGCGACGCCGGACTCCGTTCGCGCGGCCTTCACCGCCTTCGGAGAAGTCAGCGACGTCCACATCGCCTCCGATCGCGAGACCGGCAAATCGCGCGGATTCGCTTTCGTCACCATGGGCAACGACGCCGAGGCCCAGAAGGCGATCACCGAAATGAACGGCGCGATGCTCGATGGC
>Ga0193706_1000211_pt1 | contig 39381 bp, 33 predicted proteins | sample U3c1metaG_FD_160130 | JGI IMG/M metagenome (GOLD analysis project Ga0193706, IMG submission 160130) | Soil microbial communities from a riparian zone of the East river system, Colorado, United States - U3c1 | ecosystem: Environmental > Terrestrial > Soil > Riparian zone | place: USA: East River... | reverse complement strand
CCCATGAGACCGTGGGCCTTCGTCGTCGGTCCGCTTCTCGCCGGCGCGGCGATGGCGATGGCGCTGGTGCTCATGGGCCCCGAGCACGCCGCCTTCTATCGCGTCGAGGTCGCCACCATGGAAGCGTGGGCCCTGATGGGCGTCGTGGGGGCGGCGCTGCAACTGCAGCGCGGCGATTACCTGCGCAACGCATGGCTGCTTTTCGCGTTCTCGTACGCACTCTACTTCGTGGGCGATCTCACGCTGACGACCGGAGTCTTCTCCGATCAGTCCTGGACGCCGCTCGCCAACGGGATTCTAACCATCGTCGGTAACCTCGCCGCCGCGAAGGCCACCTGGATGCTCGCCCGGGCCAGCCGCATCGCGGGCCTCGAGCCACCTTGGAGCGCACCCGTACGCCTTGGCGTTCAGGCGGTCGCGATCGGGTTAGCTCTTCTCGTAACCGGCAGCGCGACGATGACGTATATGCGGCAAGTCGCCGAGGGCGAGTTCGAGGCGGTCAGGATGATGGCCTCGTGCTTCGGCGACATTTTCTGCTTCTCCCTGCTCGCGCCGATGTTTTTGACCGCGCTGTCGTTGCGCGGGGGCGTACTCGTCTGGACTTGGACACTGCTCACGCTCTCCGGCTTGGCCTGGCTCGGCGTCGATGGGACGGCCACGTTTCTACCGGATGTCGGCGTGTCCCAGTCGACCGCCGAAGCGACCTTCGAAACGCTACGATGCGTCGCCAATGCGTATATCGGCGCCGCCGGGCTGTACCAGCGGTGGATCTTGAGCCGCGGTGCACGCGGATTGGCGCTCGCGTGAAACGCGCCGCTCTCGTCGTCGCCATTCTCGGAGTGGTCGCGGTCGTCGCGTCGGCGGCGTGGCTTCGTTGGCGCCGGCAGAGCGCTCTCGCGACGGAAGGGCGAACGGTCTTCCTCGAACGATGCGCGGTGTGCCACGGCAGGGAAGGGGAGGGAGCGCAGGGCCCATCCTTACGAGCGGTCGCGGGGGGCAAAGCAGGCTCCGACGCGGAATTTGACTACAGCCGCGCGCTGCGCGGGTCGCTTTTGAAGTGGGACGCGCGAACGCTCGATCGCTTTCTCGCCGCGCCGACAGAGCTCGTGCCGGGAACCACCATGACGATCCCCACCGATTCTCCGGCCGATCGCAAAGCGCTCATTGCCTATCTTTCCACGCTGAGGGGCGCGCCTCCGGCCGCGTCCCCCGTGCGCCACGACGCTGGGCCGACGACGATCGCCGGGCCAGGGCTGCGCACCGGCCGCGATGTGTTCGGCGGTTTCCGGAGCGACGGTCCCGGCGTGCGCCGTCGTATCACCGTCGCGGATCTGCCGGCGCCGTTCGCCACCGAGTCGGCGCGAAACAGTGCGAAGGTCGTCGATGCGCCCGCTGACGCAAAGGCGAAGCTCCCGCCTGGGTTCCACGGCGCGGTCTTCGCAAAAGACCTGAAGAGCCCGCGCCTTTTGCGCATGGCCCCCAATGGGGATTTGTTCATCGCGGCAAGCGATGCCGGCGAGATTCAGGTGCTTCGCGTCCGCGACGGCGCGACCGCGGAGCGCGTGGAGACGTTCGCCAAGGGTCTCGATGATCCGTTTGGAATCGCCTTCTACCCGCCGGGTCCCTCGCCTACGTGGGTGTACGTCGCCGAGGTCAACGCCGTGCGCCGCTATCCTTACGCGAACGGCGATCTCACAGCGCGCGACGCTCCCCAAACGGTCGTCGCTCGGCTCGCGCCCACGACCGGCGGTCACACGATGCGCGACATTGCCTTTTCGCATGATGGCCAGCGGCTCTTCGTCGCCGTTGGATCGGCCTCCAACGTCGCTGAAGGACTAGCAGTTCGCTCCGCGGATGAGATCCGTGCCTTCGAAGCCGCGCACGGCGTGGGCGCCACTTGGGGTGCGGAGGAGTCGCGCGCCGATGTGCTCGTCTTCGATCCAGACGGCAAGAACGAGCGCGCGTTCGCCACCGGCCTTCGCAATTGCTCGGGCCTCGCGGTACATCCCGTGACGGACGACGTGTGGTGCGCGGTCAACGAGCGCGACAAGCTCGGCGAAGATCTGGTCCCCGACTACGTCACACGCGTGCGCGACAAGGCCTTCTATGGATGGCCCTGGTATTACCTCGGCGGTCATGAAGATCCGCGCCATGCCGGCGCGCGCAAGGACCTCGCCGGCAAAGTGACCGTGCCCGACGTGCTCTTGCAGCCCCACTCGGCACCGCTTCAGATCACGTTTTACGAGGGAACGATGTTCCCCCCGGAGTACCGCGGCAGCGCGTTCGTCGCTCTCCATGGGTCGTGGAACCGCGGCAGCCGTACCGGCTATAAAGTGGTGCGCATCCTGATGCAAGATGGGGCGCCCACCGGCGAATACGAGGACTTCATGACGGGGTTTGTCGTCGACGACGAGCGGGTATGGGCGCGGCCGGTCGGCGTCACGGTGGGGAACGACGGCGCCTTGTTGGTGGGGGAGGATGGCAATGGGACCATCTGGCGCGTAACGTATCCTTGATCGCGCCCGGACCCGGGTCGTGAAGGTGCCTCACAACGAAAGGTATCGATGTCGCTTCTTGCACGAATCAAAGGCGTGGGACCGAGCGGATTCGGTTTTGGGTCTACCGCGGACGACGTGACCGAAGGCCTGGATCTTCGCGGTCGCACCATGCTGGTCACGGGATGTAATTCCGGCATCGGCTTGGAAACCGTCCGCACACTGGCCAAGCGAGGCGTACACGTCTTTGCTACAGGCCGAACTGAGGAAAAAGCGCGCGAGGCTTGCGCGGCACTGGGCCCCGAGGTCGTCCCTCTTGCGTGCGAGCTGTCGGACCCGGCTTCGGTGCGAGCCTGCATCGACACCGTGAAGAGGCAGATCCGAGCGCTCGACGCGATCATCTGCAATGCGGGCATCATGGCCCTTCCCAAGCTGGAGCGGGCGTTTGGTTACGAACTGCAGTTTTTCACCAACCACATGGGCCATTTCCTGTTGGTGACGGGGCTTCTCGATAGCCTCGCCGAAGACGGCCGGGTGGTCATGGTCAGCAGCGAGGCGCAAAAGGGGGCCCCCAAAGAAGGCATCGAGTTCGACAATCTCTCCGGCGAGCGAAGCTACAGCCCGTGGAAGGCATATGGCCAATCCAAGCTCGCTAATCTGTTGTTCGCGAAAGAGCTCGCCAAGCGGTTCACCTCCACCAAAAAGACGGCCAATGCCGTTCACCCAGGGGTCATCCGCACCAACCTCGGGCGCTCGATGCCTGCTTTTATGCGTGTGGCACTCAGCATCGGCGAGCCGCTCTTCCTGAAGAGTGCCGCCCAAGGCGCGGCGACCCAGTGTTACGTCGCCACAAATCCCAAACTCGCGACGGTCTCGGGAGCGTACTTCGCCGACTGCAACGTGGCCGAGTCGACCCCCATCTCGCGCGATGCCGCGCTAGCGGCGCGGCTGTGGAGCGAATCGGAGCGTATTGCGGCGACGCTGCGCTAACGCGTCGGCGAATGCCTAAGGGCAGAATGTCGGCAGCGCAACGGGGGACGAGCGCGTCATGGTGGAGCCGTCGCCGAGCTGGCCACTGGCGTTGTATCCCCAGCAGCGGACGCCGCCGGAGCCAAGCAGTGCGCAGGAGTGGCTCACCCCCGTCGTGATGGCGCTCCCCCCCGAGAGAATATCGGCGCTGGGGGGGGACAAGCGGTCGGCGGTCGAGCCGTCGCCGAGCTGACCGTTACCATTGAATCCCCAGCAGCGAACGCCGCCGGAGCCAAGCAGCGCGCAAGAGTGGCTCACGCCGAGGGTGATCGCGGTAACCCCCGAGAGGATGTCGGAGGTGGGCGGGGACAAGCGGTTGGTGGTGGAGCCGTCGCCGAGCTGGCCGTTGCCGTTGTATCCCCAGCAGCGCAGGCCGCCGAAGCCGACCAGCACGCAGGAGTAGTTCCAGGCTGCGGCGACGGCGGTTACCCCGGAAAGGACACTGGCGGTCGGGGGGGACGAGCGGTTGGTGGTGGAGCCGTCGCCCAGCTGGCCGAATTCATTGTTGCCCCAGCAGCGGAGCCCGCCCGAGCTAAGGGAGCATGAATGCCCCGCTCCCGCGGCGATGGCCGTTACCCCGGAGAGGACATCGGAGGTGAGGGGGGACACGCGGTTCAAAATGGAACCATCACCGAGCTGGCCACTGGCGTTGTCTCCCCAGCAGCGGAGGCCGCCAGATTGCAGCAGCGCGCAGGAGTAGTTCACCCCCGCGGCGATCGCGCTTACCGCGGAGAGGACGTCGGAGCTTGGAGCAAACCAGCGGTTGGTGGTGGAGCCGTCGCCGAGCTGGCCGGCGCCGTTATACCCCCAGCAGCGGACGCCGCCGGATCGCAGAGTGCGCAAGAGTGGTTCACCCCGAGGGCGATGGCGCTCACTTCAGACACCGCGTCGGTGGTGGGGGGCGACGAGCGGCTCGTGTTGGAGCCGTCGCCGAGCTGGCCATATTCGTTGTGTCCCCAGCAACGGACGCCGCCGGAGCTAAGCAACGCGCACGTATGACCGCCGCCTGCAGCCACTTGTTTCACGGTCAGTTTCGTCGGCTCACTGCACGACACGCTCGTTTTGTCTGCGCTGCATGCGTACGTGCCGCAGGAGCCACAACTTGCGCCCGGTGTACCACTTAGGACGCCGCACCCTTCACACGCGTTGAGAATACAGGCGTCGCCGCCTTCGGGAAGCGGCGGACGCGCGTCCCTTTCCTCCCCTCCGTCCCCTCCGTCGGGTGTGGCCTCGGAAACGACGCTATCCGCAATCATGTCGAGCGCCGTTCGCGCGTCCCCGTCGTCCCGCTCGTCGCCGCCTTCTCCTTCGCGTGGTGCTGCTTCTTCTTCGGTCACCGAAGCATCCGAAGGCGCATCGTCGCCGCCCGCGTCTCGCCACGCGTCGGACGCGTCGGGATCTTGATGCACGCGACGGGGTGGATCGATGTCGAGAATCGCATTGCAGCCGAGTACCGCGCTCGCTACCAGCACGGCCGCGACCAGGTCGAAGAGCGCCGCCGCTCGGCGCATCACCACGACCCACGGATGTGCAGCGTGCCCATGCCGACGCCGAGTTGCGGCGCGCTTCGCGGCGCCGTGAACCAGAGGGCGGCGCCCGCAACGAGCCCGGCGGCGCCCACCACGAACGCCGCCGTCGACACATTGCCGGCGCGCCGCGCTTGGTAGATGAGTTCCACGCCCTCGTCCGTATAACAGTCCGATTTCCTACAAACCCCCGGGACCTGCGAGTCGTCGTGCAACGACTTCGACTGCAAGCCGAACACGGTCCCCACCGCGATGCCGGCGATCCCCACGCCGCCCGCAGCGAGCGCCACGATGCGCTGCGTTCCGAATGCTCCGCCCCCCGAGCCCTCTGGTTCGCTTCTCGGCGCGGGCGGCAGCGTCGCGCCCGGCTTCGGCGAATCGCTTGGGCTTTGTGCCGGCGAGTCCGGCTGTAAGGCAGGTACGACCACCGTCTCGGTCATCCCATTGCGCAAGCTTACCGTCGTCTGCCAGCCTCTTCGCCCGGGTGCAGCCGCGGTGACGTTGTGCGCTCCTGCATCGATCGGAATGGCCGTCCCCCACTGAGCGGACCGCACGAGGGAGCCATCTCTTTGGACTTCGAGTCCCGCCGTCTTTTCGGCGACCCGAATGGTCATGCGTGCCAGTCGAGCATCCAGCGCCGCGGCGCGCTCGCGCGCGGTGCGATCACGATCGGCGTTGCCCGTAACGCGAGCCGATGCCGCCGCGTCGAGGAACATCGACCACGCACTGGCAAGGCGACCTTGGTGCTCGTAACAATCACCGAGGTTGAGCAGGGTGCCGCTTCCCGGATCGAGCCGCTGGCTCTCCTCGAGCTTCGGGCAAGCTTCGTCGTAGTTGCCCTTGGCCATGAGTGCGCGTGCATCGTCGAAAAGCGCCTGCGCCGTCGCGCTCTGTGCGCTGGCCGCTCGCGGCCAGGCGACGGTACCTATGCCAAGTGCGAAGAGGACCGCGATGTGCCGACGAACTCCCGGGCGCTCCGTGATTTGGATTCTCGCGAGGGACATGGGTGTACGGGCAGAGGAGCTGCGAGCCGAAACTATCACGCTTGCCTGCGCACGCGCAGCGCGCGAGATCGTGATTCACGGCGACGGTGAGGAACATGCGTGAGTGCACGCCGAGGACATAACGTGGCCGTGGATGATTGTGCGCGTGCGGGAGCGGCAAACAGTATGCTCGGCGCGGCGAAGATTCATCGTGACCATGGTCGGTGAGCGAGTTATCGCGACGTACAAGACTGTCAAAGGGGCGCTGCAGCTCGCGCTGGCGGCAGCGGTCGTCGCCGTCGTACTCACCGGTCGCGTCGCTTCGCTGCACGACCTGGCGACAACGCTCGGGCACCGCGCGTCGCGCGTGTGGAGCATCGCTCTCGCGCATGCGATCGTCGGAACCATCACGCCTCATCGCTTGAACATCACCGCGCTCGCGCTCGCACTGGACGGCGTGCTCACGTCGATAGAGGGTTGGGCCCTGCGGCGCGGTCACGCCTGGGGGCGCTGGACCGTCGTGGTCGCGACTGGTTTGCTCATGCCGTTCGAGCTCGTTGCATTCGCGCACAAGCGGCATTGGACGGAGCTCGCCGCCTTCGTGCTGAATTTCGCGATCGTTGCCTACCTCGCCCGGCGTGCCCTCGCCCATCATCGAGAGGCCAAAGCTGCAATTGCAGCGAACGCGAGGAGTGCTTAGCGGCAGCCGCTCGGGTTGGGCAGCGTGCACGTGGTACCGATGCATATCGCCGGTTGAAGGCATGCCGGTGCACCCGCGAAGTTGCCGCATGGCTCGCCCTCGCGACGCTTCGATTCACAGCGATTTGTCGCCAAGTTGCACCAGGCATCGGCGCGACACGGGCCACCGCCACACGGTTCGCCGGGGGCCGGAAATCCGGCCTCCGCGCGGCATCTGCTCGTGGCGCCGTCGCAAGAGAGCCCTTGGGAGTCGTTGCATTCGAACGCCACGGGATCGCACGGCGCACCGAGCCCCAGGCGTTTCGCACATTTTCCCTGTCCCGATCCGGCCCCGATGCACGCCAGGCCGAATGCGCAGAGCGGCCCACCGAATCGGCACGGATCGCCCTCGCGCAGATGCGCGACGCAAACGCCGTTCAGACATTGAAGGTTGTTTTGGCACGACGCGCCGCAGGGAGCGCCAACCGGTGCAAGGGTCGTACACACGCTGCACAGCATATTGTCGGGGAGAAAGCACCCGCCGCCGCGGCATTGGGCGCCAACGCCGCATGGCGCCCCGTCCGCTACATTGCCGGCGGGCGCTTCGCAGATCTCGGGCCAGTGTTCCTGATCCGTGTAATCGTCGCAGGTGAACTTGCTCAAGGTCGCCACGCACGCACCGACGCGGGCCGGCGTGTCGTTCGATCCCGGCGCCGTGAGCCGATCGGCGCAGCGAATTTTTCTTCGTTCCTTGCAGATCGCCAGATCGCCCCAGAACGTGTTGCGAAAGATGAGCAGGTTGCACGACTGCTCCAGGTTGCAGAGCTGGTTGGCGTAGTCGGCACACAGATCGGCCGTCGTGCCGTCCGGCGGTACCCCGGTGTCGGTCAGAATTCCCGAATCGGCTCGCCCTCCGGCCGCGTCACCGCTGCCCGTATCGGCACCTTCTTCGTCGACCGCGCCGAGACGAATATGCGACGCGCACCCAGGAGCAAGGCAGACCCAAAGCGCGACCGAGAGGCCCGTCGCGGCGATTTTTTCGAAACGGCGATCCTGCATCGTTCGGTGGTCAGCGCGCGTTGTCCATGACGCGCTGCGCCTGGGCGCGAAACCGACCGCGAGGATAACGCTGGAGGTAGAGTCCCGCCAGCTGCGTCGCATCCTCGTCCCCCAATGCCGCGGCCGCTTCTACGCAGAGCGCGAGCGCCTCTTCGTGCAGAGCGCCCGTAGGGTTTTTCGTTCGGTACTCGGACGCAAGCTCTCGTGCGCGGGCGACATTGCCTGCCCGGCGCTCCCGAATCGCTTCGACCATGAGCACGCCGCTTCCGAGCGGATCGACGGGCTCGGCCACGGTGGGGCGCGCTTTGGAGGCTGTCGATTTGCGGACCGCGATCGACGGCGCCGGAGACGACGCCATTGCCGGTGCTTCGGCGAGTGCAGGCGAGCCCCCACTGGGATCGAGAAGAGCGGCCGGCGGAGGTGGCGCACTCGGCGGCACGTGACGGGGCACGGCCTTCGCTGCCGGTGTCAGCTCGACGGGCGCGATCTCGATCACCGCGCGGTGCAGTCGCGTCCAGACCTGCGGCATCGTGGCGCTCGCCACCGTCGCACCGCACAGCAGCAAGCCGGCGATGACCGGCCCGCGCGCGCGGCCGCGCAGCCGCTTGGAGGACGATCGCTCGAGCGTCGTCCACACGCGCTGCATTTGCTCGGCCGAGGGCTCCGCCGGATGAACGTGTCGCAGGAGCCCGGCCAAGTAGGCCTCGTCCGGATTGGAGGGGTCGAACTGCTCAGGGAGCCGCTTCACGGTAGCCTTCCTTGTGTGCGCGCTTGGTCGATCAACATGTAGAGCTCCTTGCGCGCGTGATGTAAGCGGGTCCACACGGTGTTGAGGGGCACGTCCTCGAGCTGCGCGATCTCCTCACCGGTGTAGCCTTCGATTTCGAACAGGATGAATGCGGTGCGGTGCGCCTCCGAGATTTGCGCGAGGAGCTGCGTGAGAACTCGGATGGCGTCACGGCGTTCGAGCACCTCGCTCGGGTCGGGCTGGGGTGCGATCGACGCCCGGAGGGCGCGCTTGTCGTCGTCCCGCTTCCCGAGCGCGCGGCGGTACCACGCACCCTCGCGGTAATCTTTAACGGTGCGCTGGGTAATGCGATAGAGCCAGCCGGCCAAATTCGTGCCATCGAATTTGGGGAGCTGACGGCGCACGACGACGAAGATCTCCTGGGCCAAATCGTCGAGGTCGGCATCGAGGCCTCCGAACGCGCGGATCCAACGGACCACATGAGGGAATCCCTGCGCGTAGACCTCTTCGAAGGTGAGCGCATTTGATCTGCTCCGATCCGACGACGCTTCCCCCTCCGAGGGTTTCGCCGCCATGACGTCAGCCGAGATCGCCATCTATTAATAATTATGGGAGCTCATCGCGAAAAGCTTCACGATTTTCACTGAAACGCGGCAGCGAGCCCGGCCGAACCACCCAGCCAGACCACGGGCATTTCCCCTACGCCGCCGCGCGGGTCGATATCGAGCACATGGGGAAACGGCCGAACAACGGCCTCGGCCGACAAGAATGCAGCAAACTGCTTCGTGAACCAGAATCGGGACCAGGCTGAAGCGCGCCCACCGACCTCGACCCGGACCTCGCGGCGCGCCTCCTTCAGGTTCTCGCCGATGATGAACAAGACGCTCGCGCTCGGACCGATTTCAGCCCCCATTTCCCAGGCCCTCGGTCTCGAAGTAAAGCCAACCGCGGCATCGAGCGGAATCCACCACGCGTCGGCGTCGGCAGCGTCGAAGTGAAGCGCGCCGTGGAGAACGCCTGCGCCAAGCGCCAGGTGAAATCCATGCTTCGCTCGGACGAAAGCCGCGATGCCTTCGGCTACGGCGGTGCTCCGCCGCTCGGCCTCGGGCGCGACGAGCATCGCAGCGCCAATGGTCACGTCCCACTCCAAACCCGTGGTGCGGCGCTCGGATGGCCGCGCGGCGTCGACCGGTGGCACCGGCGGAGCTTGAGGCCGTTCCGACGACTCCGACGGCAGCTCCGAAATCAGGGGCGGGTCGAGCACGAGCGCAACGAACACGGCGGCGTGTCGCGCGCGCTCGGCACATTGACGAGTGCCATCGTCAAAGGAGCGCTCTTGCCCGGCGACGGTCACGCGAAAATGCGCGCCTTGATCGGAAACGGTCGCTTCAGCGGCGCCCGATGGCCCCCCGTCCGCCGTGATTTTGGTGCGCGGAAGCATTCGCTCGAGCATGGTCGCAACCTGGCTCGCCGTCGGGCACGCCGCGTCTTGTCCCACCACGCGCAGCGAGGGCGGAGGAGCGCCATAGGCGGCGCGTAGCGGCACGAGGTTCGTCGTCAGCGCGCTCGCCGCGCCCAAACCGATCACCAGACAACGACGCTGGCGCCGCATTTCCGCGCGCGCGCTGGGCTTCGATTTCGAGTCCTGCTCCGATCGTGCAGGTAGGCGGTTCGCCATTCGTTTTGCCCTGAGCGTCCTTAGCGCGGACTGAAGATTCTCGCGCGCGGGTCCCATGTTTTAGAGGTGGCATTCTCGCTTCGCTGGTCTGGAACTATCCACGAGCACCCTCTCCGTTGTTTTTGACCTCCCCCGTCAAAGGACCGGCCATGAAAGCAGGCACGACGAAGTCGAGCCATCGCGTAGCGGCAGGCTCGCTCGTTTGTCTCTCCGCACTTCTGACGGTCGGAGCTTGCGGCACGGAATAATCGAAGATTCACGGCAGCGTGGCACGAAGGACACGCCCGGTGGTAGCACAGGATCGGGCGGTTCCGGAACGGGCAGCGGCCCCGGAACGACAGGCGCAGGGTCGACCACCACCAAGACGCGGCGCACTCCGCGCTGCCCTGCGAAGGCCAGACGAACTTCGGCGGCGCCGACACGTTTCTCAACGGCCGTTGGTTCTATCGCATCATTCGCAGTGCGTCGGACAAAGCCATCAACGCTATCCTCCGAGCAGCGAGCTTCGCCCCATGCTCGAGGAGGACCGGCGCATTGACATGACCGCGATGACGAAGATCACGAGCGCGATGATGGCCGGCACCGACAAGAGAACGCACGTCGAGCCCGTCATTTGGACCGTCGAGTGGGTCCTGGACCACTACAAGTATTCGCAGACTCGCTCCAATTAGACGCGCCACGACAATACCTGCCGCCTTCGAATGGGTGAGCCGCGTCGCATCGTGACGGCGTCTAGAAGGGCGAGGTCACGGCGATGAGGAACGGCAGGGTGCGCGTAGCGGGTGCCTCGATCTGTTTGACGTTGGCGCTGCTCGGTTGCGGGAGCTCCGGAACGGATGGCGGCGCCGACGCGAGCGGCAGTTCAGCGGGTGCAACCACGGGCGGGGGCGCGGGTCTCGGCGGTAGCGCCGGTTCCGGCGGTAACGGAGGTCGCGGTGGCGACGTGGACAGCGGCGGCGCCGGTCGTGCGGGCGGGAGTGGGATGGCGGGCGGCGGCGGGACGGCCCGCGACGCAAGCGACGACGCGATCGCCGACGGATCGGGACGCGGCAATGACGCTTCTCTCGACACGGCGCGGGACATGACGGCCGACAACCGCAACGCCGACGCAGGCGCCGCCGGTGCGAGCGGCGCAAGCGGTGCGGGAGGAGCGGGCGGTGCGGCAGGGAGTGACGGCGGCGCCGGCGCGGGCGGCAGCGCCGGGACGAGCGGAACGGGCGGCGCCGGCGATGGAGGAACGCCCACGACACTCCGTGAGGCGGCGGAGCGCACACAACGTCTGATCGGTGCAGCGCTCGCCGCGCCGCGCCTCTCCGAGGCCGCCTACGCGACGGCGGCCAAGGAGTTCAACTTCGTCACGCCAGAAAACGAAATGAAGTGGGACGCCACGGAGCCGTCGCAGGGGCAATTCCAATTCACGGCCGCGGATCAGATCGTCGCTTTTGCCTCCCAGAACAACATGCAAGTGAAAGGACATACGCTCGTCTGGCATTCGCAACTGCCGAGTTGGGCTTCTGCTCTGACGAGCGCAACCGACGTGCGCGCCGTCATGCAGAATCACATCCAGTCCGTGATGACCCACTTCAAGGGCAAGGTCGTCGCATGGGACGTCGTCAATGAAGCCTGGAACGAGGATGGCGCGTCGCTCAGGACTTCGGTCTTCAGCCAATATCTCGGTGACGGCTTCATCGACGAAGCGTTTCAAGCGGCGCGGGCCGCGGATGCGAATGCGAAGCTCTACTACAACGACTACGGAACCGAGGGAAACTCGCCCAAGGCGAACGCAGTGTACGCAATGGTGCAGGGTATGATGATGCGCGGCATTCCCATCGACGGCGTCGGGATGCAGATGCACGTCGGTGCCGCGAACGGCAATCCATCGACGGCGCAGTTCGTCGCGAACATGCAGCGCATCGCGGCGCTCGGGCTCGACGTTCTCGTCAGTGAAATCGACATCGACATCTGCAGCAGCACCGTCGATGCGCAGCGGACGCGCTTTCACGATATCGTCGCGGCTTGCGTGGCCGAGCCTCGATGTCGGGCGGTGACCGCTTGGGGCGTGACGGACAAATACTCATGGCTCAACGGTAGAACGTGCGCGGCCGCGCACCCGCTGCTCTTCGACGACAACTACGGCAAGAAACCAGCCTATACCGGGGTGATGGACGCGCTCCTCGGCAAATAGCAAGAGCGCGCACACCTGCTGGCGCATTGCGCGCGCGACGTCGGCGCACCCTGCTAGTCTGCGCGCTACCGTGTCGAGCGTGCCAACGAACAGCATTCGACCCAGCCTGGCATCGCTGTTCCGCTTTGGCAGTGTTCCCGGATCGCCCAGCGAGGTGCGCGCGTACCTTCAGCGCCGGATGACGATGTACCTCGCCCTCTTGTCGTGGATCTGGGGTGTAGCGTGGGTGTTTGCCACGTCCCTCGGATTGTTGATCGCGCCCGAGGACGTCATCGGGAGAGCCCACGCGCTGCGAACCGCCACCCACCTGGGCATGGTGCTAGCGATGACGGCTCTCTGGTGGGCGTCGAAACGCAAAGAGCGTTCCACGCGGTGGCTCATCAACGTCGATCTCGCCACCGCGGTGTTCCAGGGCCTTTTTCTCGCGGCCCTGATGATCGGAATGATTCCCCTGATTCGCTATCGTCCGGACCTGATCGGCGTTCTGGGGCTTACGTACGTGTCGGTCGCGCGCGCAGCCTTGTTGCCGAGCTCGGCGCTGCGCACCGCCGTCATCGGCGTTTTGACTGCGGTACCCACCTGCTCCGCCATCCTCTTGGCCTACCAGGTGGCCTACGCCGAGGGCATCGCCGTCGCGCAGTTCTACCCCGGCGACACCGCGACTCCGATTGTCTTCTTTGAGTGGTCCCTCCTCTACGCTTGTCTTTGCATCGGGCTATCGACCGTCGTTTCGAGCGTGATCTATGGCCTTCAGCGCGCCGTGCAGAACGCGCGCCAGCTCGGGCAGTACACGCTCGAGGACAAAATTGGCGAGGGCGGCATGGGCGTCGTCTACCGCGGTCGACACGCGCTGCTCCGCCGACCCACGGCGATCAAGCTGTTGCCGGCCGAGCGCGCCGGTGCGGCAGCCGTGGTTCGCTTCGAACGCGAGGTGCAGATCACGAGCCAGCTGACCCACCCCAACACGGTGGCCATCTTCGATTACGGGCGGACGCCCGACAATGTCTTTTACTACGCCATGGAGTATCTCGAGGGCGTCGATCTCGAAGATCTGGTGCACCAAAGTGGCGCGCAGGTCGGGGGCCGCGTGAGGCACTTCATTCGCCAGGTCGTCGGGGCGCTCGCCGAAGCGCACGCTCACGGCATCATTCACCGCGACATCAAGCCTTCGAACATCTTCGTCTGCGAACGCGGCATGGTGCCCGACTTCGTCAAGGTGCTCGACTTCGGTCTCGCGCGCGACTTTGACCGGGGCGACAGCACGCTGACGCAAGAAGGCAAGCTCACCGGCACGCCGCTCTACATGGCGCCCGAACAGATCCTCGGTCAGCCTCTCGACGGACGGAGCGATCTCTATTCGGTCGGAGCCGTCTGCTACTACCTGCTCGCGGGCGCTCCCGTGTTTGCAGGACAAACCGTGGTCGAGGTCTGCGCGCACCACCTTCATTCCGCCGTCGTACCCCCGTCGCAACGGCTGGGTACGAAGATCCCAGCGTCGCTCGAAGCCGTGGTGCTCGCCTGTCTCGAGAAAGATCCAGCCCATCGTCCGAAGGACGCGATGGCACTTCTCGCGCTGCTCGACGCCTGCGACGATATCCCATCGTGGACGACGGACGACGCCCGACGCTGGTGGTCGGAGCGCGGCACGGCATCACCGTCGTCGGCGGCATCTCCCGCCACTCCATCGAGGCCCGGTCTGACGCTCGAAGTCGCTCTGGATCGCAGGGCGCCGTGAGGTCGGCTGGTCAGCGGGACATGTACGTACGCGACGTGCCATTGCGCGCGTTGGTGAGCGTGTACGTGCCGTCGGAAAGAACGACCCCTTGGATCCCAAATCCGGCATCGGCGGTGGCGACATTCGCCGTCAACGCTTCGTCGGCGTTGTGCTGCGCGTCGTTGGCCGTCACCCGGTGAAGCGCCCAGAGATCCTGCAGGCCGGGAGACGCGCGAATCACGTCGAACGCGGCCGCTGCTCCGCCCTTGGTCGCGCCGTTGTTCATGACGGCAACGCTCGGCGCGAGCCCCTGGACGAGCTGGGGTGAGGAGGAGAGGTCGAGGCCGTGGTGGTTGACCTGGTAGAGGTCGATGGGCCCGATGCGATTGGTCGGGCACATCAGCTTTTGCTCGGCGTTCCAAGTGAGATCGCCAAGGTCGACGAAATCGAATTTGCCGTAGCGTAAGACGAAGCCGACGCTCATCGGGTTCTCGGCCCCCGCGACGTCGGATTTCATGGTGGCACCGGCGCAAGCGGCGTTCGGCGTTGCGCCGGGAAGGGGCGGATCGACGACCTGCCCCGCGGCCGTCACGAACGTCAGCTCTACGGCACCGAACGTCAGCTTGTCGCCCGGCTTGACCATCGTCCTCGCCGCGTTGGCAACAGCGAGATAGCTGTTGAAAGCCGCGCCCGGCTCGACGGTATCGCCGTGGTCGAGGAAGCGCGTGATGGGGAAGAGCCCGGCGAGCGCGGGGACGCCACCGACGTGATCGGCGTGGTAGTGCGTGGTGATCATGTAGTCGAGCTGCTTGGCCTGCACCTCGTTCTTCAGCACGGTGACGATCCGGTTCGGATCGCGATCACCCGCCCAGCCCGCGTCGACCAAGATCGTTTCGCCCGTCGGCGCTACGATCAGCGTCGCCGCTCCCCCCTCTACGTCGATCCATTGGATGCGAAGCGGCATTGGCGTAGCCCCATCGACGCCCGGTGCACCGGCTGCACCGCCTTGGCCTGCCTGACCCGCTTGACCCGCCTGGCCGGCTTGACCTCCCTGACCTGCTTGACCCGCCTGGCCCGCTTGACCTCCCCGACCAGCGCCCGCCACGCCGGCGCTGCCACCGGTGCTCGGGCCACCACCCGTGCCCGGACCGCCACCCGTGCTCGTCCCACCGCCGCTCGCCCCGCCTTGGGTACCCGAGTTTCCGCCGGCGCCGCCCATTCCCCCACTGCCGGCCCCGCCGGTACCTGCATTGCCAGCGCCAGCGCTTGCACCCGCCCCAGCGTCCTGAACCGACCCTCCGCTGCCCGTGGTCGTCGTCGTGGGGGTGCCCGTCGACGTCGCACCACTGCCGTCGGTCGACTTGCCGCACGCGCAGGGCAATCCTGTGGCGAGGACAAATACCGCAAGATGAGAACGTCGAACGCGGGCACGCCGTTCGCAAGGCTCGATAACGTCACGACCTTCGGGAGAGCCCATTTCCGTTTGACGATACCATAGCCCACACTTGCGCGATGCGGGCGAGTCGCGGCAGGTCCGGGGATCTCGCAGATCCACCGGCTCTTCGGATCGGCGCGCTCTACTGGATCTCGCCGATCCAGACACGCACCATCGCTGCCCGGCACGCCCGCGCGGAGCCCCGCCGCGGCGCGTCTGCGGCTATTTGCCGATGGCGCGCATCTTGAATTCGCTTGTCGAGAACTCAATGGGCATTCGTTTGTCCTGGCTCCTCTTCGTGATCTCCGCGAACCTCAGGATGGCCGTATGAGAGACGCTTCGCATTTCTTGGGCTTCTCGAAAGCCACCTTGGCAGCCGGAGTGCTCGCGGCGGGCTTTGCCGGATGCACCGCGCACTCGGTTGGCCCGCCCGCGGATGCTGGCCGGGGATCACCTACCGGAGGTACCGGCGGTGCCGATCCCCCGGCTGGTCCCGATGCAAGTGCGGGCAAGGGCGGCTCCGGTGGCGCCGGCGGAAATCCGGACGTCGGTGGATCGGCCGGGAGCACCAGTAAGGGAGGATCATCGGGCAGCGGCGCTGCGGCCGGGACGAGCGGCGCTGCGGGCACCGGCGGCAGCGCTGGTGGCGCCGCGGGCAACGGCGGTACGAGCGGTGCGTCGGGGCGCGGCGGCGCCGGCACGAGTGGCGCCGCCGGCGCGCGCGACGCTGGCAGCGCGGGCAACGGCGGCGCGATTGACGCCGGATCCGACGGCAGCGCCGGTCGGCCCGATGGAGGCCCTTCGGATGCGGGCGGGAAATCGTTCGTGCATCCTGGCGTCCTCGTCAACAAAGGAATGCTCGATTTCGTCAAAGCGAAGATCGCGTCGGGCGCCGAACCATGGAAGACCGCACTCGCGCGCGCTACGTCGAACGCGCTCGGCTCCAAATCTTACGTGCCTCACCCTTTCGTGACCGTTGATTGTGGCTCGTACTCCAATCCCGACAACGGTTGCACCGAAGAGAAGAACGACGCCAACGCAGCTTACACGCAGGCCCTCCTCTTTTATTACACGGGTGACGTGGCTTATGCGCAAAAGGCCATTGAAATCATGAACGCCTGGTCTGCCGTGCTGAAGGACCATACGAACACCAACGCCCCTCTGCAGGCGGCATGGGCCGCGGAGTCGTTTCCACGCGCGGCCGAGATCATCCGTTACGCGGGCGCGGGCTGGGCCGACGCCGACGTCGCGCAGTTCGCCAAGATGCTGAAAGACGTGTACCTGCCGAAGCTCATCGATGGCAGCAGCTCCAACGGCAACTGGGAGCTCAGCATGATCGAAGCCGTCATCCACATCGGAATTTTCAACGACGATCGGGCGACCTTCGACAAAGGGGTCGCCATGTGGCGAGAGCGCGTGCCGTCCTATGTCTACATCGCGAGTGACGGACCGACGCCGGTGCCTCCGCCGCGCGGCACCAAAACGGGCGCCGCCCTCATCTCGTTTTGGTACGGCCAGAGCATGATGATGGACGGTCTTTCCCAAGAGACATGTCGCGATCTCGGCCACGTGCAATACGGGCTCGCCGCCATGCTCAACGCCGCCGAAAGCGCCGCTATCCAGGGCGTCGATCTCCACGCCGAGCAGGCCAACCGCATCGCGGCAGCGCTCGAGTTCCACGCAAAGTTCATCAATGGAGCGGCCGTCCCCGCCACGCTCTGTACCGGTGCGCTCACGGCGGTAACCGCCGATCCCATGTGGGAGATCGGTTACAACGCCTACGCCGCGCGGCTCGGAAGGGCGTTACCCGAGACGCAGATGGTCATCCAAGCCATTCGCCCGACCTCCGTCGACCATCACATGGCCTGGGAAACACTGACCCACGCCGAGATTGGCAAGGCGGGTTTTTAGTCGACACCCTCGCGCGAGCGAAACGTTTCCGATCACGACGGCGGTCGCCTCGGAATATTGCAGGGAATGTCGATGGCGATCTTGCTAAGCCCTGCTTCGGGTGACAGCGCGTCGCAAGTGGCCGGGCAGAAGACGAGTTTGGTGGGCATCTTGGGGTCGTCGTAGTACCAGCCCTCCGCCGTACCGCAGGCAGCGAGGTCGGCCACCGGCGGCACGACCGTTGACATTCGATTGACCTCGCGGGTCATGTGAGCCGCGGCCCAATCGAGGTCGCGCTGCGTGGGATCGATGGGCTGCGAGCAAGCGATCTTGCTGCCGGTCATCGTCGTCGTGGTCGAGGTCGTCGTCACTTGCGTGCGGATGGCGTTCATTGCAGCGAGAAGCGCGGCCGCTCCGGAATTGGTGACCATGTACGCCATCGTCGTCCCGCCGGCCTGCGCGATTTGGTCGAGATTTCCAGTCTCCGGCCCCACGCCGAGCACGTACGTCGAGATGGGCGGCGTAGCGGTGAAGGCAGTCTGCGCCACGGCCGCTACGGCGGGAACCGTACTTTGACAATCGTTGGGGATGCCGTCGGTTGCGAGCACGATGGCGACCTTGCGCATGGGGTTGGCAAGCTGATAGCTGGTTGCGTACTGGACCGCCCCCAGCATGGCCATTCGCGTCGGGGTTCGTCCGGCCGGCATCATGCCGGCGATTGCCGCTTTGAGAGGCGGGCCATTCCCGGGCAAGTTTACAATCGGCACGACGGGTACATAGTCGGTCAGTACACAAGAGGAATTGCCGTTCGTCCCGCCACTCGTCGTGATGGGGAACCAGCCGAGACCCATGCCGAGCTCGCCTTGCGTAATGACGCTACCATCCGGCCCGAGACCCGCGTCCCCCGGCGGTGCACCGGCATCCGTCGATGACTGATCGACGAAAGCGTTGAGTGCCTGCGATTGGGCCTGCCAGCGCGTCTGGGTGTTTCCTGGATCCCGCGTGTCCATCGAGCCCGAGTGGTCGACGATGAAATAGAGATCGACCGGACTCGTGACCACTTTGGTTTCGGTCGTCGTGGTCACCACCACCTCGTTCTCACTTCGGATCGAGCTGCAAGCGTCGCCCATGCGATCCGGACTGGCATCGGGGATGGGCGGCGGCGCGAGCCCGCCTGCGCCGGTTGAATTGCCCGTACTTCCCCCCGTCTCGGTGCCCGAACCGCCCCCCGTACCACCGCTCGCGCCGCCAGCTCCCGGCGCGCTCGTGCCCCCCGCCGCCGTTTTGTCCTTGCCCGCGGGGGTTACGTTCTCGCCGGCACTGCAAGCGCCAAGCAGGCCCGCGCACAGAGCCAAATGGCCCAGTCGTAAGAATCGGGACCTCATGAATTATCTCCTGTTTGCATGGGGCAACGGCGACGAGGCCGCTATGTCCAGTCGATACTGGGGTTAGCAAGGGCTGCAATCACGCAAGGATGCCCCCGCATCCGTCGCCCTACATCCAAGGCAACAGACGGAATGAATGGATAAATTCACACACTTCCTGTGCCAGCCTTACGGCAAGCTACAGGGCCAACAATCGTCGAGTGTAATGAGGGTAATTTGTCAGTCTCAGCGGCGAGCGGTTTTGAGCAGACCGATCGGCAGATGAGAACAATAATCCTGCGGCTACGTCGAGGCTTGCGGCTCCCACAGGGCGAACGCAGCCCCCTGCGGATCGTCACACACGCAAATGCGCTCGCCGCTCGGCAGCACGGTGGGGTCGAGCACGAGGCCACCCGCCGCCTGCGTCGCGGCGATAGCAGAATCGAGCGCATCCACCCTGAAAAAGAAGAGCCAATGCGCGTGCCGTCCCGCCATTCCAGTGATGTCGGCAATGGCGCCTACGCTGGGGCCGCCGGCCTGCCATGCGAACGGATGAAACACGCCCTGCGCGGGGACCTCCACGCGCGGTTGGATCTCCCAACCAAAGAGCTCGTGATAGTTCGCCGCCGCCTGCGTCGCGTCGGTCGTGTTGAGTACGTGCCATGCGGCATCGCCGGCCGAGTTCGCGTTCGAAGTGGGCGGCGAGGACACCGCGACGATGGCGCCTCCCGGATCGCGGAGAACGGACGCCTGCCCTCCGACACCGGTCGCCGGCGCGGGCCCGAGCCGCGTCGCGCCGCGTTGCACGAACGCTGCGATCGTACGCTCGACGTCGCTCACGTCGAGGTAGCCGAGCCAATGCGGTCGAGCGCCACGGGCCAGCGCTTGTTCGTGCAATGGCCAGACCACGGCGCGGTCGTGACCAAAAAGGTTCGCGTAAAATGCGCGCGCTGCGTCGGCATCGGTCGTGCGTAGCTCCAAACGACAGAATTTCACCATGGGATAGTGTCGTCGCATGACGCTCTTTGCGCGGCAAGAGCCGCTCCGCGCGGACGTCGGCGACGCTTTTAACGCACCTCAGCCAGCCGCAAGATCTCGTCGGTTGAAACCGCCGCCAATTGCGCGACGGATCGTCCCGAAGCTCGGGCCGCACGATCGACCAAGAAGGTGCCCACTCGCAAGCCGATCCATCGTCTGCCGTCGGGATGTCGATATAACCATCGATCGACAGGAGCACTGTCCGGCTGCCTTAGGAGTTCGCGCGTCCAATCCATCACCTCGGGCGGAGCGATGCCCCATGGAGGATTGGCTTTCCCAAAATCACGTTCGAATGCGGTGGCCATGCCTTCTGTCACGACTCGGTCCATGAGTGAGCTGCCCCGTACGCTGACGGCGCGAACGAGGTGATGGAGCTCGTGAAAGAGGGTGGGACGCAGCTCCGTGCGAATCGTGGACAGAACGTCGCGATCGGGATCGACGGTCCAGTAAACACTTGCCGCGAGCACAGTCGTCGCAGTCTCACCGGTCTCGGGAATCACGTCCTTTCCCCACTGGACGACCAAGGTCAGCGGCTTGGGCAAAGCGGGAAGCAACGTTTGCACGTCGCGGGCGGCGGCGTCGGCGATATCTTCAATGGCTCGTCGCTCGCTCGGCGAAAACGCCCGACCCTCAGCCACGAGCTGGACGGTCATCAGGCGAGGCTCGCACGCCCGAAGTGTTGCGAGAAATGTGCCCGTAGCCAGAAGAGCGCCGAACCTGCTGATCACGTTCGATCACTATCACGAGCGACGCAAAGTGCCTGCGGAGCGGTCGTGCGCACGCGCCGGACGCGGCGCTAAATACCCCCTTCAACGTTGCCGCACGACCCCACTTCAGCTGGATCTGCCGCGTCAGCGCCCGCGTCCACACCCGCATCGCCGCGACACGCCGTGTCTGCGGTTTCCTCGAGAAGTCTGCCAAGTGCGAAGAGTCCGTCGTGCGCTACGAACGGGGGAACTCTGGCGGGATTCCCGCAAGCCGTCCTGTCGTCGCTGATGTACGTTTGCCCGAGACCGGTCGCGGGAACGGCGAGCTCTGTATAGTCCGCGCCGGACAAGCACTGCAGCACACACGTCGTGCGTATCAAGTTGACGGCGGCCACGATCGCGTCGAACCGCGCCCGTGTCAGGTACACGATGCGCAAGAGGCGGCTGGCATTGTTTGCGCATCGATGAACGATCAACGTCTCGTCGGCAGTGGAGAAGTTGTATCGTTCCGTGGTGCCGCTGAGGCGCGCATTGCTGCATCCGGCATAGATCGGCGGTGGTGAGACAGCGCCAAGGCTATGGGCATAGCTGAAGGTCGAGCCGTCCCACACCGGTTGATCTTCCGTGCAACACAAGCGGTCTCCCGCTTCGGGGGTGCATTCGAGCGCGCGGTCCGTCCGCGTGTCGATAGCTCGCGAGTCGGTCGTTGGCGCGTCAGCTGACATATCCGCCGAACGCGTATCCGAGGCATCCGAGGGGATGCCCGCGTCCGGCGAGGTCACGTCCGGTTCATGAGCGACAGCGTCGTCAGAGATGTCGCTACCGCTCGCATCGCTAGGGACCGGTGAGATGACGTCGGGTTGCTGTGCGGCGTCGTCGCAGCCGTCGGTGCTGCTCGCCTCTGCTAGCGGTGGGGTCGACGCATCCGCGGGGTCGACCGTCGCCCGGCCGCAGCCGGAGAGCACGAGCCACATGAGGCTCATGAGCAAAGTGCCGCGATGTGCGCGGTGCGTGGTTGCGATCGTGATCATCTTAGTTTCTTGCAGTAGGCCAATTGATTCGACGACCAAGCGTTGTTGCAGAATGGCTTGTCGGATGCCTTCGCGCAATGTGCGCAACTTAACAGTGTCGCCGTTGACGGGCACGTTTGCTACATGTCGGCATATCCCTTCCTGCGGCGCGTGATTGCGCTGGGCTAGGGACGCACGAAAAACCTGTCCTCGAACTTCGCATAGCCGTTCTCGCGGAAAAACGGCAAGAACAGCGCATGAATGTAGCGCTGCTTACGACGGTATCCTGCGGCGCGATCGTCGCCGAAAATGACGACTTTTGGTCGCGTCAACGAAAGCTCTTCGCGCTGGCCTGCCAGCCGTTCCTCGTCGGTGTTCCCCGGGTAATAGTCAATGAGCTCGTCGAGCGCGACGATCTCGCGCCACGCGCTGAGTCGATCGGAATAGACATAGAGAAGGGGGTCGCCCAAAGTGAGGATCTTGTCCCCCGGGCTGCTGTGAGCTTGTACGAATGCGATTTCGTTTGCCGATACCGTCGGGTGGGGGGGGCGGTAACGCGGATATCGGCTCCACTCCTCGGAGAGGCGAGGCCACACCGTCATCAGCGCGAACGCCGCGCCCGCCAGGCACAACGCAGCGCGCATGTGTTCCGACAACCGTCGCGATAAGCCTTCTAGCGCGAGCACCGCGACGGTCGTCGCGAAGAACGTCCCCGCCATGGCCATGATGAAATGGTGGGGAGCGAACCCACGGCCAATGGTGACCGCATAGAGCGATCCCGCGACCGCAGCGAAGGTGGCAAAAAAGACGCCCGGTCGTCGCCGCCAAAACAGAGGAACGGCGATCCAGAACGGTACGAACATCCCGAGGTGCCTGTAGTTGACATAAGCGCCGCACAATCGGTCCCAGATTTCGATCCATTCCCCTCGCGGGGGTGCCAACGGAAACCAACCGAGCTCGTAGGCGAAGTATTTCGTATAGGCAATCGTCAGCTTAAGCTGAATGATGTACGCGTCGAGCGATCGCGTCGCGAGCATGTACGCGAGCCAGCTGGCGGTCACCCCAGTCACTCCCAGCGCGGTGAAAAGCGCATAACGCGTCACCGCGTCGAGGCGCCGAGTTTCGGCGTGGTGGATGACCAGGATGGTCAACCAGGCGGCGACGGTGACGAACATGAGCGGTTCTTTGCTAAGGGGGACGAGAGCCAGAATTGCGCCTCCCGCAATGGGCTGCAGGCGTGTAAAGCGCGTGCGAAAGAGCAAGATGCCACACCCGATCATGAGAAAACCGAGGCCCACGCTCTCGGCATTGTCGATGCTCGAATTGTGGAATCCGTCATCGAAGAAGTGATCGATCATGAGGGCGACAACGGCCAAGACCAAGAGCCTGCTCGTTCCGCGGCTGAGGAGAGCCAGCGTGAGGCATGTGAACCCGGCGAGCGACAGCAGCGAGAAGATATGACGATAGGCCATCGAAGCGAGACCAAAGAGCTGGATCCCGATCGCGTTGACGAAGATGACCATCGGCGGTTTGAACTCTTGAAAGTCCCGGTAAGGAACCTGCCCCTTGACCGTCGACCACCCTTCGAACACGAAGTAAGCCTCGTCGAGCCCGACCGGCGCATGAAGGAACCGTGCTCCGATCACGCCGTGAAACATGACCACGCTCGCCACGGTCAAGAGATCGCGCAAACGGGCGAAGCGATGACGTGCCGCTGCCATCACGACAGGCTGCGGTCAGAGAACCATGCGAAGGGAGAAGGCGTTGGACTGCCAATCGGAGACGACGACGAACACTCCCAACTTGGGGAAATAGCGGAAACGACCGAACGTGCCTTGGCCCGTGGTGGCTGGTCCTTTGGGGCCCGGCCCGCCTGGGAAGGAAACCTTCGTACAGCTCTTGGCGTCGGCATCGAAAAGGTAGACATCGTCACCGCCTGCCCAACCGACCAAGCGATCTTGGGCTGGATCGTAGGCAAGGCCGGGTGACGGCGCCATTCGGAGAACGTCGCACCCCGTCGTAGCGCTGTCCCAGTTCATGAGATCGTAGCTCGAGCCTGGTGCGATGGAGATAGCTCGCAGTTGCCCGCCCCCCATCATCACGAAGACCTGCCGCTTGGGGTCGATGCGCCCGGTCATGTGGTAGTCGACGCTGATGTTGTCGTGCAGGCGTTGGTAGGCGTTCGTGGCGGGGTCGAAGCTCCAGAAGGCGGCGGCGCTGTCGTGGAGCAGAACCCGATTCGACGCGGCGTCGAAATCAGCCATCACACCGGGGCTCCCCGACGGTGGTCCGCCTTGTTTGCGCGGAGTCCATGCGAGGTTCGCCGGCGAGAACGTCCATGTGTCGTTCGCCAAAAAGCCGCATTTTGCTTTCGAACCTCCGAATGCGAAGAGGGCTTTTTCTGCGGGAAGGAAAGTGAGTGCATCGTAGGTGTGGCGAGACGATGGCAAACCGTCGGTGTACGCATCGTCGCAAGCGAGGATTGCCGACGCTGGTGAAGGCTCGTTGAGACGCTTCATCCTGAGCGCCACGAGGTCCAGGGCATAGACCTCGTTGCCGTGGTAGTCGTCGTGGCCCCCGCCCCAGATGTAGAGCTGGTTATTGTCGATGTCGGCCGCGGCGCCGCTCCAAGCGGCGATCACGCTCGAGCATCCACTCACTCCCCCGGGCGACGGGCGTGGACAGACGGCTTCTAGTTTCGTGTTGGCGATCTCGCACCAACCGATCGCGCTGCAGAGCGTGCCTCCGCCGTCTGTGGACGCGTCGCTGGGCGGCGTCGATCCGGCATCGCTTCCGCCGTCCCGACCGGCATCCGTTCTCGCTGCGTCGAGACCGGCGTCGGCGTTGGACGGGCCCGCGTCCGCGCGATCGACGAGACCGGCGTCGGCGGTTGGCGGGCTCGAGTCGGCGCGATCGACGCCATCTACGCGGGCGTCGTCCTGATGTTCATCCGCCGGCGCAGTGTCCTCACCCGCATCTGCATGAGCATCGACACCGGCATCTGCATGGGGGGGGCCGCCGACTTCGGTCGAGCTTTCGCACCCACTGGCGACAATACCAAGTGCGATCGAAATGGCACCCAATCGAGCGACGACGGCACCTATCCGCAAGACCATGCTTATCGGTTCCTCGAGCCCGGTAGCGTAGCAGGTCGATTCAACCTGGCGGGCGGAACGGCTGGTCGGGTGCGGAGCGGAGCCCGCCTACCTGGTAGGCAGTCTATGCTCCATCGTGGCGCACCATCGCACGTCGTCACCGAACAGGGGGCAGCGGCGGCGGAGGGATCGTGATCGGCGGCGGGCGACCCTTGGTTGGCCCTACCCATCCCATGCAGTTGGCGAGCTCGAGGATCATGAACTCCAGCACCTTCTCCTGTGCCGTCAAAGGAGCAGAGCTACATTCCGCGGGAAATTGTAGGCCTGAGTTCATCGCGTCCGCGACGTGAAAGTCCGTGTAGAACACGCGCCCGCAGATGTCCGCCGGCTCGCCAACGGGCGTAAACATGCCCAGCACCTGCACGTTCTCCGGCGCGGCGGCGTAGATCCACCGCTCGCCTCCGCCGGCAGGCGGAACGCCGTCGAGGTTACGCCTCGGCTCGTTGATGCTGACCTGCGGCGGAGTCACTTGAGAGAGGGCGCCGACGACCTCGAGCCACTGCGCGAATTCCACGCGACGTTGGCTGCCTATATCGATGTTGGCAATGAGCGGGCTCGGCGGAATGGGCTGGCCTACGTTCCATTGCCCGGCCGCACCAAAACCGGCGTTGTGGTAAAGCCACGTGTAGCTGAAGTGGGTAGCGAGGACGCGACCACCGTGGTTCGCATAGTAGACGAAGCTACTGAGCTCGTTCGAAGTGCGCTCGGTCTGAATCCCTTGACAGGGAAAGAGGATTTGATCGTATGCGTTCAAGCGGCCGTTCGAATTCCCTCCCGTCAATTCGACTTGTTCTGGCGTGGTCGCATCGATGACTGCTCCGTTACCGTGGTAGAGATTGATGCGGCCCGAACCGAAAGGATTCGTGAACTCGCTATCGTCGACGCCCATCTTGCGCAGAACGCATTCGAGCGCGTCGACGTTGCCTGTCGAGATGGCCGTCATGGGAATGTTCCCTTCCGACTGCTTGCGCGGTAAGCGCGCCGTGCCTGGCGGCAAACGGTTTTCGACGCACGGCTGGACATCGATGGTGGTCTCATACCGCCATTTGCCGATCGCGACGACGAGCGGAATGCCAGTCCCTGCAGGCACACCCCTCAGGGTGAAAACGCCGTCGGCCCCCGTCACCGAGCCGGCCAGGGCATCCTCCGGCATACCGGGCCGGCACTGACCGCACACTGGACCCAACGCGACCGGCGGAAGCTTTGCGCCGAGCGCGATGTTCGGAATGAAGACGGTCGCCTGGTCTACTGGGTCGGCACCGACCAGAGCTCCCGTGACAACCGTTCCCACGACCGTGGTGGTACCCCCTTCGCAACTCGGAACGAGACGGCAAAGTGGACAGGATATGCCGCAAGCGCCGCGTATGACGTCGCCGCAAGTCTGTGCGCCCAAGCAGGTGCCACAATCGAGTGCTTGCCCACAGCTGTTTCCGATCACACCGCAGTACGCGTAACCCGAATACGTGCACCCGATGGGCTGGCATCCGTCAGAGCTGGCGTCTGCCACCGTGGCGCCGCCCGTTCCTCCCGTGCCGGCTGATCCGCCGCTTCCGGCTGATCCGCCGCCCGTGGCGCCGCCGCTGCCTGCCGTGGCGCCGCCGCTGCCTGCCGTGGCGCCGCCGCTGCCTGCCGTGGCGCCGCCGCTGCCTGCCGCTGCACCGCCGCTTCCGGTCGTTGCACCGTCGCTGCCTGCCGTTGCGCCGGTGCCCGTCGTCGCCCCGCCGCCTGTGGTCGCGCCGCCGCTGCCCGCCGTCGCGCCCGGGCCGCTCGGCGCGTCCGCACACGGCGACCCGTCGCACGTGTCACCGCCTAGCGACGACCAGCCGTGGGTGCACGCGGCACTTCCCAAGATCAAGACCAACGTGCCCGTCCGAGCTCGCATCGACATTCGCATGTTTCGCATGTTCGTCAATCCCCGCAGCCCATCGCCATGAACACCCTTCGCATTGCTGCCTCCCGATCGAGCGCGCCTCACGGCAGCGCCAGCAGCGCGCGCGCACGCTTCGCTTGCACGCTTTGCGGATAGAGTGCCACGATGCGAGCCGCCTCCGCTCGAGCGCCAAGCTTGTGTCCCAAGGCGTCTTCGGCAGTTACGCGCAAAAATAGGACCTCTGGGTGGAGGTCGAGCGACGGGAAAGTCTGCTCGTAACCGGAGAGCGCGCGCAACGCTGCCGCCGCGTCATGTTGTTTCACCGCTGCCCATGCGCCGTCGATGAGCACCACTTGGCTGTTCAAGCGCAGCGTCACCTCGCTCCCACCGACGCGAGGCTGCGGATCGTCGCCATCGGGGGGAGGCTCCGCCGCGGCCACGAGCGTACCCCTCGCGGCTACGGCACGTTCTCGCCGCCAAGGCACGGCGATGGAGGGCGCAGCGGGTGTCGGCGGCGTTTCGCCGGCCGCCGGAGTCATCGCGCGATCGCGCGTCAGGGGCGACGCTTCCGGCGAGGCGACGGGAGGGGGCTGCATCGGCTCGCGCCGACTCGCGTTCGGCTCCAACCCCATCGGAGCCCGCTCGGCTGCGCCATGCGCCGATCCCGGACTCACTGCCGTGTGCGGAGGAAACGAGATTGGCGCGCCATCGTCGACCGCGACAGGAGGGCGTTGGGGCTGCTGCGACGACGCATGGCGCTCGCTCGCGACTGCACTTGCCGGCAGCGGAATCGTCAGGTGAAGCGCGCTCGCCGATGGCTCAGGCGGTCTTGGTCCCGCAAGCTCGGTAGCGGCGCCCACTGCCACCAGCCCGCTGAGGCCTCCGATCGCGACCCATTTGGCAGCGAATGCGAGTGAAATCGAGCTGGCGCCCACCTTGGCAGCAGTCGAACCCGCCAGACCGGAGACGACGGCACCCGCTCCCCCCGCAGCTTCGCCCGCCGCCGATCCGACAATCGTCGTTACACCCATAGCGATGAGCGTACGCCGCGTGCTCTCGGACGACGGACGTTCCTCGCACCCTGCGCGCAGGAGCGTCGCGGCGAGTCCCTGGCCACGCCTTTCCAGAAGTCGCTGGGGGTTGCTTGTCATTTGGCTCCGACGTGCTGTCGGCGCGCCTCGAGGCGGGCGACGCAGTTTTCGAATTCGGCGCGCCCGCGGCGCAGGCGTGAGGCAACGGTGCCGAGCGGGATGCCGACGACGTCGGCAATCTCCTGCGTGCTAAGGCCGTCGATCTCGAAAAGGACGAAGACGACCCGAAGGTCCATGGGCATCGTCTCGACCACGGCGTCGAGGATCACCCGTGCGCGACGTCGATCGACCAGCTCCTCGAGGCCGGGATCGCCAGGGATGGCGAGCGACAGCTCGTCGAGCTCGTCTTCGCGCCGTCGCTCGTGAGACCGGCGGTGCTTGTAGGCGGAATTGAGAGCAGTGCGATAGAGGAATGAGCGCTCGCTGCCGGGCCGAATGTCGTCGAGCCTTCGCGAAGCCACGAGAAACGCTTGCTGCGTTACATCATCGGCGTCCGACTGGGAAAGTCCAAGTCGCCGCAGCAGCCGCCACACGTAGTCAAAGTGCTGGCGGGCGATTGCCGCGAGGCGTTCGGACCGTTCGGGGACGGCCGCGCCGGGCCAATCCTCCACAACGAGCGGTCGAGCAACTCCCACCATGCTCGTTATCCCCTACGCCCCGGGTTTCGATCAATGAAACCGCATAACAAGGGCGCCGTGCGCACCCACGCCGACCGCGGGGACCTCGTAGACGAGTCGGGTTGGCCCGTCGAATGCAAAAGTGTGCCGTGTCAGCGGAAATCCGAGCTCGCCTCCCGCTTCTACCACCACCATTGACCCTAGCTGCAAGCGAACCAGCACCTCTGCGGCGGCGGAGGACCAAAAGATGGCGGCAGAACGTGGGCTGGGAAGCTCCGGCGATGCGACGCCCCGGGCAGCGAGCCGGCCTACATCGAGGCTCGCGCAGGGAAGGAGGAAAAGCGGCTCTGCCACCTGCAGCGAAAGCGGGCAGAGCGACAATCGCGCCGTGAGTGATGTGAACGTTGCGCTCCGCGCGTCGATCGATGTCGACGCCGTCGTCCCGCGCCCTGTGAGCCGGACGAGATCGAGCGGCACGCTCGCCGCGATCTCGCCGAAAACCCCGGCGACGTACTCGCCCCCTGGCAACCATGAACCGAGTCCGCCCATCGCGCCGATGCCCCAGCCGCGCCGCCAAGTCGATCGCGCCTGACTCGGTTGCGACGAAATCGCGTCGTCCGCAGGTGAGTTCGGCGCAGGCGGCTCGCGTTCGGCCGCCTCGATCGGCGCGTTGCTCGATGTGGCCTCGATCGCGAGCGCGGTGATGAGCGCCGCCGCCGAGACGACTTCGTCGCACGTCCGCCCAGTAACGGTACGCGTCGTCGACGGCGCATCGTCGCCGCTGAACCGAATGACCGCCGAGCTCGCCATGTCCGCCGACGACACGACCACGGCAAATCGCGCTACCTCCGCGACTGCGACGAGGTCGGCGTGCGACGTGCGCGCACGCACACGCGCCATGAACGTGGCGGCATCGGGACAGTGCGAGGGTGCTTCGTAAGCAACGCCGATGGTCGTCTCGGATTCGGCGGACGCCGTGCCTGGCGCAGCTTCGACGGCCCAAGCGTGCCGGCCGATGGCAAGCGACGTCAGGCCGACCAGAGCCGTCGCGGAGCGGATCCCTCTCAAGGACACCCTCCGCGCGAATCGGGCATGGGTTATCGATAGCAGATCGCTCGCAGAACTCCTACGCGCCGACCGCGTCGTCGCCGCGCTGCAATCTGCAGCGTCGTTGCTCGCAGGCCATCGCGTTCGGGCAAGCCGCGATGGCGCCTTATTCCGAAGACGAGACGCGCTCTAAGGTTACGAGTAACCCATTGAAGTGAGCCATGCCGGACAGGGGTTCCAGCGCGTCGGGGCCGGTCCTGACGAGCAGGTTCTTATTCACGCCCGGCGCCCTTCGCGCGATATGGAGACCATCGGCTGCTTCGTGCCCCCAACCATGCGGAAGCGCCGCCGCTCCGGCCATCATGTCCGGCGTGATTCGAACGGGCGCATCGACGGCCCCGGCATCGGTCTTGACACGGACGACGTCTCCCTCGGCGAAACCTCGCGATCGCGCGTCCTCGGGATTGACGTACAGGCAATTGGTCGATCGCCCCGCTCGTGCGAAGCGCTCGGTGTTGTGCATCCAGCTGTTGTGAGAAAGAGGTTCCCGCCGGCCGATCAGCTTGACGTCGTGGCGATGCTCGAGCTCCCAGGCAAAACGGCGCTCCATGCCCTTCGCCAGCTCGACGATATCGTCGGGCGCGAGATCGACTTTGCCGTCGTCGGTGACGACGCGCCGGCCCAAAAAATCTCCGCCTTCGGGCGGAGTACGCAGGATTCCGTGCGGAAGTCGGCGAAGCTCATTCACACTTCCCGTTCCCGTCGCGCGCAACACGAAATCGGCCATCCGCTCTTGCGAAAAGCCGACTTTGGCGCCGATCCCGGGCAACCTGCGCGCATCAATCCATGACTCCATGATTTTTTGAAACGCCTTCGATCGGAAGAGCGGAATCTTTGCCGCGCGGGCGAGCTCGATCAAGATTTCGACTTCATCCTTCTGCTCGCCATCGGGCAAAACGACGGCATCCGTATATTGAAAGAAGGGGACCGGCGTGGCCCCCATGATGGATTGAAAGACGAATGGTAGATTGGGGCGCTCGAGAGCGTGCAACCCGGGAAGCACGTAGTGCGCGAGATTGCCGGTTTCGTTGCGAAGGATGTCGATGCTCACCAAAAGCTCGAGCGAGCGGAGCGCGCGTTCCAGCTTGCCTCCGCCGTTGGGGATGCTGAGCAAGGGGTTGCCGGCGAGGACGATCAACGCACGCACTTGCCCCTCTCCGCCGGTCAAGATCTCGTCGGCGAGGATGCCGGCGGGCAGACTGTCGACGCAAGACGGGAGATCGCCAATGCGCGACCGCCCAGTCCCCATCGTTTTGCCGAGCTTGCGAAGGCGGCGCGGTAGGTCGGCAATCATACCCCGACCAACCAGCGTTCCTCCTAGCCGGTCGAGATTGCCGGTGACGGCGTTGATCGTCTCTTGCAGCCAGAAGGCCAGCGTACCGCTGCTGCCTTGATTGACGCCGGTCGAGCAAAAGATGGCGGCGCCGTCGGCCTCGACGTAGCTCCTGACGAGATCGTGCAGAACGGCTGCCGGAATACCGGTGACGCTCGCGCAGCGCTCCGGCGTCCACGGTTCCGCCACGCGTCGCAACGTATCGAAACCGCGCATATAGCGCCCGATTCGCTCTTCGTCGTAGGCGCCACGGCTCAATACGACGTTCAAAAAGGCGAGGTAGAAGAAGACGTCGGTGTCGGGGCGAATGAAGACATGCTCGCCGAACACTTTGGAGCTCTCATGTCGCCGGGGATCGACAAAGACGACGCGACCTCCTCGTCGCTCGATGGCCGACAGCCGCTCCGCGGGGTGCGGCAGATGGATGAAGCTCATCCGCGAAACCACCGGATTGGAGCCGACCACGATCAAACACCGCGTGCGATCGACGTCGGGAAAAGTTTGCAGAAAAGGAAATCCGTACATTCGCTGGGCCACGGCGAACTTGTTGTTGCAGTCTTGAGAACCAGTCTGAAAGAAATTGCGCGTTCCGATGCCCTCGGAGAAGCCCGCTGCGAAGATGGGCGCGAAAAAGTTGAAACTGATCGGATTGCCGAGATAGCTGGCGACCGTGTGCGGACCGTGCTCCTCCATCAGCGCGCGAAGCTTGCCGCCGATTTCACGAAAGGCCTGCTGCCACGAGATGGGCACGAAGCCGTTGCCGATACGCTTGAGCGGACGTTTGATCCTGTCCTGGGAGTGGGTGATCTCGTGCTGATGGAGACCCTTGGCACACGCGTATCCGCGGCTGACGACGTGATGCTCGTCGGGCGCGAGCTGCAAAATGCGATTGGACGCGACCTCGGCCACGAGCCCGCAAGTCGCTTCGCAGATCGTACAGAAGGTGACTTTGTGCTCGCCCATGTGTCTTTCTACCGGCGCCGCGTGAGCGCTTCGCGTTTCGACGCCATCGAAAGATACCTCAGTAAAAATAATCTAGCGATCAATTTAGCTCACCCTCCAGAGCTACCGGTGTTCCCGACGTGAGATGTCGCGCGCTTCAACCTGGCCGGCGGTACGGCTGACCGGGTGCGGACGGGAGCGGCCTCCCTTATAGTGAGCGGATGCTCGACCGTGGCGCACCATCGCACGTCAGGATGCTGGTCGGTGCGGGGCTCGACACGTGGGCTGGTTCGCAGTTCGTGCAGGACCGGCTGGCGCTCCTCGGCAAGACCGTGTTCCTGCTCTCATTCGGCTTCTTTGTCGTCATCAACGGCGTACTCATTGCCGCCGGGGTGGCGATCGTGCCGCTTCTCATGACGCAAGCCAACGTCATGCACTTCCTGTCCTCGTCGGTGATGGCCGTGTTGTGGGCGATCACCCGCGCCAGGGTCTGGTCGCTGCGCACGCTCGGAATCCTCGACCTCGCCAGCATGCTGTTCCCCGGCATCGGGCTGGCGATGATGGCGGCGCAGCCGGATGAAAAGCAACTCATGGCCGGACTGTTCGCGCTGACGGTGACGATGATGGCGCGGGCCGTTCTGATCCCGTCGACGGCGACCCGCACATTCTGCCTGTCATGGATGGCCTCGGCACCGCTCTTGGCGGTGTCGTTCATCTTCCACGACCCGGCGCCTCTGCCCGGGCTCGCGCTCGGGCTTCTCAAAGCGCTCATCTCCGTGAACGCGTTTCTTTGGTTGGTCATCGCCACGACGCTGTCGACGGTGACGTCGCGCACGATCTATGGCCTGCGGAAACAGGTCAAGGAGGCGGCCGACATCGGGCAATACACGCTCGAGGCGAAGATCGGCAGCGGCGGCATGGGCGAGGTGTGGCGAGCGCGGCACCGCATGCTCATTCGCCCCGTGGCGGTGAAGCTGGTGACTGCCCAGCAGCTCGGTTCCAGCTCCGACCGCGATGCGCAGTTGCGGCTCCGCCGTTTCGAGCGCGAGGCGCGCGCGACCGCCGGGCTGAAGTCGCCGCACACGGTGCAGCTCTACGACTTCGGCGTCACCGACGATGGCACGCTCTACTACGTCATGGAGCTTCTCGACGGCATGGACCTCGACACGCTGGTCGACCGCTTCGGTCCGGTGCCGGCGGAGCGTGCGATCCATCTCTTGATGCAGGTGTGCGCCTCGCTCGACGATGCGCACCAAAACGGCCTCGTTCACCGCGACATCAAGCCGGCGAACATCGTCGTCGGCCGCATCGGCGCGGACTGGGACTTCGTGAAGGTCCTCGACTTCGGCTTGGTCAAGCTCGGGAGCGACCGGCAGAGCGACGAGAGCCTGCGGCTCACCGCCGAGGGCAACTTGAGCGGCACCCCGGCGTTCATCGCGCCCGAAGTCGTCCTCGGCGCGCCATCGACCGATCACCGCGTCGACATCTATTCGCTCGGCTGCGTGGCGTACTGGCTTGTCACCGGCAAGCTGGTGTTCGAAGGTCCGGGAGCCGTCAAGGTCATGGCCGACCACGTCCACACGCCGCCGGCAGCGCCGTCGTCGCGCTCCGAGCTGCCGATCCCCGCCGAACTCGACCAGGTGATCCTCGAGTGTCTCGCGAAGGACCCGGACAAACGGCCGAAGAGCGCGTCGGTGCTGCAATCGAAGTTGCAGGCGATCCCGATCGCCACGCCTTGGACGAGCGTGCGCGCCGAGAACTGGTGGGCTGACCACGCCCCGAGCAAGGCGTCCCAACGGCCGGTCGCCGACGTGGTGCTGTCGCAGGAAGCGCGCCCGATGCGGGTCATCCGACAAGCGCGGCGCTGACGCGGTCCCCCTTTGCTTGCTCAATGAAGTAGAGCGCGGCATCTCGTGCTCATATTCCGTATGCGCTTGGCGAAAACGGTTTGCCACGGCGCGTGCTCCAGCGCGCCTCGCGGAGACCGATGCATCAATACGCTCAGGTATGTACGACGTATCCAGTATTTCGGTGCAGACCAAATGGTTCGGCCAAACGGTGACGATGCCCGCCGTGTGCAAGTGCCAAACTACCCGACCCACCATGATCGTCCTGTAGGTGTGTCCTTCCGTCAGCACATAACAGATGCTCATGCTGCTATGGAACCGGAACGCGAGTTTGATTGAGAATTGTCGCTTGAGGAAAGCGGCAAGCCGGAGCAGGCGGCTCGCCGATTCGTCGGCAGCACATGCCAGCCAGGCCCCACCCAAAGGCCGCCCCGCACGGCTTCGAAATGTGAACACGTGCGCATCGAGTAGCCACATCGAAGTGCGGCGATCGATCCCCATTCGAACGTGACTTGACTCAACAATCTCGGTCAGACACCATGCGACGCACGACGTGAAAGGCGCGCCGGTCGGATGACCCGCGCATCATCCGACGCGTGTTTATCTGCATCGTGCGTGGCACCAGTCCAATGCCAAGAAAGTAGCATCGCGCCGGCGCTGGAAGCTTTATCTCGGTGACTTCTTTGGGGTCGCCCCCCATGAGGCATGGCGGATGCCGTGGGCACTTCGATGGGGTCTATCACCTCGCCATGCCGCGACGGCGATGTACGTCGTGCAGGGACTGGTTGATAAGGACATTGCATCGATGATGGGATTAAGCGTGAGCACCGTTCGCACCTACGTCGCTCAGTTGCTGAAGAGTGCCGGCGTCAAAACTCGCTCCGGCTTGCTCTGGTCGATTCTGCGCGTTTCCGTCGACCGAGGATCGGCTGCTACACTATCCGGAGAGCGCGATCCATAGAGGCGGCTCGTGCGATCTGAATTCATCGTGCGGCGTTGTCAATCGCCACTCGAGTCGCGATCATTCACTCGCGCGGTCCGCGCATCCTGCGCGCCATTTCCGCGGGTACCGATTCCGGATAGAGCGTCGTCAATTCCGCGAAGGCCTCTTCGGCAAGACGTGGGTCGGTGTTCTGGGCCACTATCCGTTCGAAGAGAACTGCGGCTTTGATGCCCGAGTCGACATTGCTCGCGAGCAGCTGGCGCTCGTAGTGCAGCGCGCTGGCGCCGCCGTCGCCAAGAACCGAGCTCGCCAGTCGGATACTACGGGTCGACCCTAAGGCCCATATCGGCGAAAGCGCGTTAATTCGGAGAATCTCCTCGGCGAGGTTCTTATCCGCTCCTCCGGACTCGACGTATTGGCTTAAAAGGTAGTCTCGAATGAGTCCCTGCGGCTCGCTGAGTACGCGACTCTGAAGCCGCGCGGCAAATCGGGCCCGAGTCTCTGGCGACTGCGGACCATGTCCACAAGCGGCGATGCGCATGACCTCCACGTCGGTCGCCACGCGGGCCAGTCGACTGGGCAGCGTCGATGGGGTCGCGAATTCAAAGGTCGACGGGCCCTTGCTGGTGGGCAGCGCTGCCGGGGAAAAGAGGATCGGCGTCTGACGCGAGTTGGTCCTGACCACGGAAACGATCCCACCGGGGCCGCGGCCGATCGTTGGTCCGTTGTGCTCATAGCCGTCCGCGACGGTGCCAGCGACAGGCACGTGACCATGCTTCCACGCACCCAGCACTTGGTATCTCAACGTAGGGTCCGGGCTAGGGACCATCGCGAACAGCTCGCCCTTCCCGCGAGGGAGCAGAGGTACTGCGGTCTGGTCATCCGCGAAGTCGTTGAAGCTTCCGACGATCCGCAGGTTATCCCAGGAGTCCACCCACTCGAGTGCGGCGAGGCGAATCGCGACTTTGACTTCGCGCGTGTCGGCAAGGACGAGGGGAAATATCAGGCTCTGTCGATGCACTCCGCCTACAAAGAACGCGGCGCCTGGCAGTGGATCCGGATGCATGGCGAACTCGCCGTCTTTTGACGCGATGACCGTCACCGGCTTCCGTCCAGTGCTCATGAATCCGGCGAATGCATACGCTATTGGCATCCCATCTTCGGCCGTGATCCGCCCACGGATCGTGATTGGCTTGATAGATTCGCGACGTTCTGGGCCCGTGCTGGCCGAAATGGCGCCCTCAACAGACGCCGGTGACGCCCTCGTGCACGCTTGGATGCAGAAGGCTGCGGCGCAGATGCCACGAACCAGACGCGTAGCACGGCCACTATCGTCATCATAACCGTCCCGGTCATCGGAAAACATGATAGACGCTCCCATTCATCGCATTAATGGCGACTCCGCGTATAGTGCCATCATGCGCTACGCGCAACCGTGGGTCGCGTGCGCACTCGGTGCGCATTCCTGCCCTTGCGTTCAGTTCGTCATTCGCGGACCTTCTTCCGTCATTGTGAGTGCGATAAATCGTTTCGGGCGAGCGGATTGCTCGCAGTAGGAGGAGGTCCACATGCGATCGACGATGAGAACGACTCTGGGGTGCGTATCTCTAATCATGGCCGTCTCTGGTATTATTAATTGTGGCAACGCGCCGCCACAAGCTGAGCCGGCTGTCACGCAATCCAAAGCAACGCTGCTTGCAGATGACCGCAGCATCGGAGCTCAAGTCGTGCAGCAGGACGGGTCGTGGGTAGTAAAGGGCGTAGTTCCTGGCTCGCCCGCCGAAGCGGCAGGCCTGCAGGCAGAGGACGTACTTATGTCTGTTGGAGATTTCGCACTTACGGATCTCAGCGAGCAGACATACGCTAACCTAAAAACCGCGTTGAAAGCAGGGGACGTCCAGATCCAGGTTCAACGACAAGGAGCGACCGCGGCGCTGTCGGCAACGGCCGGCAAGAGCGCCGAGGTGCTTCCTGCCCTGTTTGGAAATGGCGAGGCCAACTCCGCTTATTATTGTTACTGGGATTGTCTCGGTCCTTGGTGCTACTCGGCGGCGCCATACGCGTATTGGTGTGGAACGTGTTTCGCGTGCATCTCAATGTAGAAGCGGGTACCTAAAGGAAGGCGCGCTTCGGGACGCCTAATTGTCAGTCGGAGTATCGTGGCCGGGATGGGCCCGGGTATGATGCGGGCCCATTCCGGCGACGCATCGTCGTACGATGACTGCAGCGGTGTGAGGCTCCTAGGGGGTCGCCGCCCTGACGCCCCTCGACAGGGCCCCTGTGCGGGCTTATCAGGACTTCGTGAGGTCGCGGACTGCAGTCCTGGTCATCGCCGTCTTGGCTCTGCTTGCAAGCGCCATCTTCATGTTCCAGGGATCGTCGGATCGACGCGAGGGCGAGGCGCAGCGAGCCGCGGCCTGGGACGCGTCGTCGCGCGCGGAAGTCATACCGTCGTCGCCGACACCTGTTCAGGCGACGGATTCGGCAGCATCTCACGCCAACCGGATGGATCGAGAGAAACGCGAGGAGCTTCGACGCCGGCTCGTCGAGATATATCGGCAAGCCGCCGCGACGGAGGGGGGCGTCGCCCCGGTGGTAGGGTCGGCTGGCGCCGGTTTCGGAGCGGCCCGGCCGCAGCTGCCCGACGATGCCGCGACATGGGCCCAGTACATTGGGGATCGCATTCGTTCAGATTTCGCCCCGATGGCCGAGGGCTGTTACCGAGACTTGCTCGCGCAGCGACCGCTGGCGCAGGGTGACGTCGTCGTGCGCTTCGAGATCTTGGCGAACGAGTCGCTGGGCGGCATCGTGAGCTCGGTCGAGCTGGCCAACCGGAGCACGCTTCGCGAACAGTCGTTCGATACCTGCCTTCGCGAGTCGTTCGTCTCCCTCGATTTCGACCAGCTGCGCACGCCCATGCAGCTGACGGGGGCAAGCCTTCCCCTCCATTTCGCCGACGGAAGAATGACCGCCGACTACGAGATGCACCCGAAGGACAAGCGGTGACTTGCCACTCGGCTTGAGCCGTCGCGGTGGCGTCCCGATACTGGGGCCATCGATGAATACCAAGGAGCCTCGCGTGCGGCGTTGCCGGGCTGGCAGAGGGGGCCACGAGCGCCATCAGGCGCACAACATTCACGGAGATGGCCGATGACGAGATTGCGCGCACTGATCACGACGTTGGTCGTTTTCTTCTTGGTTCCGGTCGCCTGCGGCCAGGGCAGCCTCGGTGAACCCGATGGGAGCGGCGGGAGCGGGGCCGGGAGTGGGGGCGTGAGCGGTAGTGGCAGCAGCGGTGCTGCTGGCGATGGCGGGAGCGCCGGGAGCAGCGGAAATGGCGGAAGCGGTGGAAATAGCGGGAGTAGCGGGACTGGCGGAAGTGGCGGCAGCGGTGGAAATAGCGGGAGCGGTGGAAGTGGCGGCAGCGGTGGAAGTAGCGGGAGCGGTGGAAATAGCGGCAGCGGTGGAAGTAGCGGCAGCGGTGGAACGGGCGGCACGACGCCGGGCGCAGACGCGGGACGCGCGGACGGCAACGCCGTCATCGACGCGTCGAAGCCAGACGCCGGCCGTGACGTGAGCGCGCCCGACGGTTCGATCCAGGGCTTCATTCATCCAGGCCTTCTTCATTCGACGGAGGATTTCGACCGTATGACCTCACAAGTCGCCGCCGGCGCACAGCCGTGGAAGTCCGGCTGGGACAGGCTCGTGGCCAATGCCCACGCGTCCCTCAATTGGACGCCCAACCCTACAGCTGTGGTCTATCGCGGCGCGGATGGCGTTCATCCGGAGAACTATGCGCAGCTCTACAACGACGCTGCCGCTGCCTATGCGTTGGCGCTGAGGTGGAAGATCTCCGGTGACGCAGCTTATGCTGACAAGTCGGTGCAGGTTCTAAATGCTTGGTCTGCCGTCTTGACGGGCCTCAGCGGGACCACGGACAAATTCTTACTAGCGGGGCTGCAAGGATCCCAGCTCGCGAATGCCGCCGAAATCATGCGAATGTATAGCGGATGGGCGGCGCCTGACTTCGCGCGGTTCAAGACCATGATGCTGCAGATCTTCTACCCTTTGAACCACGATTTTCTCGCGCGCCACAATGGAGATAGCTGCCTCACGCATTTTTACGCCAACTGGGACCTCTGCAACATGGCGTCGGTGTTGGCGATCGGAGTGCTGGTCGACGATCGCGCCATTTACAACGAAGCGATCGACTACTTCAAAAATGGAGGTGGAAATGGATCCATCATGAACGCCGTCTATTACGTTCACCCCGGGAATTTGGGGCAGTGGCAGGAGAGCGGCCGGGATCAGGGACACAATACGCTCGGGATCGGATTGATGGGCGCCTTCTGCGAGATGGCGTGGAAGCAGGGAGATGACATGTACGGCTACAGCCAGAACCGTTTCCTGGCGGGGGCCGAGTATGTCGCCAGCTACAACCTTGGAAACGACGTCCCTTACGTCACGTACACCAACTGCGTCGGTGTCAACCAGCCCGTGATCGCCCCGGCGGGAAGAGGAGACAGCCGGCCGATATGGGAGCTCGTTTATAATCACTATGTCAATCGGAAGGGTTTGGCCGCACCCTTTAGCGCAGCCTACGCTGCAAAAGTGCGACCCGAGGGCGGCGGAGGAGACTACGGTTCCACCAGCGGCGGGTACGATCAAATCGGCTACGGTACCCTGACTGCCACTCTAAAATGATCGGTGTGCGCGCGGGACTTCTGTGCTGACACGAGCCGTCTTACTTGGCAGTGGCGTCGCGGCGTTGTTCGGCGCAGCGTTGATCGCTTGCGCGGACATCGTGGTTCCTCTCGTCGGCACTCTCCCGCTAGATGCGTCGCTCGACGGGCACGGGCTGCCGGATGCGACAGGAACGACCGATCCATCCCTGGCCGGCTACTGGAATTTCGACGAGGGAAGCGGGGTCATCGCAG
>Ga0193706_1000210_pt1 | contig 39402 bp, 32 predicted proteins | sample U3c1metaG_FD_160130 | JGI IMG/M metagenome (GOLD analysis project Ga0193706, IMG submission 160130) | Soil microbial communities from a riparian zone of the East river system, Colorado, United States - U3c1 | ecosystem: Environmental > Terrestrial > Soil > Riparian zone | place: USA: East River... | reverse complement strand
GGCTTGGGGGTGCTGGCGGCGTCGATCACGGCAGGGGCTCTCGTTCCGTCGCTCGGCGTGCGCAGCCCGTTCGTCGTTGCCGTGGTCGGCTTTGTCGTAGGAGCACTCGCGTACGCATGGCTGTTCCGTAAAGAGCTACGTGACGGCGACCTGTTGGAAGTCGATGGCCCTGTGGCCGCCAAAACCGGAGTCGTCACATGATGCACATGCCCCCCTCGCCGCGCGACGTCGTGGCTCATCTAACGCCGGACATCTGGACCGCCGTCAACACGCGCCTCGTGGTGAAGTCCATCGCCGAATTTTCTCACGAACTGCTCCTTCGGCCCACGCTCCTCGGTACCGATGGGAAGTGGGGACATTATGTGCTTTCGACCGATCGGCCGAGCACCGAATACCGCTTTCGCGCGCAGCTTCTCGAGCTCGATCACTGGCTCATCGACGATCGATCGGTGCAAAAATCAATCGACGGTCGGCCGGCGCCGCTGGATGCCGTCGCCTTCATCGTCGAGCTCTGCGCAGAGCTGAAAATCCCGTCGCACGTTCTGCCCGGCTACTTAGAGGAGATTGCCAGCACGCTGTCCAGCGCCGCTTACAAGCGCTGGAAAGGTGGCCCCACGGCGACCGCGCTGACACAAGCCAGCTTTCAAGAGGTGGAGGCCGCGATGACGGAGGGGCACCCGACCTTCGTCGCCAACAATGCGCGCCTCGGCTTCAATGCCGTCGACTATCGCGCTTATGCGCCAGAGGCAGCAGAGCCGGTCCATCTTCATTGGCTTGCCGCCCACAAGCGGCGCGCCGAATTCGCGTGCGTCGACGATTTGACCTACGACGAGCTGTTGCGCCAAGAGCTCGACCCGATGACGCTCGAGCTCTTTGCAACGAAGATCCGGCAGGGTGGAGGTGACCCCGCTTTCTACGTGCTCATCCCCGTGCACCCCTGGCAATGGGAAAACCGCATCGCCCAACTTTTTGCGGCCGACATCGCCGGTGGCGACGTCGTTCACCTCGGGTGTGGAGAAGACGCGTACCAGGCTCAGCAATCGATTCGCACCTTCTACAACGTGAGCCGTCCGGACCGACGTTACGTGAAGACCGCCCTTTCAATCGTGAACATGGGCTTCACGCGTGGCCTTTCCGCCTCGCTGGCTCAGAGTGGCGCGGCCATCAATCAGTGGGTCGCCGAGCTCGTAAAGAGCGACGCGTATCTTCGTGGCACGGGATTCACGCTGCTCAGGGAGGTCGCCTTCGTCGGGTATCGGCATCGCTACTACGAGCGAGCGAACCGCAGGCGCAACGATCCGCACAAGGAGATGCTCGCTGCGCTCTGGCGTGAGAATCCCACCGCGTGCGTTGGCGACGGTGAACGTCTCATGACGATGGCGGCGCTCATGCACCTCGATCACGGCGGCAAGTCGGTCATGAAGAGCCTCGTCGACTTGTCTGGCGTTACTTGCATCCGCTGCTGCACTGCTTTTATGCCTACAACCTCGTTTTCACCCCGCACTGCGAGAACGTCATTTTGGTGCTGTCTGGCCACCGGCCGGTGCGCACCATCATGAAAGACATCGCCGAAGACATCGGCGTTCTCAATCCGGAACGGGCGCTGCCCGAACGCGTCAAGCGCCTCGCGCTTCGCGTCCCCGAAGATGTGATGACGCTGTCGATCTTTACGGACTCGTTCGACTGCGTCTTCCGATTTGTCGCCGCGATTCTTTACGAGCACCTGGGATGCGAAGGAAAGGACTTTTGGCGCTGGGTGGCAGACTCCGTCGCGGAATACCAAAGCGCGCAGCCCGAGCTCGCCCAGCGGTTTGCGCGCTACGACCTCTTTGCGCCGACATTTGCGCGCAACTGTTTGAATCGTCTGCAGCTGAAAAACAACCGCATGATGGTCGACCTCGAGGCGGAAGACCCCGTCGATAGTCTGCAATTCGTGGGAACGTTGGACAATCCGATCGCGCAGTGGGCCCGGCGTGCAACGTCGACAGCCTCGGGGTTTGGTCATGAAACGATTTGATGAGGCTCGCGCAACGGACGCGGAAACGTACGGCGCTAAAAACGCCGCGGTAAGCGACGTGTATCGAACGGACGTCATCGGACTCGGTCGTTTCAGCCTGCTTCCGCTGCGCCTTCCGGACGACATCCCGACGATTCATGCGTGGGTGAATGACGAGCGCGCACGATTTTGGGGAATGGAGGGAAAAACGACTGACCAGGTGGCCTGCGCGTATGCCGAGATTCTGCTCCATGCCGACGTGTTTCTCGGATTTCATGAAGACCGAGCGGCATTCTTGCTCGAGAGATACTCGCCTCTACACGATGCGATCGGCAAACATTACGCGGTTCTGCCCGGGGACTTGGGAATGCACGTCCTCGTAGCGCCTTCGGAGCAGAGGATTTCGGGCTTCACGCGCGGTGTTTTCGCGGTTGTCACGGAATTCCTTTTTTGCGACCCGACGGTGGGCCGCATCGTCGTCGAGCCCGACATTCGCAATCGCAAGATTCACGCGCTCAACCACTGGGTGGGATTTCGTTACGACAAGGTGGTCGAGCTGCCCAACAAAACGGCCCACCTGGCGTTCTGCACACGAGCGCAGCACGCCGCGGCGCTGAGGCGAGAAAGCGCGGCAGAGAGTAACGGAGTTGGCGAGGTCGAGTACGCCGCAGTCGGGCACCCCGACCGAGAGACGTGGACAAGGGTCAACGCGGCGCTCGTTCGCAAAGCGATCGCCGAGCTGGCTCACGAGAGATTGCTCATTCCGGAGCGTGAGGCGGGGAGCGGACCATGGGCTTTCTTTACCCTGGTGGCCGACGACGCCGCCCTAAAATACCAGTTTCGCGCGCGCGTTTTGTCGTTGAACCACTGGGACATCCATCCTTCCTCGATCGTCAAGACGCGCCGAGGTGACCGGGAGGAGCTCGACGCTGCGGAATTCATCCTCGAATTCAATCAACGCCTCGGTATCGATGCGTCGATGCTTTCCACCTACTTGGAAGAGATCTCGAGCACGCTTTATGCGGCTGCCTACAAGCGTGCGCGGCAAGAATGGACAGCCGCAGATCTGGTGCACGCCGGCTTCCAAGAGATCGAATGCGCCATGTCCGAAGGTCATCCGGCCTTCGTCGCCAACGGCGGACGGGTAGGCTTCGATGCCGCCGATTACTCGGTGTACGCGCCCGAGGCGGGCGCTCCGCTCCGCTTGGTATGGCTGGCCGCACACCGAAACCACGCGGAGTTCAACGCCGTCGACGGTCTGTCGTACGATCGCCTGTTGCGCGAAGAGCTGGGCCAAGACGAGGTCCAGGCTTTTGAAACCGAGCTCCGAGATCAGGGAGTCGAGCCGCAGGACTACGTGCTCATGCCCGTCCATCCCTGGCAGTGGTTCAACAAGCTGGCTCTGACCTTCGCGCCGGACATCGCGGCGCGCGATTTGATTTGCTTGGGATGGGGTGCCGACACCTACCGCGCGCAGCAGTCGATCCGGACTTTTTTCAACGTCAGCCATCCACGAAAACGGTACGTGAAGACGGCCCTGTCCGTTCTCAACATGGGCTTCATGCGCGGCCTTTCGGCGGAATACATGCGTGTTACGCCGGCGATCAACCAATGGATCGACGAGCTGTTGAAGGCCGATCCCTATATCGAGGCGAAGCGCTTCGGCATCTTGCGGGAAGTGGCCGCCGTCGGATATCGCCAGCGACACTTCGAAGCAGCGCTGCCCAAGGGCAATCCGTACCGAAAAATGCTGGCCGCCCTTTGGCGCGAGAGCCCGGTGCCGCACCTCAAGGCGGGGGAGCAGCTCATGACCATGGCTGCCTTGCTGCATCGCGACCGCGAGGGCAGGGCGCTCCTACCGCAGCTCATCGCTGCGTCGGGGGTCGGGACCGATCTCTGGCTCGATGGCTATTTGGACAGCTATCTCTCGCCGCTGGTGCACTGCTTTTACCGATACGACTTGGCGTTCATGCCGCACGGCGAAAATGTCATTCTCGTGCTCGAGAACGACGTGCCGGTGCGGGCATTCTTGAAGGACATCGCCGAAGAAGCGGTCGTTATGAATGCGGCGGCGATCGTTCCCGCCAGGGCCGAGCGGCTGTGCGTCGATATCCCCGGAAGCATCCAATCGCTGTGCATCTTCACGGATGTGTTCGATGGGATCTTTCGCTTCGTCGCCCAGATTCTGGACGAACAGGGCGGCTATCCGGAGGAGAACTTTTGGCGTCGCGTGGCCGCCTGCCTTTTGAGCTATCAGCGCGAGCATCCCGAGCTTCGGGAACGGTTCGAACGGCACGACCTATTCGTGCCGGAGTTCCTTCACTCGTGTCTCAACCGTCTGCAGCTCGCTAACAACGAGCAAATGATCGACCTCACCGATCCGGCCAAGAATTTGCAGTTCGCTGGAACGTTGCCAAACCCCGTTGCGCCGTTTCGCGAGATGCCTTCTTCACCGGTGCAAGGTCGTGACAGCCGGAAGTGAGGATGAACGGTGATCTTGCCGGCCCGCGCAGTCGTCTTGCATTCATGCGCGCCGCGCGATTCGCGACGGCATTGGCGTTTTTCGCCTTTGGTACACGCGCCGAAGCGGGTGACGTGGGCGACATTCGCCCGCCCGTCCTGGTCCAGTTCGTCGGGGCCGACTACCCGGACGATGCACGCGGAGCAGGCGTCGGCGGTGTCGTGGTGCTCGAGCTCGCCATCGATGCGGAGGGGCGTGTGATTCGAGCGGACGTGAAAGGCTCGGCCGGATATGGATTCGACGAGGTTGCTCGTGCTGCAGCGCTCCGTTTCCGATTCGAACCGGCGAGGCGCGGCGCAGTCGCGATCGCAGCGCGGATCCTCTATCGCTACGAGTTCCACCTGCCCGAGCCGGCGGACGAAAAGAACGATGCAGATTTGGCACGGGCCTCGCGCGACGCGGCAACGACCACGGAAAGCAGCGATCGTCTGGCCGATGCCCAGGCGGCACCGCCGGCCGTCGACATTCCGGCGCCGGTCCCTCCGGGGGCTCCGGTCAACGTGACGATTCGAGGGCCGTCGGCGGCTGATCGTCGTCGGCAGTCGGCCGAAGCCGTGACGGTCATCGAGTTGGACCAGACGCGGCGTGGAGCCGCGGACATGGGCGACGTCCTGGCGCGCGCGCCAGGCGTTGGCGTGCGCAGGAACGGCGGCCTGGGATCGAGCACCCGCTTTTCGCTCAACGGGCTGACGGACGATCAAGTTCGCTTTTTCCTCGATGGTGTGCCGCTCGAGCTCGCAGGATATCCGTTCGGTATTGCCAATGTCCCCGTGAACCTCGTCGATCGCGTCGAGATTTACGGCGGTGTCGTTCCGGTGCGGTTTGGTGCGGACGCGCTGGGGGGCGCCGTGAACCTCGTCACAGCGCGCGATCGTCCGGGAGGACGCGCCGCCGCATCGTATGAAGTGGGTTCTCTCGACACGCACCGTGTCGCCTTTACCGGGGCTTGGCGCGACGAGCGGACCGGCTGGCTGGGTCGCTTGAATGCGTTCTTCGATTGCTCGCGCAACGACTACCCCATCGACGTCGACGTTCCCGACGATCGCGGGCGCCTCGTCTCCGCGCGTACGTACCGCTTCCATGACGCGTATCGCGCGGCCGGTGCAAGCGCCGAAGCGGGCATGATCGGCCGCTCCTGGGCCAAGCAGTTGATTGTTCGCATTCACGCAACCGACTATGACAAGGATTACCAACACAACCGTGTCATGACGGTTCCGTATGGTGGCGTGGCCTATGGGGAGACGTCGGCAGGGGCCTCGATTCGGTACGAGCAGCCGCTCGGGCAAGGTTTCACCGTCGATGGCACGGCTGGCTACGCGAGAGCGCAAGGTCGATTCTTGGACGTCGCTACCTGCGTCTACGACTGGTTCGGCCGCTGCAATCGGGAACGCGCTCAACCCGGCGAGATCGATGGTCGTCCGCATGATCGCGTGCACGTCGATCACTCGGGCTTTGCGCGTCTGCATCTGCGCGCCAACCTCGCACCGCTCCACACGCTTGGACTTTCCCTCGCTCCGACCTATTTGACGCGAAAAGGTGACGAGCGCCGTCAGAGCGACCCCAGCACGCGCGATCCGCTCACCGCGCGCCGTGAGCTCTTCACCCTGGTTAGCGGGCTCGAATACAAAATCGATCTTTTCGACCATCGATTGGAAAACATCGTCTTCATCAAAGAATACGCGCAGCGAGTCAGCGCCGAAGAGCCCTTGCCCAGCAATGGCGATCGCAGCCGCCAGCGCGGTGTCCACCAGTGGGGCGCCGGCAACGGCCTGCGCTATCGACTAACTCCCTTTCTCTACGCGAAGGCTTCTTATGAGTGGGCGACGCGACTGCCGCGCGCTGACGAGATCTTCGGCGACAACACGTTCATCGTCGCGAACCTCGAGCTTCGTCCAGAGACGAGCCACAACGCAAACCTGGGCCTTACGCTCGATACGGGCATGACGTCGGCCGGAGCATTCCGCGCGACGGTCAACGGATTCGTGCGTGACACGGACCAGTTGATCGTGCTGCTCGGAAGCGAGCAAGTGACGAGCTATCAAAATGTGTTGCGGGCCAGGGCCCTCGGCGCCGAGACGGCGGTCGGATGGACCGCGCCCGGTGACTACCTCGCCGTCGAGGGCAACTTCACCCATCTCGATTTTCGCAATTCGGCGCGCGAAGGCACCTTTCGCGAGTTTGTCGGAGATCGTATTCCCAATCGACCGTATCTCTTCGCCAACGGCGCGGTGCGCGCGAAGCTCCGGGGCGTCGTGGTGGCGGGGGATGAAGTGATCGTTACGTGGAGCACGCACTATGTGCATGCGTTCTTACGCGCGTGGGAGAGCATCGGGCTATCGGAATTCAAACAACGAATTCCGTCGCAAGTCGTGCACGCGGTGGGAGCGGGCTATCGCGTACAGAGCGATGGCAGGAGTCTCAGCATCACGCTCGATGTGCAGAACGTCGCCGACGGTGCGGCATTCGACTTTTTCGGCGTGCAGCGCCCGGGGCGAGCTTTTTACGTGAAGACCACGGCAGAGTTCTGAACCAATCGCCGGAAATGCCGGCGGAGGAAGCAAGAGAGGATGAAGATGAGGCCGAACCGCTGGGCACGCGCCCGAAAAACAGGCTTGAAGTTAGTTCCCGCCCTGGGCTTGCTGGGCTGCGGCGCAGACGAAGGACTATCCCCAGCGTCCCCGCGTGACGCTCGCTATGTGCTGTCGTCGGTGGTCATTGACGCCGACGGCAATCGCACGACCTACGTGCAAACGATTCCGTCGCTCGACAGTGGGCCGTTCACCAACGAAGCCGCCATCGAGCTGCCGGGAAACGGCGTGGTGCTGGCCGGCGGCAGGCACTTCTACGTAGGCCTGGCGGAAGAGCCAACTTGGGTGCGCTATTCCGTGACGGAAACCGGCGCCATCGAATCGACGGGGCGCATGAGCTTCTTGAACCTCGGCGCTTCGCGCATCGATTTCGGCAATGCCTACCTCGACGATGAAACGGCGGTCTCCGTTCTGACGAACCCGCCGGTGGCGGTGGTCTGGAACCCGACCACGATGGAGATTCGCGGCGAGATTGCGCTCGAGGGGGTGACGCGCGACGGCTACGAGCTCGAGGTTTGGACGACGATTGCTCATAAAGGTCTCGTCTATATCCCCGCGCGCTGGTCCGATTGGGACGGCGAGCGTATCTATCCCGGTGTTTCGCTCGTCATCGTCGATCCGAAGGCCATGAAGATCGTGGGCAGGGCGAGCGACGATCGTTGTGCGAGCGGCGGGCGAGTCGTCTTCGACGACGCAGGTTACGGTTACGTTATGGGGGACGGGCGCAACTATGCGACCCAGATGTTCGCCAACGCGAGCGGCGGATCGGCGCCCGAGAACTGTCTTCTGCGGATCGCGCCGGGGGCCAATCAATTCGAGCCCGGCTATTTCTACACGATCCCGTCGCTGACGGGCGGCCGCGAATCGATCAGCGAGCTCGAGACGGTCACGCAGGATACCGGCATCGCCTTTGCCAAAATGTTCTATCCGGACAAGCTACCTCCGGGGGTGGAACCGGTGAACTTCGAATTTTGGAATCACCCCGCGCACAAGATGTGGCGCCTTCATCTCGGCAGTCCCCCCACTGCTGAAGAAGTGCAGGGCATTCCATTTTCCGCGATTGGCTTCGAGGGGGGCGTCGTCGCCGGCAAGCTCTACACGGGCGAGAGCCCTGACGGCAGCGCGAGCGACGTGTACGAAACCGACCCCATGACCAACACCGCGGTCTTGCGCTTCAAAATGGACGGGTACTTCAACGCTCTCTACGAGCTGGACCGATGACGGGGCGCCTCTCCACTCACGCTTTCGTCCGATGGTGGGATCTTCACGCTTGGGCGGGCGTGATTGGAGGGCTCGTCTTGTACGTCATGTTCCTGACCGGTGGGGTGACGCTCTTCCGCGACGAGCTCGCCCTTTGGGAAGAGCCCCTGTCGCAGCGGTCGAGCGCGCCCTGCGATCTCGAGTGCGCGCTCGACCGCGCCCTTATCGCCAATGGGTCGACTCCCGACGACTTCTGGCTCTACCCGCCACGGGCGGGCCGCGGGGAGGCAAGGCTCCTCCATCGCGAAGCAAGCTCCGGCCAATGGCGGACCGATTGGATCGATTCCGAGCGCGGTGAGTTGACGCGCGAACGCGAGCGCTTGTCGGGCTTTCTGTATTCGATCCATTTCCTCTGGCACGACTTCACAGGCCAATGGCTCTACACCGTGGGGGGATTGCTCGCCGCCGTGATGCTCTTGACCGTCGTCACGGGGTTTCTCATTCACATGAAAAACCTCTTACGGCAGTTTCATCAATTCCGCATCGCCAAGTCGGAGCGGGTGCTGTGGTCGGACATGCACAAGGTGCTCGGCGTCATGGGCCTGCCTTTTCAGCTCATGTATGCATACACCGGCGCGTTCATCGTCTTGGGGCCGATCCTTCTCAATGCATTCGTAGGCCCCGTCTTCGGCGGCGACCGCGCGCGCGCCGCGCAGCTCGCTTTGGGGATCGAGCCATCGCCGGTCTCCAGCGCGGGGCCCCCGGCCCACGTGCTCCCGCTCGACGCGCTCGAGCGTCGTGCACATGCGGCGCGCCCCGATCTCGAGCCCGAGGCATTTCATCTCGTGCATCACGGTCACGCGGGCGCAACGTTCGAGGCATGGGGAAAGGAGCGCACGTCTTCCAGTGGGCGAGCCTCGGTGCGACTGCGCGAGATGGACGGCGAAGAAGTTGCCCCAGATCGCCGCCGTGCGGAAGGTTCGAGTCGATCGCTGAGACGGTGGATCCACGGCCTCCACTTCGTTCACTTCGGCGGACCGATGGCGCGCGCCCTATTTCTGGCGTTGGCGTTAGCGACGTGCTTGACGATTTTGTCGGGGAACCTGGTGTGGCTTTCTCGCAGGGAATTGGTTCATCCCACTGTCGGCAATCGTCTCCTCGCGCGGCTTACGGCCGGCGTTGGCGCCGGTGCATGGGTAGCTCTCGGTGCGATTTTCCTGGTGAGTCGGCTCTTTCCTCTCGGGTGGGCGCGACGCGGTTCGGCCGAGGAGCTCACGTTCGTCCTGGTCCTCGGCGTCTGCGTGCTCTGCTCCCTCGTCGCGCGCGACACGAAAGCGTTCGCATGCACGCAGCTCGCCGCGGCGGGAGCGCTCTTCCTGCCCGTTCCTTTCCTCGCGGCCCGCTGGTCGCAAGCCGGACTCTTCGGGTCGGGCCCTCGCATCGTCGTGGTCGCCGTCCTGGACGCCGCCATTCTCGCCACGGGCGCGGCACTCGTTGCTGGCGCGCGAGCACTTCGGCGGACGGCTCAGCGCGATGCCCTATCGCCACCCACGTCAGCGCGCCCGCTCTTTGCAAACCCCGGTGGCCACGATGCGTGAAGCGGCAGCGCTCAGTGCGCTCTATTTTTCCTTCGCCTTGGTTCATGCTGCGGATTCACGACGGCTATGGCCGGGACTCTGCCACTGGAAGTTGTGCAATCGCACCGGTATGCGGATTTTGGCGGCGCTGTCCGTGGCCGCCGGCATGTGGTTCTTGCGTCGCGCGTACGATGCAACGAGCGCCGTGCTCGTCGCGCTCACGGCGCTCTCCGCCATTGGCACGCTCTTCGTGCTGCTCGTTCCGCTCTTCCCCCGAACAATATGGGGGCTAGCGCTGGCATGCCCACCTCTCGTCATCCTATTCGCGTTGCTCGTGGAGCAACATGGGTGATCGCCCATGGTTGCGACGCATGCAGGGGGCACTTCGCGTGTCGGCGGCGACGTTGGGAACATTGCTCATCGCGACGATCGCGTGTGTCGCCCTCGCCCGGTTCGTGCCAATGCAGGAAGAGGATCGCTTCACCATCGGTTTCGCGCTGGTGACTCCACTTTGGATAGCCGCAATGTGCGTCGCGTTCGTCTATTCGCCTATATCGGCAGGGCGCGGCGCGCGCCCTGGCCCACGTTGCGGACGCGCTCCTAGCTGAACAAATTGCGGGGCACGCCGATTCGGGCGGGCACGATTAGACCCGGACGCTGCCTTCTTTTTTCTGCACGACTATGCCAGCGGCAACGTGAAGCGAAACGTGGCGCCAGGACCGGTTGGTTCGACCCAAATGCGGCCATCGTGCGCTTCCACGATCCCTTTGGCGATATAGAGTCCGAGGCCCGTCCCTTCCCGCTCCGTGCGCCGTGCTTGCCAATAGCGATTGAATACGTGTGGAATCTGGTCGGGGGGAACGCCGGGACCGGTGTCCGTGATCGTCACCCGCATGGAACCATTCCCAGCTTCGGCCCGCAGCGCAATGCGCCCCCCTTCGGGCGTGAACTTGATGGCATTGCCGACGAGATTCGAGAATACCTGGAAAATACGCTCGCGATCGACGTTGACACGACATCGGTCGGTCAGCGCGATCTCCAAGTTGATTCTCTTGCTCTCGGCGAGCGGGCGCAAAATGATGAGCGCCTCTTCGACGAGCTCGCCGATTTCTTCGGACTGGCGCTGCAGGGTGAAACGACCCGCTTCGATCTTGGCGAGATCGAGTAGGTCGTGGACGAGCGAATTCATGCGATTGACCGCGCGCTGAATGCGCTCGGCGCCGGCTCGCACACGCGGCGAGACGTCTTCACCTTCGGCTCCCGACGACCGAAGAAACATGGCCGCCTGCATTTGAATGACGCCGAGGGGTGTTCTGAGGTCGTGCGACACCACCGCCACCAAATCATCGCGCGCGCGCACGGCTTCTTGTTCGCGCGCGACTTGCCGTTCGAGATCGAGTTCGACTGCCGAGCGGCGAAGATCGTCGGCCGCTTCCAAGTCTCCGGCGGTCCAAGGACGCGATCGCTCTCGCACCTGTTCCTTCCAGAGCTCGAACGAGCGGCGAGGGTGTATGCGCTGCTCCGGGCCGAGCGCCGCCGGTTTGTGCGGATCTCCGCCCCAGCTCACGTCACGCAGGATCTCCGGGCGAAACCAGAGCAGCTGGCGGCGCGGTGCGCCGGGCAATCCGAAGCTGAGCAACCCGCTAGCCACTTCGGTGGACGCGGCGACGGCCGGGAAAAGCGCAGGCAGCGAGGACGTGCAGAATGGCGCAAGATCTTGGTGCTGTTCGAGCCAGCTCGCGATCGCGGACACGAGCGCGGGGGGAGGTGTGTGACCGCAGGTCCGCGGTTCTTCACCCGCAGTTACCACCGCAGCCCCCTCGGCGCCTACGAGCTCCATGAGCTCGGAAGGTCGCGTCAGCAGGGCCTCGAGAACACGATCGCCGGTGCGCATCGCTTCGGTGAGCGCCTGCTGTGTCGCGCGCGACGAGGCGCGCCAGAGCGCCGCTTCGCGATCTTCGAGCGCCGCGAGCTGTAACGAAGTCAGCCGGCCTATCACCTCGCAGAGCGAACGAACCTCGAAAGGAACGAGCCGCGGCTCACTATGGTTGATGCAGCTGATGAGACCCCACAGCGCATCGCGAACGACGAGCGAAATGCTCATCGACGCGCGAACGCCCATGTTGGCCATGTATTCGAGGTGGATGGGCGAAACGCTACGCAAAACGGAAAAACTGAGATCGAGCGGCTCGCCCGTATTCGGCCATCGATCGGGAACGAGGCGAACAGGCCGATAGCGACCGTCGGGAATGATGCGGAGCCAGTTTTTCAAATAGAGCTGCCGGGCCTGCTGCGGAATATCAGATGCTGGATAGTGCAGGCCGAGGTACGGCTCGAGGGCGGGAAGTTTGGCTTCGGCGTCCACACAACCATGCCCTTCTTCGTCGAAGCGGTAGAGCATCACCCGCTCGAACCCGGTGAGCTGCCGCACTTCGTCCACCACGGTTTGGCAAAGCTCTTCGCGAGTACGAGCGGCTTGTATCCCGCGCAAACCGGATCGTAGCGGATGCCGTGCGCCCGTTTCGGCGGAAGGCGCGAAGAACTCGAGCTCGAGAATGGCGATGCCGCGATGGCGATGGACGATTCCGTCGGCCCGCCTCCCGTGCGCTAAGAGGCGGAGGGGATTCATTTCCTGCCAGCGGTCATCGACGAGCGCCGATCGAACCTGTTCGACGGAGGCCGCATCGAGCACCGCCGAGAGCGGCTGATTGCGTACTTCGTCGACGCGGAGACCGAGATGATCACCGATGTTCTCGCTGACGAGCGCGACGGCGAGGGATGGCTCGGAAAGGGCGATGAGCACGCCATGCGGTTGAATCGCGCCGGGGACATGAATGGGCTCTCGGTCGCAATTGGCGAGATCGACGAGAGTCGGCGTTTGGCTCGTCGTCATCGAGCCGCTCCTCGTGCGTTCAACCAGCAGCTGAACGTCGCGAACGTGGCGTATGCCGCACTGACCACTGGCTCACTACAATCGTCCGCGCCGAAGGACTCATCGAGCCATTCGAGGACGCGTTTCCACCGCTGGGCAGTGTCAATGCCATCTCCCGAAAAAAAAGCAGCCCCGGTCTTCTGCCCGATGCCGACATGACGGGCGAGCGCGCGAGCGACGATCTGACCGCCGAGCGCGGCCCCCTCGAGCACATAGAGGTATCCGCCGAAATGGGCGGGCGAGGAGAGTGGTGGCAATGCCTTGCATCGCGGCAGCGCCTCGACGTCGTAGGCGGTTGCGCCGAGTGCAATGAGGTCCTGCCGGAGAAGTCGATGGCGGGAAAGGAGAGTCAACCCGAGCGGCGGAGCTGCCCTGGCGAGGCTCATGAGCTCGGCTTCCACCGGTTCATAGAACCCGTAGAACGCTTCCAGTACACAGCGGTAACGTTCGCGCGAAAGGCTCGGATCGAGCAAGTCGAGCTGTTCCTCCAAACGCCGGTGGACGGCAGCCGTCTCTTGTTTCAGCTGACTGTGAATACGAGAACGCCGCATGTCGCGCGCTCGCCCTACGCCGTTGGCACTCGACGAGTCAGAGGTCAACGCGTCGTTCGGTGAGCTCCGCATCAGGGCGAGACTATCGCGAAAAAAGACGGCCGCCAGCTCGGCCCAAGTCGAGTGGCAGGCAAGGCTCGCGCGTGTCAGCCGGAGCTCGATCGGCCCTTCGATCGAGGAGGCGTGCCCATCACGCCCTTCCCCGCGGTTCGGCGCGCGCGCTTAGCCGTCGACGAGCTCGAGCTTTTCGGGCGACTTTTCGCGGTTCCCTCGTCGACGCGCGTGGAGGCAGCGAGGCTTGCGACGAGTTTCTTCGGCGCCTGCGCGCGGTAGCTCTCGTCAATCCATTCCTTGAGGAGATCTTTCGGAAGCATCTTCCCCTCGGGGAATTGCGCCGATACCCAGCCGCTCTTGCCGAGTCCATAGCCGGTCGGCTTCGCAAAGGGCAGCGTGAGAGCCAGAGCGTTCGACTGCGGCAACTTGCACGAGATACTGAAGGGCTCACCCTCGATGCTCAAAAACGCAAACGTTTTGTCGTTCACCGCCAGATCGAGGTGCCCTGGCCAGGGGCTCTTCGTGTGAGCTCCGGGATAGGCGAGGCCGAACTCACGCAACTCTTTGAGCAGGGCGTCGGTGGACCGTTTGGTTCGAGGCATGGATACTTCCTCCGCGTCGTGTTCAGTGTTCTTTACGGTCGTCTACGAACCAAGCCAGCCACCCGCCCGTCACTGCGAGAAGTCGGTCCACGTCGAGACGGTAGAATCGCTCGCGCCCGCGCTTTTCGACAATGACCAGGGCCGCCTTCTCGAGGATCTGCAGGTGACCAGTGGTCGTCGGCCAAGAGCACGCAAACCGGCTCGCGATGTCGCCCGCCGTCATCTCGCCGCCTCGAAATTTCAGGGTGAGGAGAATGTGCCGGCGTTGCTCGTGCGCGAGCGCGGTGAAGACCGATTCGAGATCGGCGAGCTTCCGCTCCGCGGACGAGCCGACCTCAGATTTCGATTTGCTCAACGAAGGGGAATTCCATCGACGTGCAGCAACCGCCCATGGGCTCCCAAACGGAAGCGACCTCGGGCAACGAGTGAGCGCGCTGCATGGCATCGGCGTCTTTCCAAGCGAACGTCTCGACGTAGAAGATGCGCCCGTCCTTCTCCTGACCTCGAAAAATGAGGTGCGGCGGTTTTTCGCCGACGAGACCGAGCTTCGTGAAGGTCGGCCAGTGGCGCTCGAGAAGCTTGCGAAACTCGCCCTCCTTCTCGGGTTTCACCCAGTAACGGCACAGCGTGATGTTGGACGTGATGGTGGTTTCGGTCGACATGCGCCGTTATTTAGCCTGTCGCCTAAATAAGTCAAGGCGCACTGTCGCTTCATCAGGAGCAGCGTGAGATTCTGAAGCCAGGCTCGCGCGGGTCCAAGGCTAGAGTCGGACCAACGATGGCTAGTACGAGGCTCCCGGCAGCCCTCATCCGGACATCCGGTAGCTGACTGGCCGTGACAGCAGCCTTCAAATGGCCATGGATGTCAAGTCTACGGCCTCATGGACGCCATAACTGATAGACGGTGTCGGATTCTCGCCTGCTCGGAGCTCGAAAACGATCCACGCTGTCACGTTGGGGGCTGCTCGGAAGGCTCTTCGATTGAACGATGTTACGTTGGGGGTGCGAATGCGCATCGCTCATTTCCGGAGCCGCGCCCGAATGTCGACGTACGCCGCATCGACGAGCTCGGCAAGCGCCGCCTCTCCTTTCGTACAAGAGCCCGTACGTGGCGCTCGACATCGTCGCCTTCATCAGCGTCCCCCTCGTCAAGGAAGGCCGGCTCGTTGGGACACTGACCGTCACCACCATCGCACCCTGCGAATGGAGCGCCGCTCAGATCGCGCTCGTACAAGACGTCGCCGAACGCATCTGGGCGGCGGTGGAACGTGCGCGCGCCGAGATGGAGCTTCGAGAAAGCGAGGAGCGATCCGCGCCATGGCGAAGCGCGCCGAAGCTGCCAACCGCGCCAAGGACGAGTTTCTCGCGGTTCTGAGCCATGAGCTTCGCACTCCTCTCGCGCCGATTCTCCTTTGGGGGCGCGGCTTGCTCTCGGGCTCGGTGGGCATGAAGGACCTCGACCGCGCGATGAAGGCAATCGTGCAGAGCGCGGAAAGCCAATCGCGGCTCATCGAAGATTTGCTCGATCTCGCTCGGCTCAATTCGGGCGGGCTGCTCCTTGCGCCCGTGAGCTGCTGCGTCGAGGACGTCGTGCGTGCTGCGGTCGAGGTCATTCGTCCATTGGCGCAGGCAAAAGGCATAAGACTGGATGTTGCGCTTGGCGAAGTGGGCATAGCGGTTGTCGATCCGGGCCGATCTCAGCAGGTCCTTTGGAATCTCTTGTCCAACGCGGTGAAATTCACGCCGGCGAGCGGCATGGTGTCGCTCCGCCTGGGCAAGCGCGACGCCCATCTCGAGGTGGAGGTCTCCGATACGGGGCGGGGGATTGCACCGGAGTTCTTGCCTCAGCTATTCGAGCGCTTCCGCCAGCAGGACACCGGCCACAATCGCGAGCACAAAGGGCTCGGCATCGGGCTCGCGCTCTCTCGCCACGTCGTCGAGCTCCATGGCGGAGCGCTCAGCGTGCATAGCGATGGACTTGGCTGCGGGTCGAACGAGCTCGCCGTCGTCGCTGGGCGCCAATGATTCGCGGCATGCACGCGATCTTGCCCGCGTGCGCCAATTCCGGATCTCGACGACGCATGCTATTGGAAACCTGCGATCGAAAGGAGATGAGCCTCATGGATGACAAGCCGCCGGTAGCAGCAGATCAGACGGCCGTGCGGGTTGCGTTGTGGCGCGCGATGCACGTCGAGCTCGATGCGCCTCCGCACGTTCTCGAAGACGAGATTGGGCTACGACTCGCGGCTCCCGCCGCAGATTGGCGTGGCCGTCCGGACATGCACCCGCAAGGGACGAGCCAGTTTCGAGCATCCATGGTCGCCCGCGCTCGCTTCATCGAGGATTTGGTCGTGCAGCAGGCCGAGCACGGCGTCGATCAATACGTCATTCTCGGAGCGGGCCTCGACACGTTTGCGCAGCGCAGACCGGAGGTCGCCTCGCGCCTGCGGATGTTCGAAATCGACCGACCCGGTCCTCAGATCTGGAAGCGACAGCGCTTGATCGAACTCGGCTTCGGCATCCCGGAGTGGCTGAGGTTCGTGCCGGTCGACTTCGAGGCGGGCGGTTCTTGGCGGGAGCAGCTCGCCGTCGCGGGTTTCGATGCGGACAAGCCCGCGATCATCGCCTCCACCGGTGTGAGCATGTACCTGACGCGGGAGGCGAATGCGGCAACGCTTCGGGAAGTTGCGGCGTTCGCGAAGGGATCCACGCTCGCCATGTCCTTCCTACTCCCAATCGATCTCGCGGACCCCGAAGTGCGCCCCGCGCTCGAGCGCGCCGCGCAGGGCGCACGGGCAAGCGGCACACCTTTCCTCAGCTTTTTCACGCCCACGGAGATGCTCACGCTGGCCCGCGAAGCCGGCTTTCGAGAAGCCCAGCACGTCTCCGCGGCCACGCTCACCCAGCGTTACTTTGCGGGCAGGCCAGATGGCCTGCGCCCGCCGAACAACGCCGAAGAGCTGCTCGTGGCGGCTACCTAGGTCGCAGGTCGTGTTTTCATCGCGCGGAGCCGTATGTTGGGCAGCTAATCAGCGATGGCTGTCGCCAATCCGCGCGCCCGTCGGTCGTGAACGAGCTGGCTTGTGTCGGCACGCATCGTTGGTCCTATTGATGGCCATTCTGCCAGATGACACAGTCGCGTCCGCTGCGAAGACAAACGGCTCGGAATGGGTCGAAGACGCGAGGTTTACGTGAACATACGGGTCATGTTGGCGTGCTTTGCCGGTGCGGTGTTGCTCGAGAATCAGGCTTCAGCAGCACAGGTTTTCGCGGACGAAGAGAAAGGCGTCTCGGTCAACGTCGGTGTTCTGCTCCAACCATGGATGCAACTCACCGCGCCCGCCTCGTCGGGTCAGGGCAGCCCGGGAATCGGTGCGCCCGATGGCAAGAGCCCGTCCCTCGACTTTTTCGCCCGCCGGATCCGCTTGATGTCGTGGGGGTCGGTGACCAGAGACCTAAGCTACTTCGTCGAGACCGACCAGCCTAACTTCGGCAAAGGCGGCGACTTTTCCAGCTCTACGTACATCCAAGACGCGTTCCTGACGTACACCGTAGCGCCTGAATTCAAGATCGATGCCGGCATGATGCTGGTGCCCTTCGCGCGTCACACCATCGAAGGTGCCGTCGGGCTCAATGCCATTGATTACCACGCAGCCACTATCCGGTTGCCGGCGGGCAAAGTTTGGCGTGACACTGGGGTTCAGTTCCGAGGCCTTTTGGCCGATAACCTCATTCATTACCGACTGGGCGTATTCGAAGGCGTTCGCACCGCGGTGCCGCCGCCTCCTCCGGCGATGAATGCGCCCGCCCAGACGCCGCTCAACGAGGGGGGGATCCCCCGATTCACCGGTCAGCTCCGTCTCAACTTGCTCGGCTCGGAACCCGATTTCTTTTTGAAGGGCATCTACTTCTCCCCCACGCCGCTGGTATCGGTGGGCGTCGGCGCCGATCTGCAGCCCAACGCGGTGCGCAAGCTGAATGGAAACCCCGGCGCTTACCTGGCCATCAGCGCCGACGTGTTTGCCGAATATCCGCTCAGCGACGAGGACGAGATCATCGCCAAGGCAAACGTCTTCAACTACAGCGAAGGTGCATCGCCCATCGGGGGCCTCGCTGCCGGGGGAACGACCTTCTTTGCCGAGGCTGGCTTTCGGCATGCCTGGATTGAGCCTCTGGCTTATATCGAATATGTGCACGGCAAGAACAGCAGCTTGGAGATCATCGCTCCTCACGCGGGATTGAACTTCTGGGTCACCAAGCACACCTTCAACGTGAAGGCCGACCTGGGCTACGCGTCGACGAAAACGCCTGCGACGACCGGCGGTACGACGACCAAAAAAGATATGCTCGCGACAGTGCAAGCCCAACTGTTCTTCTGAGAGGGCGGCCTCGCGCGCGGCCGCTTCGCGTGGTGTGAGAAATGGAGCCCGAAATGGTGAGTTTGCAAGGTGCAGCCGTGAATACCGGCGACGGCGTTCTCAGCGAAGCGAAGGGCGTCATCTTCGCGTCTTCGCTCGGTACCGTATTCGAATGGTACGACTTTTACATCTACGCCACGCTGACGCCCTTTTTCGCAGCCCTGTTCTTCCCCTCGGGCAACGCTACGGCCGCACTTCTCGCCAGCTTCGCAGCCTACGCGGCAGGCTTTTTGGTGCGCCCTTTCGGTGCTTTGGTCTTCGGACGCATCGGCGATCTGGTGGGTCGCAAATATACCTTTCTGGTGACGATTCTCGTGATGGGCTTGTCGACCGCGGCGGTCGGTATTCTGCCAACCTACGCGTCGATAGGCATGCTCTCGCCCACGCTTTTGGTGCTCTTGCGCCTTGCGCAAGGCTTGGCACTCGGCGGCGAATACGGCGGTGCGGCGACCTACGTTGCGGAGCACGCTCCCGACAGCAAACGCGGTCTTCACACGAGCTGGATCCAGACCACCGCCACCCTCGGTTTCTTCTTTTCGCTGGTGATCATCGGCGCCTGCCGTTTGGGCATGGAAGAGGCCACGTTCAAGAGCTGGGGCTGGCGTGTTCCCTTTCTCGTCTCGCTCGTCCTGCTCGCGATCTCCGTCTACATTCGTTTGAAACTCAACGAATCGCCGGTTTTCGCGAAGATGAAGGCCGAAGGCAAGGGCAGTAAGGCCCCATTGCAGGAGAGCTTCGGCGAGTGGAAAAACCTGAAGATCGTGTTGCTCGCGCTGTTTGGCGCGGCGGCCGGCCAGGGCGTCGTCTGGTACACGGGGCAGTTTTATGCACTTTTTTTCCTACAAGGCACGCTGAAGATCGAGTGGAAGACGGCTTATTTGATCGTGGCCGTCGCGCTCATGCTCGGCACGGGATTGTTCGTGTTCTTCGGGTGGCTTTCCGACAAGATCGGTCGCAAGCGCATCATGATGGCCGGCTGCTTGTTGGGCGCGCTGACCTACTTTCCAATCTACAAGGCGATGGCCCACTACGGCAATCCAGCGCTCGAGCGCTTCTCGGAGAGCACGCAAATCGGCGTTCAAGCCACGGACTGCCAGGTGCACCTCTTCCCCAACCCGCGGACGGTCTACAGCGAGTGCGATAAAGTTCAGGACTTCTTGTCGAAGCGCAGTTTGTCGTACGTGACGACCGAGGGTGCGCCCGGCGCTCGTCCCATCACGACTCTGAACAACACTGAAATTCAAGGCTGGGACGAAGCGAAACTCACCGCCACGCTGAAAGCCTTGAATTACCCGACCACGGCCAATCCGGCCGAGATGAACATTCCGATGCTCATTCTGCTGGTCTTTATCCAGGTGGTCTACGTGACGATGGTGTACGGCCCGATCGCCGCATTCTTGGTCGAGCTTTTCCCCACCCGAATTCGCTACACGTCCATGTCACTTCCGTACCATATCGGCAACGGTTGGTTCGGCGGTATGCTGCCACTCACCACCGCCGCCATGGTCGCGGCCAATGGCAACATCTTCGCCGGCCTCTGGTACCCGGTCATCGTGGCCGCGATTACCTTCGTATTCGGCACGTTGTTCATCCGCGAAACGAGGAGCCACAAGATGTCGACCATCTAGTGCCAGAGCGGTCGTGTGCGGACGGGCTCTATGCTGCGGTGGGCGCCGCGAATGCTGCATACACAGGGGCGAGCTCGTCTTTGTGCTGGTCGACGAAGGCTTCGACCTGTCGCAATGCAGCTTGGAGGACTGACCGATTCGTCAATCGCCCGTTGAAAATCGTCGATCTGCGACTTGTAATCGTCACGGGGCCGTACCCGTCGACGACGGCGGTAAAGACAATCGGGCCGCCGGCCCACACCTCATAGGTCACCATGTAGTGCTCTCCATGCCCGCGACCAGCGCGGACTCACCCATCATGGAAGAGCGAAGCGCGGTGTCAAGCGAGATATGCCGTTCGGCCGAGCGTTCAGGCCACTGATCTGTTTCGACTCGCGCCTTCGCAGGTCGCCCGGGCGACGGTTTGCTGCCGATCAGCGACGGTTTCGGGCGACGCGTCGGAGCTCCCCCGGGCGATCACCTTGGCCCAACGTACACCAGTAGAGATTCTGACCGTCACTCGTCATGCGATTCGTGCTGACGTCCCCAAGCGCACGTCGGGTGGCCTGGCAATTGGCGGCATCGCAGCTGTAGGTCTGTTCGGCCTCGTAGACGAGCTCCCCCTTGAAAATACGGATAGGCTATCGTCGTAGTGATGGGCACCGTGCTCGTGTAGACAATCTCACGAGGTTTCCCCACTGCATCGTCCGGCCACCGCGCGATGACGCGAAGCTGCGATGTGTCGTGTTCCTGGGGCGCCTACGATCAATGCAAATGACCGTCATCCCGTAGGACTTGGACGATAGCTTCCGTGCGCGCGCTCGCAGCGCGTTGGGGGGCGGCGTCGATTGCCGGCGACCGCGGCCCGCGCTGCGCGTTGGCGGCAGTGACGCTGCCGCCAACGCGACGGCAGCTCACTGAGGAGTATATTTGAAGATGTCCTGCGCCGAGCACCCGCCCGAAGTGTTCGTCGCGAAAAGCGTGCAACCGAGGCCGGGCTTGTGATGCCACCCGGTGACGGCGGTTGCATTGGGGTCGGCGAAGTCGGTGCTCGTGCTGTTGCGCGTGAAAACGGCGCCTGAGTAACCTTGGTTCATGAACAACGTGAGACCATCCGACGAAACACCGCTGACGGAGTCAAAGGTGTCAGCGATAGCGGTCATTCTCGTGCCGGCGCTGAAAGCCGAGGTCGCTGCGGTGCGCGTGGCGCGGTAGACGCCGTTCGCGCCGGCCGGGAGGCCGGTGAGCGAATAGAAAAATTCGAGACCATTGGTCGAGATGGCATGGCCGCTCAACACTGCGCTCGTACCTCCGACGAAATTATTGATCGCGGCGAATCCGGCGGTCGCGATCGAACCGAAGTTGACAGCCTGCAGGGCTGGGCGATGTGCCTCGCCAAAGTTCTGGGCCACGGAGACGATGATGGTAAGACCGTCGCCTGACAGCGCTGCCCAGCTGACGCTGTTGGTACTCCACCATGCGCTCATGTCCCGCGGGAAGTAGTTGCCGTTACCCGGAGACGTTTCGTCCGCGAGAAAGATGCTGAGGGGGGTATCGCATGCCGTGGGAGAACGAGCGTAGATGAGGCTCTGCGCGTTGCTGCTTCCGGCGATCATGAAATCCTGGATGTAGCCTACGCTTAGAGGCACGAAGATTTCGGATGTGAAGGAGAGCGAATCGCACACCGGCGTTTTGCAGACGCGATCGACGCAGCCTTTTCCGGCGCCGCAACTTCCGCAGTTCACGCTGCGCGATCCACCGCAATTGTCCGTGCCGCTCACGGTTTCGCAGTTCTTGCCAAGGCGCGTGCAGAATTGTTGGTCGGTCTCGGCAGGGCACCCGAGGTCGATGGGAGCGTCCATGCCGATGCCACCGGTGCCGCCTGTGCCGCCACCGGTTCCACCGGTACCGGCGGTGCCGCCGCCATCCGTTCCACCGATTCCGCCGCCTCCGGTGCCGCCCGTGCTCCCACCCCCGGTGCCGCCCTTGCCGCCTTCCGAATCTGGGAGCGAAGCGTCAATTGTACGCGAATCGTTGACAACGACGTCGATCGACACTGTTTCCTGGCGTACGTCGAAGATCACCGAGCCGTCGGAGGAGGTGACGTCGTCGGGGCGAGCTGCATCGATGATCGTTCCGGCGTCCGGCCTCGTGATGTCGGGCCGCGCGTCGTTGCCTCCATTCGCGTCCTCGAGCGAACCGCCGGTGCCGCCGCTACCGCCGGCGCCGCCGGTTCCGCCCGTTCCGCCCGTTCCGCCGGTCGGGTTGTCGCCACCCGTGCCGCCGCTGGTCGCGTTGCGGTCAGCCGGTGAGTCGTCGGCATTCGGCGCATCCTTCGTTGCCGCGTCGCCCGTTCCGTTGTCGGCGGAGATCGACCCGCACCCCACGACGAAGGTGAGTCCCAGCATCCAAGATGTTTTCATAAAGTAATGCCTCGTAAGTCGCGATGAACGTTCGCGAGAGAAGTGGTTGGCGTTAAACCGAAGGCCGTTGCGCGCAACCCACGATCGTTGCCGATCGTGAAAAACGTCCTTCAGTCGGCGCGCAACCTATCAGCGCAAATGCTTTCGGTCCACCGTCACCACTTAACAATCGCGGTGGCGAACCAAGAGACATGCGCAGGCGCAAAAAACATAGTGAGCTACAGTCCGCCCCTTCGGAGACGGAAGCGATGATCGACGAGACTTTGGGGAGCTATCGCGTCGTCGCCAAAATTGGTGAAGGCGGGATGGGCACCGTCTATCTCGCGGAGCACCCTTTGCTCGGTCGTAAGGCGGCGATCAAGATGCTTCGCCCCGAGTATTCGAACGATCAAGACGCCGTCGCTCGATTCTTTCGCGAGGCGCGGGCCACGGCGACCCTACGGCACCCCGCTCTCGTGGACATCTACGACTGCGGTGTCCACCCTAGCGGCAATGCGTACATCGTCATGGACTACCTGGAAGGAGAAAGTCTCGAAGAGCGCGTCACTCGGACCACGTTGTCGCTTCGAGAGAGCCTCGACATCGGTCGTCAGATAGCGAAGGGGCTAGCGGTCGCGCACGGGGCAGGCATCGTTCATCGCGATTTGAAGCCGGGCAATGTTTTTTTGATCCGTGACCCCGTCAACCGCGAAAAGGAGCTGGTCAAGATTCTCGACTTCGGAATCGCCAAACTGACCAACCACGCGGCTCCTCCCGGGCAGACGACCGGTACCAACGTCGTCATGGGGACACCGCTCTATATGGCGCCGGAGCAATGCGCCGGTGCTGGCGGCGTCGATCACCGAGCCGACATCTACGCCTTGGGGTGTGTTTTGTATCGGATGCTTTGCGGTCGGCCCGTTTTTACCTACGAATGGCCCGGCGAGCTGCTCGCGGCGCACCTGCGCGAGTCCCCTCTGCCTCCGCGGGCGCTCGATTCATCGATTCCGGTCCGAGTCGAATCGATCATCATGAAGGCGCTCGCGAAAAGCCCGCTGCAGCGTCACCAAGTGCTCGAGGAAATGGTGCAGGATCTAGAGAGTGCGCTCGCGTGGGAGTCTCCGGTCGTTGCCACGCCGGGAAGCGGGACGTTGCTCGCTCCAGCGGACCCTTTCCATTCTCACGCCTCGCCGGATTCGTCGGAGCGCATTGCAAGCGCGCCGGGGCGCGATGCATCGCGCCGCTCTCGTGGCGGTGCGCCGGCGCGCTGGTCGCGCGCTCATGGCTTGACATTGCTCGGCGGTGTCGCCGTGTCGGCGATCGTCGCCGGAGTTGCCCTTCGCCGAGAGCCCTCCGGCCCCCCGCCCATCGCGACCGCCGCTCCGCTGAGCATTGTGCCCGGCTCGCTCTCCGCCGACGAATCGCCCGCCACGGTCGGGCAGGGGACGGATCTGGCTGTCGGCGACGATGCCCGCGCCGCGCAGCAGGCAGCGGAGACACGCGACCCGCGATCGAAGAGCTCGTCGCAAGAGACCATCCGGATCACGATCAGCAATGCGCGCGCCCGCCTCGCGGTGAAGGTGGACGGACGCACCGTTTCACTTCCGCTGCATCTACCGCGCGACGCAGCGATGCACGAGCTCTCATTCGAAACTCCCAACTTCCGCCCCGAAAAGCGACGGTTACGCGCCGACCGCGATCAGATCATCACGCTCGAAAACAAGCCGGCTTTCTTCGTCCCCTGAGCCGTCGGCAGCGAGGAGTGCGCGCGCGCTCAACACGCCTCGGAATGACGAGCGTCTCGCGTTGCCTGTGGTAGGGTCCCGCGCGCATGCGATTGAGAATTCTTTTGACGACAGTCTCTCTGCCGATTTTCATGTTGGGTCCTTCACTGATCACATCGCGCACCGCGCTTGCGCAAGGCGCAGAGGTGAAGGCGTCGGCGCAAAAAAAAGCTCGCGAAGGGCAGCGACTTGCCGACAAGGGTCAGCACGAGCGGGCCCTCGCGCTGTTCAAAGAAGCGTTCGATACCTACCAAGAGCCCGGTTATCTCTACAACATCGGTATCGAACAAGAGGCACTCGGTCACGATGTCGAAGCCTTCTTGGCCTTCGAGAGGTTTCTGAAGGACGTCCAGAAAATCCCGCCGGAGTTCATTGCCGACGCGAACCGGCAGCAGCGTGAGCTGCGCAAACGAATCGGTGAGCTGGAGCTCCGCTGCACCCAGGAGAGGGCGCGCGTCTCCGTCGACGATCGCCCGAGCGGCGAGACGCCCATCGACGAGCCGGTGCGCGTCGCGGAAGGCGCTCATCTCATCCTTTTTCAGAAGGATGGTTTCGAGCCCTTTCGCGCCTCCATCAACGTCACTGGCGGTAGCAAGCAGCGCGTGGAGGCCCTGATGCGACCGATGCCCGTTGCCGCAAATGCGTCGGACAAGACAACATCGCCGCGCGCTCCCGAGACCTTCGTGCCTCTCGCGCACCCCGGCGCGCTCGCCGATCAAAAGGAGGCGAACTCGGTGGCGGACGGCGGCAGGTATGGTTCCGCCTTCCACCTGCGTGCTGCCGCCGGTGCAGACTTTTGGCTGTCGGGCGCGCGGCAAACCCCACAACCTGCCGTGGGCGTGAGCGTGGACGCGGGCTACCGGGTGGCGGGCACGGCGACCGGTGTGGAGGTGCGGCTCGGCGTCAAAGGAGCCGCCTCGTTCGTCTCGGAACCTGCGACCACCGATGTTCTCGTTTCGGCTCTCTTCAACCCCATGATCGTGATTCACGCGATACCGCACCGTATGTTCCTTTTTGCCGAGCTCGGCTTGGGATTGCTGGTGATTTCCGGCGTAGCGCCCGGTTCGGTGCTTCTGCGCCCAGAAGCCAACGACGTCTCCGGTGCGCTCATCGCCGCGGAGGTCCGCCCGGCAATTGGTGCGGCGCTTGCGGTGAGCAATGGCGTCGCATTTTATGTAGCGCCGGCCCTCGCTTGGAGCCCGAGCCCCAGCTCTTTCTTTCAGGAATCGTCGATTTTGCGCGGGGAAATCGCAGCCGGCACGATGCTCCGCTTTTGATCAGCGTGCCCTACGCGCCGTGAAGCTCCACACTCGGCGAGACTGTGCTTGCGTGACGCATGCTGCACGGAATAGCCTCGCGGGTGGCATTTTCGTAAAACGATGCCGAGGGGGGTGCAATCATGAAAAAACAAGCCGTATTGGCTGGCGGTGTGTGCATCGCTTTGATTTGCGGTTGTTCGTCCGGCGCGGATTCGCCGAACAGTCCGTCGGTCGACCCGGTGGAAGCGCGTTTAGGCGCGAACGGCGCGCATGCGGGCGAGCGTCATTTTGATGAGCCTCCGGGTAACAGCAACGGCCGCGCGTGCGGTACGTGTCACGTCATAGGCGAGCACCGCGCGATGAGCGCGGCCAATGTCGAGGCGCGCCTCGCCAGCAATCCCACCGATCCGCTCTTCAAAGCCATCGACGCAGACGATCCGCATGCGTCTCCGCTGACGTTCAACAACCTTCGCCATGGCCTCGTTCGCATCACGCTTCGATTGCCCGACAACGTCGACCTCATTCAGGTGCCGCCGGCATGGACAGCAGTGGCACCGAACGGCGCCGTGCAGGATTGGTGGGCGACGACCGTGGTGCCCGGCTCCCGTCTGGGTGACTCGCTTGCAGCGGGGAAGCTGCCTGAGATCGTCACTCCTGCTGACCGCATGATTGAGGTGTGGCGTTCGGTCCCGAGCGTCGACAACACCGCTTACTCCGGTCGCTTTCTTGTCGATGGCCGCGAGGGGACGCTGCAGGCTCAGGCGCTCGGCGCCTTCCAGCTTCACAGCGAAGTCGACCACAGCATCGGCAATGGCGTGCTCAAGCTCATCGCTGACTTCGAACGCACACAATTCTCGTCGTCGCGCGCCGCAAACGTCTTTGGCGCCCTCACGGCGGAAGCAAATCTGCAGGGCGTATCGATATTCAACGCCGACGGCTCCACGAATCTCGCTGTTGTCGACAATGTGCCGAAACCAGAGGACACGGATCCTGCATTCGCGGCCGGTCGCGACGTGTACGCGCGCTTCTGCACCGCCTGCCACGGCAAGGCTACGGATGACCGCGTCGAGAACGAGAGCGTCCGCGCTGGTCTCTTCGTTGACGTCGACCACGACGGCAATGTGAAATTTCAGACCGTCCCCGGGCTCGACATCAAGGTGCCCGTCAACGTGCCGCGTCCGGGCAACGAGTCCTTGAACATCGGCACGTCGATCATCACGTACTTCGCCCAGCTCGCGAAGGATCAGGGGATGGTACCGCCGCTCCCCTCGTTCAATCAGGGCGCTGACTTTCCGCGCTATCGGCTGCGCTTCTACACGGACGCGACCCGCACCGTGCAGGTCACCGATCTTCCGCCGCTCGTGTTGCATGACCCCAATAGCCCATTCCTCCCGCTCGTGAACCCCGACGGCTCGGCCAACGTAGGGCAGAACTTCGCGCCGCAGGGGTGGACGTCAGACCCTGGCCGCGCGCTCATCACCGGCGACCACGCCGACTTCGAAGGGATGAACATCCCGCAGCTCCGCGGCATTGCCAATACCGCGCCGTATTTTCACGACAACAGCATGCCCACGCTCGCCGCCATCGTGGACACCTACAGCCTATTCATCCTCCCGTTCATTCCACCGCTGAACCCGCTCGGCGCGCCGCCGGGACAGCACGCCATGACGGCACCCGAACGCGCGGCGCTCCTGGAGTTTCTGTCGCAGTTCTGAGCCCAGGCGACGAAAGCTGCTCGCTCATGAAGTCTCCGCTGTCGTAGTACGACTGCCACAGCTCGGTCGCAAACTTGGCGTAGAGCGCCCCAGCCGCTGGTCGAGCCAAATGAGCAGCTCCTTGAATGCGACTCCCTTGGCGCGGGAAAGCGGTTTTTCCATCTCGCGTAGCCCTCGTTCCCTTCTAGCGTGCCATGTTGAGCGCGGACGGGAAGATCCATGGTCATAACGTCGCGCTCATCGCGACCACGATCGCGTTGTACGTCATGTGAACCGCGATCGGCGCGAGCAGTGTTCGGAACCTGCCATAGACGAGCGCCGCGACGAAGCCCATGACGAAGACGGGTAGGCTGGCGATGGCCGGATGTACGATGGCGAAAACGACGGCGCTTGCCAGCGCTGCATGGATCGGTCGGAACGAACGACGAAAGCCGCCGTACAGCATGCCGCGGAAAATGAACTCTTCGAAGATGGGCGCCGCGATCGTCGCCAGCACGACGAACGAGAGAGACACGCCCGCGCTTCGGATACTGTGCGGATCGAGCTCTGGACGCAGCGCTCTCAGCATGTCGACACGGTCGACCACCAGCAAATAACCTCTCGCCAAAAGCCCCGTCACGAGGCCGGCCGATACGCCGGTGGCAATACCGAAGAGCACCTTGCCCCGCGGCAGTACGAGGCCGAGCGTTGCGGCGAGATCGGGGACGCGATTTCGCCACATGGTGTAGAGCGCAAAAACACCGACGAGAAGGCCGGCGCTGCCGAATGCGAAGACCACACTCACGATGAGGGGAACGTTGGCCGTGACCAGAACGAAGGTGAAGAAGCCTTGTAGGACGAAGAACGCGAGCGCCGCGACGACCCCATCGGCAACGGACAGGCACGGGGGCGGTAGCTCGTTCGGGTCGAGCAGCAGCCTCGCGTGGTCACTCACTTTTTGCCACAACGCGTACGCAAGGAGCGCAAACAAAACGAGGTGCGCGATCTTCGCCCACAGTGAAGGCGCGTAGATGGCGAATCCGAAAATGCCCGTCAGGAGCGTCGCCAGGTACACGATCGATGGGCGCACGCGCCGGCGCGGATCGTTGTCGAGCACGTCGGTGCCGAAAACGCCGAGCGCGGTCACGATGAAAGCCTGGAGCACGATCCCGACGAGCATGAAGGCAACGAGGGGAGCGTGATAGAAGAGTGCCGCGCCGTGCCCCGGAACCACCGCGACGAATACGCCAATGGCGAGCGGTGCAACGAGCGCGCTCCAAAAGAGGGCTTGCTGGGCAAACAGGCTTTCGACGCGTTTCGGCACCGTGAAGTAGAGCCACAACGCCGGCGCATCGGTGGCGATCGTATGCAGCCCTCCCGTCGTCAGGGCGATCGCCGTTCCCACGAAGGCCATCGATGCCGCGTGTCGAGGCTCGGCGACGAAGGTTCGCGCCCAACGACCATTGAACAAGAACTGGGAGCCGAAGAGCAGTACGGGTGAGAGGAACACCTGCGCGAGCCGCTTGCGATCGCGCACGAGGAGCAAAAGTTCCTTCCTGGCGACGGCTCCGAGGGGAAGTCGAGGTTCCGCGCGGCTCGGTTTCGTGTGACGTCGCCCCTGATGAGGCCCGGCGCTGGTCGTGAGTCCATCGCGCACGAACCACCCACCGAGCGTCGTGGCGCCCAGGACTGCGGCAGCTGCGAAGGCAATACACGCAGAACACCGACCAAGCGCGCCGGCCGACGCAAGCCCGATAGGATTGAGCGGGTTCATGACCGCACTCGTCGGCATCCGCTCGGCGAACGCCAGGACGGGTTCGAGCAGATCGGGCGAGGAGACCACGAGCACCGATGCCATGAACGCGAGGCTGCCGAACACGGAGAGAAGCGCTTGAATGCGCGCAACGTTGCGCAGCGAGAAGTACCGCCTGAGACCCGTCTCGAGCACGACCCGAAGGCTCCCTGCGAGAAGCCCTAGGTAGATGGTCGCGACGACGCCCAGCAAAGGCGCGAGGAGCCGCTGTCCCGCACACAAGAAGACCGTCGTGAAAAAGGGAAACGGAACGAACCACGCCATCGGATTGGCGATAGCCGTTTCGAGCGCGCGCGCGAGCAACAGGCTTCGCGCCGGCACGGGAAACGTGAACAACCACTCGAAGCTCCACTCTACTTTGGCGACATCTTGATTCACCGCCGAGCTGCTCAAGAGGACGACGGCGACAGCCAAGAGCGACGCGACGAGCCCGAGCGGCAGGAGCATGCCACGCGCGCCGTCACCAGCGAACCAGCTCTTGGCGGAGGGGAGCACCACCGCCCCGGGTACGCTGGATTCGCGAAAACCGGCTTTCCCGCGCTCTTGGTAAGCGCGAACGAAGGCCGCCGTCCGTCTTTCTCGCTCGGCGTCGTCGCGAACGCCTCGACGATCGAGGAAACGCCCCGCAATTTTGGCGAGCGACTCGTCGATCGGTTCGAGCTCGTGGCCATGGTCCCGCTCGCGCAAATACGTTCCGACATTGTCGAGCACCGTCATTACGTGGCGATCGACCAGCATGACATCGGGGTTGGCGCGCCGTTCGGCGGCGAGCGCAATGCGGTTGACGAGACCGGTCGATTGAGAAAAACCATTGAACATGAAAAGGGCCGCCAAGATGACTACGATCGGCCCGCCGAAGGCCCGTTTACGGGCCGTGCCCTGGCGCACGCCAGGCGACTTTTTTCTGCCAATGCGCGAGAACTGATTCTTCAGCCTGCAGAAGGCCAGGGCCGTGATGAGCCAGGTTGCGCGCAGTGTCGAGGGCGGCAGCGGGCCAGGATCGGGTGTCATGGGGAATCGGTCGCGGCACGCCCTTCGCCGGCGACGGCGAAGAACACATCTTCGAGCGAGCTCTCCGCCTGCGCGCGCTTGCGCAGATCGTCCAACGTTCCCACCGCGGCCAGCGTTCCACGGCTGATGATGGCCATGCGAGAACAAAGTCTCTGCACCTGATCGAGCAGATGCGAGCTCAGGAGCACCGTCGTCCCCTGGCTCGCTTTTTCAACGAGCAATTCGTGGAGTCGCCGCGTCGCGATCGGATCGAGCCCGCTCGTCGGTTCGTCGAGGATGAGCAGTTTCGGCCGATGCAAGAGGGCGCACACGAGCGCGAGCTTCTTTTTCATGCCTCGCGAATAGTTGACGGCATACTCTTCTACCGCGTCGAGCAGATCCATGCGCTCGAAGAGGTGCTGGGCGCGCGCTTGAATCTCCGCATCGGCCAGGCCATGCATCCCGCCCACGAAGCGCACGATGTCGTTGCCGCGCAGATAGTCGTGGAAGATTGGATCATCTGGCAAAAATCCGACGAGGCGTTTGACCTCGACGCGATCTTCGAAGCAGCTGAGGCCGCCGATCCGAGCCGTACCGGACGTCGGTTTGAGAATGCCCATGAGCAGGCGCATTGTCGTCGTTTTGCCGGCGCCGTTGGGGCCGAGCAGCGCAAACATCTCCCCTTGTGGGATTTCCAGATCGAGATCGGAGACCGCGGTGAACTCGCCGTACCGCTTGGTCAACTTTCGAATCTCGACGAAGGGCGATTCCACGCGAATTCTCCCGATCCGGCCTCATTCGGAAATGCGGTTCTCGCCAGCGCGAGAACCGATGCACGTCGACCGAATCGAGGGACTATATCGCCGCCCTCTGCCAATCGCGCACCGTTGTTAAGATTTTTTCGAACCGGAACCCTGCCGTACGTCCGCAGAATCCTCCCGAGACGCCGGGTGCGCCTGTACCGGCTGGTCTTCTAGGCGCCGGGCTCCCCCTCGAAAAGGTGAGATTCGGAGCGGGCGGACCGGCGTTGGTCGATGGGAGAAGGATGAGGTCAACGCTCGAGACGCGAAAGCCGCGATCAAGGCCGGCAACACGAGCGGCGACATTTTGGCCGTGCGGGCAAGTCTTTGGCCGCGCGGCTCATCGGTCTGTTTGATTGTCAGTGGTCGAGTTGAAATGAATCCACAAAAAAAACCCCCTCTTTCAGCAGCTAAAAGTCACCTCACTGAAGACGCGTGCTCCGTGCTCGCATTGAAAGCGGGGTCGCATAAGGAGAAAGAAGCCGTGCGCTATGGGATCGTCGCGCGCCGTATTTGCAATGCCGTCTTGACGCTGACCGTCTCGCTTTGGGCGCCAGCGTGTGGCACTGATGCGATCGAACCGCGCGGGGGCAACAGCGGTGCTGGCGGTTCCGCGGCGCTGGCGCAACCACGGGAACGGCGGGTGGCACCGCTGGTCGTGGCGCCGCCGGTTCGACTTCCAGCGGCGGCGCGGGCGGCGTCAGTGGTCGTGACGGCGCCGCGGGAAATATGGGAGGTGCCGGAAGCGGCGCCACGGGAAGCACCGGACGTACGGGTGGCGCCGCGGGAGCGGGCGGCACGGGAAGTGGCGCCGCGGGAGCTGGCGGCACGAGCGACGCAGGCGGCGCAACCACCATGGACGGCGGGCCGGGCGACAGTGGCGGCGAGGGCGGAGACGGAGGTGCAGATCTCCCCCGTTTCAGCTTCTTCGTCACGAGCCAGGCGGGTCTGCAGCGTCTTTCGGGCAGCCCGAACGGGTTCGGTGGAGATCTCCGCTTCGGCAAAGCCGACGGACTTACGGGCGCGGACGAAATTTGCCGACAGATGGCGGAAGAGTCGATGCCCGGCTCGTCTTCGAAGGTCTGGCGCGCGATGCTGAGCGTCAACAAGGGGCCCGCGGGCTCGCCGGTGAACGCGATCGATCGGGTCGGCGGCGGCCCCTGGTATGACCGGATCGGGCGGATCGTCGCGATGACGAAAGCGGATCTACAAGCAGATCAGACCGCGCGGTGCGGATCCCGCAATCATCAACGATCTACCGAATGAAGAGGGCGTTCCCAACATGGCCCCCGACGGCCCTACCAAGCTCAACAATCATCATATGATGACGGGCAGCGATGCGACGGGCATCCTCCGCACCGGGGCTACCGACACCGTCGTCGTTGGTCGACTGCCCCAGCTCCCGGCTTGCCCCATGACCGCTGCGGTGCTCAATCTAGCCGACCATGATTTTATCGATTGAAACGGACCGACTTTGCATACGACCTTTCGCCCTCTCTGACTTGGCTGACGCCTCGAGAATCTTCGGAGAAGAAGGCGATTTGCGAGCCCGGCAAGAACGAGCGCAATGGCTGGAGTGGTCGGCGATGAATTACCGCTGGCTCGACCGTTTGAAGCAGCCTCCATTCGGCGACTATGCGATGGTCGAGCGCGAAACCAACGTTGTCGTTGGCGCTTGCGGATTCGTGCCGTCTTTCGCTCCGTTCGGTCAACTCGATTTCGAGGGCGGGAGTTTTGCTGCACCGTCGACACGGAATACGATCGAAGTCGGGCTCTACTACCATGTCGATCCGTCGCGACGCCGGCGCGGCTACGCAACCGAAGCCGCTCGGGCACTCATTCGATATGGGTGCGAACAGCTGCACCTGGCACGAATCGTTGCGACGACGACTTACGACAATCACGCGTCAATCGGCGTCATGGCCAAGCTGGGAATGCGCGTTGGGCGCAATCGACTTTCTACTGCAGGGTGGCCGCAGGTCGTCGGAATGACTGATTTCGAAGGAGTCTGATCGATTCACGAGCTGCGGCCTTGTCGTCGCGAGCGACACGTCGATCGCGCTCGAATCGTTACAGACCGCGTGCCGACTCGGGGCGAAGGGCCACCTGTCCCGCGAGCGCCCGATCGACGACGGAGAGGATGCGCTCGCGGTCGCGCGGAAGGACGCCCCCGAGCGGCAGGTAGTTGGACGCATGATTGGTGCGAAAAACGGACTCGGTCGGCTCGGCCAAGGCGACAATCGTGCGAAGCTCTTCGAGCATTCGTTGCACCGAGGGAAGCTCGAACTTGCCCTTGTTCTCGAGGCGCGCCATCGGCGTTTGCGGAATCACGGTCAACGTGAGCAGCGAGAAGAACGCCGGGTTCATCGCGGAAACGAGGCGGGCCGATTCCTCGGCGTGTTGAAACGTTCGCACGATGCCGCCGACGCCGAGAAGGAAGATGGCGGACAGCTTGATGCCAGCGGCGTCCGCGCGCCGCGCTGCCTCGACGTGATCGGCAAAGGTGGCGCCTTTGGCGATGCGTTGGAGCGTGACGTCGTCCCCCGACTCGGGCCCAATGTAGAGTTGGACGAGGCCTCGTTCGCGCAGCCTCGTCAGCTCGCTCACCGATTTCTCGAGGAGGTTCATGGCGGTTGCGTACGCGCTCACGCGGCGCAGGCGAGGGAAGGACTCGCGGCAAGCAGTGAGAATGGCTTCCCAATGCTCCACGTCCATCGCCAGCGCGTCGCCGTCGGCAACGAAGATCTTCTCGACTCTCGGACCGAGCGCCGAGCGCGCGGCGTGGACGTCGGTCAGCGTTTCATCCAGGCTTCGCACGCGGTACTGCTTGTCGCGATACATATCGCAATACGTGCAGTGATTCCACGAGCAGCCGACCGTGGCCTGGAGAATGTAAGCGTCGGCCTCGCTCGGCGGGCGGAAGATACGACCTTCGTAGCGCATTCATGGCGATACTGGCCTCGCGGCGCGCGATGCGCAAGATGTTTGCAGACGTCGCTCCGTGGCTTTAGCGTTCCAGCCACAGCGGGTCTTCGTCTTCTCGAGTCAATCCCTAGGGAACGACGGTGACGGGGATGGTTCCCACCAGCTTGCCTCGATAATAGGCCCGTAGTTCGACGGGACCTCCCGGCGATACGCCGGTGACCTTGCCGGCGCCGCCAAAATTCCCGGCGGCATTGGAAACCATGGCGATGCCGGGATCGGCCGAAACCCAAACCGTCGCCGAGGTCACCGATTGCGTGAGGGTCCGGTATTCGGCCGTGGCGCTGAACCTGATGGCTTGATTCACGCTCACGGTGGTGGTGGGCACGGCCTCGGCCGATGCCAAGGTCACGCGGGTCAAGGCAGCATCGACGATATCGAGTTTGGCCGACGCGGTCATTCGCTGGGGTTCGGTTCGTCCAGCCACCGCGACATTCACCGTTCCGACGACGGTGACACTGCCGGCGACGCGAGGGTAGACGGCGCCGTTGATGATCTCGACGTATCGGGTCTTGTCGTCGCTGGTCGGCCCCTCGACACTCAGCGTGGGCGATGTGGTGTTGAACTCCGCCGCGCCGTAGGTGCCCTTGAAGGTCGGTGTAAAAGGCTCGGCGTTCACGGGTATCGTCGCCGGCACGTTGGCAATGGCGAGGCTCGAGAGGCTCGTCGAATCGATGATGCTGATGGTGGATGCTTCGCTGAAGCTTTCGGCGATACTGCCCCTGGCGCCGGCAATGGTGACAGTGACGCTCTTCTCCGTCGCCCCTTCGGGCACAGCCAGAGCCGTCACGGCAGTGGCGCTCGCGGAAGCAAATTCCGAATCTTGCAGGGAAAGCGAGGCCGCAAAGAGGTTGGTGATGTTCTGGGTCATGGCGCCGCCGCCAAAGCTCCCTACGACGCGATATGTCGTTTTCATCGTGGTGGGAACCGTGGTGCCGTTGTCGGGCGTCATGGTGACCGCATCGAGCGGCACATCGGCGACGGTCACGTTGCGTGGATACGAAACATTCTTGTAGGTAAGGACAATCGCCGCCGTCCCCGGGCCCTTCGCCGTCACTGTTCCGTCACGACGCTTTCGTCGTTCGAGCCCCACGCTTGCGCGCCGGTCAACGCTCTCTTGCTGAAGTCCTCGACGATGCCCATCGTGCCCAACTTGTAGGAAGTGCCTTTCGCCAAGGTGATGGGCGCCGCCTCGACCTCGGCCGACGTAATTCGCCCGATCACCTTCACATTCACCGACGCCGTGAACCCGTCGTAGTTGGTACTGAGCGTCGCCGTGCCGACGTCGGTCGCCGTCGCGCTGCCGCCGCTGTCGACGGTGACGACGCGGGGATCGCTCGTCGTCCACATCACCTTGTCGCTGACATTGGTCGCCGCACCACCTTTGACGCGTTGCGCGCCGAGTTGAAACGTCTCTCTCACCTCGGCATTGATACCGGCCGGCATCGCGTAAAGCGTATCGTTTTGCGCCGGCGAGCCCTGGTCTTTCGCATCGGAGCAGGCGCCGAGGCTTGCGCCGGCAAGGAGCGAAATACCAATAAGCCCCCTGTTGGTAGGGGACGATGCTCTCTTTGGATTGTTTCTCGACGCTTTCATCGCTCATTGCTCTCTTTGGGTACGAGAACTCGACCAATGACCACTAGCTAAAACGATTGTCCGATGCGCGCATAAACCTGGCGCAAGATGAGGTCGTAAGAGTAGACGTCGGTCGTCGCTATATAGCCGTTGTAGACCTTGGGCGGTTGCTGGTCGAAGACGTTGGTCGAGCCCATCGCAATCGACGTGCGACCCGCCGAGGTTTTGAACATGTAACCCACCATCACATCCCAGCTGTTCCAGGCGGACACGTCTCTCTCGCCTACATGACTCGGGTCGTAACACAGGCCACCGCCGGACATCACACCGCCAGCGTCCCCGCATTCTCTATAGCTGCCGATGTAATAGGTACGCACGCCGGCGGTGAATCCATTGAGCGCCCAGTTCAGCCCCACGCTGGAACGCAAGTGTGGGTACGCGCCGCCCACTCCCGAGGTGTGGAGATCCCACGTGCCGGCGCCATGAATCACGGTGCCGTCGGGCAGGGTGCGGTCGTACGTGCGCAGCCAGGTTCCATGGAACATCGCGCCAAAGTGACCCACCCCGGTGTCGAAGTCGTAGGTCGCTGCGAAGTCGAGGCCGTCGAGCTGGTCGGAGCCGGCATTCGTATTCAGGTTGATGAGTCTATCGATACGCTGGGTGGTGGGATCGCGCGTAACGAACTCACAGTACTTTGGCGCCTGCTGGCCCCCGGTGGGATAGCATCCTTGCAAGATGACGTTTTCGCCAAGGCGAACGATCTTGTTGTCGACACTCGTATTGTAATAGTCGAAGGTCAAGGCCAGCCCCTTTACCGGGCGCGGTTGAATGACCACTCCCACCGTAAAGATGTTGGCTGTTTCCGGCTTCAGCTTGGAATTACCGCCCACCCTCGAGAGCAGGCCGGCCTGATCGTCGAGGTTGTTGAGCGCAGCGCCGCAGTTTCTCCCCAAGGGCGAATTGGGATCGATGTTGGGACCGGCGCATGGATCGCGCACCGAGGAATAGCTGTCGGCGTTGCCTTGATAAAGGTCCGGTACACTGGGCGCGCGAAACGCCGTGGAATACGTACCGCGCAGGACGAGATCTTGCACGGGGGCATAGCGAGCGCCGAATTTGTAATTGAAGGTCGAGCCGAAGTTACTATAAAAAGATGCGCGACCGGCAGCGATCAACTCGACCACGTGGGCGCCCGGCACCTTGTCGACGATGGGTATCGAGAGCTCGCCGTAGGCTTCATGCACTGCGTAGCTGCCTTCGGTGATCAGGATTTTCGTGCCGCTGGTCTCGCCTGCCACCGTAATCGGATCGGGGAATTGACCACCGCTGACCTGGCGGACTTCGTAGCCGAGCGCCAAGCCGACAGGCTGCTCGGCAGCGATATGAAATAGCTCACCGCTGGTATTGAACTGCCCCGCCAACAATTGGTTGTAGCCGCGCTGAACGCCGGTGTACGTCAAGGCGCTGACTTGATCGCTGGTTATCGAGCCGGGGCCACCGAACAAATTGAGAGGCACACAGCCGTCGATGGGGCCTGCAGGCGTGCCGCAATGGGGGGCGCCGTCGGCGCCGACGAAACTCGGTCCCACCGCGTCGCGAACACGTGGCAACCGCAAGTTCCCGGTCTTGGTGTCGGTGCTGTCATTGCGGCTGAAGTTACCGGCGACTTCCCAGAACCAGCCATGGAGCGGGCCCCATCCTTCCGGCAACGTGCCGTCGAGACCCGCGACGACGTGCATGTTGTTGATGTCCTGGCTCGTCGTGCGGCGATCGAATTCGACCAATCGCCGTCGCGCCGCAGCAAAGTCACGGCCAAACGGATTGTAAAGGTTCGCCGCGGACACGGTGACGCCTTCGACATCGAGGTTGAGAGGCTCTGGCGCGAGCGTCTGCGACGAAGTGCGCTTCGAGTAATAAGCGTCGAAGAAGGCGCGGACGTGGGGGCCGAGTTGGTGATCGCCGCTCGAGAAAAGATTGAAGCGGTTCTGTGGTGTCAGCAAATAGTTATACGGTTGGTAGTTCCATCCGTCGCCGCCATCGGCCGGCAACGCAGAGCCCCGATAGGGGCGCCAAGTGCCATCGGGGTTGCGAATGAAGCTGGCGGTCGTCGGATTGGCGCGCACCAAGTCGTTCCACGCCGCGTTGCCGTTGGGGTTGCCGAGCTCGGTCGAGCCGAGGACGACCCGGCCGGCCGGAATGGTGCCGCTGCCGAGGCCTGAGACCTTGTCGTTCACCGCGTCGTACTGGAGCTGAGGGGACGAAAAGTCGCGATTGCCCGCCCAAACGGGGGCGCCAGCGTAAAAACCGACCGACAAGAGCACGCCACCCTTATCGCTGGTTGCGCCGACCACGGCGTTGACGTCGACTTGCTGGCCGTCGCCGCGCGTGGACGTGCTGCTGTACACGTTGGCGTCCATGCCATCCAAGCGCTTGCGCGTGATGATGTTGACGACACCTGCGATCGCATCCGAGCCGTAGACCGCCGACGAGCCATCTTTCAAGACTTCGATGCGTTCGATCACATTGGTCGGCAAGGCGCTCAAATCGACCGACGCATTGGCGCCGGTACCGCCGTAGGTGATGCGCCGGCCGTTGATGAGGACCAACGTCGATTCGGCGCCGACGCCACGCAAGTTGACACGTATCGAACCATCGCCACCGTTGTTGGTGCCGCGGTTGATGGCATTTGCCTGCTCGGGGAGGGTTTGCAGAAATTCGCCAACATTGGGGCGGCCGCTGGCAATGATCTGCTCGCGGCTAAAGATCGCGACGGGCGCAGCGGTGGTGAGATCTTTGCGACGTATGCGCGACCCGGTCACGACGATGTCCTCGCGCACCGCCCTTTTTCCCGTCGTCACGACGCCTTCGCTCTTTTGCGCACCAATCGTTTCTTCTCGCGCCGCCGGTGCCCCGACGACCTCCTCCTCTTCAACGATGCCGCTAGGAGCGTTCCCTGGTGGCGGCGGTTCCGGAGGCGTCGTCGAGTCCGCACCCGCATCAGCTTCCGCTCTGGCGCTCCTCGTCGCGCCTAGCATGAAGCAACTTGTCAGCAAAGTGACTACAACCCTGTTGCGAAGAGTTGTCATTGAATTGTTTTGTCCTCCGTCGGAAATGTCGAGCTCGCGCAACGCGGCTAACACGTCGGCGTTATCGCCGCAATGGCGATAACATTGTCGGCATCGATGTGCGGTTTTGCGATTATGCCGATTTCACGGGCATAAAAGCGCTGTTCGGCATCGTCCTACTCGACGGTGTACTGCGAGCGCTATGCCTTTGCTCACGCATGACGTCTGCATATCGATAAACGCTCATGCCCGCGTCATGCCGCTTCATCGCCGGCGTGAATGGTTAACTGCGAGACTCCGCGAACGCGCCGTCGGGACGGCCGCTACTCGTCCTCCGACTCCTCTGCCTCGGCCAACCAGTTACCGATCTTTTGCTCATGCTGCGCCCAATGGGCGTGAAGATCGTCGAGTGCCTGCGAAGCGCCGGCAAGAGCTGCGGTCCGCGCCGCTGGATAGTCGGCCGTCAGCATGGCCGTCATGGCCGTGTAGTCCTCGAGGAGATTGGAATTTACGCCCCAATGGTCGATGTTCACGATGCGTCTGCGAATCTGAGCGATGTGCGCAGTAAGGTCCGCTTGTGCTTGAGCGACAGCACGTGCCGTTTTGGCGCGATCGTAGCGAGCGCGCGCGTTCTTGATGAGCGCAAAAACGACTTCGTGCTCACTGAGCTTGCGCCGATCGTAGTTGAGCCGGCGCTCGCGCTCTTCCCTCTCCATGTGAGCTCGAAGCTGCGCTTCTGACGCCTCGCTCGCAGTGGGATCTTCGAGCAAGCGCGTGGGGTCGGCCTGCCGAGCCCTAGCGGCCGTGTTTGCGCCCATCGACACTTCGCTATTGATTTGGGCAGCGCCCATGAAGCTCGCGGCGCCCGCGGCGCGGGCGGCGTAAATGTCCCCTTGGTCCGTGCGCGTGTCGTGCCAAACGACGATCACGTCCGAGCCCTGCACGACGATCCCCTTGTAGTCACCCAAAAAGCCGGTGTTGGCTGAACCGCG
>Ga0193706_1000209_pt1 | contig 39792 bp, 51 predicted proteins | sample U3c1metaG_FD_160130 | JGI IMG/M metagenome (GOLD analysis project Ga0193706, IMG submission 160130) | Soil microbial communities from a riparian zone of the East river system, Colorado, United States - U3c1 | ecosystem: Environmental > Terrestrial > Soil > Riparian zone | place: USA: East River... | reverse complement strand
GAAAACCCTTGTGGCATTGCCGGCACGTGGCGCGCACCGACCGGCCCCGAAACGTCGTGCGCCCACCCCACTCGATGTGCACGGACTGGCCGGGATGCAGCGCGAGCGGGATGCGCGCCTCGACCGTATCTGCCAGCACCTCGCAGAGCTCGTCGCGGAGGTTACGCCACGCCATGCGCCGCCTCGTAGCGCACGCCGTTGAACTTGATGCCGCCTTGCACGTACGCGAGGCGCGCGATCGCCTCGACGAGCCGAGTGAAGTGCCGCGCGGTCTCGCCCGGCTTTTTTGATTTGTACATCACGACGTCGGCATGAAAGGCGATGTCGTCGGCGAGCTCGGCCATCTCGGCGGGATTCAAGATGGTGTCGATCGACTCGCGCTTGAGCTGGTCGATGCGAAGCGAGACGCCCACCTCAAGCGCCATCGAGAGCAGGTCAAGATCACAGTCCCCCGACTTCGCGGTCTCTGGGTGCGGCGGGGTCGGCGCCGGCGCCGCTTTCCTCGGCGCGCACTTGTGCGGGCGCTTAGCCTTCTTGCTCTTCTTTGCCGGTTTCGCCTTCTTCTTCGTCGCCTTCTTCTTCGTCGGCTTCGCCGCCATCGCCTCGGCGTAGGCGAGATCTTCCTTCAGCTTGCGTAGGCCGTCCGGCATCAGCGGGGCCTTCGCCGGCCGGGCCCCTTTTCGGATGGGGGAGCCGTCGCGGCGGAATCGACGGCCGCTCACCGCTCTTCACGTCCAAGGCAAGTGGAGCTGTCGGCAAAGCCCGCAGTGATAGTGGTACGACGCGCCGACGATGATCGGGATGACGTCGCGTCGCTTTCGAAAACACTTCTGGCAGACGCGCTTTTCGACGGGTTGCTGGGGGCGGGGGGACGCTTCGGCAGAAAGCTCACCCTCATCGGTCGAAGTCCTCGGCCGGATCATGTCCACCGTCATAGATCGGCTTCGTCGGCGGATCGATTCCTCCATCCGTCGAATCGCTCACCGAAGACACTGGAGGCGCCTGATCTCTCTTCTCCACCCGCCACATCACGATCCCAGAGTGCGTGTCGCGCTTGCCGTCGAGCTTGCGGCCTTCCCTCCACTTGCCTCGCAGCGCGCGAAGCGCAAAGCCGAGTGTGGTCGAGCTCGGCGCGCGCCCGTCCGGTGTTTGGGTGAGCTCGCGAATTGCATTGCGGAGCTCATCGAGCCCATCGGGTGGAAGCTTCCCGGCCTCGATGTCCTTTTCCTCTTGAAAACTGGCGTATTTGAGAAGCGCTACCGCCTTGGCGCCTTTCGGAAAGACTTCCGTTGGCCACGCGCGCATGAGGGCCGCGTGGGCGGCCCCTTCGCCATTGTCGACCGCGCCGCCGCGCTGGCGAAGCTCCAAGACGTTGGGACCGCCCGCGTAGAGAATCGCGGCCGGGACGAGCGAGCTCCATGCTTCGAACGATCCCCAGCTCCCGGCATCGCTCTTCGCCTTCGACTCCGCCACGATGAAGGCCCGGAGGATGACGAGGCATGCACGAACGAGCTTCGCTCGATGCTCTCGAATCCAATCGAGTAGCCTGGCGTGACGAAATTCCTTCGAGGGGCGCGATCGCGGGTCGTCGCGCTCGCTCTCGAGGCGTGAGCAGAGGACGCGTTGGGCCACGTCGTCGCTCATCGCCATGTTGTTCCCCGAGAAGAGGATGATCGCCGTCCACGGCATCGTTCGCGTCTCACTCGAGCCGAGCACACGCAGATCGATCGAGTCGACCGCCGTCATCGCTTTTTCGAGCGCCGATCCGCCGAGCGTGCCCTTGATGTTGTCGAAGGCGATGGCTCGTGCACCGGCGAGCGCGTACGAGGCAAGAATCTTTTCGAGCTCGGCTTCGTCCACCTTGCCATCGTGGGTCGGGAACGTCATCAGCCCCGCGCTTCGTCCCGTTGCGAGGGTCGAGATCGCATGGATCTGGAGTGTCTTGCCGGAGCCTTGCGAGGCCGCCTCGAAGACCGACCCCGGCGTGGAGCCCTCGATCGCCGGACGCGCGAACATGGAGAGGATGGCGGCAATACCGACGAACGCATCGGGGCACTTGCAAGCTTGCTCGTAGCGCTTGCTTCGGTCGACGTCCGTCGGATCGCTCTCGCCGAGGCCCAAATAGGGAAAGTCGCAGAAGAGCTCGATCCACAGGTACTTCATCGCCGCGCGCGCTTGCTCTTGTGTCGGCTTCTCTTCGATCTTGCCGACGTCCACCGAGGGGAGCAGGACGTAGCCGGTCTCGGCGTTGTAGCCTGGCGTGGTGATGAGCGAGCCACTCGGAGCGAGCGCCGGGCTTTCGAGGATCCCCCGAATGGGCCTGATATCGGGCCATCCCCCTGCGGCCGTGGGATCGATGATCGCCGCCGTAGCGGCCGAATCGGGGTGCGCCGGTGCCCATTCTCCCTCGCCGTCTTTGCCCTTCGGCGGGGCCCACTTGCGCCATTCGGCAACGGACGCCAGATGGACGCGAAGCGAGGCGAGCGACACGATACGAAGCCGCGGCGTCCCGGGTCGTAGCGTGATCTCGAGGCCCTTTCGCTTGTCACGATCCGTCGTATCGACGCGATCAGGCTCTCGAACGACGGTCACGAGCTCGCCGCTTCGCTGGTAGATGTTGGTGTGCGCGGCGAGGGCCTCATTGCCCTCGTCCACCATGCGAGGAAGCTGCCCTGCTTCTATTTTGATGACGGGCCGGTTCGGCTCGTCGCCACCACTCGATGGCCCTCCTTTCCGAACCCGATCGATCGGAATGACTTTCCTCTCGGGGACGACATGCCCATTGCCCGTAGTCGTTCGCTCTTCGGCAAGCCCGCCACCGACCCCCCCGCCCCGTGTCATGAAGCGCGCGCTCCCGAAAGCCTTTCTCGAAGCAGAGCGATGGTGCCTGGCATGATGCGCAGCCCCGCCAGCGCGCGCGTGATCGTCGAACGCGACAAGCCGAGACGACGCGCCACGGCGCGATCCCCTTCCAGGTCCACCGCTCGCTTGAGCGGGACTCTCAACTCTCGCGGCAGAGACGATCCAATACGCCGCACGGTGCCCCCCGTGGCCATAGTTGAACGACTATCGGCCACATATTTACGATGATCAAGAACGTTCATCGAACCTTCCGATCACGATCCCGGATAAACCCGCCGGTTTCGCGCGCTGTGTTCGCTTGTCGCACCTTGTGCGCAATCTCTTTCTCTGACCACTCTGGCTGACAACGTGGATTGAACTCGCGCATGAGCAGTACGCGTGCGTCTTCTGGGTCCAGTTGAAACCCTTTCACGAGCATGAACGCCGCGTTCCACAAGGCCGCGTGCCCGTTTTGCCCGCTCACGGATTCCGGCATCCGCGCGAGGTAGGCGCTCGCCCGTTTCAGTTTGCTCGCCTCGCGCCCCGGCTGCGTCTTGCGTGGTGGCGGAAGGGGCACCGCCTCCCGGATCGTTGGCCAGCTCTCCACGAGCTGCCACGGGTCGAGCAATCCCCCGTAATTGCAATGCGCCTCGAAGCGGCACCCGGGGGCATGGGCCGGAACGAACCAACACCGGCCCGCATTCTTCGCTTGGCCGTCGATCACGAGCCCATGCGCCTCTCGCATCCACCTTTGCGCCGAACGCCACACGACGCCGTATCGAGCGAAAGCGACGGGGGTGGCCATAGGGAAAACCAGCCGAAACCGGTCCTCTCGGACGATGGAGGTTTCTCCGGTGTGGACATCCTTCACCTTCACGTCCCGCTGGTGCTGAAACGAGGTGTGTAGGCATGCCATCGGGCCATCCTGAATCGCGCCTACTCCTCCCGACAATGTGGCACCGTGGTCCAGATCCAAGACGAGCGCGTGGACCTCGATGGGGTTATTCCCCTCGCGCCGGTTGTCGTCCGGCCAAATCGTCGGAGCCCAGAGGGGGAGATCGAGCTTGGTCGTCTCGATGGTCGCGTGGCAGAGACGCTCGAATAGCCGCTCCCACTCGAGCGTGTAGCGCTTGCCTTGCGTGCCCTGCGGATGACCGATTCGCTCGAACCGCGTTATCGTCGCGTGCGTCGGCATGATTTGCGATTCTCCACGCCATTGCGAGGAGAGCAACATTCGCACGGTTTCGAGAGTGCGAACGCTCTCCGGCGGCACCAATGACGAGTGAACTGATTCGGCACGTTCGCACATGTCGTCGGTTCCCCCGCCGAGCCTATCCAACACCAAAACCAGATGTTCTTTGATGGATCGGCCTTCGGCGCATCCACCTTGACGAAGGCCGGTTTTCGCTTGTGCTCCTTTCGGGGTGCTTCGCGCGCATCTTCCGACAGTGCCTTTCTCGGCCGCGCGAAGCCGAAGAGCCTCTGGCGCGGCGTGCCTTTCACTTCGGAGCCGTTTTCATTCGCGGCCTCGCGACTTGCGCTTCCTGCTGCGCTTCGGAGGTTCGGCACTTGGACCGCCATCGCCCAGCCGAGTCACGCCCATCTCGTCGAGCGCCTCGTCCCGTTCATCAGGGGCGCGCCACGCGTCGGCGTCGTCCGCGAGCTCGTTCAGCTGCCTGGCCATCATTCGCGCCCCGCGAGCCGACATCGGGTGAACGGCTCGCATTCGCTCGTTGCCAGCGTCAGGGGTGACTTCGAGCTCGAGCACCACGAGCCCAGCGCGCATGACGACGCCTGTGTCCACCGAGATGTGCTGACTCATGCGATTGCCTTCGTCTTCTTCTTCTTCGCCGCGGCGCCTTTCTTTACGATCATCACCTTCGGCTTGGTCTTGCCCTTGAACGCTTTGCCCGCCCTCCCGGCGAAGCTTTTGAAGGTTCCTCCGGTGTCGACCGCGATCACATGGCCACCACTCGAGATGGTCATTTCGGCGCCTGGCACCGCGTTGCGAATCCCGTCCATCGCTTCCGCAACGCGCTCACGTGGACCCTTTTCCCGTTCCGGAAACAACGTGCGTTGTCGGTCCTCTTCGTCATCGTCCTCGCCCGCCGCTTTCAAGATGCACGGCATCAAGAGCGCATCCGCGTATTCCTGCTCTTCGCAGGTCACGACGATCGGATGCTCATCGCCGTGAAACGCGAACCGCAAGGTCGGCTTCTCGGCGAGCTGGCCGAACGCTTTCGCGAGGCTCGCCATCAGGCTCGGGTTGAGCCCGATCGTGTCCATTGGAAGGGCCTCCCCCGTAGGCCACGCTCCGTCGATGTCGGCGAAGGGAACCGCCGCAACGCCTCCGGTGTAAAGGTCGAGCCGTCCGATCTTCTCCACATCGAAGCGCACGAGCTCTTGATCGTGGACGATCGACAGCTTCCCGATGCCGTCACCGATGAGCGCCACGAGCCGTTTCACGTGCGAGAGAGGGACGAGGCACTTGAACCCCTCATCGGCGCGGACCGGCGTTCGTCGCACACGCATCGCCCATTCGCCATTCGTCGCCCTCGCGTGGAGCTCGCCATCGAAGACTTCGAGCCCGACTCCGTTCATGTCGGGCCGCTCGTCATCGGTCGAAGCGGCGAATGCCACCGCCGTGATCATCGATCGCAGCTCTTGCATTCTGTCGAATTCCACCTTGCGCATCACTCCCTCCTGACTGCTGGAAGGCCCCGCTTTTCCCCCTCTATTCCGGGGCGGCGCGGCTCATCCGCAGACCATCTAACCCGTGGTTACCCATGGTTGCAACTGTTTTCGATGGGTGGTAGGTAAACAGCATGGCAAAAAGACGTGTCGAGCCCGCTCCCGTGGAGCGCAAAAACCGCGTGATGCTCTCGTTCAGTGACCGCGATTACGTGTCGCTTGCGAAAGAGGCGAAAGAGGCGAAGCTCCCTATTGCCACCTACGCGAGACTCTTGATCCTCCGCCGCCAAGTGGCGCCAGTCGCTTCGCAGGCATCCGGCCTCGCGCGATGATGTCGCATCCAACGAAAGCCGATGAGCCTGCGTCCACTCATTCTCGGCCCCGAGGAGCACGCCGCGATCGAGACGTGCGTTGCTTTCGCGTCGCTCCCGGAGAACCACTACCGTCCGCTCTCCGGCGATCGCGAGCCCCCCGGCGATAAGGAGAGCTACATTCTCACGTTCGGCCTTCCCGGGCGGACCTATCGGTGCGTCTTCTCGCTCACGGAAGCATCGGACAAGAACCTCTATCGGCACCTTTCGATCTCTGTGCCCGAGATGCAGCACACTCCGAGCCGCGCGCCGCATCCGCTCGCATGCTGGACGCTCGCGCGCGCCTATGGCTTCACCGGCTGGGACGGGGTCTCGCAACAGCCGCCCGCGTCGTGGACCGTCGACCTGCCTGGCTTCTGCGTCGCCATGTGGCAGCGCTACCCATGAGCTATTGGCTGTTCGCCATCACTGTCGTTCTCCTCGTCATCGAAGAGCTTTGGCAAACGAGTGATCACAAAAAACGTGACCGTTGAGAGGGCACGAGAGGCGCTTGGTGCGTTGGCGACGGTTCAGCTTTATTGCAACCCTGCGACATCGGAAGTGACCGGAGAGTATCCGACTCTCCACGAGGCCATTGCCGCTGCATCGCCTTCGGCACCCGCCGGGGCACTCTTGATGTCCGACGGCGTGCACTTGGCCACCGTCGTGCTCTTGGCCACTGCCGTAGCGCCTCGATGGTTGTTCGAGCAAGCGGGGATCGAACGTCTCCACAATGAATTCAACGCCATCATCGGCCCCTCATGTGGGGGGGGAGGTCCCTAGAATTTCCTACCCGCTGGAACGGGCTGTTTTCCAGTGGGGTTGGGCTTACCCCCCCCTATTCACCCGTGCGAATAGACGTGACTGAACGGCTGTCCCCGTGGGCGCAAGGGGTGCGGGAACCACCGCCGACTTTCCTCTTTTGCTACCGCGATTGAGGGCCACCGAGCTTAAGGACTGGCGCGCGCGACCCGTACAGATAAGCGAGCCCCCCGGTGTTTTCACCACCGAAGGGGCCCTGCCACGGGGCGGGACGTATCAACCGTCCACACCCGCGGCAACCACGCAAACGAAGGGACTCGTTCACCATGGCACCCTACACGCTATCAGATCTTTTCTGGGCTCTCGTCGACTACGTTCGCAGGGAGATCGCCGAGTGGAAACGCGCGTTCGGCTGGGGGCTCTTCGCCGCCTCCGTCGCCTTCGCGCCCCGCCGCACCTCCGCCAACGTCAAGCAAACCGCCGCCGAGACCGTATAAACCAGCCATGAGAACGCTTGCCGCCATGCGCATCGCCGTCGCCGCCGCTCTCATGCTGCTCGCCTCTTGTGGCGGGGCGCCCATCAACGACTTCGGCTCCGCGACGCCGACCGAGCGCGCTTGCGCACCGGGCCAACAGATCGAGTGCGGGTGCTCCGGTGGTGCTCCGAAGGGCGTCCAATCGTGCCGCGCCGACGGTTCGGGATACGACGTGTGTGCATGCTCGGCGAACGTCGATGCCGGCGCCGCGGGCGAGGGGGACGCTGCTACGAGCGACGGCGCTGGCCCCGTCATCGGTCCGGATGCCGGGGGGGGTGGATCGGACGCGCGACCTTGCTTCGGCTCGCTCGACAGCGACTCCGAGAACTGCGGCGCGTGCGGCCATAGCTGCCTTGGCAGCGCGTGTCAGGCGGGCGTATGCGCGTTCGTCGAACTCGCGTCGAAGCAGGTCGTTCCTTCCGGCCTTGCCGTCGGAGACGGCGCCGTGTTTTGGACGACCGAGGGCGCGGATCCCGATTACGTTGGGAATGTATTTGCACTGTCGCTCTCGGATCCCACCGCGATCCCGACGGTGATCGCGACGAGCCAAAAGTATCCGCGGGCGCTGACCTTCGCCGATGGTGCCCTCTATTGGGGCTCCTACGGCGACGGCGCGATCGGCAAGTGGACGGCGACCACTGGCACGTCTGACCTCGGCGTGGCGCCGAGTGGCCGGTTCTACAACGTCGTCGCTGACTCGGCGCACGTCTACTTCGCTATGGAGGTCGATCATCCCAACATGCCGTCCTCGGGCGCCGTGGCGCGGTGCCCGCTCGACGGATGTCGGGGGGCGCCAGAGATCGTGGCCACGTCGGACGCGAAGATCATAGGCCTCGCCATCGACGGTGGCGCGCTTTTCTGGTCGGTCTTCTCGAGCAACGGCGCGATCTACCGCCTCACGCTCGACGGAGCGTCCTCGCCGCGTGCCATCGCCCTCGGCCAAGCGGTGCCGCTCAACGTCGCCGCGTTCGGTGGGTTCGTGTATTGGGTGAACGCAGGAAGCGGCACGGTCGCGCGCGTGAGTGCCGACGCGGTCGGGGCAACGCCGACGATCCTCGCGAGCAATCAACCGTCACCGTCGGGCATCGCTGCGGACGATCGGGGCGTCTACTGGACGACGAGCACGCGAACGGGCCAGGTCATGAAACTAGCGCACGGGACGAGCACGCCGCTTGTCCTCGCGTCCGGGCAGCCGAGCCCCGGTAACGTGCGCATCGACGCGGACTACGCGTATTGGACGACGGGCGACGGGTCGATTCGACGCGTACCCAAGTGAACCATGAGTGAGTTCCGCACGGTCGTGATGGTCAGGCAAAAGTTGCGCGCCAGTCTCCGCAACGCGAACGGAAACAAAGCGATCGCGGAATGGGAGCTTGTTTTGGACTGCGGTCACACGGTCACACGTCAGGCGAGTTTTGATTCCCGCTATGCGCCGCCGCCATCCCCTTCGCGGGCGAAGTGTTTCTCGTATCATGGGAGGCGGGGACGATGAAGGCCGTGCCGTGGATCGCCTATTGCCGTGCCTGAATCCTCCGACGTGCGTGCCGTTTTCTTTTTCCACGAGAAGAGGGTGGCCGTCGTCTCCTTCGGCGTGGACCGAGAGCCGTTCCTCGAACGCATGCGCGCGGGTGAATCGATCCCGATCCCGAAGGGCGCGATCGGCATTCGTGCCACGCACCTTCGCATCGAAAGCGGTGCCGACACGCTCTACGTGATGACCGTGGACCACCTGGTGGACGACGCTGGCAAGCTCTACGACGATCTTCGCTTCGAGCCTTTTCCTCGCTAGGCCTTCTCATCATCGGGCGGAGCGGGCTCGGTGTCGGCGACCATCCCCGCGAGGTCCGGATCGCGGCCGAGCTGCTCGGTGTCTTGCGCGCCGAAATCCTCGCGGAGACGAAGCGCGGCGAGTGACAGCGCGACGAGCCCTTGCACGCGGCGCGCGGTGTCATCATCGACGGGGTGCGGCTCGAGCTCGGCCGGGAGCGACGCGCCGAATTGCTTCGCGTAGCGCGTGACCGCGCCGGCATAGACATCAACGGGATCGGTGTAGTAACCCGCGGCGCGGAGCGCCGTAGCAAACTTCAAGGGGTCCCCCGACTTGAGCTCCGCCCATGCCGTCGCGTAGCGCGCGCGCCCGTAGAGAAACGCAAGGTGATCGATCGCTCCCTCGGTGAGGCTCCGGAACGCGCGGAATCGGGTGCCCGGGTTCGGTGGATCGAGCCAAACGTCATTACCGCCCACCTTCTCGCGGCACCGGAACATCGTCCAGTCGTAGCCGTCACCGTCTACCGCCTTGATGTTGCCGATATTGAAGTTGTGCACGTACTTCCACGAGGCCGTTTCGTGCGCGCTCTGTGCCATCAGGAGCACGATCGCTTGCCGGGGCGCCTCGCCTCCGAAGAACGTGCGCCAGCCCGCGACGAGCGCGCTGGCGAAGACAGTGGGGGTGATCGGCGTGATGGCGTGCGGGATGAACTCGGCCATGGGATCAAGAAAAACCTATCAAAGGCAGGCCTTGTGCTCCAATTCCCACGCCACCACGGTGTGGAATCCCGCTCGACGTCGCGCCTCCGGATGTCGATCGACCGCCTTGGCTCCGATGTAATGCCCGAAGGCCACCGCTTTCGAGGGCGCCTCGTGCCAGGCGAGGATCCTCCACGCCGCTTTCGCTTGCACACGGATCGGACCGCACGTCGCGCCGGGGAAGCGATCTTCCCATAGCCACGCGACCCCGAAGGCCCCCCACCCGCCTTTTTCGGGCCAGTAGCAGCGCTCGAAGACGAGAAGACCCCCGCTCTCGGCGTGCAGGTTCACGATCATGGCCGCCGCGCCTTCGAGGTCTTCGCCCACCGCGTAGACGATCGCGTTCGCGAGATAGTTCGCTCGACGCTCGGAAACGCTCATGTGGGCCGTGATGGCCGTTGCCACGAGCGTTTCGAAGAGCATGGGGAGGGGACGCCCCTTTTCAGTCCCCGAAGATTCGGACCCGCTCGCCCCGCTCGAAACAGAACTTCCACGTTTCGAGCAACCACGGCCCGTAGGGACGACGGTACCAACGACACGGACGCACGACCGTGGTTCTGGTCATGGCGCCGATGTGCAGTTCACCCCGGCGCGGCGGGCCTCATCTGGGGTCGTCGCCCGATCGATGCCGTCCAGACGAAAGGCGCCGTGCTGGCGACCGTTGCGACAGACGTCCACCCACGTCCCCACTGTAGGCTGCTGGGGTGTGCAGTGGATGAGAAGGAGGTGATCGTACGATCGGCGGCACGCGTCGGAAGGCCCCGGCGCCGCATCGAGGGCGGGCGGAGCGGGGGGATCGGCATCGGGGCCTGGCGTCGGGCCTGGCGAAGCATCCGAGCCGCCCACGGGCGTCGGCGGGGTGGGTGGGGGCAGGTTGCACATGACGAGCCCGAGAGCCGCCACGAGCATGAGTAAGCGGCCCATCAGGTACCTCGGCCTTTTAGACGACGGGTGTCGGGAGGGGGTGGAGGTGGAGGGGTGGTCGGGGCAGCGCGTCGCACATCGCGAGCGTCAGCAGAGGACGGGTAGGGCCACGTCGCAGAGCCGACCCCACGGGCCCCGCGGGCATGAGCAAGCGCTTGCACATCGGCTTTTTTGACGAGCGGCGCGCCAGTGAAGGCGAGTGCTTGCCGACAATGTCGAAAGAGGCACTCCCACGTGACCCTCCACGTCCCATCCGCGGCACCCCACGGCTGCACGGGGATCCCGAGCTTCGCGGCGAGCTCGGGGGAGACCCGCCACCAATTGTCGAGCACCGCGAACCCGTCGTTGGAAGCATCGAGCACGGTGATGTCATGGCCGCCACCGTTCGAATCCTTATCGTTGATGGAGGTGACGAGCTGGCCGGTGTTGTTCATCACGCCCGAGTCGACGAACATCGCGATCTTGACCGCGCCGCGCCGCACCATCACCGCGCGGATCGCATCACGAAGCGTCGATGTGTTCGCGAAGAGAATCGATCGCCACTGGAGGCCCGTCGCATCGTAGGCCTCCACGAGATCGGCCGACGTCGGCGCGCGGAACATGCGCGCGGGATCGAAGCCCACGCTTTGCGGACTCGGGAACTCCTCTTCGAGAAGGAGTCCCAAGCTTTGGAGCCCTTGAAACTCCATGCTCGGAGAGGCGCCATCGTCAGGGAATTTCTCGGGGACGCTCTCGGGTTTCTCGCCGTCGTACGGCGCGAGAAGGCCCATCAGGTAGTTCCACGCGCCCGAGAGCATCACCTCTTCGCCGACACCGTTCATCGCGTACCAGAGTTGTCCGCAGCGCGTGGTCGATTCGCCGGTGCACATGCCATAGGACGCCTGCCAGATCTCCCCCTTCCGAAACGGCATGTGGTTCGGCGTGGGAAGCGACGGCGGCGCCGCGGCCATGAGCTCGTGATGCGAGGCGCGGTGGACCGGTTTCGGATCGGGTAGCCAGCCCGTCCGAAACTTCACGGCGCACCCGAAAGACGCGCCGCCTTCGACGCCTTGGCGAGACGGACGATCTCCGAGCGTGGAACCTTCTCGGTCGTCCCGTCCGGCAAGGGCACTTCGACGAAGGCTTGGCATCCGTCATCGACGATGTGCACGATGTCGCAAGCGGTCCTCGCTGCGTTCGTCTGGCACCCCGTGGCGAACAGCCCGAAGGCCAGCTCCGCGAGCACGAGCGTGAGCACGCTCAAGCCAACGAGGATCGACGCGTCCGCAAACCCGCGCGGTGGAGGGACCGTCGATTCCCGCTTGATCTTCGCTGCCATCGCACCGGTCGTCGCTTCCTTCACCGCGGCGTTTTGGGCAACGATGCCTTTCAGGTCGGCCACGAATGATGCCAAGCCGAGAGCGAGCTTCGAAGTCTTGGGCAGAATCAGCAAGATCGTCGAAAGAAGCACGTAAATCGCGCCGAGCACTTTCAAGGTCGCATCGACGATCGGGATGCCCGTCGTCACCGCTTGGTTCGGATCATCGGCCAGCGCGATGCTCGGCCAGATCATCACCGACGCCAACGCGATGCACGTGATCCACATCAGAAGAAGCCGCGCCGGCCGAGCGAATCGAACGAACGATGGGGAGGGGTCGAGCATGGCATCCAGGATCGCCCTCGGTTCCCGGGACTGTCAAGTCCGTGGGCCGCGGCAGAAGACACACCCGCAGGCGTCGTCCTCGGGCTCTAGGTCTTCGACGTGGTACCGGTGGGTCGCGTCGGGGTGGAGATCGAATCGCACCTCAGCAACGTTTCCATCGTCCCACACGGAGACCACTTCGCCCTTCAGATTGTGAGCGTCGCGCACCCGGACGCGCTGTCCTTTCGCCATGAACTGCGGCATCGGTTTTTCGCCTCCTCCACCCTTCAGTGTTTGCCCGCCGCCTTGCCCTTCGGCCCGAGCGCCGGTGGCGGCGTCTGCAACCGTAGACGGCTGAGCTCCTTGTGCACGTGCGCATTGATCTCGTCTTGCTTGTCCCATGTGCCGCCCTGCTGCGCACCGGCGTCGGCCACCTCCGCGCGTAGGACGTCCACCGCTGCAACGTCGACCTTCGCCTCGAGCAGCGCGAGGCAGGCCTTCTTTCCAGCGGCTTCGGCATCGGCGACGCTCGCGCGCGTGCGAACCCAGACAACGCCAGGCTCAACCATCGATCGATAAACGAAGGGCCCCACCGTCGCTCCTATCACCGAGACCGCGACGATGATCTTCTGGGCGTGCGAGATGGTCTCCCCCCACTCTTTGAACTTTTGGTGCAGGCTTCGCCGCGGCCGAATGGTCATATCGGCCGCGAGCTCGACCATGCGCCCGCGCGGTGGGGGCGGCGTCGACTCGCTCGAACCGAAGTCGCGCGCGCTCGACTGAAAGCTCGGCTCCGGATCGCTCGGCGGCGGGGGCTCGCTCTCGTCTTCCACGTAGGCGCGCACGAGCTCGGCCTGCTTGTCGTCGAGCGTCGGTTTCCCGCGGGGCGGCCGCGGCGGCAAAGGCGGCGGCGGCGCGATGCGCGGCCGGGTTACGCGAAACGGTTCATTGCTGCCCGTCGGCGGCCGTTTGGGTCCGTCTGGCCGATCGGGCGGGGAAGGCAAACGCCCCATGCCTACCTTTATTAACAGACAAAGACACGAAGAAGAGGTCCTAGCGAGAGATGTCCATCGCTCGTTCCGATTCAGGGCTCGGGCGGCGGGGGATTTACTAGCAGGTAGACAGCGTCACCGAGTTGCGTGTTCGCCGACGATGTCAGGCCCGACGCGGTTTGCAGGTCCGCCTGCTTTGTTGCCGCCTCGAGCCCCGTATCGACAACCGCGTTGAGCATGGCCGTTAGCTTGACCTCGTCGGTTTCGCCATCGCCGATCATGGCGTCCCATGCGCCGCGGGCCGCGTTGGCGCGTTGACTGGCCGTGTCTGATGCTCGCTGCGCAGCGTCGCTGAGAGCCTTTTTGGTTTGGTACGTCTCGACTTTGGCGAGAATGGCGTCGATTTGCGGTTGCGTGGGCATGGGTTCTTTCTCCTTCACATTGGCCATAAGGCGCGTTGGCGGTTGAAGATACGCTTAACGACTTGAGGCGGCATCGCGGATCGATATGCGAGCAGCTCGCCCCACAGACCGCGGAACGAGTTCGCGATCGTTTGCATGCAACCTATGTAGAGCGGACCCGTTGCACCGTTGCCAAGTCCAGGATCGTTACCTGTGCCGCAAGTCGGAGCGGCAACGTCAATGCCACTGACATAGAGAAGATGCGCGGCGTGCGTCCCGTTGAAGGTCCGACCGGCACCCTTTTTCACGCCATCTCGAAGCCAATTCGGTTGGCTCCGTCCCGAGGCCACGCCGCTCCGAGTAACCACCGATGCGCACCCATCAGTTCCGAAGATGTATCCCGCAGTCCCATCGTTTGTTTGCACGATGGCATACCCTGAAGATGCATTTCCCTGCCCCACCATCAGAAACGTGTGGGCACCGAAGCTAACGCTAGGCGTGACATATCCCCTTGTCCCGCTTGCGCCCCAATCCGCGCACGGCTTGCCGTTCCATGCGGTGGTAGACAGCGCGGCGCGATTCGCGTCAGTGGCTTGCGTCGCGTTATTGCCTGCCCCGAACTGATCGACGAACCCATTGATGTTGGAGCCGGTCAACCCTGTGAGGTAGAAGACATTCCACCACCCAATGAAGCCATATGCCGCAAACTTTCGCGGATGGCCGCGATCGAACGCGTTGATCCCGCACCCTCGTCGTCGTCCGATGCGCATGGGGGATCACTCCGCGATGTAGACGCAAAGGATGCCGGCGACCGGGCCGCCGAGAATGTTCATGTGCGTCGTTCCGGGCGGTGCCCGCTCAGGCGATTCGCCCCCGTCGAACATGGGGACGCCCTGCGTTGCCGGGCTGCTCGCCGCCGTCGACCCCGCCCCGATCGTGATGTTGCCCGTTCCCCAGTTGTAGAAGCAACCTGCGGTCGCCTTGAGCATGAGCAGCTTCCCCGCATCGATCGCCGTCTTCAGCCCCGTGTATGCGACGCCCGTCAAGTCGAAATTGCCGACGGTGTTGGCCGTGAAGGCGAACCCGAAGATCTTCGATGCGCTCGCCGTCGCCGACCCGGGCCCGGGGCCGAGCGGGGCGAGGCGCTTGACGGCCGTGTCGATTGAGTCGAGCTTCGTGTTCGTACTCGCTTGGTTCGCCGCCGTCGACACCCCCGCGAGTGCCACGAGTCCGGGGTCGTCGGTCGCCAAGGTGACCGAAGTGCTCTTGTCTTTGGTCGTGGGCCCATTGTCACTCGCTAGCATGATGAATCCCCTTTTCTCACGTCGTCGGTCCGACGCCGTAGCAAGTCACGGTGATGTACCCATTGCCGCCGGCGCCGCCGGTACCGCCGAGCTCGCCGACGCCGCGGCCCGCGCCGCCGCCGCCGCCGCCGCCGCCGGGGGCGCCTCCCGCGCCGCCGGGCACGCCGATGGCGTTGTTCGTTGCGCCGCCGCCGCCGCCGCCCGCGCCGCCTCGTCCCGCGGTTCCCGCGGCGCCTGGCCCGCCCGCGGTGTGAACCGCGCCAGCCGTGCCGCCGCCGCCGCGGCGCGATCCGTCGGTGCGCGCGCCAGCGTAGCCGCCCGCGGCTCCCGCGCGCTCCGCGTTGCCGGTCTCGTTTATGCCTCCGCCTCCGCCGCCTCCGGCGCCGCCGAAAAGAGAATTGCCTCCTTCGCCGGAAACGTCTCGCGCTCCGCTGCCGCCGCCACCGCCGCCGTAGAGGGCGGACAATCCGTGTCCCCCTTCGCCCGGGACTGCCCCGGCGCCCTCGAAGCCGACGCCATGCGCGCCGGCCACACTGGCGCCGCCTCCGATCGCTGGAGAGCCGCCGTAGAAGCCTGTCACCCCGGCGCCGTTCGCTCCGCCGCCGGTGCCGCCTCCGCTCGCCACGATGCCCGCAGTGCCCCCGCCGCCGCCTCCGCCGCCGTGCGCCGTAAGCCACCCTCCGAAAGCAGAATAGCCGCCGGGGGAGCCGGCTTTGCCGTTGTCGGAATACTGAGGCGCGGCGCCCGCCCCGCCCGCACCGACCGTGACGGCTTCGGTGGCGCCAAGATCGTTGAAGCGAAAAGTGTGCTCGACATAGGCGCCGCCTGCGCCGGCCGCGCCGCCCGTCAAATCGAAGCCGAGGTTGGCCTTGCCCGCGCCGGACCCCGCGCCGCCGCCGCCGCCCCAAATGCGAACGAGCGCCCAGAGAAAGTCTTTATCCGGCTTCGTCCAGGTGTCGGAACCGGGCTCTGAGAACGTCTGCACGTCGGCCGTTTCCCCGCCCTCGCTGGGTAGTGCGTTGACCGTCACCCGCGTGAGCGATCCATTGGTTGTCTTCTCGGCGGTCATCGTCTCGCCAAGTTGCAACTCCACCGGTGCGTGATCACCGTCCACGTTCGGCGTGTCGACGCGCTTGCCGTCGCTATCGACGATGGCCACTACCCCCGTGAGAAAACCCGACATCGGCTAAGACCTCTCTCCGCCAACAATTTCCCATGTCGACGATCCGTTCCACTCGATATCCACCCAACGGTATTCGCCGCCTCCTAGCGTGGCTTTATTGATAACTGTGCCGCCGATGATTCCTCCACCTTGATTGCGGAGATCCATTCCGGACGCGCCGTCCTGCGACCAGATGCGAATCCGCGGATGCATGCCGGATGGACCGTCGTTAATCGTAAGAAGGCGAGTCGTGCTGAGCACGGCGTTGGGAATTTTGTACGTAGTGTACGCAAGAGCCGCAATCACCGTATTCGCGTCGGTACTTTGCACGCCTTGCCGTTGGCTAATGTATCCGGTTCCGACGAGATCGATGACGCCATCGAGTGCGACACGTCCTTGAAATTGCGCCAGAGACCCAGCTTCCAGGGTGACGACGCTGCCAGCTAGTGCGTTGAGGGTACCATCGAGACCGACAGCGCCACTTACAAGACCGACGGCGCCGGCGTGTAGCGAGAACGATCCGCCGGTCCCGATAGCGAGAGTCCCGCCACTCTCAACCGTGGACGTGCCGCCGAGCGAGACGTCGGTGGTCCCGAGATCCAAGTTCGATCCGGTCACCGTGATGACGTCGGAGCCGCCGCCGATCTGGATCGCGCCCGCCCCGGCGTGAATCTGACCGCTGCGAACATCGAAGACCGTGGTGGCACGGAGATCAGCGGTCACGAACAGCACCGCCATCGCCGCAAGCGCCGATGCGAGCTCTCCGCGTACCAAGTCCTGGACGTTCAAGAGCGCGAGCGTCAAGGCTTGGATGTCCGCCGCCACCACAACCATGGTGGCCGTCGGCGCCTGCATCGACGCGTAGGGCGAGAGCGACGCGTCCGGCGAGACGGTGACGGGATCTCCGGGGGTGATGGGACCGATCGGCATCTGTTTTCCCTATTCTCCCATCGCGCGTTCGTAGATCCAAACAGCCGTGCGAAGGCGCGTGTAGACCGAATCCGGAGGGCCCGACATGCTCGTGCCCCAATTGCCAACGGGAAGCGTCGTCGATCCATCTGGGTTCACGACGGCGGTGGACGTCGGATCGAACGAGGCCGGATCGGTCGCCAAGATGTACGCCTGAAGTCGCGAATGCCCCGCTTTCGATTCCAAGATCATCGCAGCGATGTCGTGCGCGATCTGGCCGCTGATCCCGTCATAGACGGCCCCTCCGTCGTACAAGGTCCCGTCGTCGTAGCGAGCGAGGGCGAAGGAAGGAGGCATGTAAAGGATCACCCAGAAGCGCGACCACTTGTACGTTTGCCCGTCGTAATCCCAATTGCTCGGCACCGCCTTGTATTCGGACAGTGAGCCATCCGCTGCGATCGACCACCACGTTGCCGAGGCGCCCGCACCGTCTTGATGGACGATCCGCATCACCGGATGCTCGGGTGCGAAGTAGGGTTGCGAGTGGAGCAGCTCACCGAGGTGCGTTCCGCGCCGCCGGTGGATTTGGAGCCAATTGGCAAGGCGCTCTCGCTTCGACGACTCGGGCTCGCTCGGGTAAAGGCGTATCGTGCGATCGACCGAGAGCACCGGGAACGCCGACGGATCGCTTCGAAGCGGATGGGCGAGCGCGAGACCTTGCTGCAAGGCGGTGATCGCGTTGTCGTAGACGACTGCAAACGCCTGCATGAAACGGCCGATGTTGCGCGAGTGGAGAAACCACGGGCCCACGCGCGCGGTGAGGCGTTGGATGGTACCGACGAAGCTCATGCGATCCCCCCGCCCTCGCGGGTGCAAAGGTCACAGAGCCAGAGCCCATGCACCGAACAGGTGTGGCGCGGGCGCGCTTGGCGTTCGTCCGGCGGTGTGACGTGGATCTCAATCGGCCGGCATTGCGTCGTTTCGGTTCCCTTGTAGGGGTACGGCTCGCTCCAATCGATACCGCCGCGCTCGTGCGGCTCGACGAAGCCGCCGCCGACGTCCGGGTAGGTCTTCTCGTTGCAGCCGCGCGATCGCCGAGATGCCCCCGAGCTGCCCCCGAGCTCGCCCCGCTCGAGCTCCCCGCCCGCGCCCGACGGCCCCCGACGCATCGTCACGGCACCACCGTCACGAACCAATCGCCTGAGCCAAGGCCATCACCGGCAACCGATTGGAGAACGGGCACGTGACCGCTCGGGATCGCCGTGGAGAGACCCGCGGGCGTCGTCACCACGACATCGTAAAGACCCCTGTAGCCCGCACGCGCGAAGGCTTCGAGATCACTCGTATACACCACGCCCGCGTTCGCGACCTGATCGACGCCTCCGACGGGGATGGTCTTGCCGTTCGCCACGAGCGAGGCCACGATCCCTTCCGCCACCGCTTGCGCGGTGATGCCGATGCGCGCCTTGATCTTCGCCGAGCCCTCGATGTGAATGATCGTCGGTATCGCGGCGTAGCCCGTAAACGTGATCGCGTCGGGCACCGCCATGGCGTTGAACTTCGTGTTTCTGACGGCGGCCGTGATGTCGTCGGCAATCGCCGCACCGCTGTCCGACGCGTAGTAGGCATCGACGATGCCAGTCGAAGAATCCTGCGTCACCTGCACGCGCGTGATCGCGGTCGGCACCGGAGGAACCGAATCGTTCAAGAGCACCGTGCCATCGAGCTCTTTCACCGCGAGGTAGGCGTAGGCGTCGGCGGGACCGCCGAGCGAGAGCCGCGCCGGGGCCTGGCGGCAATTCCTGCGGTAGGTCGCCGCGTCCTCGCGATCGTTGCCCACGATGGCGGTCGCGTTCGTCGATGTGCATCCGACGAGCGTCGTCGTCAGGGAAAGCGAGCTCGCAGGGGCCGAGCCGATCGAGCCAATCACTTCGCATCGGACGGGCAGATCGATCGACGTCCCCGCTGGCACCGTCACCGTGCCATCGAGGTAGATGCTCGCATCGTTCGTGTTGATGTACGTGGGCGGCGGCTCCGGAGGCGTACCCTCCGTCCACGTCCAGATCACGCTGCCCGGGGCCAGGATGCGCGCACCGGGCCCGGCATTGGCGAACGAGCAAAGGCCGGTCGCAAAGCTTGCTTCTTCACGCGTCGTCCCGAAGAGGTTCGCCCCCATGGCCGACAAGAACCCGGGCGCCGCGGGGAGATCTTGGTTATTCGGATCGTAGTCGTCGACATCGCCCGGATCGGTGGAGGTCTCGAGGCTCGCGAAGCCGCGCACGATGACCGATTGCGAAGCTACGTAGGCTTGCGACGCGGCCACGAATCCTTCGAACATCTGCTTACCCACCGAGACCACGCGCCAATTGGTCACCTTGAGGTTGGCGGCTTGGAGGTAGCCGACGACGGTGGCCCGGACTTGGGAGTTCGTGATCCCCGCGATCGCGTCGTCGAAGAAGCTCATCCTTCACCCGCTTCCAAAGCCGCCGCCGTGAGGTCGGAGATCTTGCGCGTCAGCGTGAACGGACCCGCGTCCGTAAACCCGGTGACCTCGATCTTCACGTCGCCAAGACCCTTCGACATGATGGCCGTAAGCACGACGTCGGCGTGGGTGATGCGATCGTCGCGCTCGAGGACCTCCGCCACGAGCGGTTGTTGCGAGTTCAAAAACGTTTGGTTTGCCCCGATGAACTTACGGACGTCGATCCCGCGGCCATCGCCACCGGGCCCCAAGAAATCCTCTTGGGTGATGGCGTGAAGGGCATCTTGCGCCACGACGTCAACCCCCTCCGCCTCCGAGAAGAGCTCATCGGCATCGACGACGCACGCGACGTCGACTCCGTAGTCTTGGGCTGGGTTTTGGGCCATGGTGTGCTCAGTTCAAAATGTACCGCATTAGGGCGTGGTCTTGAAAAGTGAAGACATCGCCGTCCACGTGACGCCGGACGTCGTGTAAAGAATGATCGCGTTCGAATGGGTGCTGCCCCCTCCGAGCTCGGCGGTGAGGGCGGGACCGAGCGCGTTATTCGCCCCGTCCCATGCGTAGGCCACCACTCCCCCCGTAGCCAGAAGCGAGGCGATCTGGAGCTGGATCGTCAGTTGGGCCTGGACGGTAAGAAGCATCGCGTCGAGATCGACTTTGATCGCCAGGGCGAGATCAACTTGTGCGTCGAGACTCAAGACCGGAATGGGGGGGATAGCCGCGAGCGCGGCCTCGATGTTCGCAAGGATGGCCTCGGCGATCGCGATCAAGTCCGCCAAACCGAGGGACACGGACGGGGAGAAGCTCGCCGCCGCCGTGAGCTGGGCCGAGACGTTCGGCGCAGCGATGCCGATCGCGACGTCGAGCGCCGCATTCGCCGTCGCAGCTCCTGGCACCGCCGCCGCGAGCGAGAGCGATCCGAGAGGCACGAGGCTCATGGCCCCGCCTTCGTCTTCGCCGAAGCGATCGAGATCTGCCCTAGGGTTTGCCCCGGCCACACGACAAGGCCCTGTGCTGGAAGCCCGTTGATCGTGCCAGAGAAGGTGGCAGGCGGAAGCATCACCGTGACGGTGTCGCCTTGGCGCGCCACGCCAGCGAAGGGGCCAGCGCCGAGCTTCACTCCGAAGACAATGGGACGCGTGCTCTTGTTGTCGCGCTTGAGGACCACCACCTCTTCGCCGGCCGCCGCTTCGTACTTCGTGCCGCCGAGCGTCCACGGCTCCACATTCTTCATTTCGGGCAGGTGCGGCGCGTCGGTGGGTGGCACGAGATCGAGCCTTCCGTCCGGCTTGACGCTGGCGACCGTGTAGGTGCGCACGATGTCTTGCGCCGCCATGCACTCGGCCACGATGCGGCGGATCTGCTCGCGGATGGCGGGCGTCGCTTGGGGCTCCTTCGTGTAGACGTCCACCTCGAATTTGCCGCTCGTCTCGCGGATGACGACGCGGGCGATGGTGGTTCCGTTGACCGTGTTGCCCGGCAAGAACTCGGCGGGATCATCGATGCCGTAGGTCGTGAAACCAACGCCCGCGTCCACGTGGAGCACCGTGGCGCGTGCGGAGACCTCTTTGGGCGTCCTCGCCCCAAAGCGGGTCACCCCATCGGGATCGACGCGCCAGGGAGGCGAGTAGCCATTGCGAACGAGCTCCGCCAAGACATCCGCCCACCGGACGGGCTCCCCGGGGCGGGACGCTACGCACTCGAAGTAGACGCCGATCGTCGTGTCTCTCGGCTGCTCGATCGCCTGGCCCGACCCTTTCGAGAGGGCGGAAAGCACCGTCGAGAGGCGCACCCCCGCGTCACTCTGAAACGAAATCGGCGCGGTGATGAGCTCTTGCCAACCGAGACCGCCGACGACGACCACACGCGGCTTGTCCGGCGCGTCGAAGCCCGAACGCTGCACGCGGCCCTGGAGCACGAGCGTTCCCGACGTGAGCGTGATGGCGCCCGTCGGAACCGAACCGCCGTCGAGCCCTACATCCGCATGCCACCCTCCCCATTCCGGGACGTAGATGGAGGAACGTTGCACCGTTTGCGCACCGAGGCGGCTCACAACTTCCTCGCTTGCGCCACGGTCTCGGCGAGTTCTTTCGCGAGAAGGTCATTTTCAGTGAGGGTCTTCGGCGGATCGGCGGGGCCCACCTTCGCGAGGCGAGGAGGGTTGAACTCGATGAGGTCGATCTCAGCCGTCCACGAGAGCCCCGCCGCTGGCTTCGGTGGCCCCGGAAGCCGGACCGACACGCGCATGATCCCGGAGAAGTTGATCGCGGCGTTGACGATGCCGAGCGACGGCGGCTTTTTGCCGAGCTTCGGCCGAAGCGCGGTCGCCACGTCGTAATACTTGTCGAACTCGGCGCGGTTGTAGAGATTGGTGACGATCTTGATCGACTCCGCGAGCTGCGTCCCGCGCCACACCGTAATCGCGTGCGAGACCTCGATGCCCTTTTGGATGATCCAGAGCTCTGGCTTCTCGTGCCCGTCGATGGAGGTGATGATGCCGGGGATGAGCACCCCGCCGACGGTGATCGTTCCCCATTCCTTGAAGGAATCGTAGGGGTTCAGGCGGGTTTTTTGATTGCCTGCCATCAGGCTGCGACCGATGCGGCGTTCGTCTCGCCTTCCAAAATCGTGTGGAACATCTTGCGGGCCGCCGACTCGTTGAAGTCACCTCCGAAGGTGCAATTCGTGAAGTAGAAGTTGTTACCCGAAGACGACGGAGCCGCCGTCGCGCTCGCGCCTCCCTTGGCTCCTGTGACGCCCGCGGCGGCCATGCCCTCGGCGGCCTCGCTCACTTCCGCACGACTCTTGTCGAGGCCTTCCGCCGCGCCAGCGCCCATTTCGTAGCCCACCTGGGCGTTCATGAGGCGCGATGGCGAACTGATTCCGAGGAAGCCCTTCACTCCCTTCACCGCACCCGAGACGATGCTGGTGAGCGTGTCGAGGACGAGATGGCCCGCGGCCTTCAGACCCTTCACCAGGCCGTCGATCATCGCGGTCCCGATCTCGGAGAGCGAATGCGTCTTGAAGTACGTCCACACGGCTACCATCCCATCGAAGACGGCGCCGATCCCGGCCCAGATGAGAGCGCTGGCGGCCATACACGCCGCGGCCGCTACGACGATGAGACCGAGCGCCGCCGCCGCCAAAACGCCGAGGACCACGAAGGCCGTCTTCACCCCGGTCACGATGAGCTGAATCGTCTTCCACGCCGCCGCGTGCGTCTTGAGCCAGATGTACGTGCGAACGAGGAAGATCGCGAGCCGCAGAAAGCCGCCGATCGCCGCCTCGGTGAGCTTCGTGACGATCGAGCGCATGCCCTTCGCACCGTCCGTGTTCCGATCGAAGAGGCCGAGGATCGTGTGCAGGCCATTCAAAAAGGGCTCGATGTCGGCGCCCGAGAAGATCCACGTGATGTTCTCTTTGAACTTGGAGAACTGGACGCCGAGGGAGAGCAACCTGGCTTCGGCGACGGCGCCAAACTTCGTCTTGAACCGCTCGGTGAGCTTGTCGAGTCCCTGGCCGAAGAAGCGGGCGTTTTGCGCGAGGCCGAGGAATTGGTTCGCGAGCTTGTCCCCGCCGGCCGCTCCCGCAATGGCCATCCCTTCGAGGGCGGTTTCGAGCTGCTTGCCCTGGAAGCGCGAGTTCTTGAGCTGCGTCGCGTACCCGACGATTTTGTCTCTCGCGACGGCCGAGGACGACGCGACGCGATCGATCGACTCTTGGAGCTTCTGGGCCCCCGAGGCGTTCGCGCGCTGCGCGTCCCACCAAAAGATCCCCGCCGTGCGAAGGTCGAGCAGCTCTTCGCGTAGCTCCGACGCCGACGAGATCGCCTTGTAGATGACCGCGCCGGCCGCGGCGATGGCCGCCGTCAAGGCCACGATGGCGACGACGACGATCGCCACATAGGGGCCCATCTTCGCGAACATCCCGACGAGCCGACCGAGCTGCGATCCGCCGTCCACACCCGCCACGCCCATCGCGCGCATCGCGTTGCCGGCGGCATCGAGCTTCGGCTTCATCGAATTCGCGGCGTCTCTGCCCTCGGTGAGCTTGTCTTTGAGACCGGCGATCTTGTCCTTCTGTCCCGCCATCCGATCGCCCATGCTCTGCACGGCCGCGCCTTGCTTGCGGTAGGCATCGAGGTTCACGACCTTTCCTCCCGCCGCCTGCTCGAGCCCCGCTATCTTCGACTTCGCCTCATCGAGCTTGCTCGTCAAGGCCTCCACGGCGTCGATGCCCCCTTGCATCACCTCTTTCGTGACGCGCGCCTGCGACATGATCGCTACGGCGTCTTTGGCCTCGAGTAGCTTCGCGTTGAGATCCGCGACCGCCTGCTTTTGCTTTTCGAACGCGGCCACGGCTTTCGGATCGGCCGATCCCTCGGCGAGCGCGGAGAGCTTCGCCTTGGCGAGCGTGAGGCCCTGGCCGAGCCGACCTAGCGCCGCCTCTTCGCGAACGATCTGCGCTTCGAGTCGGCCGAGCGCTCCCACCGACTTATCCGCTGGGCCGGACACTTCCTCTTGCAGGCGAAGGGTAACGGTCTCGGCTTCGGATACGGCCACGGGATGCGCTCCTTATTCCTTGTGCACAGATTCGTAGTACTTGCGAAGAAGAGAGAGATCGTGGGCCATCTCCGCCTCGAGAATCGCGCCCGCCTCCTCTTCGATGCTCATTTCCAGTTCCTCCATGGTAGGGAGATGCCCCACCAAAAGACGCTCCCCAGCTCCCGGACCGATCGAGCGCAGCGCCTCACGAAGGAGGTAGGAACGGTAGGCGGTTTGCGCTTGGGCCCTCGTGTCAAGATCGCCCCCGCGCGCACTCGCCAAGATGGCATCACGCTCCGCTTTTTCGTTCCTCCGCAAAAACGCCCGCCAGCATCGCCGCCGCGTTCGTGATGGGAACGAGGATGCCGGGGTTTTCGATGAGGAAGTCATTGAGCGCTTTCGAGCGCTCGGTATTCGTCGCGAAGTCGGTGTAGCCGTTCCAATCGTAGATGACTTGGATGGCGTATTTCCGATTGATGCTCTCCCGATCGATGTCCTTTTTGCCGTTCGCCGCGGCCGTCGCGGCGTTCGTCGTCGCCTTCGTCCAAGCGCCGTGCGCCTTGCCGTTGCGCATCACGATGAAGGTGTCGGGCCACTCTTGGACCGAGACCGGCTCGATCTTCACCTCGGGGCCGAGCACCTCTTGCGCCGCGATGACGCGCCGATCGAGCTCGAGGTTTCGTTGCTTGCGCTCTTCGGCCTCGCGCTCGGACTCGAGATCCGCGAGCTCTTTGAACGCCGCGATGTCGGCCACGTCCGCATCGGTCAGACGGGCCTTGACGTCGGCAAGCTTTTGCTTGGCCGCTTCGAGTTTCGACTTCAGATCCATAGAGCCTCCAAAATGGAGTTTAGAACTTCGAGGCTCCGAGAGGAACCGCGGGGTTCGGTTGGTTGATGGTTCTGCGATCCTCCCCGAGGTAGAGCTGATTGAAAACAATGCCGAACTCGACTTCGAGCGCCTTGTTCGAGTTCTCGATGGCCTGCGAGACCCCAGTAAAACGGCACTGATCGAGAAAATCCGAATCGTCGCCGAGGTCCGGGTGCGAGTAGCCGAAGATGATCGGGATCTGCTCGTTGCCGTATCCGGACGGCTGGAGGAGCGGCATGAACTCCGCTCGAAAGACCACCGACTCCATCGACACCTTCGCCTCTTCGGTGGCGTACGAACCCATGGTGCGGGCATCGATCGCCTGGCTCCCCATGAAAGAGACCGTCGCGGTTTCGAGCTTGTCGGCGTACGAGGCCTTGGTGCACGCGATTTGGTTGCGACCGAACATCATCGTAATGTTCGTGCCATCCAGGGCAATCTTGTTGACGCGTCGCATGGTCATGGTGAGTTACTCCTGGAGGGGGTGGTTTTTTTTGCTTACTGCTGCACCGCAAGCGTGAGATCGAGCGAGAGGAGGTAGCCGAAAACCAGCGGCGCGAGGGTCACCGCCACCTTGACGAGGTTGCCGCCCGTGACGGTGATGACCGGGTTCACCTGCACGAGACCCGTATCGAGTCCGGCCGCATCGGCGTTTTGGATGTCGCTCGAAAAGTCACGTTTCAACGCCGAGTAGATGACTGCGTGGAGCGCCGCGCGCGAAGCCGCGGTGAGGCGCGGGAGCGAACCGGGCGCGCTCGTCGCGGGTGTGTAGAAGAGACGACCCCCAAGCCCAGCGTTACCCGCCGTGACGGCCGTGCGCTCCATCGCGTTGGCGATCCGCCGCGTGGGGAGGTTGCGAATGCGCTCGTCGGCCGCGTACATCACCCACGGCACCGTGCAATAGACGTCCTCGCGGCGCGCGAAATCCGGAAGGCGCATGGCGCAAGAGAACCGATTGCCGAGCGCATCGTTCGAGAGGCCGGTGAACGCCCCTCGCGGGCCTTCGTCATGCCCAAGGTCTGTCCCGCTCGCGTCCACGATCGAGGCGCCCGCCATCTTTCGATCGGCCGGCGCGTCGGGGAAATCCGCGCGCCCGATGCGCACAACGTCCGCCGCGAATTGGGCGATGTCCGCTCGCCGATAGAGACGCGACGTCATGGCGTCTCTCGTGAGGAGGTAGGACGCGCGCGCCACAATGCGCGAATCGCTGACCGAGGATGGGTAGTTGGAGATGACCGAAGTCCCCCACGCGGTCTCCGTCTCGCTCGCTTCGAAGTCAGGAATACGCGTGCGGCAGAGCGCCGCAACGCGCTTGCCCGCCGCGAGCAGCGTGTTCAAGCCGCTCGTGATGTGCGCAAACATCGTGGCATCCACGGGAAAGTCGCAGACCAAAAGCGAGAAGTCGATCGAGGCGTTTTTCAGGGCCAAAAACCCCGCGTCCACGTCGCTCGTGGATGGCACCGGTGCGAGCGTGCGCCCCCTGACGATGTCCCCCGCGACGAAAGCGCCCGCCGAAGGTGCCGCGGTCGTGACGGCGTTCGTGCTGTCCGCAGCGCCGTGCACCGATCCCGACGTGAGCACGCGGTGGGCGTTGTATTTGGCCTTGATATCGAGGGCCAGCATGAGCGCCGTCGCGTCGTCGGTCGCCACCGGCGCCGTGATGACATTGGTCGTATCGGCCGCGCCGTGGACGCCGCCCGCCGTGAGAATCCGGTGGGCTTCGATCTTCGCGCGGAGATCATTGGCGAGCGCGATGCGGGTCGCGGTATTGCTCGCGTTGGCCGCCGTGATCGCGTTCGTGCTGTCCGCCCCGCCGTGCACCGATCCCGACGTGAGCACGCGGTGGGCTTCGTAGTCCGTCTTCTCCTCGTTGAGGAGCGTGTTGAGCGCGGTGAGATCGGCAGAAGCGGGTGCAAAGTCGAACTGGACGTTCGAGTTCGGGATGGTGAACGACGTGGCCGTGCCGAGCCCCGTCACATTGGACGCGTTGCGACCGTTGTCGAGGCTCCACACGAAGGTGATGCCGTCGGTGCCGATGAGGCCACCGTTCACGCATCGAAGGTACGGCTCGTAAGTGCCATAGGGCTTGGTGGCCGCGTGGAAGCTAGCGACGACCGTGCCGACGACACCCGAGACGTCGATCGTGCCATAGGCGCCTTGCGTCGTGATGGGCGTTCGGTAGATCGCCGCCGGGAATTTCCGCGCCGTGCCGTTCTCCTGTGGCTGCTCGATGATCGTCGTGAGGACGTCCGCCGCATCACCGTACCCGACGCCAGCGACCGCCGATTGCCCAGAGAGGTAGTAGGGCGAGAGGCCCGATCCGAGCGAGGAGCAACCCATCACGACCGCCAGCCGATCGAGATCGGCCGCCACCGCGACGAATCCGCGCGCCTCTTGAACCGTGATTTCGTAAATGCCGCTCATAGGGTCGTTCTCCTCAGCTCGGTGGCGTGGTGGTCACGGGATCGATTGTGACGCTGTCTGCCGGTATGCCCGGCGGGGGGTGCGGCTTTTGGGTCGAGCTGTCGGCATCGGCCGCGGGGAGACTCCACCGAACAGGATCGTGATAGATGTCCCGCCGGTAGGTGAAGCCGATGACGAGCTCGGCGCCAAAGCCATCCGCATCGATCGGCGATCCGTCATCGAGCGTAAGCCACTCCACTCGCCCCGTGCCAGCGACTTGGATGCAATCGATCACCCGGTCCGCCAGGGCGTAAACGGCCTTCCAGCGATCGATGTCCTCGCCCGACTCCTTCGCGCGCACGTAGACGATGCACGTATGCACCATCGAGGCCGCCCGCCCCATCTCTTGGGGCGAAGTGATCTTGCCCGATCCGGAGAGCGCTTCGGGCGCGAAGACCACGCGCGGCGCGCTCCCTATGTTGGTTTGGCTTTGCTTGTTCTTCGTCAGGTAGCCCTTGCCGACAAGGATCGGCGTCGCGTCGCCCATCTTCGAGAAGGCTTGCTTCACCTGCCAAATGAGGTCCCCGAGCGTCGATGGGTTCGCGTACTGGACGGCGATCATCGCGAGCCCCGAACGGCTTTTCGGGCTTCTTCGCGCACGATGCCGGCCCACGCCTTCGGCTGGCCCTCATCTTTCGCTTTCTCCATCACCCAATCGGCGGCCGTCACGACGACTTGCCCCGCGCGCACGTTGGCGGTGATGGGGATCTCCCCGAACTTGCCGTAGGCAGGGACGTTGCCGCGCGCCGTCGTTGCGTCGCTACGAAGCCTCTCCTGGATGCGCGGCGCGGCCTGGCGAAGGGCCTCGGCCGGCGCCCGCTTCATCGCTTCGAGGCGATGCTTCGTCTTCGCGAACATCAGAGCACCCCGCAATTGCGCCAGTCGATTGGTACGCCCGCCGCCGTGCGCGCTGAGTTCTCGGCGATCCCCGGGGTCCCATCCGTCGGCCGCGGCTGGATCGGCTTTCCAGCTTCCCAGTCCGCGAGCATCTTCCTATCCGCTTCTTCGCGATCCATCAGCCGATCGCGCGGCACGCGGTAGGCGTCGTTTTCGATCGCGAGCGAGATCACCGCGGCGCGCGCCGTCATCCGCGCGTTCAAACCGACGAGCACTTGGGGATATTTGCCCGTGGGATCGGCCTGGATCGGCGGCTTGTGGCCCGTCAGGTGCTCATCGATCTCGGCCGCGCATTCCTCATTGTGGGCCAAGATGCGCCGCGTCGTATCGACTTGAACGCTCGACCCGCTACCCGCAACCGCCCATGAGGCGATGGGCGTCCCGTTCGGCGTCAATGCAACGCGAAAGAGATCGGCGGTGATCGGGATCGGATAGTACGGCGTGAAGGCGGAGATCCCCGTCGGGAGCGCCCCGCCCTCGGTCCCTTCGAACGTGATCACGTCGAGCGCCGTCAGACCGTGGGCCCGCAAGCGAATGGTCGCCGATGCCCCGTCCACGGCATCGAAGGGACGTGCAAGAACGACGAAAGCTTGCGCGGACAAGCCGAGCAAGAAAACGTCGTCCAGAGTCGAATACGCCAAAACGCACCTCCCGCGGGGTGAAGCCCTTTAGACGGGGGTGGTCTCGAAGTACTTAGCAATGAAGTGGGGCAGGCCCGCCGCCGCGCCGCCGTCGAGATCGCCGAAGAGGCGCACCTTGCGCGTCTTGCGCGCTTCCTCCGTGCCATCGCCGAGAAGCGTAACGATCGGCGCGAACTCCGTATTGGGTCCGGCGAGCTCGCACCACGACGCTCCCCGGCGCGTGCGCGAGATCGTGATCCACATCTGCTTCGTCGGGTTGGCTTGGAGGTAGGGATGCGCGTCGAGCTGCGGCGCGATCCAGAAGCGCCACGGCGTAAGACCCGACATGCCGAGCATCTGCGTGGCCTTCGCCATGTTCTCGGCGCTGTACGGGTTCGTGGTTGCCGCTGCGAGGTTCCCGGGTGACGTCGTCGTCTCGAGCGAGAGCGTCTGGATCGCGAGCTTCCAGAACGGCCCGAGCATGTTCGTCCCGCCGATGATGTCCGTCACCTCATTGCCCAAGGTCATGTTGGCCTTGGACGGATGCGGGACCTGCGTCATGCCGGTGAGGACCCTTTCCATCACCCCGCTGTCATTGATCTTCCCCGCTCCGAGGAAAAGGTTTGCGAAGCGCGCCGAATTGGCATCGAGCGGGTTCGCGAAGTGCTTGGTCTGCGTCGCATCGACGAAGAGCGGCAAGCCGCCAGGAAATCCTGGTTGCGGGAGCGTGAGAGCTTTCGCCGTCACACCGAGCGCCGTGTTCGTGAAGCCGCTCATGATGACGCTGGCCACCATGTCCGCCTTCTGCGCGCGTGCGTGCTGCACGACATCGTTGGCCACTCCACTGATGCCGTAGAAGTCTTGGAGCTGCGCGATCCCGTTCGTCGAGATCTGGACCGGCCATTCCAGACCGAGGCTCCACGGCGTGACGTTGACCGCCACCGATGCGACCGTGACGGGGTGGTAACGACGTGTGCCGTCGAACGGCTCGAAGCCCATGAGCGACGTGAGGCGCACCGGGATCTTGACCCGGAAATCGCCCTTCGAGACGCGCACGCCGACGTCCGCCCAGGCGACCTGTTTTTCGCCGATGGATTGGAGTGCATCGACGCCTTCCGCGTTGAAGACGGTGGCGATCTCCTTCACTTGCTCGGAGACGACGCCATACGAGGAGAAGCCCGGAAAGATGTTGAGCGGAAGACTCATGATCTCAGATCGCTTTCTGCACGACTTCGATCGTGCTGACGGGGACGATTTTGCCAGCGCCACCCTTGAGGACTTCGTAAGTGAAGATGTCGGTCTCCAAGAGATTCAGGGCGCCCGCCACCGCCGAAAGCGCGAACGACTCCGGGATGGCCGCAGCCAAGCCGTTTTGGTTTGCCGCGCGGCTATCCCAGCTCCCGACGAGCACGTGGGTTCCCGCCGCGCCATCCGCTTTGTACACATTGATGGTCACGTAATCGGTGTTATCGGCCGCGATCGTGCCGAGCGCGGAGGTGATGCGGATCTGGGTGATGATGCCGTGGACCGGCACGCGGAACATCGTCTTCTCCGCCGTGGTCGTCGATGCCATCGCATCGACCGGATGGGAGGACCACCCGCCGATGAGCGCGTTCGTGACGAGCGTGGCCCGCGCGAGGAGATGCGCGACGGGACCCGTCCAAAGGATCGGCGTCGCAGCGCCGCTGTTATTGAGGTCGAGGCCGAAGACGAGACCGCCGAGCGATCGGTTCGAACCCGAGAGGTTCGAAAGCTTGCCGGGCGTGTTCTCGTCCTTGAAGTAGAAGGGCACGCCGAAATCCGCGTCCGTGAACCCGTCGTTCGAGCTCGTGGACGCGGGAATCCCCGAGACCATGCGATCGGTGAGGCGCGCCGCGGCGACGCCCGCCACGGTGCTCGTGTCGGACTGATCGGCGAAGTCGCCAATGCCGCCCGAAATCTGGCCCGGCACGGTGCCATCCGCGAGAGAGGCGTAGCCAGTGGCCGGCGACACCGTGGCGAATTGCCCTTTACCGACTTGCGCCGAGGCGCCGAGGAAGCGGGCGAAGTATCCGGGGATGGCTTGTGATTCGGTGAGGAACTTGATCCCCCCGTTGACCTGGACTGTCGGCATTAGCGGGCTCCCTGCGCTTCGAGCGCTCTGGCGGTTTTGGCGAGTTGTTCGGCCGACGCGGTCGAACGCGAGGCGAGATCTTGAATGAACGGCGTTCCGAGATCAGCTTCCACCAAGGCGTTCTCGGTGGACGTGCGAGCTCGGTTCGGATCAGGATCGAAGGGCGTTCGCTGGGGCCCGGCGGGCGCCTGGCCTTTCAACTTGCCGTTCACGAAGCCGCGAAGCGTCGCGATCGGCATCTCGTCGTACATCGGGGCGGGACCCGTGACGAGCTTGCCGCCCACCTCGCGATCCACCAAGAGCTCGCCGCGCGGGTAACCCGCGAGGTTCTTCGCGGCGAGCTTCGTCAAGAGGTCCATCTTTTCGCGACGGACTTCCCGCTTCTGCGAAGCGGCGAGCGAAGCGCGGAGCCCCTCCGCTTCGGCCGCGTCATCAACGAGCGAGCGAAGCGCCCCTTGCGCCTCGTTCGGGCTCTTCGTGCCCGTCGCGCTCATCACCGCGCGGCCAAGAGAAGCGTAGGCGATCGCCGCCGACTTGATGGCCGGGTGGCTCGCTCCGTCGCGAAGGCCGAAGATGGCCGCGAGCGATCCCGCATGAGAGGGCGCCGCGGCCCGCCGCTCTTCGGGCGGGGGCTCGGCGCGATCGCCCTTGCCCTTGTCCTTGCCCTTCTTGTCGTCGTCGTCGTCGTCATCGTCATCATCGTCGCTTTCGGCGCGCGACTCTTTCGGCTCTTTCTCGCCGTCGGGGTCCTCCGCCGCACGGCCGTCCAGCGGCTCGCCGCACTTGTCGCAGTACTTCGCGTCGTCGTCGTTCGCCGCGCCGCATTTCCCGCACTCATGCTTATCCGCGGCGGGAGGTGTCTCGGGCTCGGCGGCCTCCGGCGCGTCGGGCTCTTTCTTCTTCGGATCTTCCGAGCGCGTGGCAGCGGTGACGCCTGGCTTTGCGGGACGGTTCTTCGTTTTCATGTCGTCGTTCTCTCCCGGTTGTTCGGGCGCCGCCAAGGCGAGCGCGTACTCCATCACGTCTTCGAGGCTCGCAATTCCGTCCACGAGCTTCGCATTGAGAGCGAGCACGCCGTGCAGCGCGTCCGCATCGAGCTCCACAATTTCGTCGCGCGTCATGCCGCGGCGCGGACCGACGGACGCCGCGAACGATTCGCCCGCCATCGCAACGTCACGGTTACCCCGCATGCGCCCGACGTCCGAAAGAGGAAGCTCCGGAGCGAAGGCCACCTTCCCCTCGCCCGGCCACGCAAAGTAGGTGACTTCGACGCCCTCCTTCGCGAGGGCCCCCGCGATCGAACCGTGCCCCGCGCGCGCGCCGATGCTCCCGACGATCATCGACTTGGGGCCGTAGATCTCGTCGGCGACGCACGCGGCCCACCAATACGCGGCCGATCCGATCATCTCGTCGGCGTACGCGATGACGTGGCGTCCGTGCTCCTCTTTGGCCTCAACGACTCGCCGCACCGCCTCTTCGAGGCCGGCATGGGCTCCACCGGGTGAATCGATCACCATGAGGACGTCGCCCTCTTCGAGCGCCGCGATCATCCGCTCCGCCAACGCATCGTGACCGTCGGTCCACCCCGCGCACGGATCGTAATAACCCGCTCGCTGCTCGAGCGGCCCTTGGATGTCCACGCGCGTGACGATCGGCGCTTCGTCGGGATCGATGTCGAGCTCGGTCACCTCGCCGTTGGGGGAGATGACGTCGGCGCGTGAGCCGTAGAGCGCCGTTGTCCGTGGGACGCCGAAGGCGTCACGAGCGAGTCGTACGTTCTGCTCGGGACCTTGCCTTGACGCGAAGAGACGATACCGCTGGCCGATGGCGAGAGGGTGAAGACAGATGACCTCGCCGCCGTGTGATGCGGCGAGGTCTTCTGTCAATCGGTACGAGGGCGATCGTTTCGTGGCCTGTCCATCCGAGGAGGGTTACGCACGGTGTCGTGCTCCCCGCTCTAGGCCACGGGGTACCCGAATGTATAAATCAAGTCTGAACTGACGACGAAACGAATGTCAAGCGCACGTGGCGCGGATCTTGTTAGAGACGACCGATACCTACATCGGGGCGTTTCGACGTGCGATCCCTTCGTCGCGCCGCCTACTAGTCGGTTGCCGCTTACTACCCGCGCTCGAGAATGCAAACGGTCGCGAGCATCAACGCGAGTGTGGCGAGCACAATCACGAGCAGCCAGCGATCGCCCGACATCAGTCGTGATCGTCGCAACAAGGATCGCAATCGTGGGCGCCCGAGCTCGGCGGCGGCCCGACACCGGAGAGCGCCGCCTCGAAGAGCGCGAAATTGCGAAGGAGGGTCTCGCTCGTCCAGAGAACGACTGACGACGAATCGAGGGGCACGCGTCCGTTTGTGCTCGGCGTCTTCGAGATGAGCTCGAAGCGATCGGCGAAGCCGTCCGGATCGGAGCACCGCGGCCCCACGAAACCGTAGAGAGGGCGCGTGCTCACCGAGCCGTGCCCGTGGTAAACCACCATGGGGTTACCGGTCTCGTGATGCCGAACGAGTCCGAGGACCGTATAAAGACCGCCCGACTTGGTGTGCTTGTAAAGGCCGCGGGTGAGGGTCATTCCGCCGACTTCGCGCGTCGTTGTCATTGGGTCTACGAATTGACCGCGCGCGGGATATAGTTGACGTAAGGGGGCGGGTCGTCGCCCTTCGTCTGCTCGAAGGTGACGGCCGTCGAGTTCTCGGTCACCTTCAGGATCGCGCGCCAACCTCGGCCGCACTCCTTGCATACGGCACCGTCGGAGAGCGCCTTGTAGTGCTCGTCCGGCGGCCAGAGCGGATAGACGAGGAACTCCGGCGCTGCGCAAAACGGGCACGGTAGGTGCGTCTTCACCTCGGGGCCGTGGCCCGAGAGCCGCTGGTTTTCCGCGTATCGCTTCTCGTACTCTTCCTTGGTCAGCATTGGCATCGGCGCGATCTCAGCCGGACGCGCGGGTCGTGCGGCCGATCCTCATGGTGAGGTTCGCTACCACGATCTTGTCATCGCTCCACCCATGCGAGCCGTTCGCTTTCACGTAGATCGCTAGCTCCTCGCCCCGCGCTTTTGTCGGCTTCGGCGCTTTCGTCGGCGCTTTCTCGTCGGCTTTCGTCGGCGTCGCTTTCTCGTCGTCCCCCGCACTTTCGTCCACCTCCATCGCTTCGACGATGGAGAGGATTCGCTCCTTCACGGCCACGACGTCTTTTCCCTCTTCCTTGCCATCGTAGCTCGCGGCGATCTTGTCGAGCTGTTCAGTCACTTCTTCCACCACATCGCTCTTCGTGCCCACCACGTCGATAGACCAGCTCATGATTGATCCCTTTCCAGGTCAGTCCGCTCCAATCTGCTCGGTTTCGACATGGATCGCAAACGTCGTCCCTTGGTGGTTTTCGCCGAGGCGTTCGATGAACTCGCGAGCGTCGATCGTCTCCTCTTGTCCCGTAGGCCCGGTCGCCACCACGACGATCTGCACACGCTCTCCCGCGCGTTCGAACTCCCACTTACTGTTCCACTTCGGACGAGCCACACCATCGTCGAGCGGATGCGGCGGGAGCGTGGAAGAGTCGAGCAAGAGCAGCAGTCCTCCCCCGGCGGCGGATGAGGCCACAACGACGCAATGGTAAATGCGCCGCTTCTTCATCCGGGGCTCGCCGCCGCGGCGCCGTTCTCTTCGCCGGCCGTCGTGCTCCCGCCCTCGCCGCCTTCTTTGGAGGAGGTCTCGGCCGCGCCGAAGTCGTCTTGGGCCTCGTCCTTCCCTTCGGCGCCGCCAGTCACCGCCGCCGCGGCTTCGCGCTTCGCCTTGAACTCGGGGATCGTCAGAGCGCCGTCGGGGTCGGGCGTGCCATCGGACAGCAAGAGCGGCTTGAGGCCCTGCGAGTCGCGCGCCTCGTTGACCGTCACGACCGACTCCATCGCGCTCGGCGTCAGCAACAGCCCTCCGGCGTCCACCCTGCGGAGGTTCAAAACGGGCGGCTCGATCTCGAGTGACTTCGCGAGCTGCTCAACGCGCTCTCCCGTGAGGACAAACCACTTGGATTCCTGTTCGATGATTTCGTGGAAGCTCTTCACCCGCTCGCTGTACGACTTGATCCGCGCATCGGCGTCGGGATCGGGCAAGGGGATGTCGAGGACCGGATCGATCCATCCCGCTGCCCCTTCGATCGACGCGGCGTAGTTGAAGGCGAGCCACGGCGCGATGTGCCCAGCATTCGCCCCGCGCACCACGGCCCGCAGATCCCTATCTACGAGGTTGCGCGCGACACCCGCGAAGATCGGCGATGAATAGACGCCCGTCCCTCGGGTCATCGTGCCGTCAGAGCCGAGAAGCGCCGCCGCAATGTACTGCCAGTGCGAATCGAGCGCGTCTTTGACCACCGTCGAAGCGCCCGCCGTGAGGCCTTCCAGGTTGACCTTCATTCCGTTCGGCACGACCCCAAATCCGTCGGGGCCTCGGATCGTCGCGATCGCCTCAAACGCCGCATCCCCCTCGGGCGTACGAACGCCCGTGCCAGGTGGCATCTCGGCGATCCACTTCGGGTTACCGTACTTATCGATGTACGACGAGAGCGCGCGCTTATCGAAGATGCCCGCCAACACCTCTTCGTGCAGCGCGACGATCGCGCCCATGAAGTGCGGCTCTTCCGAGTCGGCAATGATGGTCCACTTGCCGTCACCGGAGACGATGTCGATCGGACCCTCGCTCGTCATCGCCACGAATTGCCGGCGGTAGCGGTAATAGCTCGCCGCCCACGACGGCCACCTTCGCGTGTAACACATGCGCACGCCCGACTCGGGATCGGGATCGCCGTACGCGTGTTGCCAGACCGAGAACCCCATGAACGCGAGATCGAATCCGGTCGATCCCCAAAGCGTCGGCGGAAAATACGGCGAGGGGAGGAGACCGGCCGACGGTGCGATCTGCTTTTCCACTTTCTCGCCGAGGATGCGCGAGAGCCCACGCGTGCCGCACTTCACTTTGCGCGGCAAGGCGAGGGCGGGCGAGAGCCGCTGTCCGGTTGCCGCGAGCACCGGTGCGAACGACAAGAGCACGATCGCGAGCGACGACGACTCGAGAAAATACCCTTGCCGGTGCATCGAGACCGCGTCCCGAGCTCGCTTGAGCGTCCAGCCGTCGAAGGCCACCGGTGCGGAAAAGGATTGGAAGGTATGCCCGTGGTAGCGAGGATCGAACGTGAACGTGGCGGGCGGTGGGCGCGGCTGATCCACCATCAGCGCCATCGGCGGCATGTCGGCGGGGGCTTGCGGGCCTCCGGTGTAGGGTTGGCGGGGCTCCGATGCCCCTTCCGCGGCGGTGACGACGCGCCGAGCTGTTCGCGGGCTCATCCCGGCCGCGCGTGCCGCGGCGGCCATGCTCACGCCGTCCCCTACGAGGCGGAGCAATTTGGCGCGCGAACTATCGGAAGTAGGTTGGCTCACCGTGACTCACGCGGGGTAGCCCCGCTGCACTGGGTTTGGGTACTGCCCTTCATGGGTATCACGCGCGCCTCGGATGCGGCAAGGCGCGGCTAGAAACCCCAAGCGGCGCGGCGAAACCGCTCGATTCGTCGGCGCTCTTCTTTGAGACGATGGCGCTCGATCGCGCCGCGCCGCCGCCGCTCGCGAAACTCTTCGGAATGAAACCCGCACGTGAGCCGCCGCGTAACGACGTCAGAGACGAGGCCGGCCGATGGACAACCCGGTTGCTCGCAGCGGGGAAGCTCACGAAGTACGTATTCCCAGCACGCCATCGGTTCAAAGCTTTCCCTTCGCCGCCGTCGTGCACCCTATGCACGAGCACCGACTCTCGGGATGGAGAACGAGGCAAAACGAGCACCGATGCTCCTCCTCGCGTAAGGCGACCCACGTGCAGGTGAACGGGGCCAAGAGCGGCTCGGTGTTTGTCTTCGAGCGCACGAGACGAGAGCACGAGGTCTGTCCGTCCTCTTCGACGAAGTGCGCCTTCGCGCGGTAGCTCTTCGACATCCACGGCACGATCGGTTCACTCTCCCAATCGTGACGAAGTTTAGCTCCTAACCGGCCTCCGTCAGAAACGAGAGCCTTTAGGGGGGGAGCGTGCGGGTCATCGAAGCGCTTGCAGTCTCTTCGGCGAAACGCCGCCGGATGTGCTCGACCAAGTTGAAACACGTCCGGCAAAGCGGAATCGATTGGCACTCCGGCGAATCCGCGTCGCGCGTAAGATCGAGCTCGCGCCCGTCGCAAAGCGCATGGCCGTTGACATCAGCATGCAAAAAATCCATCAGGATCCAGCCCCCCTCCTCGAATTCATGTCTCCCGCTACCGCGTCCACCACGCGTTTCACTACTTGCACGTCCGTGTCCACGTGCACCCAAAGCGTGTGGATGTCGCCCGTGTCCACATTGCCAACGCGGATGCGCCTGAACCGATGCATGGGCTGGCTGTAGTCTTGAATCGATGTGACGACGTCATCGCTAAAGCGGACGTTGATCGCGATCCATGCGGTGTTCGGCCGATGCGGGATCTCGATGACGGTGGTGGTGGGGTTCACCGCGTGCTCGATCTCCTCGATGCGGCCATCCGGCCAAACAAGCTTAACCACCATTGGTCACCACTTGCTTTCTGACGTGCCGAATCGTTTGCGGAGCAGTTCTCCGAGCTGTCGACCGATCTTCACCTTCAGATCTTCACGACGCATCCATCCGCCCGGGTGTTCGTTCTCCCGAATGACAAGAGCCAGCTTGTCGCAAAGCTCTGCGATCTCCGTGTCTGTCGGGGTCGTCATATTGAAGGCTCCCCGCTCCCCGGCATCCGCCGTCCACGGCTGCGCGGATCCCACGAGGGGAGATCGTCGAAGCCCATCAGCTCGCCGCGCTGCTGACCGGCGCCGCTGCACAGTTGGCGGTTACGCTCGGCGAGCGCGTGCAGATCTTCGAGGCCCATCGACACGGCCCGGCTCCCCGATGGGTTCAGCCGGCCGCCGTAAAGGAACATCATGCGTTTGATGTCGCCCTTGGCGAGGCTGTAGCACCGATCGATCGGAGCCACCGGGTTCGACACCCAACACGGAATGTCCGTCGACTTCGGATCGGCCGGCGTGAGGAGAAGCGGATCGCGGCTTCCGACCGAAACCGCGAGCGTCGCGCGCGCTTCGGTGTCCTTCGCCGCGCCATCGACACCGAGGCGCGCCACGCGCTGCAAGGGCGTGTCGCCCGCCGCGATCATCGACGCGTGCTCACTGTCGCGGTGGTAGGACGCCGACATCACGTGGAGCTTCGCCGTGGGCTGCGTCGCGTAGCGGGCCAAGAGCACCTCGAAGACGCGCTTCGCGGGGTTCGCGCCCGCTTCCTTTCCCCATAGATCCACTTCATCGCAGAACCCGGCGATCCCCGTAAACCCGGCCGCGCCCGAGATCGACGCGGGGTAGATCCGAAACTCCACCTTGTAGCCTTGCGCGTCGCGAAGCGAGATGACGCGCGCCGAGCTCCCTCCTCCCGCCCGCTGAAACCCTTCCGCTTCGGGTTGGCGGAGCCCCGTGAGATCGGTGAGCCCGCACGCCGAGAGCACCTGCACGATCGTGTCGAAGCGATCATCGGCCTCGGTCATGTTCGAGCTCATCACCGGGCAGACGCCGACGAAGCCAGGCTCGAGCCGCCGCGGCGAGAGCAAGACTTCCGCCGTAACCGCGCGACAATTGCTGTCCGACTTCGCGGCACGAAGACCAAAGCGGCCGACGTCCACTCGCTTCTTCGACGCGTAGAACTCTTGGAAGTGCCAAAGCCATTGGCGATCGAGCGGGTGCATGCCCGCTTTGACGCACGCGCGTTCGACCCAGAGCAGTTGGCCATACTCCCCCTCCGCGAGCTCGGCGGCCTCTTTGCGGATCTTGGACCAGATGGCGACCCACGAGGTTTCTCCGCCGACGGTGACGAGGGGAGGCGGGATCGTGGGCGGTGGCGGGGGAGCTCGGCGAGGGGCTTCGGGGATCGGGAGGGCGGGGGCGGCTTTCTTGCCCTTCTTGGCTTGCCCGAGCGCGCCCGCGGCCGTCGCGAGCTCGACCGCTTCGGCGAAGTCGTCGTCTTCGTCGTGGAGCAATTGGAATTGCTTGCGGCTCACTTTCGCGTAGCGAATCGCCGCCCAGCTCGAGAGCCCTAGACGAAGCCGATCCAAGATCGCCTTGCGCTGCTCCGGGCTTACTTTTGCTTGCTTCGCAAGTGCCACGCTCGTCACCTTCCGAGCAACTTCGCTTCGAGCCCCTTCACGGCCGCAAGTTCCGCTTCGCCGAGACGACCCTCTTCGAAAGCGATCAACCAGGTGAAGATCTGTCGCACATCGGCGTAGTGCCCTGCACTGGGAGGCCTCAACTCCTCTTCCAGTACTTCGATGTGACCGAGTAGCTCACGACACATCTGGCCGCTGGCAAGGTTGCCTGGCGCCGCAAACTCGCGTATCTCCGCAAGGCGCGCTGGCGATAGTCGCTTTCTCATTCGCCGCGCCTTTTCGCCTTGCTCCATAGGTACCATGGGCGCCATTCCGTTACGGCCTTGCCGTCGTCGTCGAAGTGCGTCGCGCCCATCACGTTGTCGGTACCGACGAGCACGATCTCGCAGAGCCCAACGCCTTCGCGGCTCGCGTCGGCCTGCGACATCACCGAGACGGTGGTGCACACTTCGTTCGCGATCGCGCTCTCTTGTTCGAGCGAGAGCGCCATGAACTTCGAGGTGACGAGCACCATCACTGCGGTTGGATCGGGCTCCACGCGAACGTCGGACACGTATCCTTCCTTGATGAAAAGGCGGCTCTTCGCGTG
>Ga0193706_1000208_pt1 | contig 40015 bp, 38 predicted proteins | sample U3c1metaG_FD_160130 | JGI IMG/M metagenome (GOLD analysis project Ga0193706, IMG submission 160130) | Soil microbial communities from a riparian zone of the East river system, Colorado, United States - U3c1 | ecosystem: Environmental > Terrestrial > Soil > Riparian zone | place: USA: East River... | reverse complement strand
GCGAGCTCGTGTTCATCACGACACCCTATTTCGTGCCGGACGCCCCCATGGTGGTTGCACTCCAGGTCGCGGCCATGCGCGGCGTCGACGTCAAGCTCGTCCTTCCGAGCCGCTCCAACCACCGCGTGACGTTCCACGCGGGTCGCAGCTTTTACACCGAGCTGCTCGAGGCCGGTGTGCACATCTACGAATACCAGCCCGGGATGATCCACGCCAAAACGATGGTCGTCGATGGACGCATCGTCTTTCTCGGCAGTGCGAACATGGACATGCGAAGCTTCCGCCTGAATTTCGAGGTTCACGCCCTCATTCACGATGCGCCCACGGCGGGTGAGCTCGAGGCATGCTTCGCGGACGACCTCGCCAAAACCATCGTCGTCGACCTCGCCACCTGGCGCACGCGCCGGCGCCGTTACCGCATTGCCGAGGGAGCCGGGCGCTTCGTCTCGCCGCTTTTGTGATGGCCTAGTTCAAGAACCGCTTGTCGGTGGGGGGGCGCCGGCCCAAGGGGGGCGAATCTCCTCCGTCGATGACGCGCAGCTTCGGCTGATTGCCGCGCGCCTTGGATGCGCGACGCGCGATGAAGAAGTAGCGCACCTTCAGCAGCAGACGACGCGCGGGCGAGGGGGTGCCCGCGCCGAACAGGTAGCCACCGAGCATCCCCCCAAACGGGGTGATGAGCCCTTCTGGCCGCTGATCGTTGGCGAGGACGAGGAAAATGCTGAAGCCGATGACGAACACGAGAAGGCCCGTGGAGGTGACCGGCAAGACGAAGAACAGACGCACCACCTGTCCGCGATGCGACAGCGCCCATGCCACGGCGATGCCTTCAATCGCGCCCGTGGCTCCGAACCAGTACGGTTGCCCGAGCGAGGCGACGATGGATCGAGGCATCAGGGCCTCGAAGCACATTTGCGCGAGAAACCCGGTGATGAGGCAGGCAAAGAGAAAGAACAGGGTGCGCTTCGAACCCCAGCGCGCTTCCATGGTGGGGGCCAAGAAATACAGACCCACGAGGACGGTGACGATGTGGCTGACGCCCGCGCTCCCCGAAGGAAGATGCATCAGCCCGGCCGTGAACAGTCGCCAGACCTCGCCGTGCAGGATGGCCTGGGTGTTGCCGGCAAAGACGTAGAAGGCCTCCTTGTCGAGCCCGCCATAGTTGATGGCGACGGCGAACATGACCCAGATCGAAACGAGCGTCCCCATCACCCAGAGGAGCGCCTTGCCGGGACGCGGCAAGCCCATCGAGACCATTTCGTCGCGCATCGTTACCGTTCCGGTACCAGCCCGCGCGCCGGCGAGCAACTAGGCAGACGGCCACCCGCGAACGCCGCGCATCAAAAGAGCGCGGTGAAGCTCAAGGAGCCGATGTACGCGGTCGTGTCCGAAGGCTTGCGCCCCCCCAAGGTGAAGTCGCTGTAACCGTAGAAGAGGACGTCGAAACCGAGGCCCGCCTGCAGCCCCTCGAAAATACCTACGATGCGCCGCTCTCCCGCCGCCCACGTGCCGACGGCGCGCGCCCCGGCCAGGTAGCTCGAAAACGGCGACACCTCGCGGTCGCCGGACCAATATTGCCCGCGAGGACCGTATTGGGGCTCGCCCCCCGTGTAATCGTCGCTCCAGAAGAGCGCCGCCGTCTGCCGATAGTAACGCCCCGTCACACGCAGCCGAAGCCAAGGGAAAATGTACTTTTCCCCTTCGAGCTCGAACGTGCCGCTCATGATGTGCCAGGTGTCGCGGTAACCGCGCACGCCGGCGCGCACGGCGCCCTTCAGCGGCCGGACGTAGTACGCGCCACGCAGGGCGATCGCTTGGCGCGCCCGGTTTTCGGGGTGATGCTCCTGTGCGTACTGGCCGCTGGGACTGAGCGAAACCGCGCGGTAGGGATCGCTGAGCAGCCCTGCCTGCAGCTGCCCGGTGTACACCACTTGCGTCGTCAACACCGGGGTCCACGCCTGCGACCATGTGAGCTGAAGAGCATCGGTGCGGATCGGTGCCTCGCTTCGCGTCGCGGAGTTCGGCTGAAAGCACCCCGTCGAGTTGTCGAGCGGCTGGCGCAACGTGGCATCGGTATTGGGCGCGTGGGCGAGGTCACACACCGTGTCCCAGTTGCGGGCGTAGGCGATCTCGAGCTGCGAGGAATGCTGGAAAAGATCGGTCCGCGCCGATGCATGGACGGCGTTCGACTTGTAGTCGTTCTCCACCGACACCGAGCCCCCCGCTCGAAGCTGGGTGGCGTCGCGACGCACGGTGACCGACCCTCGCCCGATGTGGCGCACGTCGTTGACCGACGCCCCGGTGATCGCGTCCGGGCCGGCACGGGACAAAGGGCCCGTCTTCACGCGTTCGCTCGCTCCGGAGACGATATCGGCCTCCCACCCTCCCGTGACCGCCAGAAAATCCCACGGTCGCACGGTCAAATCGGTGGACGGCGTGTACACCGTCATCGAGCTGCCCTTGGCCGGCTCGTGGAACAGCGTCACCCGCGAATCGACCTCCGCCGCCTGTGCTCCCGCGGTGCGCGCCAGCAACCAGGCCACCGTCGTCAGAACGAGCGCCAGGAGGCCGCGCCTGCTGGCGGGATGGTTGCTACCCGATCGTCGGATCCCGGCGGCGCGCCGGGGGTCGGGTGACGTTCGCATCAGTTACAGCCGCAGCCTCCTCCCTGGACGCTCGACCCGCCAAAAGAACCTTCACGGTTCTCGAGCACGTGCTGGCGCTGGGCCGCCTCCCGCGGGTCTCCCTGCAGTTGCATGACCGGATCGGCCAAAATCGCCCGCTGCTCGGGCCGCACGGTGACGCACCCGAAGGCGAGCAGCAGACATGCCGCGAGCGCGACAACCGCCGCGCACCGTTGGGCAACGGGCAGCCAACTCGCGAATCTCCCCGCGGGCCGCTGCGTGATGCTCGGTTGTCTTCGGCGCGCTTCCATCATCGGATACTTCTGGCCATGGGTTTCAAAAGTAGACACCGAGCCCTCCTTGGTAGATCTGCGCGTTACGGTACGAGTCTTCCGTGAACAGCGTGAGATTGCTGGCCTCGATGCGCACCAGGATCCGCATGCGCAGCGCGAGGAGAAGTCCAGCCCCCGCGCGGGCAGCCCACACCGTCTCTCGTTGCAGGATGAATTGATCGACGTTGGGAAAGGTCGATAGACCGCCCAGACCGAGGGTCGCGTACGGTTCGATGGGCCAATCGGGCGCAAAGTGGACGGCGACGGCGCCGCCGTAAAGGAGCTGGTTGCCGTTCTCGGTGAGCGCCATTCCCACGTACGGCTCGAAACCAAGGGTGGGCGCCAGCACGAAGGCGGGGCGAAGCTCGAGGTACCCGTTGCGCACGCCGCGCGAGGCCGTCTCGTCGAAGACGCCCCCCAGAATGGCCAAACCTCCGCGCGCTTCGGCGAGCGGTGGAGGCGCGAAAAACCCCGGTGTGCTCGGCCGATCGGTGGCGTTCGCGTTGACGGCGATGGGTTGCACGGTCTCGCCGAGGACCCACCCGCTTCGTCCGTCGGGCATCGTCACCTTGAGCCAAAAGCCGGACCCTTTGCGCGACTCGACGATGAAGGTCTCACCGCGATGAGCGACGTAGACGACGCGGTGCGAGACGCCGGGCCCGGACCGGAGGGCCGTTTCCTCGACCACCACCCGCGCGAACGCATCGACGCGCTCGGCGCCCCGCGCGAGGCGAGACCCGAGCACGAGGAGCATTCCCACCAAGGACGCGAGCCTCACGAGCCGATGGGACGCGCGCTTCATCGACTGGAACGCTGCGCCCACTGGCGAATGATGTCGGCTTCCGTGGACCGCTCATCGAAAATCTGCCGCGGGTGGCTGGTCTTTTTGGTGGGGTGGGTCAGGAGGGGCGTCGTCAGCGGATCTTGGGTCATCTCCGCCTGCGCTGCGGTGTAGTTGTCGGCCGCGCCGGCCGGCAGGTCCCCCGTACGCCGATTGCCGGAGCACATCGGAGGAGCGGACACCGGAACGAGCTTGAACGAAGTGGCGCTGGCGTGGCACCCGCCCGCCGTGTCTTGCGTGGGGTCGCCGCTCCCGCAGGATTGGGCCATGAGCACGTTCGGCAGGACCTGGCAGTAGAAGAAGTCCTCGTCGTAGACGACCTGAGCGATCTGCGGATTGCCACCGGGCTCGATGGTGGAGCAAGCAGCCAACCCTGCGACCGCCGCAAGGAACGTCGCCTGCTTGAAGCTCGTTTCTCGGTAGCGGACGGGGTCGCGCGCCATCAGTCGGAAGGTGCGGGTTCGGAGCTACGGCGTGGGCTTGGCTTCGGGCGACTCCGGTCGGACAAGCGATGCTCCGGGGGAATGCTCGTGCCAGGGCGGCTGACGCATCAGTCCCCCATGGCACCGAAGCTATCATCGCCCGATCGGCATGTCGCCTCCAAATCCTGCGGGATCCGCAGCGCAACACGGCGCTCTAGCGCGCATCGTGGCGCGCAAAGTACCCCGCGCGCGCACACGCGCCCGCATGGTGGCGCCCCGACGCGCGCGGCCCGTGGCCTCTCGCCCACGCGCCGTGCATCGCCGGACACACCTGCGCGCGATGAGCTCCCCCCGCGAAGCGAAGCCTCGTTCGAGAAACGATGCCTCAGCTGCGCGAAATCGCTTTTGTTCGCGGCTACGACCGTGCAGCTCTCTGCGATCGGGAACGGCGCGTGCTGACGTTTTCCCTTGCTCGCCGTGGCTCGGCTCGATAGGAGTTTGGCCGGCGAGCGTAAGGTGTGTGATCGTAGCTTACATGTGAGTCGTCAAGGTTCGTCCAGCGGCGCCGCATGAAAGTAAGACCCGACCCAGAGAGGCACCGAAAGAGACCCGCATGATGAAGTGGAGCCCGCTGTACCTCGCCGCGCTGACACCCTTGGCCTTCTTCAGCTCCGGTGTCCTTTTCGGGCATATGGTGGTGCTCATCGTCACGCTGGCCATCTTCTTCGGAACGCTATCGCTCGGCCGTACGCCGGCCAGAGCACCGGTCGCGCGCCAAGACCGCTCCCTCGCGCCCTAGCGTCCAGCCGGGTCGCGGCGTCGTCGAGCGAGAACCTGACGCGAGAGGGTCCAACTTAGGGCTCGCGTACGACGCCCCCCGAAAGCGAGTCCGGATCCGGCGGAGCTCGACTATGCTCGCCGGCTTGACGATGATCGACGGCGTCGGCCGACTCAAGCGCCATACCGAGTTCACGCTCTCCGACCTCGAAGCCCTCGCGCTCATGCTGCGCGGCGAGTCGGTGATCGATTGGCACCGCTTGCACTTCACCACCACCGAAGAGGCGCGCGAACTCATCATCGCCCAGGAGCTCTACCCCGAAGACGCCAGAGACCGCGAACGGATGGAGCACCTGAAAGGCGAGGCCATCAGCTACCTCCGGCGCCACTTCGAATTTCCCATCCCCAAGCCCATCGAGCAGGCCTCTCCGGAAGAGCTCCTGCTCGTCGCGTCCACCAAGGGTCACCGCCAGGTATGCGCGTGCAGCGTGCTCAAGGCGATGCACATCATCCATCACCTGGACGGCCGCGAGCTGCTCTTTACGCTCCCCCTCTCCGACCAAGAGGTGTTCCACCTGGTCGAAGAAAAAGTCTACCGCGTCATCGGCGGCATGCTGTCCGCTGGCTTTCCCATCACCGAGTTCGTGGGGGGACGCAAGAACAAGGACTCGCTCTACACCAAGCTGCTCTCCAAACAGGACACCATCGCCGCCGCCGTCTACGACAAGCTCCGCTTTCGCATCGTCACGCGCTCGCAAAAGGATCTTCTGCCGGTACTGCTTTATCTTTCGCACCGGCTCTTCCCGTTCAACTACGTCATCCCCGCCGAGAGCGTGAACACCATCTTCCACTTCAAGAGCTACTGCGAAAGAGACCCGCACCTCTCGGCGATGCTGGGCGACATGCAGACGGCCCTCGGGGACGATCTCAATCCGGGCGACAACCGCTTCAGCGCCGACACGTACCGCACCATTCACTTCGTGGTCGACCTGCCCGTGCGGCTGCCCAAAGAGACGATCGATCTTGCCCCGAGCCACGCCAAGACGCTCGGCAACATCGTCTACGTGCTCTGCGAATTTCAGCTCATCGATCAGGACACGGAGGCCGCCAACGAGCTCGGCGACGCAAGCCACGCCCGTTACAAAGAACGGCAGAAAGGCGCCGTCATGCGGCGGCTCAAAATCGGTGCCCGCGAGCTCTACACACCCCCCGGCGCGACCTCTCCCAAGAAGACGCCCGAGGAGTAGCCGCGCCGTCGCCAGGACGGAAAAAAAGCGCGTGCCATGACAAAAAAGACATGCGCCGAAAAGGGAAATAGTCCCGTTACGCGCGTTGACGCAGGACGTCCTTGCCCGTAGGTTAGGCGGCCCATGCGCCTCTACAGCGGCAAAGTCGCCACGATCGCGGGCGAGATCGTCAAGACACTCACCGAACAGTCGGACATCGAGACCAGCCGAGCACGCGAAGTCCAGGCCGACATCGAGGCAGTCCTCAATCAGTACCTTCGCACCGAAAAAGAGGCCGGAGAAAAGGCCAAGGACTCCATGCAGTCGCGCGGCATCCCCACCGGCGATTTCGCGCGGATGAAGAAGCTCGCGGCCGAGCAGATGGGGATCAAGGTCGGCGAGGAAACCATCGACTACCTGCTCGATCAGATCCTCGAGATCTTGATGCACTCGGCCAACGTCGACGAGATCTTCTCGGAGGACGTGGTCCTGCGGCGCAAGATGGGGCCGATTTTGAAGCGGCACATGGCCGTCGACGAGGAGCTCGAGCGCGAGGTCCGCGGCAAGCTGAAGCACGTCGAAGAGGGAACCCGCACCTGGGAAGTGGAGTACACGCGCATCATGGAAGAAATCCGCCGGCGCAAGGGACTCGGCTAATTGCAGAAGCCCAAGTATCTGGTCACCGGCGCGGCCGGATTCATCGGGTCCAACCTGGTCGCTGCCCTCACCGACCGCGGCGAACGCGTGCGCGCCGTCGACAACCTCGCCACCGGGCACTGGGGGCTCGTCAAACGTCTGGTCACCAACGCCTCGCTCGTCGAGCCCATTACCGCCGACATCCGTGACGGCGTCGCCATGTCGCGGGCCATGGAAGGGGTCGAAATCGTCTTTCACGAGGCGGCGCTCGGCTCGGTGCCCCGCAGCGTCGAGAACCCCTGCGAGAGCGACGAAGTGAACGTGCACGGCACCGTCCTCGTGCTCGATACCGCGCGCCGTGCCGGCGTGCGCCGCATCATCTTCGCCGCGTCCTCGGCCGCCTACGGCGACACCCCTACCCTGCCCAAACACGAGGACATGACGACCGGCCCGCTGTCCCCCTATGCCGTCAGCAAAATCAGCGGCGAGCAGTACTTTCGCGTCTTCGCGTCCCTCTACGGCATGGAGACGCTCAGCCTTCGTTACTTCAACGTCTTCGGCCCCAACCAGCTCCCCGAGGGGCCCTACGCGGCGGCCATCCCCCGTTTCGTCCGCGCGGCGCTCGCCGGCGAGCCGATCACCATCTTCGGCGACGGCGAGCAAACGCGCGATTTTTGCTTCATCGCCAACGTCGTGAGCGCCAACCTTCTCGCTGCGGCGACGCCGCGCAAGCTCGGCGGCGAGGTGGTCAACATCGCGGCCGGGCGCCGCATCTCTCTCAACGACCTGGTCAAAGAGATCAGCCGCGTGCTGGGAAAGAAACTCGACGTACGGCACGTCGACCCGCGCCCCGGCGACGTGAAGCATTCCCTCGCCGACATCACCCGCGCCAAGGAGCTCATCGGCTACGAGCCCACCGTCACCTGGGAAAACGGCATCCCCCCCACCATCGAGTTCTTGCGAAAGCTCGCGGAGCAAGGGCTCCCCTGAGCCGTGCGCAGCATGACCGGCTTCGGCCTCGGAAACGCGGCGCTCGGCAAAGGGAGCGTCACGGCGGAGGTGCGCGCCGTCAACGGCCGCTTTCTCGACGTGCGGGTGCGCCTTCCCCAAGAGCTGGCCGACCTGGCGATGATGGTGGAGAGCGAGGCCCGAAAAAGGCTCGCGCGTGGCCGCTGCGAAATCACCCTTCGCACGGAGGGCAATGTCGCGACCCTGCCCGTGCTGGACAAGGAGCGCGCTCGACGCGCGTACCAGACGCTGCTCCAGCTCCGCGACGAACTCGCCCCCGACACCGAAGTCCCGTTCTCGATGCTCTCGGCGGTGCCCGAGCTGTTCCGCGCGGGCGACGCGTCCGACCTCGAGCCGGCGCGGCGCGCCATCCAAGGCGCTCTCGCGGCGGCCCTCGACGACCTCGAGATCATGCGCCGCCAGGAGGGGGCGGCCATTTTCGCCGACCTCGAGGCGCGGCTGGCCGCGGTCCGTATGCGGGCCAGCGAAATCGCAGCCCGCGCGCCAGTGACCGCCGAGAACATGGCCAAGAAGTTCCGCGAACGGCTGAGTCGCATCTCCGCCGTCGTCATGGCCCCAGCAGCCGTCAGCGCCGATCCGGGACGCGAAGGCGGAATCGACCCGGTGCGGCTGGAGCAGGAACTGGTGCTCCTCATGGAGCGGTCGGACATCGCCGAGGAGCTCACCCGGCTCGGCAGCCATGTCACGCAAATGACGGCCTACATGCAGGAGGAGGAGCCGCTCGGGAGACGGCTCGATTTCCTTTTGCAGGAGATGGCCCGCGAGATAAATACGATTGGAGCGAAATCGCAGGATCTTCGGACTTCGCATGCGGTCGTTGAACTCAAGGCGGAAATCGAGAGAATGCGGGAGCAGGTGCAAAATGTGGAATGACCCGCCCGTGCGCTCCCCGCAGCGGCGCTCGTTTTGGGGCCGGGGCCCCCAAACGGGGGGTGGGGCCCTGTTCGAGGACACCGAGCGGCGGAACCGTTCGGTGTTCTAGCGCCATGGACGACTTTCTCCTCTTCATCCTCTCGTCGCCCTCTGGCGCCGGCAAGACGACGCTGAAGACGCGCATCTTGAGCGAGAGCCATCCCGAGCTGAGGTTCTCGGTTTCGCACACCACGCGGAATCCGCGCGTCAACGAAAACGACGGACGCGAATACCATTTCGTCGATCGCGAGCGTTTCCTGCAAATGGTCCATGGCGACGAATTCGCAGAGTGGGCCGAGGTGCACGGCAACCTCTACGGGACCAGCCTGCGCGAAATCGAGCTTGCCCGACGTTCGCACCGCGGCGTCGTGTTCGACATCGACTACCAAGGGGCGCGCCAGATCAAGGCCAAAGTGCCCGACGCGGTGGCCGTTTTCATTCTCCCCCCTTCCATGGCCGAACTGGAACGTCGGCTGCGGTCGCGGGCCAGCGACGACGAAGAGACGGTGCAGCGCCGCCTCAGCAACGCGCGCGCGGAGATCGATCACTACGCATTTTTCGACTACCTCGTCGTCAACGACGACATCGAGCAAGCGCATCGCAACCTCGACTCCATCGTCATCGCCGAACGCGCGCGATGTCGGCGCAATGCGCGCTCGGCCGAGCGCCTCTTGCGGTCCGGCAAGGTGTGATGGCGACGTTGGCGGTCATCGGGGGCAGCGGCCTCTATGCGCTGTCCGGCCTCGCCGGTGCGGACGAGATCGCGGTCGAGACGCCCTACGGCCCGCCCAGCGACAGGGTCATGCGCGGGATGCTGGGGTCGACGACCATGCTCTTTTTGCCGCGCCACGGCCGCGGGCATCGGATCGCACCTGGCGACATCAACTACCGCGCCAACATCTGCGCCTTGAAGAAGCTCGGAGCCACCCACGTCGTCAGCGTGTCTGCCGTCGGCTCGATGAAAGAGTCGATTTTGCCCGGCCAGCTCGTCATCGTCGATCAGTTCATCGACCTCACCAAGCGGCGGGCGAGCACGTTCTTCGACGAAGGGATCGCCGCCCACGTGAGCATGGCGGACCCGGTGTGCCCGCTGCTCGCCGCCGCCACGGCGTCAGCCGCCGAGCGAGCAGGCGCCGTGGTTCATCGTGGCGGCACCTACGTCTGCATCGAGGGGCCGCAGTTTTCGACGCGGGCCGAGAGCCACGTCTACCGCTCGTGGGGCGTGTCCGTCATCGGCATGACCAACATGCCGGAAGCGAAGCTAGCCCGCGAGGCCGAGCTGCCCTACGCCACCATCGCCATCGCCACCGACTACGATTGCTGGCACGAGAGCGAAGACGTGCGCGTCGATGCCATCCTCGCCGTTTTGCAGCGGAGCCTCGACAGCACCAAGCGCCTTCTCGTCGAGCTGGCGCCTGCGCTCCCCGACCCTGCAAAGAGCCCGGCTCGCGGGGCGCTGGCGTCGGCGGTGCTCACCGAGCGAACGCAAATCACTCCGGCCAAGCGAGCCGAACTCGCCTGGCTTCTGTCATAAGGAAACCCAAGATGAACCAAAAGGCCTCTCCCCTTCTCATCGTAGGATCGATGGCATTCGACGATCTCGAACTGCCGACCATCTCCGCCAAGAACGTGGTCGGCGGATCGGCCACCTATTCCTCCTACGCAGCGTCGGTTTTTTCGCCGGTGCGCCTGGTGGCCGTGGTGGGTGAGGACTTCTCGTCGAAGGACCTGGAGGCGCTCGCCCGCCGCGGCGTCGATCTGGCCGGCCTCGAGCGCGCCTCGGGCAAAACGTTTCGCTGGGCGGGCCGCTATGACACGAATCTGCTCAGTCGTGTCACCCTCGAAACACAGCTCAACGTCTTCGCCGATTTCCGCCCCAAGCTCCCCCGCTCGTACGTCGACACGCCCTACGTCCTGCTCGGCAACATGCACCCCGGCCTGCAAATCGATGTGCTCGACCAAGTGGCGTCACCCAAGCTCGTCATCGCCGACACCATGAACTTCTGGATCGAAGGCGAGCCCGATGCCCTCGCCGCCATGCTGAAGCGCATCCACATGCTGGTCATCAACGAAGAAGAGGCGCGCCAACTCTCCGGACAGCACAACATCTGCAAGGCCGCGCGCGACATCCTGCGCCGCGGACCCAAGTCGCTCATCGTCAAGCGGGGCGAGTACGGTGCCCTGCTCTTCGACGCCGATTCGACTTTCTTTGCGCCCGCTTTTCCCATCGAGGACGTGGTCGACCCGACCGGCGCGGGCGACACGTTCGCCGGCGCCCTGGCCGGGTACCTCGCTCGATCGGGCGACCTTTCCAGCGCGGGGTTGCGCCGTGCCATCATGGCCGGCTCGGCGGCCGCGTCGTTCTGCGTGGAAGCGGTGGGCACGGCCAAAGTCGCCCGCTTGGGCTTGCCCGATATCAGCGGGCGACTGGAGCTTTTCCGCTCCCTCATGGAGGTCAAGCACGACACGTCGCTGGTGACCGCTTAGGCCGACGGCGTCGGTTCTTCGCCCTACCCGTCACGATCGGCCATTTCAGCGGGCAGCCCGCGTAAAATGCGGCGCCGTCTCGGAGGCTAGGCCGCGACTTCCGCGCCAGCCTCCCTCGTTTCGGTGGCAGGCCCGCTGACCTCGGTCCGCACCTCCGCGACAATGGCCAGAAGCTCCTTCTGGGTGGCCAGGCCGGCATCGAGCAAGGCCTTGAGGTAGCCGTCCGCGTACCCATAGGCGCGCGCGAGGCGCGGCTGTGGCGCGCCCTCTGCCTTCGCCAAGAAAGCCTCTTTGAGCATCCCCTCCACTGCGCTGAGCATCTCCGCTTTGGTACGCATGATCGCCTCCGGCATGTGGCGACCCTGTATCGGACCTCATCCGTTTGGGCCAAATTCCCGGGTCCGCGGCGATACGGCCGGCCTTTCGTTGGCGCGCCGTCGGCTTGGCGCTGCTCGTGACGCAATGCGCGGGTAGGGTCCCTTGCGACCGTCGGATCGATTGAGTAGACTCCCTTTCGTCTGGTGGGTGGACCCGCAGTGGAGCGGGCCGTCATGCCAAGACCCAAGCGAGCAGCATCATGCGCCTCAATATCTTCAAATCGAAGATCCACCGCGCGACCGTGACCCACGCCGACATCGCGTACGAGGGGAGCGTCAGCATCGACGCCGATCTGCTGGACGCGGCGGGGATCCTCCCCCACGAAGCCGTCCACATCTGGAACGTGACCAACGGCTCCCGCCTCGTGACTTACGCGCTGGCCGGCGCGCGGGGCTCGGGAACGGTCTGCGTGAACGGCGCCGCCGCCCACCTCAACCGCCCGGGTGATCTCGTCATTCTCGCGACGTACGCGGACATGGACCCCGCCGAAGCAAGATCCCACGTGCCCGCCGTGGTGCGTGTCGACGAAAACAACCGCATCCTGGCCGACAAGAGCCCCGAGGTGCCCGGGCCCATCCTGGACTCGCGCCACGCCCAAGCCTGAGGGCGCCGCGAGCGGGCATCCCAAGCGGGACGACAATCGGGGTAACATAACCCTCTAGCCCTCCCGCCAGGTTTCCGATAGTCGCTTGGGACAGGCTCTCGTGAATGGCCCTGGAAGCTCTCAGCAACGACGACGCACCCTCTACGCTGCAGGGTGACCTCGCCGCCTTTCCGCGCGGCCCGTTGCTCACGGCCGTTTTGGCCATGACCGGTCTGCTCCTGGTCATGGAGCTCGGGCGCTTGGTTGGCCGTTACGTGCTCGCCGTACGCCGCACCGCGGAAGTCCGCGTCACCGCGGCGGGCCTCGAAGTGCGCACGCGGACGGTGATGCTGGGCAAGACGCTCTTGGAGAGCGCTACCGTGATTCCGCGCGAGGGACTCGTGCGGGTGACGAGAGAAATCCGTTACCCCGGCCTGCCGATGTACGCGGGGCTCGGCGCGCTCGCGCTCGGCAGCTACATCGGCGTGGGACTCTTCGTCGACGGCGCCCGCGCCCAATCCCCTTCGATGCTCGGCACCGGCCTTTTGATCGCGCTGCTCGGGCTCGGCATCGACTTCGCCCTGTCGAGTCTCATCCCGGGCGCCAGGGGCCGATCGCGCCTTCTCATCGTCCCCCGACGCGGCTCCACGGTGTGCCTCGCCTCGGTCGACGTTGCCGTCGCGGACCGCCTTCTCGGTCGCCTCGCCAAGCCGACCCGATCGACTGCGTCGGCCTTGGCAGCAGCCGATCGCGATCGGCCATTGCAAGGTGGCGCCACCTAACGACTTCCGGCGACGGCGTCAGCGCGGAGCGCGCCCAGCATCGAAGGCGGCGGGGGGGCAGATCTGAGCGCGGACGAATCCGAGCGCGATGGCGCTGGTAATGCGCGCCAAGCGGGTCTCGGCATGCAGGCGGTTGCCTTCCGCAACGAAGGTGATGTCGCTGGCCAAAGGCCCGGCCGCGGCGCGCGCCTGATCGGTGATGTCGCCCGCGTGTGCGGCGGCAAGTGCGGCGTCCTGATCGTCGAACTCAATTTCGCCGCGCACGCCGCCATTGTCGGTGGCAAAGACATTGACGCGGATCTCACTGAGCGTCTCCGGCAATCGCATGCCGAGCGCCCGCAGGGGGCGCCAGGGGTTGACCATGGTGAGCGACATCGCCTGCCCGCGGCCGGCGGGGAGCGACATCGCCTCGCGCTGGGCCTGCAGCTGCTCGAAACCCTCCGGGGGCGTCACGATGATGAGGTTCTTGGGATGGGTGAAGGCGACGCGGTCGGCGCGGTCGGCATGAAAACGGATGGCTTGCGTTCCCACGCCGGCATCGATGGGCCCCCCGACGCCGCTCCTGTGCGCGGCTGCGCCCACCAAGCCCATGACTTGGCGCACTTTCGCGTCATCCATGCGGGACTGCACGAGGATGGTGAGCTTCGAGGTCTCCGACATCCGCGGTCCAACCAGCATCACGCCGTCCAGATCCTGCAGGGGGTCGATGACGTCCCCCAGAAAATCGCGCCACTGGGGATTGCACGACAGCAAGCTGCCCACCAGCGGTCCGAGGGGATGCTCGCGCATGGTCGAAAACCAGAAAACGAGGGCCACGTTGGGCTTGCTCTTCACGGCGCGACGAAGGCCGCCCACGAGACTCATCGTGTCCTTGACGCCCGGTTCAGCCGCATCGGCTCCCCCGTCGCCCAGCGCGAGCAGCGTGGCGCGCTCCGCCCCGCTGTCGCGCGTTTTGCGCCCCTCGCGGCCCGCGCCCGCCGCGGCATCAGGGGGGCCCGCGTCGGTCGCGGCATCGGGGCCCGCGTCGGCCAGCCCAGCGTCCTTGGATGATCCTGGGGCGGGGGGGCGGGGCTTGGCTTCGTCAGCGGGCGCCGATGTCGCCGCGGTTTCCGGCGTTCGCGCGGCGGGGGGCGCGCTCGGCGTGTCTTCGACGAGCGAAATCGGAATGATCACCGAGTCATCCTGGTAATCCCACGAAGTATCGCTTCGATGGAGGTACACCCCGAGCCAACGCAGGATGAAGGGCAGAGGGGTGAACGGCAGATGCGCGACCAGCGCGACCAGCAGCGCCAACCGAAAAGCCCAAGCACGCGAATCGCGAATGGCGAGGGAATGGGCGCCGGCCACAGCCTGCAGCATAGCGCCTGCCGCCTCCGTACGGGCGACGCACCCAAAAGCCGGATGCACGCGAGCAGCAAGAACTGGTTCGACACCCGTCGAAGCAGGTACTAAGCGGAGGAAGAGGTCTTCCGGGAGAGACTTCTCGCTTTTCCATGGCCAAGCGCCCCCAGCAGAACGTCGATCGCGGAAGCGCGCGAGCGCGGCCGCCCGGATCTCGCCGCGACCGGCGCCGTGAAACTGCGGCCGGGTCGAGTGGGCTCGGGGCCTGGGCCGCGGGGTTCGTCGTTGTCGCCGCCGCAGGCGCCGCATGTTTCGGGTGGTCGGCCGGGTGCAAGCACGAACCGCCGCCGGGCGCCGTGACGTCGCAACCTCCCGCGCCCTTCGCGAGCAGCCTGGCGCACGTACCCGCCGCGGATTCTGGAGCCGCCGAGTCCGTTGCCACAGGTGCCGCCTCGGACACCTCCAAGGCGTATGACGGCCCGCTCATCGGCTCGATGGTGAGTCAGGCGCCCATCTACGCGGGGATGGAAGCCTACCGCGACAAGCGCATCGGCTACCTACGTCAAGGGGGCAAGACGCCGGTCGACCCGACGCCCAACAAGTCCGCCAACTGCGAAGCGGGGTGGTACCGCTTGGTCGGCGGGGGTTACGTTTGCGGGAAGTTCGCCACGCTCGATCTGAATCACCCGCTCGTGCGTCTCGGCATCGCGGCGCCGAACTTCGACGACGTTCTCCCCTACCGCTACGCATGGAACACCACGATGGGCACGCCGCTCTACAAATCGGTACCGTCGCGCGAAGACATGCTTCTCTACGAGCCATACCTGCGAGCGGCCCAGGCCAAGCGCCGCTCGCGCGCCGCCGAAGCGGAAACGGCGGCGCTGCAGACGACCGACAATCCGTATGGTCCCGATCCCAACGCTGTCAGCAGCGCCGCCGGCGCGGGTAGCCCTCCCTTCATCGCCAGCGACCGCCGCCCGTGGTGGCTCGTCGATGCCGACGGCAAACCGGACATCAAGCTCAGCGATCTCACCGAGGACGCCGACGCCGTGGTCGCCAAGCGGATGTTCAAGGGCTTTTACGTGGCCATCGATCGGCAGTTCAATTGGAACAACCGCAACTGGTACAAGACGACCGCGGCACTCGTTGCCCCCGCCGATCGACTCGCCATCCGCGAACCGCCCATGTTCAAGGGGGTCGAGATCACCGGTTCCGAGCCGGTGCAACCGGTGGGCTTCATTCTTGGCACCAAAGCATGGAAGTACGACGTCGATCCCGACAAGCGCCGCGCCACGCCGACGGCGCCGGTGGAGCGATTCACCGGCGCCATCCTCACCGGACGCGTCGTCCCCATCGGTAACACCGTCTTTCGCGAAACCAAGGAGGGATGGTGGATGAGAACGCTCGACGGGACCTACACCGACCCGAGCGCGCCGCCCCCCGGTCTCGGTCAGGGCGAAAAATGGATCGACGTCAACCTTTCTCGGCAGACCTTGGTAGCGTTCGAGGGGGACCGGCCGGTCTATGCGACGCTCGTCTCCAGCGGGAAGAAACCGCGCGACCCGAACGACAAAGCGCACGACCACCAGACCGTGCAGGGGAGCTTCCGCATTCGCGAGAAACACGTTTCAGTCACGATGGACGGCGATGGCCCGGCCCCCGGCGACATGCCCTACAGCATCGAGGACGTCCCTTACGTCATGTATTTCGAGGGGTCCTACGCTTTGCACGCCGCCTTCTGGCACAGTAACTTTGGGCATGAGCAGAGCCACGGGTGCGTGAACCTCGCGCCGCTCGACGCGAAACGACTCTTCTTTTGGACTGAACCGCTTTTGCCGCAGGGGTGGCACGGCGCAATCGCCTCCAAAGACCGCCCCGGTACGCGCGTCGTCGTTCATGAGTAGTCCTTGCACCATCACTTGACGTAGCCTCGGGAAAACGAGAGATAGCTAGAAGGAACAATGGATCAATTCTCGGCGCATCTCGACCGCGGATGGGATCTCGTGCAGCGGGGGGACACGAGAGGCGCCGAAGCGTCGGCGCGGCGCGCCCTCGAGATCGATCCCCAGTCGCCGGAGGCGTTCAACCTGCTCGGCTACGTGGCGGCGCTGGAGGGTGACCCCAGCGAAGCCATCGAGAACTACCGTCAGGCGATCGCGCTCGACGAAACGTACCTCGAGGCGATGTTGAACGCCGCCGAGGTCTACATCCACCCACTCGGCGACTTCGATCAAGCCGTCGAGATGTGCAGCGAGGCGCTCGACTTGGCGGAGACGGACGAAGAAATCATCGATGCTTTGCTGCTGAAGTTCGACGCGCTGCTCGGCAAGGGGGACACCCAGGAAGCCGCAGTCGTGATCGGGCGGGTTCCCGACGGTCCCTACAAGAACGCGAACCATGCTTTCTTGATCGGGCGCGCCTACTACGAGATCGGCGAGATCGATCGCGCGGCGGTGCTCATCGAGGAAGCCGTCGCGCGCGAGCCGAATCACGCCGAGGGGCACTACTACCTCGGGCTCGTCCGCGACGAACGTGGCGACATCAAAGGCGCCACGATCGCGTTTCTGCGCTGCCGTCAGCTCGACCTGGAAATGGCGCCCCCCTCCTGGTCGCTCCCCCGCGAGCTCTTCGCCAAAGCGGTGGAGCGGGTTCTGGCATCGCTCGATGCCATTCTGAGCCGCTACGTGCGCGATGCCATCGTGCACGTGAGCGACGTCCCGGGCATGGAGCTCGTCGCCGACGGCGTCGATCCGCGCGCCCTCGTCCTTCTCGACGGCCTCGGCAGTCCCGACGCGCCGCCGCAGACCACGACGCGCATCTTCGTCTACCAGCGCAACATCGAGCGGCTCGCGGGAAGCACCGATCGCCTGGAGCAGGAAATCGCCTCCGCCTTCGAGCGCGAGATCACCGCCACGTTTTTGGAAGGCGATTCAGCGCAAAAGGACAAGAGCGAGCTCAACTGACCGTCACTTCACGTCGCCCTCTTCAAGTCGGTGTCGACGATGAAGCGAATTCACAGGGAGGCGGGGAGGCGGGGAGGATTTTCTTGTCTCAACTGGGTGGAAATGGACAGTCGGCCATGGCGCGAAGCGGCCCGATCGACGGCCCCTCGCCGCAACAACCACAAAACCTCCCCGTCTCCCCGGCTCCCTGTAAAAATCTCTGGCTTCGCTCCGCGCCGTCTTCAGTGCCAGGCACCGAGCGAAACGCTGAAGCTCTGGTAGCGCGGCGCCAGGTCGGCCACGCCGCCGATGCGCCAGATCTGGTCCCCGAAGAGCCCGAAGCCGCTCCAGGGAGCGAGCTTCATGTCGAAACCGAACGTGAAATGCTGCCGGGGGTTCGTACCCAAGCGCGAAGGCTCGATGTACGTGCCGAATCGCGTCTGCAGCCAATTGGCGACCGGCTCGCCCTCGAAGCCGAGGCGTGGACTGTAAGAAACGTTCTCTCCGCTGCGCCGGAAGTCGACCGTCGGCGTCGTTTGCGCAAGCGCCGCCTGGCCGGAGAAATACGACTCGAGCCCGATGGCATCAGCGGACTTGCCGCTGATGAGCAGCTCGATCAGCACCGTGATGCGCTCGCGCGGCCAGTTCGCGTAGCGAGCGCGCCGCTCGGCGCGAAGGCGTTTGTGCGTTTCGTCGAAGCGTCCGTCCTCCTCGCGGCGGATGGACGTCTCCTGCACGGCGAAGCCGCGGGCACGCTCGGCGCGTTGGCCGGCGTCGCAGATGGCGTCGAGCTCGAGATCCTGGGCCACGCGTCTCGCTGCGCGGTCGGCGGCGATCTCCTTTCTCTCGCGCGCCTCTTCCTCGCGGGGGTTCAGCCATTGGGGATTCAAGGGGCGCGGACCGAGCTGGATAGCGGCGCCGAGCTCGAGCTCCCACGGCAAGGAAACGCCTGCCGGACGAATGAAAGGGAGCGCATTCGGTGCGCCCGACACGGAGGGACTGGCGTCGACGCGCCCCTCGACCGGCGCTCGAAACGTCGCGCCCAGACGCCAAGGGAAGTAGTCGGGCCGGATCTGCACTCCCATCTGGGGAGCCGCGCTCTGCATGCCGAGATCGGTCGATGCCACGCCGTTCTGCTGCGAGTTGATGGAAAAGGTCACGCCGCGAAGGCCCGCGCCGAGAGCGAGCTGCCCGCCGAAGAACGAGCGCCCGACAACGGCGTGCAGCTTGCCCAGCGTCTCGCTGACTTGCGGATCCCCGGCGCGCTTGACGGAGAGCAGATCGTACGTCTGAAAATCACCGAGCAGACCGACGCCCCACGCTCCGAGCTGGAGCTGAGCGCCGAAGGAGTAAAAAAAGAAGTTTTGATAGGTGAACCCCACCTTGCCGTCGTTGTCGAAGTCGGTGTTGCGGAACGCGGCGGGAAAAGAGACGCCGAGGGTAAGGTCGTAGTCAGCCCAAGCGAGGCTGTACGGCACGCGCACGGCGACGGCAGCGGCGTTGGCGGCAATGGCGTCCACTCCTTCCGCGTACGCCGCGAAGGCTCCCCCGAGCGCCGTGGCGCGCGCCGGGGCCAGCACCGGCCCTTGGAAAAGGTCGATGGTGCACTCCGCGAGGTGGGCGGCGTCGCAGGCAGCCAAGGCCGATGCCGCGCGAGACAGCGCTGCTAGAGCGACGAGGCTCGCCGCGCTCCGCCGAGCAAGAACCGCGTGAGCGGCTCGGCATCGAGCTTGGCCGTCGAAAGAAGCCCGTCGAGCAGCTTTTTGCCGAGTCGCGCCAGCTCGTGCAGGGCCTTGATCCGCTCGAGCTGCAGCTGCGCCTTGGCTCGATCGCGGAGATCGTGGCCGGCCACTTTGGACTCCAAGAAACGCATCGCCTCCTCGCAGGCTTCCATGAAGACGACGATCTCCGTCTTCTCTCGTTCCGACAGCACCCTGGAGATCATGCGCCACAGCTGCACCTCGGCCGCGAAGTGATCGCGACGGTCCCCCTGGATCCATACCTTGCGCACCACGCCCCAGCGCGAAAGATCGTTCAGGATCATGCTCACTGCGCCCGACGACAGACGCAAGAGCGACCGCAGTTCCTGTGCCGTGAGCGGCTCGGGCGACAGATAGAGTACCGCCCACACCCGCCCCATGTTGCGCTTGAACCCCCAGAACTCGATGAGCCGGCCGACCATGTCGCTCACGATCGCTTCGCTCGTCCAGAGCGAGACGCGTCGCGCGGTTCCCTTCTCGCTGCCGTCGGTCGACGGAACCACGCCCTACCTCGATCGGTTGGTCAGTTCGGTTGCCAATATCCTCAGCATGTCGCGGGCCGGCGAGGGGCGAACCTCCGTCAGCGCGGCGAGCGCGCGCTCCGTCTCGACGGCGGCACGGCGCCGGACCTCGGTGCAGACGCCCATACCGAGCACGGTGTCGCCCAGCTGTTCGGCGGCCGCGCGCTCTCCCTCACGCGCGCGCGTGAGCAGAGAAGTGAGGCTCGGATCGCGCGCCAGCGCCAGCACCAACGGAAGTGTCAACTTCCCCTCCACCAAATCGGTGAGCAGCATCTTGCCCATCTCCACCGAATCCCCCGTGTAATCGAGCTCGTCATCGACGAGCTGGAACGCGATCCCGAGGCGCTCACCAAAAAGGCCGAGCGCTTGGCGCTCGCTCGCGCGGGCGTCCCCCACGATGGCTCCTGCGCGCGCCGACCAGCCGAAGAGCGACGCCGTCTTGCCCTCGAGGATCCGAAAGTAGCTGACTTCGCTGGCGTCGAGCTTGGCGCGCCCGCGCAGCTGCAGCACTTCGCCGTCGACGAGCCGGCGCAGCGTGGTCAGGAGCTCGGGAAGGGCGGCCGGCGCGGCAGCGAACGTCCGATCGAGAGCGTGCGTGAGCAGGAGATCGCCGGCGAGGACGCTGACGGCGTTGCCCCACACCGTGCGCGCCGCGACGCGACCGCGGCGCTCGGGGCCGTCGTCGATGACGTCGTCGTGCAGAAGCGTCGCCGAATGGACGAATTCCGCGACCACGGCCAGCTCGCGCGCGGCGGGCGGCAGTGGTCCGAAGCAAGCCGCCGAAAGGAGCACCGTGAGCGGTCGCACGCGCTTGCCTCCCGCTTCGACGAGATGCCGGGCGGCATCGGTAGCCGGTCTTTCCCCGTCCGCTGCCGCTTTGGCGATCTCGGATTCGATATAGGCGAGTTCAGGTCCGAAAATCGATTGCACCGCCGAGAGGCGGGCGGTCACGCGACCGTCGAGCTCGACCCTGTCCGCCGTCTCGCGCAGCGTGTCTAGGGCGGTGGCGGTGCCGAGCAGGGACATCCTTGGAATTCCTCAGGGTTTCGGCGAAAAGCGGCGTCTTGGCTTCAACGCGGCCCGCAGCGGGAAAGCTTCGGTTCGTTCAAAACAATTTGAACTATGCAAACTCGCGCGCGGGCGTCAATCCCCATCGACGCCAACGAGCGTCTCACGGGCTCGGCGCGGCCCCGCCCGCACGGTTCGGACGTACGCGCGAGAATCTGACAGAGCAGCGTGAGGAGTGGTATTGCCCATCCCATGCAGCGGAGTGCCGGCGAAATCCGCGCTCGGCGTCGCACGAGGCGGGCGTTCATGACGGCGTACTACGCCGTGGTGGCCACCTTCATCGTCCTTGCTGCCGGCAACGTCACCTGGCAGATCTGGTCGCCGCGCTTTCGTCACCACGAGCCCACCGACTGCGGAGCGGGGCTCGACGCGTTGAAACGGGGCGTAGCTCGAGCGCGCCAGGCGGCCGGCGAGCTGTCCGACGCGAGCGAGGACGCGGCTCTGGCGCGCTTTCGGCAAGCGCTGCTTCCGGAATGGGACCGGCGCGACGCCATTGCCGCCGCCTGTGATTCGAACGCCGATCTTGCCACGGCACTCGACGTTATCGAGCGATTGAGGTACGCCGAAGAGCGCGCCGTTCGACGTGAAGTCAGCGAGCTTGCCCCCCTGCGACGCCGGGTGGAGCAGCTCCGAACGAGCCCCCCCTACCCATGATCGTTCAAATCGTTTCCTATTCGACCATCTCCGCGACCAGCGACGGGTCCGCGCATGCTCCGAGGCCCTCGTGGTAGACGCCGAGATCCCTCCGACTTTCGAGATCCTGAATCTCTCCAAAGAGACGCTCGAGGTGCTCACGGCGATGGGTTACACGCACCCTACGCCGGTGCAGCGGGCCGTTTTCGACCCTGCCGTGCGCGGGTCCGATCTGGTGGTGCAGGCGCGCACCGGCACCGGCAAGACCGCCGCCTTCGGGCTCCCCATCGTGGAGACCGTGGTGCGCCGCAACCTGGCCCGCCTCCAGGTCATCATCCTCTGCCCCACGCGCGAGCTCGCGCTGCAGGTCTGCGCCGAGATCGACCGCCTCGGCCGGGCGCGCAACATCAAGCCCATCGCCATCTACGGCGGCGCTCCCATGGGCCGCCAGATCGACGCACTCGCTGCGGGGGCACAAGTCGTGGTGGGCACACCGGGGCGCGTGCTCGACCACTTGCACCGCGGCACCCTCGATCCCTCCGAGATTCGCATGCTGGTCCTCGACGAGGCCGACGAGATGCTCTCTATGGGCTTCGAGCGCGAGCTCTCCAGCATCCTCGAGCGCCTTCCCAAGGGCCGTCAGACGCTCCTCTTCTCGGCCACCATTCCCCCCGACATCGAGCGCATGGCGCGCGACAGGCTACGCGCTCCGGAGTTCATCACCTTGTCGGGCGACCATGTCGGCGCGCTGGAGGTGGTGCATTTCGTCTACCTGTCGCGCGGCGACAAACTGCAGGCGCTGACGCGCATCCTCGAGGTCGAAAACCCCGAGAGCGCCATCATCTTCTGCAACACCAAAGTCGAAACCGAGCGGGTGGCGGAGGCGCTCGAGCGTCAGGGATTCACCGCCGCTTGGCTCAACGGCGACCTGCCGCAGGGCGAACGGGAGCAAGTGATGTCGAGCACCCGCGAGGGCAAGCTCCGCTTCTTGGTGGCGACCGACGTCGCCGCGCGGGGCATCGACATCTCCCACCTCACTCACGTCATCAACCACGACTTTCCGGACGCCACCGAGCGCTACATCCACCGCACGGGGCGCACCGGTCGAGCGGGGCGCACGGGAACGGCGATTTCCATCATCACGCCGAAGGATATCGGCAATCTCTACCTCCTCCGCCTTACCTACAAGATTCGCCCTATCGAGAAACAGCTGCCCACGGCGGGAGAGCTGAAAACACGCGAGGAGGCCGACCTCGTGCAGATGCTGGCCGACGCTTTTTTGACGGTCCCCGCGCACCCCGAGGACCTCGCGCTGGCGCGGCGGCTGTTTTCCCATGATTCCGCCGAGCACATCGTGGCCGGGCTCTTGCGCGATCACCTCGGCGCTCGCCCGGAAGCGGTGGAAGAGGCGGCCGCCGCTCGTCGTTCGAAGGTCGTAAAGAGCCCCACCCCGGCCCCTGATCGAGCCGAAGCACCGCCGCCAGCGCCGAGCGGACCCCTGCTGGCCGACACGCAGGATCAGATGGGTGCCGCGCCGACGCGCGGCGCGAGCGCGGGCACGGGTGCAGGCGCGAGCGCGGGCACGGGTGCAGGCGCAGGTGAGCCTGCCGTCAAGGATGTGGAAAGGAGCCAGGATCGCAGCCTGGATCGCGGCCGCCCCAGGAGGGACCGGCCAGCACGCCGTACCAAGGAAGGCGACGAGGATGCGCTGCGCATCACGTGGGTGGAGGAACCGCAGTTTGCCGCCGCCGATGGGACGTTCGCCGAAATCTTCGTGAACATCGGGCGTCAGGACGGTGTGAGCGCTCCCGACCTCCAGCGGGTGCTCACCGAGACGGCTGCCATTTCACGCGCCGACACGGGGCGCATTCGCGTACGCGACCGCACTTCGTTCGTGTCCGTCAAGCGGGAGTTCTTGACGCAAGCCCTGGCTGCGCTCAATGGCGCAAGCTTCTCCGGCAAGGCCTGCCAGGCCGAGCCGGCGCGAGCACGTTCTGCGGGAACGTCAAGTCCGAACGACGGGTGATCGAAAGACAGCGACGTCGGCGTTGCGTGGGCTAGTCCGGACCGCTATCAAGGTTATATGGGCAAGCGAGCAGAGAGCGACGACATCGACACCCTTCGCAAGAATGTCGAATGGGCGTTGCGCAATGCGCTCGATGCCGAAGAAGTGCTCCCCATGCTCGCCAAGCTCGCGCGCAGCGCCGAGCCGGAGAGCGACGCCTGGGTGCTCGCTCACCGTCATCTCGCCGAGCTCGCCGTCGATCGCGATCCGTGGCGTTCCGCTATTTTTGCGCGACGGGTAGTCAAAGTCGACCCCGAGGACGACGGCGCCTGGGCAGTGCTCGGCCTCGCACAGATACGCCTGCGCAACTTCCGCTACGCCGTCTCTTCCTACCGGCGCGCTCTCTCGCTCGCCCCGCAGAACCCGCGCTACGCGCACAACTTGGGGCACCTCCTCGACGTCGCCCTCGGTCGTCCCAACGACGCCGTGCCGCTGCTCGCCGAGGCTTACAAGCGTGAGCCCAAGGAATCCGAGATTGCGGCCTCCTATGCGCACGCACTGGCGCGCGCCGGCAAGCTCGCGCTCGCCAAGAAGGTGCTCCGCAAGGTGGTTGCCAAAGGGGCGACCGCCGAGCAGATGATCCTCTGGCGATGGCTCGAGCAAGGGGCGCCACCTCCCAAGAGCGCGGCCAAGGGCGGGCCGACGTCGACGCCCCCGCGGCCCAAATCACGCAAGCGCCCGCGTCCCGCACAAGCGCCCGCGCGTCGATCGTAGATTCGTCGGTCGCCGCGAGGTGACCTCGGGCTGTCGTCGCGAGTTGACCTCGGTGTCACGCGCCTCCCGTTGAAGTGCGGTTAACCCGTTAGCTGCACCGCGCGCAGGAACAAGCGGGCGGGGCCCGCGGTTCTAGCCGCTGTTTTAGAGAAAAGGCATCCCCGTGCCGTCCCATTTTTGGGACGCATGAAATTTCCGCCAGGCGATGGACGAATTGGAACCTATCGACTCGCGTCTGCCCTAATCCATCTCAATCGCGTGCCTCTGCCGTCACCCCTCTGCCCTCGATAGGTCCCATGCGCCACGCCCAACTGCTGCTCGCTGGCTCTCTCGCGCTCGTTCTGGCCAAACCCGTCGCCGCTCAGACGGCAGTGCCGGTTGCGCCGCGGCCGACGCCAACACCGACCCCAGCGCCAACGCCGACCTCGACCGCGCCGGCCGGTACGAGCGCACCGGCGGAGGCGACTCCTCTACCGAGCGGCGCGCAGGGCGCCACCTCTTCCTCGGGATCCTTGCCGCCACCGCTCGTCACCAACGACCCCATGCTCGAACCGGTCGCGGCGCCGACGCACATCGTGTCGTCCTGGCAAGAAGCGCTGGGCATGCTGCAATCGCGGTCGACGGATCTCCGCATCGCGCTCGACGAGATCGAACGCGCCGAGGGACAATGGCGCCAATCGCTGGCGGCCAGCCTCCCCACGCTCGTCGGCACGGGCACCCTCAACACCAACGCGCGCTTCCAAAGCTGCTTCCCCACCGGATGCGTCGATAGTTCCGACCCCAATGCCCACCTCTTCACTTACGGTGCTCGCGTTGCGCTCACGCAGCCTCTTTTCGCGCCTCGCGCCTGGCACGCGGCGGGGACGGCCAGTATCGCGCGCGATGCGAGAGAGCAAAGCGCCGAGGACGTGAAACGGGTCTTGGCGTTGACGCTCGCCAACGCTGTGGTCGGCGTGGTAACGGCGGAGCGCCTCAGCGAAATCAATCGCATCGGCTTGCGCGCGGCGCTCGAGCGTCTGACCTTGGCGCGGCGGCGCGTGGCCCTCGGCGCCGGCAATGCGCTCGATACGGTGCGCGCCGATCAAGACGTGTCGGTGGCCCGCGCGGCCATCGTATCCGGCGACGAATCGCTTCGCCGCGCTCGCGAGACGCTCGGCCTTGCCCTCGGCTCGACGGAGGGGTGGGGCGTACCACCGGACATCGACCTGAACGGCGTGGAAAAGAGCGCACGGAGCACCTGCGAGGTGGCGCCACGTGTCGAGGATCGCGCCGACATCCTCGCGGCGCAGACGAACGTGGAGGTCGCCAAGCGCAACGTGAAGGATGTGTGGCTGCAATTCTCGCCCACGGTCAACCTCCTCGGCACATTCGACACCTCGACGAACCTGTTCGGCGGCCGTAACGAGGGTTGGACGATTGCCGGCGTGCTCACGGTGCCCTTCTTCGACGGCGGCGTTCGCTACGGTGCGCTGCGTGACACGCGCGCCCAGGCTGACCAGTCGGAACAGCGTCTGGAAGCAGCGCGCCGCACGGCCACCGTGCAAGTGATTCAGGCGCGCCGGAGCGTCGATGTCGCCGGAGAGAGCCGGCAGGTGTCGGAGCGCGCGCGCGATCTGGCCCGCGAAACCGAGCGACTGGCGCGCGTCTCCTTTCAAGCCGGCACCGGGACCAGCCTCGATCTCGTCGAGTCGGGGCGCCGTTTACGCGAGGCCGAAAGCCAGCTCGCCCTACAAGAATTCAACCTCGTTCAGTCGCGCATCGCGGCTTTGCTCGCGTTGTCCCGCTGTCATTGGTAGGGCAAAAGCGCCGCTCACGCGCGAAACGGCGAGGGTTTCGAGGGGTCCGCTTGTCCAGTGGAGCTCGGGACCCTAGCATCGCTCGTCGGATCGATTAGGGCCCGTCATGCTCGGGCGCACTAGTGCTCATGACTAGTGCTACAAAGAGAGCCGCCCCCATGAGTCTCTCCCGCAAAACGAGCGACATCGTCTTTTACGCGCTGCTCGGGCTCACGCTCGTCATCTTCCTGGTCCAGATCAACATCATCTTCCTCCATACGCCCATCGAGCGGACGATGGGGATCGTGCAGAAGATCTTCTACTTCCACGTCCCTTCGGCGTACGGCATGTACCTCGGAGCGGGCGCCTGTTTCCTGGGATCCGTCGCCTATTTTCTTTCTCCGACCGACGCACGCGACGCCTTCGCCAAAGCCGGTGCCGAGACGGCAGTCGTGTTCGGCTTCATCGTTCTCGTCTCGGGTCCTCTCTGGGCCGCCAAGGCATGGGGCCGCTACTGGGTGTGGGACCCGCGTCTCACCACGTCGATGCTGAGCGTGCTCATCTACGTTGCTTACGTGGTGGTGCGAAGCTTTGCCGGCGATGGACAGGCCGAGCGCAAATTCGCCGCCGCACTGGGCGTCGTGGGCGCGGCCAATCTCCCCATCATTCACTATTCGGTGCAGAAATGGAGCGGCCAGCACCCCGTCGTCATCGGATCGGGCGGCGGCGGATTGGCGCCGGGAATGCATCTCCCGCTTTTTCTCGGATTCGGAGCCTTTACGCTTCTCGCGCTACTGCTCATCTGGAGCCGCACGCGAATCGAGCTGGCGCGTTCGCGCCTGCGCCAGTTGGAAGACGAGGCGCTCACCTACTTACCGGAAGGGGAAACCCATGGGGTATGACCATCGCCGCACCCGATTCGTCCCCATCGCGGCTTTGGGGGCGGTGACGCTGGCCGCTGATTTCGCGGTCGCTCAAACGGCGACCGAACCGGGGCAGCGCAGCGCCGAGTTTCGCGCCGTCGAAGGGGGGACCGAGATGGTCAGCGGCGGCACGCTCCTCGTGGAAGCGTACGCCGCCCTCTGGATCATACTTCTCGGTTTCCTGCTCATCTCCTGGCGGCGCCAGACGCGCATCGATGCCCGTGTGGACGAGCTCGAAAAGGCTCTGGCTCGCAGCGGGGCGAAGTGACGCCCGAGCACGTCATCTTCATCCCCGGCGTTCTCTTGATCGGCCTTGCCCTCGGGTACGTGATGGGGGCTCGCGCTGCCCGCAAGGAGCTCGAAAAGACCCGCGCGCGGCTGCGCCAATAGCTGGGCGGGCGAAATCAGGCACCGCTAAGGAAACGGGCCACCTCGAGAGGTGACCCGTTTACAAGTTCCTTACCGCGATGATCGGTCGAGAGCACGCATGAACCCCTAGCCTTCGCTAGGTGGGGGTCGCGTGGCCGCTTTAGGCCTCCCGTTGCAAGACGGGCCTGGCTCACCACGGCTCTGGTGCGACTCCCTGGTATCAGCATGTAGGGATTCGATGTTTGCTCGCTTCCGTGTCCCGCAGAGGGAACCAATCGATCCTAACATCGCGATCGGCGTGGTCAATGGAAGGCCGGCGTCGTGCCCTCCCCTCGACGCGCGAGGACGCGCAGCACGCGCCCCTCGGCAAGGATCGAGCGGTTACGGCACACGGCGCCGGTCAAGTTCGCCGAAAACTGGGCCATTTGGCGGCGTCTTGCCACCTTGAGCGACATGACCGCGCTCATCCACACTCTCTTTCCCCCCGATACCGCGCCAGCGAGAATCAAGGGAGAGGTTCGCTTCGTCACCGCCCAGGAGCGGTCGCACAGCCACGGCAGCCTCGGCCTTCTTTTGACCGTATGCGTGCCCCCCCCTCCTTGGCCCGATGGCGCTGGAATCGGTCAGGTGCGGCGTGGCAGGCTCCGCGATGCCATTGAGTCCGCCATCGAGAGTGCCCTCGAGTTGAACGACGCGCCGCCAGCAGGCGTCGGCGATCTCACCGATCTCGACCAGTGTCTCTCCGATCACCTTTACCGCGCCCGAAGCGTGGGCGCCGGGGGGCTCGTTCTCTACCTTCCGGACCTGAGCTCGGCGGGCAGTCTCGCCGGCGCACTCGACGCGGAAGACAGCGCGGTGCTGCGCTGGTGGGTCGCGGCCACGGCCGAACGACCGGTGATGCTCTTGCTGGATGACGCGAACCGCCACCTCGGCGCCTATGGTCCGCCTACACGGCTCGAGCATTTGGTCGAGCGGCGGGAGGAAGAAGCGCACCTTGCTTCGGCCAAGCCGAGCGCCGCGCGCCCCACGGAGCGGACGGACGACGGCCAGCAAGCGCCCGCGCGGCCTGCGGAGCGCCCTCCGGCCACGAGCCACGTGGAGCTCTCGGGGCTGAACGGCGCAGGCCCCGTCGAGCACGGCTTGACCAGTATCGAAAACGACGCTGAGGACGACGGAGAGGACGCGCCCCGCGCTCAGGAAGAGCGTGCCCCATTGGTGTCGGTCGAGGGAATGTCGCACCTGGCAGCGCCGGCGGCCGATCGCGTCGTGCCGCTCTTTCCCGGGCGCGAGAACCCGTTTCGCAAGGCTTCTCCCGCGGCGGAAGGCTCCCCCGTGGGAGCACCGGTCGATTGGCGCGGATTCGCCAACGATCTTGCGCTCGCGCGCGGTCCCAAGCCGCTGACTTACGTGGAGCGGCTTTTCATGACGCGCTATGTCCCGCTGCTCGATGCCATTGCTCGGGGGGAAACGGATGACGGGGCTCGCCGCACGGCCGATCAATGGGCAGACGACTTCGCGCGCAGCTACACCGAGGGATTTAGCGCCCTGCGTGTGACCGGCAAGCGCCCGCGCATGGTGCTCGATGCGCCGCAGCTCGCAAGCCAGGTGGCACGGCTGCACGGGGCCAAGTCCACGCACCTCGTGCTGGTGGACGCCATGCGCTTCGATCTCGGCCTGCGCGTGCACGACCGCATGTGCGAAGCACTGACGTCACAGGCGACGTGCACCGAGCGCCTGCTCCTCTGGGCCGCGCTTCCCACCACCACGCCGGTTCAGCTCGATCTCATTGCCCACGGGCCCGAGGGGCTCGCCAATGGCCCCGCCGTGAGCGAACAGGAGGAACCCGGAATGCGCGGCCGCGCATCGCCCACCCTGCGGCGCATCAAGCTCGGAGGCCGTGACGTCCTCAAGCTCGACCTCGTGCAGGCCCGGCTCCACGAAGCGGGACCGCCCTTGCCGGAACGCCTGGATGCCCTGGCCGACGAGGTCGCGACCGTGGTCGCTGCGCACGCGCGCAACCTTCCACCGCGTTCGCTCATGCTCGTGTTCGGCGATCACGGCTTTTGCATGGAGTCGTCGAGCCAGGGCACCAATGCGGGCTCTTCCGGCGGTGCTCGCCCGGAAGAGGTGCTCGTCCCCGGCTTTGCCTGGCTCGTCGGCGACGTGCACTAGTGTTCCCCGCCTGCCTCGGGGGACGACGGTCCGGCCGGGCGGCGAAAGACGCCACCCGAGGGGCAGGCTGGCGCAAATAACGACGCCCCGACATCGAAACGGCGGTTGGATGCGTCGATCGCTGGCGCGACGAATCCGCGCGCTCGACGGCGCGTGATAGATTGCGCCGCATGTCGCTTGTCCACGGAGGGCGCCTGGTCGCCCAGGCACTGAAACGTCATGGCACGACGCACATCTTCACGCTGTGCGGCGGGCACATCCAAGCCATCTACGACGGCTGTCTCGACGAAGGCATCCGCGTCGTCGACGTTCGACACGAACAGACGGCCGGGCACGCCGCCGACGGCTACGCGCGCGTCACCGGTCGTCCCGGGGTGTGCGCCGTGACGGCGGGCCCGGGAGTCACCGACGTCGTGACCGCCGCGGCCAATGCGCAGCGGGCGGGCGTGCCGATGGTGATCATCGGTGGCGCCGGGCCGCGTCTTCTTTCCGACATGGGGTCGCTCCAGGACATGGACTGTGTGACGCTCATGCGCTCGGTCACCAAATGGAGCGTCCAAGTTCCCGACGTCAGTCGCATCGTCGAATACATCGACTCGGCGTTTCGCGTGGCGCAAGCGAACCTACCGGGGCCTGTCTTTCTGGAGATGCCGCTCGATCTGCTGATGAACATGGGCGACGACGCGGCGCCGACGGCCACCGCGCCGCTCGCCTCCCCTCCGCGACCGGCCGGCGATCCGGCCGGCATCGCCGAGGCGCAAGGCATTTTACGCACGAGCCAGAGGCCGGTGTTCCTGGTGGGCTCGCAGATCCGCTGGTCGCCGAAGAAAGAAGCCCTGGCGACCTTTGCCGATCGCATCGGCGCGCCGTTCTACCTGAACGGGATGGCGCGCGGCGGGATCCCTCACGCACATCGCACGCGCATGAGTCGGTCGCGGCGCTTCGCGCTCGGCAACACCGACGCGGCATTCGTGTTCGGCACCCCCTTCGACTTTCGCGTCGACTACGGCCGCGACGGCACCTGGAGCGCCGACGCCAAGATCGTGCAGATCGACCTCGATGGCAACGAGCTCGGCCGCAACCGCCGTGTCGATGTCGGGCTCCACGCCGACAGCGGGCTCGTCCTCGAGCAGCTCGCCGCTGCGGCCGAGGCAAAGAAGCTCGACTTTAGCGCCTGGCTCGGCAAAGTTCGGGAAGACGAAAACAAGCGGCAGGCGCAGATCGACGCCCACGCCACGTCGACGAACAATCCCCCGCATCCCATCTACGTCTGCGCCGAGGTGGGAAAAAGGCTCCGCGCGAACGATGTCGTCATCGGGGACGGCGGCGACTTCGTGGCCACTGCGGCGTACGTGCTCAAGCTCGAATGGCCTCAAATGTGGATGGATCCGGGGCCGCTCGGCACGCTCGGGGTCGGCCCGGGCTACGCCATGGCGGCCCAGCTGGCCCGCCCCGACGCCAAGGTGGTCCTCATCTACGGCGACGGCGCATTCGGGCTGCATGGGCTCGAGTTCGAGGCGATGGTGCGCCAGAAAATTCCCGTCGTCGCCATCATCGGCAACGACGCCGGCTGGACCCAGATCCGGCGCGGTCAGGTGGAGCTCTATGGCGAGGAGCGCGCCGTGGCCACGGCGCTCGACTATACGCGTTACGACGAAGTCGTTCGCGCCGTGGGCGGCTTCGGCGCGTGGGTGACGCAGCCGGCGGAGCTCGGCCCCGCGCTCGACCAGGCTTTTGCCGCCAAGGTTCCCGCTTGCGTCAATGTGAAACTCGGCGCGAGCGATTTCCGCAAGGGCGCGATCAGCGTCTAACGTCCGAGCCTCGACGTTCCGGCTCGCTCGAGAGGTGCCCAGGTCGGCGACCTTGCCCACAAACCTGAGGGAATTCGCGCGGACTGAGCGCTCGGCGGTTCGCTCGGAGAGGCGACGCCGCGGTCGCCCAAGCGGTGCTATAGTGATGGGTAGTCTTCCATCCCATGTGCCGCTTATTGGCTGCTGTCGCGAGCGAGGTAACCCATTTCCGTCTCAGTCTGAAGGAGGCTCCCCGCAGCCTTGCGTTTTTGTCGCGTGAGCACCGCGACGGCTGGGGCATCGGCGTCTTCAGCCAGGGTGACGGGTGGCTCCTTCAACGCGGCACCGACTGCGCGCACGAGGACGACGACTTTCACGAGGTCGCCGCGGGCAGCTGCGGCGAGGTGCTCATTGCTCATGTTCGCAAACGAACGGTGGGGCCGGTCACGCTCGAGAACACGCACCCGTTCGAAAAGAGCGGATGGGTCTTCGCGCACAACGGCACGATCGAAGACATCGAGTGGGTCCGATCTCAACTGTCACCGGAGCGCCGCTCGGCGCTGACGGGTCAAACGGACAGCGAGATTTTCTTCGCCTTCTTGCTCTCCCGCCTCGACGAGGCTCGCATCGGTTCCGTGGGCGATGGCAACGCCACCGACATCGTGATCTCGCGTGCGCTGCGCGATCTACACGCCCGGCCCAAGCTCGGCGCCTGCAACTTCCTGCTCTCCAATGGCCGCACGCTCTATGCACATCGTTCGGGGCGGACCCTCTTTCTCCTGGAGCGCCGTCCGGGCGACGCGGTGCGCATCGAGCGCGCCTCGTCGGAGACGGGGGCCGTCGTCGAAACGGCCTGGTCACCGGCGCGTCAGGCCGTGCTCATCGCTTCGGAGCGGATCACCGACGAACCCTGGCGCGAGGTCGCGGAGGGCGCGCTCTTGCGCGTCGATCGGCTCCCACTGCCCGTGTGTCGCGAGATCCCGCAGCACAGCGTCGCGTAGCGCGCCCCACACCCGCTAGACTGGCACCCGGCGCTCGAGCTGGAAGAGACGCTTGCCGTCGGACACGGTCGGGCCGGTGACGCGGAGCATGGAGAGCGACACCTCCCGGACGCGCCGCGGACCGTCCACGTCTCGAATGCGCAGTCGATCGCCGTCGGACGTGAGCACCTCGCACACCCCGAAGGCAAAGTGCTGCACCCTGTCGCCTGCCTCTGGCGTGAACTCCTCGACGTGTTCCTCGTTCTCGTGGGCGATGGCTGCGGCACTCGCGGCGGCCGCCCTTGCCCACGTCGCCGGTGAGTCGGGCATCTTGGTGGCTGCAACCGCGACGTCTCGAATCGCGGGCTGCACGATCACGGTCACGCCGGCCGAGCGCGCGCGCACGAGCTCCCCGCCGACCACCTGCAAACCGGTGTCGCCGAGCCGCGCCAACGTCACCGCGAAGGGCCCTCCTCGAGGGCCCGCCAGGGAGAGCAGGTTGAAGCGACCGCGCAGGAGGGTGAGGGCATCGGCCCCCTCCGCGGCGACACGCAGCTCCACCTCCTCCACATGCCCCGCGCCGTGCACCCACCCGTCCGTGCCGCCGAGCTGCCCGATGGCCTCGGCCAGATCGAGGCCGGGAGCGACGAAGGTGAGCCGGGCGGGAGGGGATGAGCCGTTCATCGTGTCGTATCGCGCGGGCCGCCCGAGCCTTCACTGGCGATGGGGTGCGGCTCTTTTTCGAGGTAGCGGAAGATGGTGCGCGGATCGACGCCGAGCTCGCGCGCCGTCTGCGTACGGTTGCCGTTGTTGCGTTCCAGCACTTCCAGCACGTACTTGCGCTGAAACTCCTCCTTGGCTTTCTCGAGCGGCAAGATGGGCTGCTGGGCCTCGATCCCGAGATCGAGATCCTCGGCCGTGAGCAGGGCGCGATCACAGAGCACGAGGGCCTTCTTCAACTTGTTTTCGAGCTGACGGATGTTGCCCGGCCAGGCGAACTTGCGCACCGCCGCGAGGGCTCCCGGTGAGAGACCGCGTACCTGGCTTTTCATTTCGTCGACGTACTTGATGAGCAACGCTTTGGCAATGATGACGACGTCATCGCCGCGATCACGCAGGGGCGGCAGCCAGAGGTTGACGACGTTGAGGCGGTAATAGAGGTCCTCGCGGAACGCGCCCCGTTTGATCTCGTCCTCCAATACTTTGTTGGTGGCGGCCACCACGCGGATGTCGACCTTTTCGGGGCGGCTGTCCCCCACGCGAATGACGACCCGCTCCTGCAGCGCGCGCAGAAGCTTGACCTGCAAATTCAGCGGCAACTCGCCGATTTCGTCGAGAAAGAGCGTCCCGCCGTCGGCGGCCTGAAACTTCCCGGCCCGGCTCTGCACCGCGCCGGTGAAAGCGCCGCGCACGTGACCGAAGAGCTCGCTCTCGATGAGGTTCTCGGGAATCGCCCCGCAGTTGATGGTCACGAACGGGCCCGACACGCGCGAGCTGCGACGGTGGAGCTCGCGGGCGATGAGCTCCTTGCCCGTCCCGGTTTCGCCGGTGATGAGCACGCTGATGTCGGTGGAGGCGACCTTCTGCACCTTGCGGAAGACCTCCATCATCGACGCGCAGGAGCCGATGATCTCGCCGAAGCGCTTGTCGGAAAGCTCTTTCGCGAGCTTCTCCTTGTCGGCGCGCAGCGCAGAGAGCAGCATCGCGTTCTGCAGGATGAGCGACGCCTGCGAGCCGTAGATGGTGAGCATGTCGAGCTGGGGGCGCTCGAACAAGTGCTTGACCTTGTCGTTGCCGACGTAGAGCGCGCCGATCACTTCGCCCTGCGAAAGCATGGGGGCGCACATGACGCTCGATAGCTGCAGGGCGACCACGCTCTCGCTCTTGTTGAACTTGGTGTCGGCCAGGGCATCGGAGACGATGAGCGGCTTGGCGGTGGTGAGCACGGTGTGCACGATGCTGTCGGAGACGCCGCCACGTTCGTCGGTGATGCTTTCGCGGCTCACGTTGCGAAGGGCGCGCACGGAGACTTTCTTCTCCTGATCCGGCTCGTCGGGCAATGTGAGAAGGATCACGCCTTTGTCGGCGCCGGTGAGCTCGAGGATGTCGTCGAGCATGGTGTCGAGCAGCTCGTCAATCGATCCTTTGTGCATGAGCTTCTCGCTGAAGCCCTGCAGCTTGCGCAGGCTCTGCAGCTCGCTCGACACCGCGGACGGACCCGGGATGCCGATTTCGCCCTCCTTGCGCGATGCGCTGGTCGCGTCGGCGAACATGCTGAAGGCGAGCTGCGCCGAACCGAACGTGAGCCGGTCACCGTGGCAGAGGCGGGCCCGGCGCTTCTTCTTGCCGTTGATGAGGATGTCGGCTTGCCGGTCCCCTTCTTCGAGGTTGAAGTCGCGACCGTCGAAGAGGATCTGCGCGTGGTGATCGACCATGTCGCTTCCGACGATGGACAGATCGTTGTCGAGCGCTCGCCCGATGGTGGTCACTGCCTTGTGGACGCTGTATTCGCGCGGCCCCCCCTCGGGTGGAAAATACTTGAGCGTCGGCATCTTCGATGAATCCTAGTCCGAGAAGCACGCGTTGTCTTCTTCGGCCTCCAGCCGCACTTTGTCGGACGTCAGAAGAGCAGCCCGGAGACCGTCAATCCCATGCCGCCCGGGACCGGCATCAGGCCACCGCCGGTCACCTGCAAGAGAGGGGGGCGGCCAGCGAGCCCGCTCTTCGACGACGATGCGGCGACGTCACGACTGTCCATCGTGAAGACCGCTCCGGCGAGCAGCCCGAGCGTTGCGGCGGTGCCTTGAAAGATGAGACCACGGCGTGGGTCGTGATCGCCGCCCATGTAAAAGAGATAGACGGGAAGGGAGACCGCGACACCTCCGCCGAAGCCGATCCACATCCAGGCGAGCGACGTGTAGCTCGGTACCCAGGCCATCGAAATAGCGGCCGCGCCGACGAGGCCGGCGTTGTAACCGATGAGCCCCCCGAGCGCCGCGCTATCGTTGGCCTCGCCGAACGGGCTCGAAGCTTTGCTCGAGCCGTAGCCGAATGCGCTGCCAATCAGCATCCCCCACGCCACGCCGCTGCCGAGCAAGAGGCTCGTTTTCGGGGACGGTTCCATGGTGAAAGCCGCGACAGTGCCCAGCGCCGTGCCGGCGGTGCTGCCGATGAAGACCGCGCGCGAGAACCCGCGGAAGCCCCAACCGTTCCCCGCATTGGCGGTCACGAATTGGTAGCTCGCGATGCCGACTCCTTCGCCCGCGCCGAGAGCCATGCCCGTCGCGATGGCGGCGGGCATTCCGCGCGGCATGCGCGGCCGATCGAGAAAGTACACGCCGACCGGGGCTGCCAATCCGAGGATGACCGGCGGGAGAAACCTCATGCCCGGGTCATCGATACCGAGCTCGGCGTCGAGCCAGATGCCGGTCCCGACCCCGTAGCCTGCCGAGAAACCGTACAAGGTGCCGATCTCGAGAGCGCTGGCCGGTTCCGCGCCGCGCGCCACCGGGAAATAGGGTGGCGGCTGACTCGGAATCGGCGACCAGCCCGGTCCCGTCGACCAGTTGCCGGCCCCGCCGGTTACCTGGGGACTCGACGTCGCCGGCGAGAGAACCAGCAACGCCGCAGCGAGCGCGCTAGCGCACAACGGCGAACGGGTGACGTGCGGCATGGGGAGGCCTCGAAGATCGGCCCCTTTTTACAGCCCGCGACTCGAGGACGGCCAAGTTTTCCGAAGGCTGTTTCGCTAGCGAGGCAGGAGGATGCTCGGGTCGCACACGTGCTCCTCCGTCGGGACGGTCGGCAGCGAGCCGTCCGCGGGAGCACGAACGTAGATGCAGATGTCTCCATCCGAATCGAGCGACAGGCCGGCGAACGGCACCCTGCCGTCGAGCTCCGCGCAGGTCCGGTCGACGCTGAGGATCTTGCTGCGAAGGACGACGTTCTCGGACACGAGATCGGTCCCGAGGCTGTTGGCGGCAGCGGGCAGCGTCAGTGTCCCGATGTCTTGGCGGAACCTGCATTCGGCGTCAACGGGCGTCGGTTTGAGGACGGTAACCTCGCCGGCCGTATCGGCCATGGTCGTGGCTTTCAAGGTGAGCGCAGCAAAGGAGATATCGATCTCGCCTGTCATCCCGTCGGCCGACGGGCGCACTGCCTGATCGACGGAGAGAAAAAAAGGCTGGCCCGTCACCATAACGAAACATGAGCCGAAGAATTTGCCGTCGAGATTCCCCTTCAGGACTTCCTGGCAGGGCGATTGGCCCACATCGACTGCGCCCGCTTCACGCTCCGCCAAGGGACGGCGCCCAAAATCCTCGTAATCGGCCCGGGGGTCGACGCAGCCCGACATCGCGCATGGGAGGAGCCCCAACCAGGGCGCCCGCTTGGCCAGGATGCGGACCACGTTCCATAGCGGTAAGCGACTCATTCAGGGTATGTATCGTTTCGCCCAATGACTAGCAACGCTTTGAAGCACTTCGTCCGGCGGCTCACCTCCGCCGTCCCTGCGCTTTCAGTCGTCGGCGGCGCCCGGCATTCGGTCGGCGGGGCGCGCCCCTTCGTCGGCGGAGCGCTGGCTGCCGCCTGCTCGTTTTTAGCGCCTTTCGCGCATGCGAGCGGGTATCTCAATCCGCGGATCGCCGACCCCCATGGCCATCCCGCACTGTCCAACCCTTACGCCATCTACTTCAATCCGGCCGCTCTCGGCGGGATGAAAGGAACGCAGGTCGTCGTCGATGGCACCCTTGCCTGGCGAACTCTGGACATGACCCGCTTTTCGTCCGCGCTTTCCCCACAATCTCCGTCGTCGCTCGGCGATCCCACCTACGTCGCAGCCAACAGCGGTAGCGCACACGCCAGTAACGTCGTCGCCGTCCCGTTTTTGGCCGCAAGCAGCGACTTCGGCCACCGCAACTTCTTCGCCGGCCTCGGCGCCTACGTGCCCTTCGGCGGCGTCACGAAGTTCGATTCGCGCGACGCATTTGCGGGCAACCCGCAAGCGCGCGGCGCCGTGGACGGACCGCAGCGATGGGCTCTCATCAGCGGCACCCAGCAGGCGCTTTTTACGACGGCCGCCGTGGGTTTTCGACTGCCGGACGAGCGGCTCTCGTTCGCCCTTTCGGGGAGCCTCGTCCTCAGCAGCATCTTGCACAACCAGGCGCGCGGCCCGGCAGGCAACGACGACCTCGTCACCGAAGGGCGCGCGCTCATCGACGTCTCCGGCGTCCAGGGTTCGATGACGGCCGGCGCGTATTGGGAGGTGCTGCCCGACAAGATGCTCCGCGTCGGCGCCTCCTATGCCGTGCGCCCAGCGTTCGGCGAGACGCGGCTCTCGGGAACCCTGCGGCAGCACTACGGAACGACGAGTAGCGACAAGGACATCGACCTCATCATGACGTACCCGGACGTCATCCGCATCGGCGCGGCCGCGATGCCATGGGGCCCATCGCTCGAGCTTCGAATCGACGCTGAATACGTCCTCTGGTCCGCTTTCAAGCGGCAGTGCGTGGTGGCGCGCGGACAAAGCTGCAACATCGGTCCTGACGGCTCCGAGCTCCCGCCGGGCGGGCAGGTGTTGACCGCCCTGACCCGCCAATGGAAGAACGCGGGCGGCGTTCGCGCGGGCGCCGGCTATTTCCTCGACGAAGCAACGGAACTCTACGGCGCCATCGGGTTCGACACCTCGGCGGTCCCCAAAGCGACCTTGGAGTCGACGTACCCCGACGCCTTCAAACTGATGGGCTCCCTCGGCGCGAGACGCGCGATCGGCGGCGGGATCGTGCTCGGCGCCAGCTACACCTACGTCAATTTCTTGTCGGTCGACACCGGCCGCCAGAGCCTATTCGCGCGCGCCTTCCCGTCGGGGGTGCCGAACCAGGACGGCACTTACCAATCGAAAGTCATGTTTTTCAACGTCAACGCGACGTTTGCTTTCTGAAACCCAGAGCGCCACGCGCGGTCGGATCCGACCGCGGACATCGGAGCTCGTCCTCCGCTGAGGCAACGACGGCATTCTGTCTCGGATCACCTCCGCTCCGACCATATCGGTAGCGTCAGCCGGTTCATCACCGTCGACAACGCGACCCCCGTCTCCGCTGTTGATTTCTGCTTTCTGCTTTCTTATTTCGAATCTCTTGTCATGGCGGCTCATGGGGCGTCTGGGGAGCCCGTTTCTCCCACCGACCATGGAGGCGCCGCGAAGTGCAAACAGGTTCTGCGCATTGCCCCTACGGCTCCGGCGCCGTCTCCCGCGACAATCGCTGGGAGTGACGACCCGTCGCATCCAGGTTGTCAATTCTCTCGCACCACCGTCCAATGTATAGAGTGGACGGGGACATTGGTCTGCAATGACATATGTGGGCTTGCGGGTGGGACGACAACGGCCAACCGATAGAAAGAGGGGACGGCAATTACATTTGCGGCCTTTGCATTGGGGGAGCGCGGCGGGATGAAGAAAAGTAGTCGAGGTCGTGCTTTGGCGAGCAAACGCCGGGCCGCGTCCTGGTGAGAGCGACGTCCCAGCCGGCGCAATGGGTCGGCCGACGTCATCCGCGAATCTCACGACTGAAAGACGCGTCCTGGCGCAGGGGAGATGGCGGGCGCATGCGGCCGCTGGCAGCGGAGCGGGCCAAGGTTCAGTTGCGCTCGCTGCTCCAAGGCTTGTAGAAACGGCATGGATGCCCCACGGCGACGTGCTCCTGCTCGGTCATGGGACTGTCGAGAACCTCGACGATCTGCCGCCGTTCCTCGCCAATATCCGGCGCGGGCGCCCTGCGCCCCCCGAGCTCGTGCAGGAGCTCGAGCGGCGCTACGCCGTCATCGGCGGCTCTCCCCTGCTGCGCATCTCGCGCGAGCTCGCCGCGGCACTGGAGCGCGCGGTGGGGGCGCGCGTGCACCTGGCCATGCGTTTCTGGCATCCGTTCGCCAAGGATGTCCTCTGCGCGCTCGGTCCGTCGGCGGGGCGCACCCTGCGCGTTGTTCCTCTCGCGCCCTACAGTGGCCCCGTCTACGCCGCTGAAATGCGGTCTCTCGCCGAGGCTGCGCGCGCCGAGGGGCTCGAACCGCCCGCTCTCGCGTGCGCGCCGAGCTGGGGCACGGAGCCGCTGCTCCTCGATGCCTTCGCCAGCCAGCTGCGGGCCACGCTGGCCTTCCTCCCCGAAATGCGACGTGAGGCGGCGCAGGTTTTTTTCACCGCTCACAGCCTGCCCATGGCCGTCATTCGCCAAGGTGACCCTTATGCCGAAGAAGTGCATGCCGCGGCGGAGGCGGTCGCGCTACGTGTGCACCTCAAGAACCCGTGGCGAGTGGTCTACCAGAGTCAGGGAGCCACCGCGGATCCTTGGCTCGGCCCCGCGGTCCGCGAGAGCTTGCAGGAGATCGCCGCCCTAGGAAGCAAAGACGTCATTTTCTGTCCGATCGGTTTTCTCAGCGACCACATCGAGATCCTCTACGACCTCGACGTCGCAGCGCGCGGCGAGGCGGAGCGGGCGGGGGTGGCCTTCCATCGTACCGAATCGCTCAACGCGTCGCCTGCGCTCGTGTCAGCCATTGCCGCCGTCGCCGCGCGACTGTGAAGGTCGTTGCGCCGCGCGATCTTCAGAACTCGGCGCGGAGCGTGCGCCCCATGAGGTCGGACACCGCCTGACGCGGTGATTTTCCCTCGTAGAGGACGCGGTACACTTCGGTGGTGATGGGCAAATCCACGTTGAGCTTGCGGCCGAGATCGAAGGCGCTCTTGGTGGTTTTCACCCCTTCGGCCACGTGTCCGAGCTTGGCGAGCACTTCGCCGAGCGCGCGACCACGACCGAGCTCGAAACCAACGGTGCGGTTGCGCGACAGCTCGCCGGTGCAGGTGAGCACCAGATCGCCCAAACCGGCGAGACCGGCCAAGGTGAGCGCGCTGCCCCCCTTGGCCATGGAGAGGCGCACG
>Ga0193706_1000207_pt1 | contig 40110 bp, 29 predicted proteins | sample U3c1metaG_FD_160130 | JGI IMG/M metagenome (GOLD analysis project Ga0193706, IMG submission 160130) | Soil microbial communities from a riparian zone of the East river system, Colorado, United States - U3c1 | ecosystem: Environmental > Terrestrial > Soil > Riparian zone | place: USA: East River... | reverse complement strand
GCCGTTTGCTTTCGCGAGGGCGTCGACGAGACGTTCGCGCGCGAGCGCTGGGTCGTCCGCCGCGGGCAGCGAAGGGTAGGCGCTCGGCGGACGCGTGAGCGGACGCTGTATCGACGACGCGTCGAGCATTCCCTCCGCTTGGCCAGCGGCATCGCGCAGCACTTCTTCGATTTCAGCGATCCCCCCGGGCCAGCCGGCGCGCGCAATGCGCTCGATGAACTCGACCGAGAGGCGTGCTCCGTCGACGTCGAGCTTCTTGGCGAGCGCCCACACGATGCCCGGAATGGCCTCCCGGCGCATCGAGAGTGAGGGCACGGGCACGCGTCGGCCGTTGAAGAGCGCCCCGAAGCCCGGGGCGATGAGCCCATCGGCCGTCGCGCGATCGAGAGGTGCCTCGAGGGTGCTGATGGCGACGGTTTCCGGGAGGCGGTTCAAGATCTGCGCGAGCTCCACCTGCAGCGGGCGGGGGAGATGTTCGGCGTGCAGCAGGATCCACGTAGCCGGCTGCTGGGCGCGGGCGGAAGCGACGCTCTCGGCCGGCGTCCCTTGGCCGTTGATGGTGACCACCGGGCCATTCGACTGGCGCTCGTTCGCCGCCAGCTCGGCCAGCGTTCGTTTGCCGGTGCTCGGCCCCCCTTCGAGGCAGAAGGAGCGCCCCGCCCGGGCGTGGTTGAGTGCAGGTTCGACGAAGGTCGCGATGTCGCGCGGCGCCAGAACGAGCGGCGTGGCAAGGTCGATTTTTCCTTCGTAGTCGGCGAGTCCCCGTTCGACGAAGACCGCCAGCTGGTTTCCGAAGCGAACGACGTCGCCATGAGCGACCCCGATTCGCCGAGCACGAACGCCTCCGACGAAAGTCCCGTGCGGGCTCTCGAGGTCCTCGAGATAGACCCCGTCGGCGCGGACCTCGACGCGCGCGTGACGAGCCGCGATACCAGTTCCGACGATCCGCACGTCGGAGCTTTCGTCGCTGCCGATCACGGCGGCGTTGCGCGCGGGAACGATCTCGATGCGGCCGTCCTCGCGTGGAAACACGAAACCCCATCCGCCTTCGACAGGACCGCCCTTCTGGTAAAAACCCGAAGACTTCGGCTCTTCGCCTTCGTTGCGAGGCTGATGGGGCGTTACCCCAGGATGATAAGTCTGTGCCATCGATCCCTCTTCAGTGCGCTCTCTGTGCATGCTGGGCGGACACCCGCGAGCGGTTGACCTCCCCAGAAGCAAATTCGCAGCCGCATCGGGCGACCGTCGGTTTTGGTGTTCGGTCCCAAGTGGTCTCGGCGCCCCCCGCGTTTTCTATCGAGGGGACTTTAGTTCGGAATTTGGCTCACGCTAGTGGCGTCGTTACCTCTGAAAGGCCCCCCCTCGTCTGGCCCGGGCGACAGGATGCCACGACCCGCTGGTGAGCGCGACCCATGCGTGCATTTGTCTCGAACAGAGGTCCGCGGTGGCGCGTACCTTGCTTGACACGGGCTCCCGAGCCGGCTACTGCTCTCGGGCCGTCTGCGGGAGTAACTCAGCGGTAGAGTGCCACCTTGCCAAGGTGGACGTCGCGGGTTCAAATCCCGTCTCCCGCTCCAGAACCACCGGCACCGTGGGGCGGGCTCACGCCTGGTTCGACGATCGCCAAGCCCCCCGCGGCGGCGACCTTCTGCAGCTTGGTCATCACCAGATCGAGGGCGATGGCGTTGTTGCCCCCCTCCGGAATCAAGATATCCGCCCACCTGCGGCTCGGCTCGACGAACTCGAGGTGCATCGGTCGCACGGTCCGATGGTACTGCTCGTCGACTTGCGCGAACGTGCGTCCGCGCGACTCCAGATCGCGCCTCAAGCGCCGAAAGATGCGAATGTCGACGTCGGTCTCGACATAGATCTTCACGTCGAAACGATCGCGGATCCGTGGCTCGGCGAAGATGAGAATCCCCTCCACGATCACGACGGGCGCGGGGCGAACGGGCCGTCCATCGGGCAAGCGCATGTGCGTGCGAAAGTCATAGCACGGGACTTCGACGTCCCGCCCCGCCGCCAAGTCGTCCAGGTGCGCGATGAGGAGCGCGTTGTCGAGCGCATCGGGATGATCGAAGTTCAGCTGATCACGCTCGTGCGCCGGCAGCGCCGAGCGATCTCGATAATACGAATCGTGGGCGATCAACGTCACCCGGTCGGAGGGAAGCGCGTCGTGAAGGTTGTGTGCGACGGTGGTCTTCCCCGAACCCGTTCCCCCCGCGATGCCAACGAAAAAAGGTCTCGTCCCTGCGCTCATCTGGAACCGCCCCCACGGGGTGCCCGCGCGAGACGAAGGATGCGATCGGCGACGGCCGGATAACGTTGCAAAAGCTCCGGACCCTCCGCCAGCGCGAAGTCGGCGAAGTCGAACCCCGGCGCCACCGTGCACCCCACCAGGCAATGCGAAGCGCCCAAGACGAGCTCCGTGCCGAACCAAGTTCCCGCCGGGATCACGATCTGCGGCCGTTCACCGGCGCCGAAGTCGAGCCCGAGGCGAGCCACGTCGGCGCGTCCGTCGGGGAACAGGCGCAGGATATCGAGGGGTCCCCCTTCGTAGAGATGAAAGACCTCGTCGGAGAGCAGCCGGTGCAGGTACGTTGCCGGCGCTTCACTCGTGATCAGAAAATAGATGGCCGTGCTCGCCGCGCGCGCCGCGGGGTGCGTGGCGGCGCTGACCGCGACCGAGGCGCGGTAGGTTTCGGCGAAGAAACCGCGCTCGGGGTGCGGGGCGAGGCCGAGGCGCGCGATGATCTCCGCCGGACGAGGGTGCATGCCGGCAGCGATGATATCCCAACCCGCGCGTTCGAGAGCTAGACCGGCGGCAATTCCGCCGAAGGGCGTCCCGGGCCGAGATGACTCGGCTTGGCATACGCTCGCTCGATCGCCGCGGCGAGACGTGACGCCTCACCCGACGCACCGCCACCGATGGCGGCAGCCAGGACCGCGCGCGCGTCTTCCTCCGACAAGACGTCCACGGAGTCGGCGGCGAGCCCCACGGCGCGCTCGAGCTCCCCGGCCCGCGCGTAGAGATCGATGAGGAGTTTGATCGATTCCGCGCGTTGCACCCCCTGGCGGCGTTCTGCTTCCAGCCATGCACGCGCGCGTTCGGGAGCGCCGAGCGCGTCCTCCACCGCGGCCACGAGGTAAGGGTCGGCCGGCGCGTCGCGCTCGAGCCGCTCGATCGTTTCGCGCGCTTCGGCGCGCCGTCCGAGGGTGGCGTGCGCCCACGCTTGGGCGAGGAGTCCAGCGTTCTTGAGCGAGGTGGTGCGCGCCTGCTCGACGATGCGCGCCGCGCGCTTGCGTACGTCATCGACTTCGCCGTGCGCGATGGCGGCGCGTACGCCGGCGAGCTCCTCGTCGAGGCCGGCGTCGCGGTCCGCTTTGCTGAGCCACAGAAAGCGCACCTGACGAATGGCGGTGACCGCTGCGCTCCCGAAGAGGAAAGCCACCCACAAGCTGTTGAGAAAGACGTACCCGAGGATCGCCACCGCCGTCCCCACGGTGCCGGAGATGATCGCGGTCCAGACCTCGCGCCGCGGCCCGAGAAAGGCAGAGAGCATCTGCCCGCCGTCGAAAGGCAGCACCGGCAAGAGGTTGATGAGGCTCCATCCGATGTTCACGCGCAGGATGGTGTCGACGATCGAGCTTCCCTGGGCAACGGCCGGAAGCCACCTCGCCCCCATGTAGACGGCAATCCCGAACATCAATCCGGCCGCTGGCCCGGCGAACGACACCAGCCAGCGCTGCGGTCGCGACATCCCGCGGGGCTCGAACTGGGTGAGCCCGCCCAGCGCGTGCAGGGTGATGGACGGCTCAGCGCCGAAGGCGCGGGCCGCCGCGGCGTGACCGAGCTCGTGCAGCAGGATCGAAATGAAGACGACCGCCGTCCACGTCATCGCCTCCAGGATGGCCTTTTCCGTGCTGCCCGATCGACCCGCGCCTTGGGTCCCGAAGAGAATGGCAATGATCCAAAAGCTCGACGCGACGCGGACGGGGACGCCAAAAAGCGAAAACCCGATCCCGCGCCCGGGTTGACGAACGAGGTCCGTCGACGATGAACTCGGCGTGGTAGCCATCTTGGTGGGTCTCCAAGCATGACGCGAGAACACGCCGCTGGCGAGCGGTTCGTCGCCCCTCCTCCAGGGCGCATGCCGCTTTGATCCGCAATCAGGCTGCCAGGAGCTACTTGATGATCGGAGGGACGGGCGGCTTTTTGTCGTCGACGATGCAGGACGAAAGGTCGAAGAGCATGAACACGAGTGCCTTTTCCTGATCGGTGAAACCCATGGTCGTGCAGCCGCCGGGGTACTGCGTGTTGCGGGTCGACGTGTCACCCGAGGAGACGTGAATGTCGCTGAACACGACGCGTCCGCACTGCATCTCCTCCGGTATGCCCATCGGCGTATTGAAGGAGAGGTACTGCGTCGAAACGGGATTGGTGCTGAAGACCCAGCGCTGCGATACCGCGGCATTGTTCGCGTCGAGCGTGTGCTTCGCTTCGTGGATGATGAGCTGGCCGAGCGGCGCTGCGCTGCCGACGTTCACGAGCCATTCCGCCATCGCTTTTCCCTTGGGGAACGTCTGGTCGATTTCGCCGGTGAAGGGGTCGCCGGGGTCCATCGCGTGGTTCCAGGTACCCACCATGGGCCAGGGTTGCGGGCCAAACTCGAGCCAGTAATTGTGCCAGTGCGAGGCGAACACGCGCCCTCCGACGTTGGCGTACTCCTGCAGCGCCGCCCGCGCGGCCATGCTCTTGTTCGTGGGGCGCTCGGTCCCCTCGCACGACAGAAGGACGATATCGTATCCCTTGAGCGCGGCGGCGTTGTTCCAGAGCGTCGTCGCGGGGGTGAACGTGGCACCGCCGTTCATCGTCGGGTTGTACCGTGGGGCGCCGTCGACGGCAGAGTAGAAATTGACGCGTCCCATTCCCGCTTCCGGCGTGAACTCCGTGTCGGCGAGGCCGATCTTGCGAAGCAGGCATTCCAGGGCATCGGCTCCGCCCGTGGTGAGCGCCATCCTGGGGATGTGACCCTCGGCCTGGCTGCGCGGCAGGCGCATCTGGTTCTTGTCGGTGAGCGGCGTGTCCGCGCACGACGCTACGGTGGGAATCGTGATTTCGCGCCGCCACTTGCCGATCTGGATGACCAGCGGGATGTTGTCCATCACCGGGACGTTGAGGAGCGTGAAGTTGCCCTTCGTATCGGTGAGCGCGCTGGCGATGGGCTCGCCCGAAACCGTGCCGCACTTTTCACACGTCGCGCCCGTCGCGATCGGCATGAGCGGCGCGTTCGGCACGTAGACGATGATGTTGTAAAGCGGCAGCGTGCCTGATGGGTCGTAGATCGCGCCGCTGACCGACGTCGTTCCCCCGCTGGCGCACGGGCCGACTTTGCACGCCCCGGCTCTGCAATTGTTCTGGTAGCACTGGAGGTTCGTGCAAGGCAGGGCAGCGTCCGCGCTCGCATCGGTCGTCGTGATGCCACCGATGGTTCCACCGGTGCCGGTTCCAATGCCGGACCCTCCACCGCCGGTGGTGGTGCCGGTGCCCGTGGCGCCGCCAGTGCCCGATGTCCGTGCGGGGAACTTGGTCTCGTCCTGGGCGCTACAACCACCCAGAAGGCATGCGAGGCCAATCGCCACCCAACGCGTGAACGTGCGGTGTAAGCTCATTTTTCCCTCGCGAGTTGAAAAAAGACGATGAACAGCGAGCCCGACGCGCCCGAGTCGTTGCCTGCAAGGGACACCGCGCCCGTTTGCGGAAGCTACCATGTCCTTTGCGACTCGTCCATGTAAAGCGGGCCCGGACTACTCCTGAAAACCGTCTTGCGGGAGGCCGAAAACCGCCTTGCGGGAGGCCGTCGTGATTTCGCACGCGGCCCCGTTGCCGCACGTGCTCGCCTTGAATTGACGACAGCGTGATCAGCGAAACCGCCTCCGTCTTCATATCTCATGCGTGAGCTTCCGACTCGACCGCGGCACAAGCTCGAAACGGCGCGCCAGCTTCTGGACCTACCCCAATCCGTGCTACAAGCGCCGTCGCGTCGAGTTGGGAGTGATGGGCAAAGTTCGTAAGGCGGCGATTGAAGGATGGTTCACGTGGGAGGCGGAAGCGGCCCTCATCGGTACGCGCTGTCGATCGTGCAACACGTTCTTTTTTCCGAAAGAGACACACTTTTGTCGCAACCCGAGCTGCCAGGGGACGGCCTTCGAGGAGGTACAGCTCTCCAGGAACGGCACCCTCTGGAGCTACACCGACAACCGCTATGCTCCGCCGCCGCCTTACGTGGCAAAAGATCCGTTTCAGCCGTATTCATTGGCCGCAGTGGAGCTCGCCACCGAAAAAATGGTGGTGCTCGGGCAGGTCGCGCGCGGCTTCTCCATCGACGACCTTCGGGTGGGGATGGCGATGGACCTCGTGATCGAGACGCTCTTCGAGGACGAGCAGACGGAGTACCTCGTGTGGAAATGGAAGCCGGCTCTGCCAGCGGGGCGCTAGAGGACGAGAAATGTCGAAGCAGGTCGCGATCCTCGGCTGTGGCATGCACCCCTGGGGCAAATGGGGCCGAAATTTCGTGGAGTACGGGGTAGAGGCGGCCAACCAGGCTCTCGCCGACGCGGGTCTCGCGTGGAAGGACGTGGGCCTCGTGGTCGGCGGGGACACCATGCGCAACGGCTATCCCGGTTACGTGGCCGGCTCGACGTTCGCGCAGGCACTCGGCTGGACAGGGATACCGGTCATCAGCACCTACGGAGCGTGCGCCACCGGCGCCCAGGCGATCAACGTGGCTCGCGCTCATATCCTCGCGGGGCTATGTGAAGTCGCGCTCGTCGTCGGTGCCGATGCCGCTCCCAAAGGCTTTTTCGCGCCCCAAGGCGGGGAGCGTGCTGCCGACCCGGACTGGCTCCGGTTTCGCCTTTTAGGAGCGACCAACCCCGTCTACTTCGGTCTCTATGCCCGCCGCCGCATGGCGCTCTACGGCGCGACCGAGCGCGATTTCGCGCTGGTGAAGGTCAAGAACAGCCGTCATGGACTCAGCAATCCGAGGGCGCGCTACCGCAAAGCCACCACCGTCGAAGAGGTGCTCGCGTCGGCGATGGTCTCCGATCCGCTGCGCTTGCTCATGATCTGCGCGACCAGCGACGGTGGGGCGGCGCTCGTTCTTTCGAGCATGGAGTACGCGCGGCGACGTACGACGCACCCCGTCACCATCGCCGGCGTTTCCACGGTCACGCCGCGCTATCCGGACGCCGTGCTCGACATGCCTGCCTTCTCCACCGATTCCGCGGCCGTCGTACCGCGCCCGGAGGCGCCGTTCAAAGACACCATCGCCCGCCGCGCCTACGAAGAAGCGGGCATCGGACCGGAAGACGTGAACGTCGCCGAAGTGTACGACCTCTCGTCCGCGCTCGAACTCGACTGGTACGAGCACATCGGTCTCTGCCGCGCCGGTGAAGCCGAGCGTCTGCTGCGCGACGGGGTCACCACCATCGGCGGGCGCGTCCCCGTCAATCCGAGCGGCGGTCTCTCGTGTTTCGGCGAAGCCGTCCCGGCGCAGGCCATCGCCCAGGTTTGCGAGCTCACCTGGCAGCTATCGGGCAAAGCAGGCGATCGGCAGGTTGCGGGCGCCAAGGTGGGCGTCACCGCCAACCAAGGGCTCTTCGGACACGGGTCGTCGGTCGTCGTGCAGCGGTGAGACGGCGGTCCGCCGGATCAGCGCGCGCCGAGCGCACGCTCCACGAGGCTTATCCGATCCTGCCCCCAGAAAAGGTCTTTGCCGTCCACCACCCACGTGGGGGCGCCGAAAACGCCGGCATCGACCGCGCGCTGCGTCGCGGCGAAGAGCTCTTGCTTGAGCTCGGGATTTCCGCATCGCGCCAGCACCTCGTCCGCGCCTTGACCGATCAGCTCCCGGAGCACGCCGTCGTGGCTGATGTCGCGGTCGTCGGCCCAGTAGGCGCGGAACGTCGCTTCGCGGAAGGCGTCGCGCCGCTCGGGTGGCAGGCTCAAGTACGCGCGTAGCGGTTTCACCGTGTTCATGGGAAAGCGGGTCGGCCATGTCAGGGGCACGCCCCAGTAGGCTGCCCAGCGCAGCATGTCGTTCATGTAATAACGACGCTTGGCGTCGGACCACGCGAGGAGAGGCACGTCCACTTGGCCGATGGCCTTGAACACGGCGCCGAGCAACATCGGCCGCCACGTGAGGTCGGCGCCGGTCCGCGCGGCGAGCGCTGGGGCCTGCGTGCTTCCCAGGTACGAGAAGGGGGACGAGAAGTCCCAGTAGATCTCCAGCGAGCGGGCCATGTGGTTTCGACCTTCTCCTAGCACGACTGCGTCAGGTTCTCTTTATCAGATCGATCATCGAGCTTCCGCTACGTCGACGTCATTCGACCGGGACAGGTCAGCGCGCGGCGACGTCACCGGTCGCCACGATACCGCCGAGAGCGCGCGCGACGAAGTCGATTCGATCTTGTCCCCAATAGAGATGGCGATGGTCGACGATGAAGGTGGGCGCTCCGAAGATACCGAGCGCGATGGCTTCGTCGGTGCGGCGCCGGAGATCGTCTTTGACGTCGCTGTCCTGAACGCGCGCCAGGACGGCATCCGGGTCATGCCCGGCAGCAGAGAGCACGGCGCGCATCGTCGCGGGCTCGGAAGGCCGTTTTCCTTCGATCCAATACGCGCGGTAAAACCCGTGCATCACGGCAGGGTCGCAGCGCGTCACCAGCGTGGCGCGCAGCGCTTCGACGGTGCGAAAGGGGTGACCTTCCGGCATCGACAAGGGAACGCCGAAGACCTCGGCCCAGCGCAGCATGTCGTTCAAGTTGTGACGGGCCTTGGACGGCGACAGCACGTCCATCATGTTCTGCGGCGTATCTACGGCCTTGAATACGCCGCCGAGCAGCATCGGGCAGAAGGTGAGCGTCGCGCCCGTACGGCGCGCCATCGCCTCCACCTGCGTGCTACCGAGGTAAGCGTAGGGACAGGAGTAGTCGAACCAGAAGTCGAGCTGCTTCAACTCAGTTCGGCGGAGGAATCGGCTTCGTCACGCACCCGAGGAGCACGTTGAGCTCGCTGCCATCCGTGATCTGAAGCGGGCCGCAGGAGTTCGGGCAGAGCGTGATCTTGGTCGGTGTGCCGGGGGGCGGCGTGTCGTAGTACCAGCCTTCGCCCTTGGGGTTCTTCGTCGGGTCGGTGCATCCCGCCGCGCTACCCACGTTGAAGACGGGGTTGTACGGCGCTGGCGCCGGACCCACGCGCACGTCGACGTTGATCTTGCTCGGGTCGAGTGCACCGCCATCGATCCTGGGCAGGGAGTAGTCGCAGCTCAGCGTACTCTTGCGGATGGTGGCGAGTGCAGTCGCGAGCGCGGCGGCGCCGCCGTTCGTCACCATGTACGCCATCGTCGTGCCGCCCGCTTGGGCGATACCATCGAGATTACCCGTACTCGGGCCAATGCCGAGCACGTAGGTCCTGATGGGAGGCGTTCCCATGAACCCCGCCCGGGCCGCTGCCGCCGCCGTAGCGGGGGTGTTGTTGGGGCGGCATTCCGTTGGCTCCCCGTCGGTGAGAAAGAGCACGCTGAGCGATCGCTCGGGATGCGCAATCTGCCAGGTTCTTGCGGCCTCGATCGCACCGGTGAGGGCGGGTGTCGTGGGCGTGCCGCCGTTGCGCATGCGCCCGGTCACGGCGGCGATGATCGCATTGGCCTGCATACCATTCGGGCCCGGTAGCAGGTCGATGGGCACATTCGCCATGGTGTAGTCCATGACGTTGCACGAGGGCTGATTGCCGCCCTCGGGGAAGAAGTCGAGACCGACCATCATGCCGACGTTGGCCATGTCGTTGACGAAGACGGGAATCGCTTGCGCCAGGTTTTCCCAGCGCGAGAGCGTCTGGCCCGTGTCGACCTCGTTCATGGATCCGGAGTTATCCATCATCATGTAGAGATCGGTTTGCTTCTTTTCGCCCCGGACTGGCTCGCCAGCGCAAGCCGCGTCGGCGGTCACTTTGACGTCGGCGGCAGCGTCCGGATTCCCGGGGTTGATCGGCCCAATCGTGCCGCCCGTGCCCGTCGATGCGCCGCCACCGGTCGTCGTGCCGCCGGTCGTGCCGCCGCCTGCGCCCGTTGCAGCGCCACCCGAGCCACTGCCAGTTGCGCTGCCGTTACCGTTGCCTGTGGCGCGGGTTCCGCTGCCGGCGCTTTCCGTGCCTCCGCACCCTCCGAACAGGGCGGCCGCAATGCCAATCGAAATGAAGACAGCCGCTGGGGCGCGCCTGAAACTCATGTTTCCTCCTCACAGTTTCGTCGCCGATGTGCGACGTACGGCGCGTGCAGGCGCCGAATCAAGAGAGATGTCGACAAGTATACAAATAACCCTTAATAGTCAATAACTTAAGCGGGAATGCAAAATTACAACGGCGCCGCCCTCCAAGTGGTGGCAATCGCTGCGGTCGCCGACGCTGCCGGGCAACCAGAAGGTACGGTATGGCGCATCGTGGTCTCGAATTCAACGTCGCGCCCTCGGTTTGCTGGGCGGTGGGGTGCGTGACGCATTGAAGTGTCGATTCCTTCCGCCATCGGCTCAACTCTACGAGAGTGTTAGTCGCCACGACCCTCGGTAGTGGGCAGGACGGCATGGGTGCATTTCATCCGAACATGCATGAATGTCATCCGGAACCTGCACCCATTCACCTATCGGGACGACACACGACGAGCACGCGGCTGTTGAGAAAAAGGGCCGCGGTTCCGCGGCCGCACGACACAAAGTCCGAGGACTTTGTGAACTGCCGCGATTAGCTTGGGAGCATGGGAAGCGAAGGCGGCGGCGGTCACATCCTCATCGTCGAAGACTCGCCGGAGGTGGCCGAAGCATTCGCATTACTCCTCGAACAAGAGGGGTATCGCGTCAGCACGTCGTCCAACGGCCGCGAAGCGCTCGCCCTTCTCAAACGCGAACGCCCCCAGCTCGTCTTCGTCGATCTGGTCATGCCGGTGCTCAATGGCCTGCAGCTCATCGAACAGATGCGCAACGACGATGAGCTCAACGGCATTCCGGTCGTCGCCGTGACGGCATCGATGCACCGCGCGCACGGGGTCCATACCGTGAAGAAGCCTTTCGCCGGCTCGGGTCTGCTGGAGGCTGCAAAATTCTACTGCGGCGCCGTAGCGAGCCCATCGGCGACCTTGGCCACGGCCCCCGGCGGCGTTAGCTGACGGGTCGGAAGCAGCGGAGTGCTAGAGTGCATGCCTACGCATGCGGATAGCGCTGCTCTATCCTCCCCCCTGGAAAATCCCCCCGCCCGGCCAATCGCCGGACGTCGGTGGCGACGGTCCCCCCGAGGAATATCGGGAGGGTGATCTCGATCCGGATTTTTACCAGACACCCTACGGGCTCTTCTCGCTCGGCGCCCAAGCCATCCGAGCGGGCCATCAGGTCAAGATTCTCAACCTGTCTTCCTACCCATGGTCGGAAGTCGAGGCGGTGCTGAAAAGCCTCTCCGCCGATGTCTACGGGATGTCGTGTTGGACGGCCAACCGGCGCGGTGTGGCGCTGGCCGCCCGGTGTATCCGCGAGCATCATCCGGCCGCGCACGTTCTCGTGGGGGGCCCGCATGCGACGCCGCTCGCCGTGGAAATGCTGCGCCACGTGCCCGAGATCGACACCGTGGCGCTCGGTGAGAGTGAGCCGGCCTTTCTCGAGTTGCTCGATCGCCTCGGATCGCACGCGCCTACGACGGGCATCGCCGGCACTGCGTTCCGTGGCAAAGATGGCATCGAGCTCGGGCCGCACCGCGAGTCGATCCCCGATCTCGACACGCTGGCGTCGCCCCACGACTACTTCGACACGCACATCCTCATGACGTCGCGGGGCTGTCCGTGGGCGTGCACCTTCTGCGGCGCGGAGACAACTTGGGGCCGCGGCTTTCGTGGCCAGTCGGTCGGCTACGTGCTCGATGCGATGGCCAGCGTCGTGTCGCGGCTGCCGGTCAAGATGATCCAGATCAAGGACGACACTTTCACCACCAACAAGAAACGGGTGATGGAGCTTTGCCACGGGATCCGCGCGCGCAAACTCTCTTTTTTCTGGAGCTGCGACACGCGCGTCGACCTCTTGACCGAACCGCTGCTGCGCGAGATGCGCTTGGCGGGATGCGAGCGGCTCAGCTTGGGGGTGGAATCGGGCTCCCAGAGCATCCTCGACAAGATCGACAAGAAGATCACCGTGGACGAGATTCTGGAGTCGACCGAGCTCGCCAAGAAGGTCGGCATCCGCGTGCGCTATTACATGATGCTCGGCAACCGCGGCGAGACGGCGGATACTTTTCGCGAGACGCTCGCCTTTTTGGCCAAGGCGAAGCCGCATCAATACATCTTTTCCTGCCTGTCGATTTATCCCGGCACCCCCGACTTCGACGAGGCGGAGAGGCTCGGCTGGCTCGATCGCGAGGTGTATTTCAGCGGCAAGTTCCAGGAGCTGAAGACGCCTTTCGACGCCTCCGACGCGGACACCGAGATCATGAATCGCTGGTTTGCCGACAATAGCGGGCTGCGCGAGTCGTTCGAGGAGACGGCCGACGACTACCGCGCCATCCTGGAGCGCCTCGGCGACTACCACGCGGCCCACATGGACCTGGCCGGAGCGCTGATCCGCGAGGGGGAGCTCGAGGAAGGGGAGCGGCACGTGCGGCGCGCGCTCGAGCTCGGCTATCCATTGCCGGGCCTCGCCTACAACTATCTGGCGTGCATCGGCTACGCGCGCGGCGATCTCGACGCCATGATGGGCCATTTCAGCCACGCGGCGAAGATCGATCCCCAGCACTACGTGCTGATTCAGAACGTGAACCGTGCCCGCGCGTGGTTCAAGAACGAGGGGCCGACGAAACGACTCCCCCTCACGCTCACCGCGCGGCACGACTTTCAGCTGCTCGAGCGCACCGTGCAACCGACGCTTCCGGGGCCCCTTTCCCCACAATTCGCGGAGTGGACGGCCCACGAGGTTGCCCCCGTTGCGGCCGAGGCCTACCTGCGCACGCCCGATGTCGAAGGGAGTCGCTCCTCGCTGCGAACGCGCCTCAAGGTCGTGTCGAGCTGACGATCACGCGGACGTCGTGTCCGGGTTAGACTGCGCGCCGATGAGCAAAGCGAAAACGGCGCCGACCCAAGATTCCTCGTTCGCCCTCGACTGGCTGGCGGCGGATGCGGAACGTGCGCGGGCGCTGGTCGCCCAGGCGGGGGAGCGTGGGGCGGATCTCGTTGGCGCCTGGATCGCGTGCAAGAACGCTGCGGCCGTGGCCGAGGTGGCGGCTGACGACACGACGCCAGCGGCAGCGCGCAAAGCTGCGCGCCGCGGCGTCAACGTGCTGAAGTCACGCGGGGTCCCGATCCCCGAGCGGGCGCGGGCGACGCGCGCAGCGCCGCCGACGGCCGAGATCCACGAGGCCTGGTTTCGACCGCCCGACGCGGCGGGAACAGCGGCTTTCACCTTGGGGGCGCGCGGCGGGGGCGGGCGCTATCGGCTCGTCGACGTGATCATCAAGGATGGGGTCGGGCTCGCCTCGGTGGCCGGCATGGAGATGAGCCGGACCCAGCTGCGTGAAACGTTCGATGGCATCGAGCAGCGCTTCGGCCACGGTCCCGCACCTGTTCCCATCGCCTGGGCCCGCGCGCGGATTGCCGCCGCGCGCGCGGAGAACACGATCCATGGGACGCCCGTGCCGCTCGGCCTGGAGAGGCACGGCGATCTTCTCCTCCCGGCGCCAGCGTCGCCACCCCCGCATCCTGCCGACGAAGCCGGCCTCGCTTGGCCCGGCCGCGACGAGGCGGTGGCGCGCTCGGGTACGTTGCACGCGGAGCCAGAGCTGCGCGGTTGGCTGCCCGATCCGGCGGCCATGCAGGAGCTTTTGCGCACCATCAGCGCCGAGAAGGAGACGCTGCATGGCGCCGATCGGGCCACCACCGAAGCCAAGGTGATGGCGATGATCGAGCGGGCGACGGACGACTATTTCACGCCGGAGGCGCGGGTCAAGACGGCGCTCCGCATGAAGGACGCGGCGATTTCACTGCTCGCGCGCGGAGAGACCGCGCGGGCGGGGGACTTGATCGTCACGGCGCGCGCGACGGCCGCGACCGACGCCGGCGGCCCCCCCGCGCATGGCATCCCCTTCTTGCGCGGTTTCTTCGAGAAGGCGTTCGGCCTGGCAGCCGCGCGGGCGGCCCGTCCGTCGGGGTAAGTGCGGTTCAGCGTGGCAACCAGCCGCGCCAACCTCGGTTACGCCGGATGATCTCCTCGTTAAGCAGGCCGGCGAACGCGAGCCAGCCCAAGTAAGGGATGACCATGGCCGCTGCCGTCTTGTCGACTTTTCGCGACGTCTCTGCGTACGCGGCAGCGACGCCGAGAAGCGCCAGCAGATCGACGAACGCCGCTCTCTTTCGTCGCGCGCCGAAGAACAGCGGCGACCACGCGCTGTTGAGCGCAAGCTGCGTTCCCCACAGCGCGAGAGCGCGCGCGCGCGGTTGGCTGGGCGTCGATTTCCAGACGCGGTACCCCGAGGTCGCGATGAGTCCGTAGAGCGCCGTCCAGATAGGGCCGAAGACCCAGGCTGGCGGCTGAAAGGGCGGCTTTCGCAGCATCTTATACCAAAGGTCGGGCGATTTCCGGTGGGCAACGCTCCCCAGCGCAGCCGCCCCCAACGTGAGGCCGGTGAACGACGCGAGCGCGAGACCGTCGGCGATTTTCGACTTCGCCTCGATTTCCGTCGGCTGCATCTGTTCGCTCGTTTCCATCGGCTCGAGATCGGCCCAATCGACGATGTCGGCGGCCTCGGCCGCTTCGCGCTCCTGTTCTGTTCGACCTTCCATCGGCGCACCTCCGAGCTGATGAGGCAGGAGCAAAGCCCGTACCGGCCGCGAGCGCGCACAACGACGCCACCACGACGGGCGCTTGGCGCGCGTCGATGAGCCCAACGACCCGAAGCCGTGCTCTCCCGACCGGCGAGGTGCCCGGACGCGCGGTCCGGCGTGGCGCTTCTGGGCGCCGTCTCGCGGAAGCGGACGGTGTGAAGAGCGCGGGACGTGCGAAGCGCCTCCAGGAGCCCGAAAGCGAACGGAGCCATCGTCCGATCGGCGGTGCTCCTGGTCCGTATTTCGCTCGGGCGGACGTTGTTGGTCCGCGCGTTGCGGGGGGGCGACGTTGATCCTTGCCGCGCCGGAGTGCAAACTCGAAGTTCCTGGTCGCCATGGTGATGTCGTCGTTCCACCCTGCCGTTCGAGACTGGTTTTCCGACCAGCTCGGAGAACCCACGGCGCCGCAGCGCGATGGGTGGCCGCACATCCGCGCCGGCCTCAATACGCTCATCGCGGCGCCGACGGGCTCGGGCAAAACGCTGGCGGCGTTCCTTTCGGCGATCGATGCTCTGCTGCGCGAAGGAGACGCGCTGCCGGACGAAACGCGCGTTCTCTATGTCTCGCCGCTCAAGGCGCTGGCCAGCGACATCCAGAAGAACCTCGAAGGACCTCTGGGGGCGATTCGAGCGCGGTCGTCCGGGCTGCCCGAGATCCGTGTGCTGGTGCGCACGGGAGACACGCCGGCCAAGGCGCGCGCGTCGATGCTGCGCAAGCCACCGCATATTCTCGTGACGACGCCCGAGTCGCTCTACATCCTTCTGACGAGCGACGGGGGGCGGCGCATTCTGCGCACCGTCAAAACCGTCATCGTCGACGAGATCCACGCGCTGGCGCGCGACAAGCGGGGATCGCACCTCGCGCTCTCGCTCGAGCGTCTGGAAGCACTCATCGGGGGGGACGCGGCGCGCGCGGGCGCTGCAGAAGGGGCGCCGCCGCGCCTGCAGCGGATCGGTCTTTCGGCCACGCAAAAGCCGCTCCAAGACGTGGCCCACTTCCTGGTGGGAACCGGGCGCGAATGCTGCCTCGTCGATGCCGGGCACCTGCGCAACATCGATCTCGCGATCGAGGTGCCCCCCTCGCCGCTCACCGCGGTGTGCTCGCACGAAGTGTGGGAGGAGATTTACGAGCGCATCGCGACCCTGGTGCGCGAGCATCGAACCACCCTCGTCTTCGTGAATACGCGCAAGATGGCCGAGCGCATCGCGGCGCGCCTCGGCCAAAGGCTCGGCCCCAAAGAGGCGATGTGCCATCACGGCAGCCTCTCCGCGGCGCGCCGTCACGACGCCGAGCAGCGCCTCAAGGCCGGCGATCTCAAAGTGCTCGTCGCGACGGCATCCCTGGAGCTCGGAATCGACATCGGCGACGTCGATTTGGCCATCCAGGTGGGGTCGTCGCGTTCCATCGCGACGCTTTTGCAGCGCGTGGGCCGCGCAGGTCACGGCGTACGACGCACGCCCAAGGGGCGGGTCTTCCCGCTCACCTTGGACGAGCTCGTCGAAGCCGCGGCCCTCGTTCGTAGCATCGCGGCCGGCGTCCTCGATCGCACACCGCAGCCAGGCCAACCGCTCGACATCCTCGCACAACAGATCGTCGCCGCTTGCGTCGCCGAGACATGGTCGGAAGAAGAACTGTTCGAACGGCTGCGCCGCGCGTGGCCTTACCGCGCGCTCACCCGCCGCGAATTCGATGAAGCCGTGGGCGTGCACCTGACCGGGCGCTGGTCGCTCCTTCATCGCGACGGCGTGGGGGGGCGCATTCGCGCGACGCGGCGCGCGCGCATCACCGCCATCACCTCGGGCGGCGCCATTCCCGACAACGCCGACTACCAGGTGGTCCTCGAGCCCGAGGGAACGGTCGTCGGCACGCTCAACGAAGACTTCGCCATCGAGTCGAACGGCGGCGACATCTTCCAGCTGGGCACCGCATCCTGGCGCATCCTTCGTGTCAGCGGCGGCATCGTGCGGGTGGCGGACGCCAAAGGGGCACCCCCGACCATCCCGTTTTGGCTCGGGGAGGCGCCGGCGCGCACCGTCGAGCTGTCGCAAGAAATTTCCGCCGTCCGCGAAGCGGCCACCGGTTCAGACGCCCTGCTGCGTCCGGGCATCGATGCCGCGGCGGCGCTACAAATCGCCGAGTACGTTACCGCGGGAAAGCGCGCGCTCGGCGCGATTCCGACACGCGAGCGCGTCATTCTCGAGCGCTTCTTCGACGAAAGCGGCGGCATGCAACTGATCGTGCACGCGCCCTTCGGCGGTCGCATCAACCGCGCCTGGGGTCTCGCCCTGCGCAAACGTTTCTGCCGCGGGTTCGGCTTCGAGCTGCAGGCGGCGGCCAACGAGGAGGCCATCGTGCTCTCGTTGGGCACGCAGCACAGCTTTCCTCTCGCCGAAGTCTTCGACTATCTGAACGCACGGACCGCCAAGGACTTGCTCGTCCAGGCACTCCTCGACGCTCCCATGTTCAAGACACGCTGGCGCTGGAACGCGTCGCGGGCGCTGCTCATCGATCGCATGCGCGCCGGCAAAAGGACACCGGCGCCGCTGATTCGCATGCGTGCCGACGATCTCTTGGCCGCCACTTTCCCGGCGTCGATGGCCTGCGGTGAAACGCTTCCCCCCGGCGACATCGAAGTCCCCATGGATCATCCGATCGTGCGGCAGACGGTGGACGACTGCTTGAACGAAGCGATGGACGTGGAGGGGTTCCTCGAGGTGCTGCGCCGGCTCGAGGATGGTCGGATCGAGCGGTGCGCGGTCGATGTCCCCGAACCGTCCGCCTTTGCCCACGGCATTCTGGCGGCGCAGCCCTACAGCTTCCTCGACGACGCTCCGCTCGAAGAGCGCCGTACGCAGGCCGTCTTGGCGCGACGCACGCTCGACGTCAAGAGCGCGGACGAGCTCGGCGCGCTCGATCCTGAAGCCATTCGCCGTGTGCGTGAGGAGGCGTGGCCGGCGCCCGTCAACGCCGAGGAAGTGCACGAGGCGCTTCTCTGGATGGGTTATGTCACGGTGGACGAGGGCCGCCCGTGGGCAGAGTGGCTGGCGGAACTCGCCGCTGCCGGTCGCGTCGAGCTGCAAGAGGGGCGCTGGTTCGCGCACGAAGCCTCGCGCGACCCCAAGGAAATCCTGCGCGGCCGACTCGAAGCCCAGGGACCCGTCGTCAGCGACGACCCTTTGCTCTACGAGCTCGAGCGCGAGGGAGCGGTTCTGCGCGGCCGTTTCGAGGGGGAGCAGGGGTGGTGTAGCCGCCGTCTCTTGGCCCGCATTCACCGCTACACGCTCGACCGCCTCCGCAAGGAAATCGAGCCCGTCACCGCCGCCGATTTCATGCGCTTTCTCGCGTGCTGGCAGCATGTCGATGAGGAGTACCGACTGGAGGGTCCGCGTGGCGCGGCGGACGTCGTTCGCCAGCTCGCGGGCTTCGAGGTTCCGGCGGCGGCGTGGGAAGCGAGCGTGCTTCCCGCGCGCGTGCGGGGGTACCGGCGCGAATGGTTGGACGAGCTCACGCTGTCCGGGGAAATCGCGTGGGGAAGACTCTGGGGCAGCGCGTCGAACCCCATTCGGACGACGCCGGTTTGTCTTTTCCCGCGCGAGGATCTGGATACGTGGATAGGGCTCTCCAGCGCTCCCGACATCGCCGCGCTGACCGGCGCGGCGCGTGAGATCCATGCGGTACTCGTCACGCGGGGCGCGATGTTTCCGCAAGAGCTCGCGCGGGCATCGCGGCTGCTTGCCGCGGAGCTCGAATCAGGGCTGGGGGAGCTCGTGGCACGCGGCCTTCTGACCTGCGACTCCTTCGCAGGGCTGCGCTCGCTCATCGCCCCCACGTCGCGGCGACACGTCCGCGTTCCCGTGGCCGGGCGCTGGAGCCTGCTCGCTCACGATGCGACCGAAGCGCTTCCCGCGGAAGCCGTCGCACGCCAGCTTTTGCGCCGGACGGGCGTCGTCTTCCGGCGAACGATCCTGCGCGAGAAACAGCCATGCCCGTGGCGCGACCTGGTGCGCGTCTTCCGAACCCTCGAGGCGAGGGGCGACGTGCGTGGGGGGCGATTCGTGGCGGGTTTCGACGGCGAACAGTACGCCTTGCCCGAGGCGGTGACGCTGCTGCGCTCCGTGCGAAGGCGCGGTCCAGGCCAACCCGTCCACGCGTCGGCGGCCGATCCGCTCAACTTCCGTGGCATCCTCACCCCGGATGAGCGCGTTTCCCCGCTCGCGCGGCGGAAAGTGCTGGTCGCTTGACCGGAGTGGTACCCGATCGATCGTCTACGGCGATCTCGGACTCGACAAACTCGGGGCAGGCAGGGGGTCAAGGCGCGTGCCCCAACCTGCCTCGAGTTTGTCGAATCCGAGTGGCACCAACTACGAGCGACTCTGCCCTACTAGTGTGGGGGGTGTCAGAAAAGCGATCACCAGAACCGACCACCGCCGCGCTTTTTTTTTTGGTCGAGGAGTGGGTAGCCGCGTGATCAGTCGGCGTCGCGCCCGTCCACATGGAAGGGGGGAGCAAACTTGTGCTTGGCGTTTTAGGAAGAAGTCGGTACCGCGGAGCGTCTGGTTCGACGCACCCTGCGGCACCGGAGCCAACCGCGCGTGAGGCTTTTGGCACGCGCAGAAGGGTCCGCATGCGTATCCTTAAAGATAGCGTCGTACTTTGGGTGGCGTTCGCAGCCGCGGTTACCGCGTCTTCGGGTTGCGGGGCCGACTTTATGGGGACGGCGAAGGTCGGCTTCGATTCGGCCACAGGCGGTCAGGGGGGGGCCGGCGACACCACCGCGGGCACCACCGGCATCGGCGGTAGCGGCGGATCGGGGGGAAGCGGAGGAATCACGTCGGGCTCCGGGGGGAACGGCGCCGCGGCAGGAACTGGCGGCATCGGGGGCGCGGGCGGTTCCGGCGGCAGGGGCACGGCTGGATCGACCGGAACAGGAAGTGCAGCGGGCGCTGCGGGAGCAGGGACGGGTGGCAGTGCGGGAGCGGCTGCGGGCGGCAGCGGGGGCAGCGGCGCCGCAGGTAGCGGCGGCACTGGAACCGGCGGCAGCGCGGGGAGCGGGGGAATCGCGACCGGAGGAGCGGCGGGGAGCGGCGGCCTCGGCGGCTCTTCGGGAGCTGGAACCGGCGGCGCCGGCATGGCGGGCAGCGCGGGCGTCGGAGGAACGGCGGGCGCTGTCGGCGCGGGTGGTAGCGCGGGCCGCGGTGGAAGCGCCGGCTCGAGTGGCGCAGGTGGAACCGGCGGCAATGCGGGGGCGAGCGGCAATGGCGGTACCGCGGGCAGCGCGGGCAATGGAGGAAACGGGGGAACGGGTGGAAAGGGCGGCATCCCCGATGCGGGACCGCCTCCCTGCGGGGCGGGCTATCCGCCCTGCGACAAAGACTCGTACTGCGATTTCGATCCCGCCGACTTCTGCGGGCTCGGCTTTGGGGCGGCAGGTGTTTGCCTTCCGCGCCCTGATTCATGCCCGAGGGATTGCTCCGAAGTGTGCGGGTGCGACGGTAAGGTCTATTGCAACGCCTGCGAGGCGCGCAGGGAAGGGATCGACGACACCGAGGGCGATACCTGCAAGCGGCCGCCCGATGCCGGCGCCGGCAGCGATTGCAACGCCGACCAAGACTGTCGGCTCGGCCTCAAGTGCTGCGCCAATAGCGGCCCGGGCAACAACAGGAGCTGCACCGTACCCACACCGCAAGGAGACTGCCCCTAGCACGACGCTGTCAGTTCTTCGCCCTACCCGACCGCGCTCGGCCAATTCAGTGAGGCGGCCACTCGAGATGCGGCGAGGCCGCTGCGAGAGCCGTTCGGATGACCACGGCCGCGAGGCGTTCGCCTTGCTGGTCATTGGGCCCTGGGTGCTAAGCGACGTCGCCGACGGTGGCGCGGAACAGGGTGCCGGCACCGATCACCTCGTAAGCGCGGTCCGAGGCTGGGACGAACAGTGCCCCTCCTTGCGCGAGCTCGTGCACCTCGTCGTGGGCGGTGCGGGCGACGAGACGCCCCGCCGTACAGAGCAGGATTTCCGGGCCCACCCGTCGCTCGGCGCGAAAGCTCGCGCCAAGCGCGACCTCGATGCGGGAGAGACGAAACTCAGCGGCGGGGGTCTCGTACGTTTGCTCGGTGGCCTCGAGACGCGCAAGAAGGATGGGCGTCGGCTCGTCTGCAAACGTGAGGACCTGCAGCAGCTCGCGCGCGTCGACGTGCTTCGGAGTGAGCCCTCCGCGCAGCACGTTGTCGGAGTTGGCCATGATCTCGACCCCGACGCCCCGGAGGTACGCATGGAGATTGCCCGCCGGAAGGTAGATCGCTTGACCGGGCTCGAGCTCGACCAGGTTCAGCAAAAGAGCGAGCACCACGCCGATGTCGTCTGGGTAAAGAGTACCGAGACGGAGGACCCAGGCGCACTCGCGCTCGAACGCGCCGCCGCGATCGCGATACGCGGCACAAGCCGCCAGCGTTTCCTTCACCACTTGGTGGCGCGATGTTTCGGTTAGGGACGCGAGGCAAGCGTAGAGAGCGCGGAGCCCGCGCGCGTCGGGCATTTGCCGGACCACCTCGGCGTGGGAAACGAGAGATTGGGCGCCGATTGCTTGCAGCAGCCGCAGGGTGTCCGTCGCACGTCGGAACCCAGAAAAGGCTTCGAATTTCTGGAGCGCGCAGAGCAGCTCTGGCTTGTGGCTCGCGTCCTTGTAGTTGCGGTGCGGCGCGTCGCGCGGAAGGTTGGCCGCTTCTTCGGCAGCGAACCCCGCGCGTGCTTGCGCCATGTTGGGGTGCGCCTGCAGCGAGAGCGGTGTTTCGGCGGCCAGCACCTTGAGAAGAAAGGGCAGTCTCGGACCGAACTTGGCGGTGACGGCTGCGCTGAGCTCGCGCTCCGGCTGGTCGGCAATCACGTCGAGCAATGACCGCCACCCGCCATCGCGGTAGACGAGAGACGGGGCGCTCGGGTGGGCACCCAACCACAGCTCAGCCTCGGGCTGCGCGGTCGGCGCCGCGTTGCCGAGCAGCTCGGCGATGGCCCTCCGCGATCCCCAGGCGTAATTCTGAATTCGGCCCTGCAGCAGATCCACGTTTCGCCAGGGCAGCTTAGTACAGTTCGCGCAGCTTCTGCGAAGGAACGCCGACGATAACGATTCAGCGGTAGAGAATGCCGCCTTTGGGCGGAGCGGGCGCGGCGAAGAGCGGGGGCGGCCAGGTGATGGCGGGCATGGGGAAGGCCGGCCGCGCGAAGAGATATCCCTGACCGTACTGAGCGCCCGTGTCGCAGATGGCACTGTACTCGTCCCGAGTTTCGATCCCCTCCGCGACCACCGACGCGCCGAGCTCCACGCAGAGGCGCACGATGCTGGTGACAAGCTGCCGGCGTCGCGGATAGCGATCGAGCTGCGTCACCAGATCGCGATCGAGTTTCACGAACTTGGGCTCGAGATCGGCGATGCGCCCCAAGTTGGAGTAGCCGGCGCCGAGATCGTCGACGACCAAATGCACGCCGCCGCGCGAGCGCACTTCTTTCAGAACGTCCAGGCAGAGCTGGAAATGCGTGAAAGGCACGGACTCGGTGATTTCCAGGAAGACTTGCTCGTCATGCCCGAAGATAGGGTCATCCGGGCGGACCAACCATCGTTCGCTCAGCTCGTTGGGGTGGATATTGACGAAGATGGGCGCGCCGGAGCAAAGCGGAATGGCGATATCGCGGATCATGCGCCCCAGTCTCCCGCAACATTTGGCCGCGACGGCATGGCGGAAGAGGGCCAGCGGATCCTGAAACTCGGGGATGCGGCAGCGCACCAGCGCTTCGGTGGCGAAAGCTACTCCCGTGTGGATGTCGATGATCGGTTGGAAGACGCAGCTCAGGTCTTCCTTCTGCACGATCTTGTGCATCGCGATGTACGACTGTCGAAGCGAGTCGTCGGCGGGGCTGGCTTTGGGAGAAAGACCCGACGACGGATACTTTTCCGATGCATGCGGCCTTCGGGCCGAGTCGTCTACCAATCTTTCCTCCAAAGAAACGCGAATTCCCATTTCCGGCGCGCAGCCAGAAACCAGAAACCACCAGAGTTTCAAGATACTCTCTAGAGGCACGCTCGCAATTCAAAAGAAATGACGGGCAGAGCGGCAACTTGGCCCAAGCTCGATCACAGCAGCCCACATTTCGGGTGAGCGTCAGCTTTGCCTCCATCGTCTCTCAGCGAGGACGCCGGCCCCGTTTTCGAGCCGTCACGCTCTCCTGGTCTGGAGCGTCTCGCGACCACTGGCCGGCGATCTGATCGAGAATCGCAACTGTCGATTCAGGCCGGTGGAAGAATCGCCGTATTCGATCTCGATGATTGAGCAGAGTGCGGAGAATCACGTTCGGACGCTGCTAGCGGAAAAGGCGACCGCGCCGTGCAGCACGTTGTCGGCAAGATGGCGACACGCCTTGGAAGAAAAATCAGGTTCCCCACAGTGTGGGGATGCCTCTCGCTCGATGAAGACAGGCAAACCGCAAAATGCTTAGCAGACGGGATGCTACGCTGGGAGTGGTACCAGTGTCGTCAGTTCGAGGAATTCCGAATCACGTACTGGCCATCGTTCTCTGTGCCATCGGTTGCAGCGGGGGAGCCAACCTCGGCGCGGCCACCGCGCACGGTGCGGAGGTCGCCACTCTCGCCGGCCAAAGCGATGCCTACCAGCGGTTCGACCGCGCTTTCCGCGCCATGGCGGAGCACGACGCCGCCGACGATTGGAACGACGCCCGTTGCAACGAAGTCGCCAACACTTTCGTGGATGCGTGGAAGGCCGACAACACCCTGCGCGAAGGTCTCTATGACGCCGGGGTAGCGCATTTGCGCTGCCATCACGTCGGTGAAGCCCGCAGAAACTTCATCGCATCGCTGGAGACGAGTCCTCGCCTTTACCGCGGGCAAGCGCGACTGACGATGCTGGAGTCGTACCGCGACCGACAGGATCTCGATCAAGCCATCGAAGGTCTTTCCCAGGTAGCGCTGGGAAGCGCGTACACCGACGGCAACGTGCTCGTCGAGCTGGCAGCTCGAGAAATCGAACGGGGGGCCATGTCGGACGGGCGCGACGCGGCGAGCGATCTGGGCGATGCGGCGCGTAACCTTTCCCGCGCTCTCACCATGGACGAGCAGTCCGCTGCCGCGAAAAACCAGGTGGCCATGCTTCATCTGGCCCGCGCCAAATCGGTCGCCGCGGGCAAACCGGCGCCCATCGAAACGGACGGCTGCAGTGACGAGCGAGCCCCGGCGCGTCTCGCGGAAAGGCCCGCCGCGCCCAACCGACAAGAGCTCGAGCTGGCGATGGCGATCTGCGTACAGACCATTCGCGAAGAGCCGACCTACGCGCCCATTCGCAATACGGCCGGGCTGCTTGCCTACGAGCTGCGCGATACCGTAGCCGCCATCGGTCACTTCGAGTCCGCCGCGGATCTCGACACCGAGAGCCTCGACGCCCGAGCCAATTTGGCGGCGGCGCTGCTCTCGACCGGGCAATTCGAGGCGGCCGAGCGCAGCTACGATCGCGCGCTCGGGCTGCGCAGCGACGACTACGAGGCCTACCTCGGTCGAGCGCTGGCGCGGCGTGGTCAGATCACTGCTTCGAACTTCGGATCCCAGGTGGAGAGCGTCGAGTCGGACCTCGAGCGCTGCAAGGAGCTCGATCCCGAGCGCCCCGACGCCTATTACGACGACGCCGTCTTCAACGAGCATTTCAAAGCGCCCGGTGTCCCTCACAATCGCACGATGTCCGTCTTACGGCGCGCGCGCTCTCTTTTCGACACGTTCCTCGCCAAGGCCGGAGCGCGTCCCCAATATGCGACCGAAGTGCGCCTGGCCAAGCAGCGTGTGCGCGGTGTCGGAGCTGGCCCTCTCAGCGCCGCGGGCACCCGCTGCCTGCGTTAGCTCCTCGATAGCGCTTCATCGAGGGTACGCAGGGCCGATTCCGCGTAGCCGCCGCCGAACAAGTTGACGTGCACCAGCAGCGGGTAGAGCTGGTAAAGGGCGATGCGCTCTTCGTGACCGGCGGCGAGCGGCCATGCTTCGCGGTAGGCGGAGAACATACGCGGCGCGAAGCCTCCGAAGAGATGCATCATGGCGAGATCGATCTCGCGGTGGCCACCATAAACGGCGGGGTCGATGAGACAGGGTTGTCCTCGGCCGTCGGTGTGCAGGTTGCCGCCCCACAGGTCGCCATGGAGTCGCGAGGGCGGCTCCGGCGGTCCCACCAGCGCCTCCAAACGGCTGAAAAGCAGGTCGAACCTGGCCTCCGCGCTGGCGGCGAGAACGCGCCGCTCGATCGCACGGCGTACGAGCGGCAAAAGACGCTCCTCACGGTAGAACGCCGCCCAGGTCGGGTGGGAGCGGTTCGATTGCGGGAGCGAGCCGATGTAGTTGTCGTGATCGAAGCCGTATCCGGGAGCTCCCGCGCGGTGCAAAGCGGCCAAGCCGCGCCCGAGCTTCTCGTCGAACGTCGATTCGTGCCGCCCAGGCTCGAGGTATTCGAGCGCGAGAAAGCGCGGATCTTCGGTGTCATCGGCGACCGCGAGCACGGCGGGAATGCGCAGCGCGTCGGCGGACCGCAGCCACTCCAAACCGCGCGCCTCTTCGGTGAACATACCGCGCGGCGCGCCCGAGCTGCTCTTGATGAACAGGACATCGCCGCCGCGGAGCTCGACGCGAAAGGCGGAGTGGATGTCGCCGCCATGGAGCTCGCGCGCCGAAGTGACCTCCCGTCCGAGCCGCGTCGCGATGGCGCGGCGGAGGTCCGGCGTCATTTCGGCTCCCATCGCGCGGCCACGTGCGAGAGCAAGCCGCGGCAACCCGCCTCGCAGACATCGAGCACGTGCTGGAAGCCGTCCGCTCCGCCGTAATAAGGGTCGGGTACGTCCGACCCTTTGGGCGAGGCCGGATCGAAGTCGCGCAAGAGATGGATCTTGCTTCGCGCCGTGTCGTCGGGTGCGATGCGCTCGAGGTGCCGGCGGTTCTCTCGGTCGGCAGCGATCACAAAATCGAACATGGCAAAAGAGCTCTCGGTGAAATGCTGTGCGCGTCGGTCGAGGCTGTAACCTCGCTCCAATCCCGCCGTCCGCGAACGGGTGTCGGCTGGTTCGCCGACGTGCCAATCCCCCGTGCCCGCGCTCTCGATCGCGAACCGTTTGGTCCAGCCGCGTTCTTCGACCAGGTGGCGCATCACCGCTTCCGCGGTCGGCGAGCGACAGATGTTCCCCATGCATACGAAACAGATGCGAACCATGCCGTTCATGGGGTGCGCTCACAGGTTTTCGATGGGTACGGGATCGATCGGGTCGGCCGTGTCGAACCGAAAAACGCGCGCATAGAAATAGAGCTCGGCATCGAGGGCTCGCTTGATGTTCTCCGCTTGGCGAAACCCGTGACCTTCGCCTTCGAACGGCACATAGGCGACGGGAAGCCGCTTTTGGCGCAGCGCCTCGACCATGCGTTCGGCCTGGTTGGGGAGGACCACCTTGTCGTTCATTCCTTGAAAGAAGATGATCGGGCAGCTCAGCCGATCGGTGTGATGAATCGGCGACCGCGCGCGATAGACGTCGACGCGTTCGGGATAAGGAGCAACCAGGCCGTCCTCGTAGCGTGATTCGAACTTATGGTGGTTGCCGGTGCGCGCGTCATGGGCCAGGCGTTCCAAATCGCCGATGCCATAGTGGCTGGCCCCCGCCTTGAATACGTCGCGGAAAGTGAGCGCGGAGAGCGTCGTGTAGCCGCCGGCGCTTCCCCCCGTGATCGCTAGCCGATCGGCATCGACGTCACCGCGATCCACGAGATAGCGCGCGCCATTCACGCAATCGTCGACATCGACGATGCCCCACTGGCCGCGCAGCCTTTCGCGGTACTTCCGGCCGTATCCCGTGCTTCCGCCGTAGTTGACGTCGAGCACGGCGAATCCACGGCTGGTCCAATACTGCACGCCGAATGCGAAGACGTTGCTGGTCGCCGCGGTGGGACCGCCGTGCACCTTCACGAGGAGAGGCGGCTTCTCGCCTGCGCACGGCGTAAAGTCACGATTGGCGGGCGGATAGTAGAACGCGTGCGCGGTGAGGCCGCCCGTCGTCGGAAACTCGACGGCCTCCGGGGTCGACACGTAGCCCGGATCGAAACGGAGGTCGGTGCAGCGCTGCAGCACGTCGAGCCGTCGCGAGCGAAGATCGAGCGCGATTACGGAAGGAGGCTCGCCAGGCGATCCCGCCACGAACACGGCGCGCCCTTCGGAAGCGCGCACGCTCGCAAACCAAGTGAAAGGCGCATCCACGGGATCCAATCGACCGCTGCGCGCGTCGACCAACGCGAGGCGAGCAGTCCCTTTTTCGATGAAGGTGCAGAGCAACTGGTTCTCGTCGAGGCAGGCGTACGTCGAAAGGCCGAACGCCCATTGCGGCACGCCGAATTCGGCGGGGCGGGCGGCAATGGCTTCGGTCCTGGCTCCATCCCAACGGTAGAGGTTCCAAAAATCGGTGCGATCGGAAACGAAGTACAGCGTCGTGTCCCCCGCCCACTCCGGCTGAAAGATCGATTCGCCGTGCCCCCCCGCGAGGTGAACTGGATGGTCGAGGGAGCCGTCTTCGCCCACCGCCGCGACCCAAAGCTCGGCTGCGTCCCACGGCATGCTCGGGTGATCCCAGCACAGCCACGCGAGCTTCGAGCCGTCGGGACTCAAACGAGCCGACGCATAGAAATCGCGGCCTTGGGCGAGCACGCGGCCCCCGGCGAGATCGCCGCCTAGGTCGAGCGCAACGAGGGTGTTGATGTCCTCTTTGCTCTCCACCACGCGTTTGTCTTCGCGCACCGCGAGGAGCCTCCGTCGCCGGACGTCGAGCTGGTAGTCGGCGAAACGGAAGTTCTCCTCGGGCGTGATGGGGGAGGGGGCGCGGCCGGGATCTTGGCGATAGACGCGTTGATCGGCGAAATTCGAAAAATAGACGGTACCGTCGCGGACCAGGTAATCGCCACCGCCGTATTCGTGCACCCTCGTTCGCACATTGAAATCGGGGGGCGTCACGTCGGTGTTGACGGCTGCTCCTTTCGCTCGCCGTACGAGCACGCTGCGCCCTTTTTCGGCCGGGCGCATCTCGGTGAAATAGACATCCTCCCCATCGAGCGCGAGCTGGCCGAGGCCGACGAGCCCGCGAACGATGAGCTCGGACGTGATGGGGGACTTCCAGGAGCCGCACCGAACGGCGCGACGGACGTTTCCAGACGTGAGCGGCATGGGGCAGAGTTTCTAGCAGATCCCGCCTTTCCTTTCCGGGCCGGGCAGGTGTATGCCGTGCCCCGCATGACACGTTCGGCGCGCAAGCTTCTGCCATTGCTGTTCGGTTCCGGCATGTGCGCCCTCGTTTACCAGATCGCGTGGTTTCGCGAGTTTCGCATGATTTTCGGGGCTTCCACGTCGGCGACGGCGGCCGTGCTCGCGATCTTCACGGGCGGGCTCGGTGCGGGCGGCATCGTGCTCGGCGTCCGCGTGGACCGGCACCCGCGGCCGATCCGTCTGTACGGCCAGCTGGAGCTCCTCATCGCTGCATTTGCGGCTACGACGCCGGGACTCTTGCGCATCGCGCGCTGGATCTACATCGCCCTCGGCGGCACGACCGAGCTCGGGCTCGTACGAGGAACGGGCCTGCGTCTCGCGCTGACAGCCTTCGTCTTGGCCGCGCCGACCTTCCTCATGGGGGGCACGCTGCCGGCCGCCGCGCGGGGTGTCGAAGCCGACGACGATCTCGGCAGACGCAGCACCGGCCTCCTCTACGGCGTCAACACCCTGGGCGCGGTCGTCGGATGCTCGGCGTCGACGTTCTACATGCTGGAGGCCTTCGGAACTCGCACGACGCTCTGGATCGCCTGCGCCGTGAACTTCGCGGTTGGGCTCGTCGCGATGTGGATGGGAACCAAAGTTCCAGCGGAGGCGGAGGCACGACCCGAGTCGGACACCGGACCGGACAGCCTGGCCGATCGTCCCACCGATGCGGGCCGCCGTCCCCCCGCGTGGTTCACCCTCATCGCCGCCGGCCTCTCCGGGTTCGCCTTTTTTCTCATGGAGCTCGTTTGGTACCGCATGCTCGGGCCGATCCTCGGAGGAACCGTCTTCACCTTCGGGCTCATTCTCGCCGTGGCCCTGCTCGGAATCGGTCTCGGCGGCGCGCTCTACTCCGCGTTTGGCCGCCAGCGGCGCGCTACGTTGACGGCATTTGCTTCGACATGTCTGCTCGAAGCGCTCTTTCTGGCGATCCCCTACGCACTTGGCGATCGCGTGGCAGTGCTGACGCTCCTCTTGCGCCCGCTCGGCGTCTTCGGTTTTTCGGGCATGCTGCTCGGCTGGACGGCGGTGACGGTCCTCGTCGTCCTTCCCGCGGCCGTCGTGGCCGGCGTCCAGTTCCCGCTTCTCATCGCCTTGCTCGGCGGTGGGCGTGAGCACGTCGGGCGTCAGATCGGTCTCGCCTATGCCGTCAACACCTTCGGCGCCATCGTCGGTTCGCTATGCGGCGGCTTTGGTCTCATCCCTGCGTTGACGGCTCCCGGTTGCTGGCGCGCGGTGGTGTGGACGCTGATGGGTCTCGGTGCCACCGCCATCCTGCTCTCGCTTTCGACGCGCGAGCGGGAGCGGCGCGCGCTCCCCGTCGCTGCCGGCTGCCTCGGCGCGCTGCTCATGGCGCGTGCCGTCGGTCCCACCGCGGTCTGGCGCCACAGTCCGATCGGCGTGGGCCGCGTGGAAGCGGAGTCCACGTCTTCCGCCTCCGCTCTGCGCGGCTGGATGAACAGCGAACGGCGCGGCGTTCGCTGGGAAGCAGACGGAGTCGAGAGCAGCGTGGCGCTCAGCAACTCCGAAGGGTGGGCCTTCATCGTCAACGGCAAAATCGACGGCAGCGCCCGCGGCGACGCGGCGACCCAGGTGATGGGAGGACTGCTGGGGGGCATCTTGCATCCGGGCCCGAAGAGCGCGCTGGTCATCGGGCTCGGCACGGGCAGCACGGCGGGCTGGCTCGGCGCCGTGCCGGAGATTGACCGGGTCGACGTCGTCGAGCTCGAGCCCGTGATCCGCGCTGTGGCCGGCGCATGTCGCAGTGTCAACCACGACGTCCTGCAGAACCCCAAGGTGCGCATCACCATCGGCGACGCGCGCGAGGTGCTGCTCACCACGCGGCAAACCTACGACATCATCTTCTCCGAGCCTTCCAATCCCTACCGCGCTGGCATCGCCAGCCTCTTCACGCGCGAATACTACGAAGCCATCGAGTCCAGGCTCTCGCCCGACGGACTCTTCTTGCAATGGTTGCAGGCCTACAACGTCGATGGCCAAGCCGTGCGCACGATCTACGCGACGCTGGCATCGACGTTTCCGACCATCGACACATGGGAGCTCGCCGCCAACGATCTTCTGCTGGTGGCCTCGCGCAAGCCCATTGCCTACGACGCCGACAAACTCCGCGCGCGCATCACCCAAGAACCGTACCGCAGCGCGCTCGCCCTCGCCTGGCGCGCCGTCGATCTCGAGGCGGTACTCGGGCACTTCGTGGCGAGCGCGCCCTTCGCGCGCCATGTCGCCGACGCCGAGCAAGGGCGTCTCAACGTCGACGACCAAACGCTGGTGGAGTTCGGCTTCGCACGGATGTCAGCCGACATCGCGGCCCTCAGCGGCAAGGACATCCGCAAGCTAGCGCGCCAGAGGAGTGAGCACCGGCCGCGCGGTCTTCAAGGGGTCGTCGATTGGAATCGGTCGGAGGAAGAATGGGCGAGCTTCCTCATCGCCGAAGAGGAATCGGAGGAGCCTCCTGACTTTCTCGGTCAAGAGCCGAAGGCACGGCTGCACGCTCAAGCGCAGTTCTTGGCCGGCGAACCAGCCAAGGCGGTGTCGTTTTGGTTCTCGCAGCGAGGGGAACCGCGCACACCGACCGAGCTCGCAGCCCTGGCCGAGTCACTGGCCAGCGCCGGCGACGAACGCGCGCGCAGCTACATCGACAAGTTGCGCGCCTACCAGCCGACCGAGGCAGAAGCCATCGAAGCGCGGTTGCTCTTGCGACAAGGAAAACCGCGCGAGGCGACCGTCGCCATCGAGGCCACCTTCGACCGGCACCGTCGCGACGCGTGGCCCTGGGTCGTCATCGGCAAGCATGCCATCGACACCGCCGAAGAGATCACCCGTGCCGACCCCAGTCTGGCCGATCGCGTCTACGCCGCGCTCGCGCAGCCCTTGCCCGTCTACCTTTACGAGGACCGCCGTATCGGCGCCATGTTGAGAATTGCCATGCATGCCAAGCTCGAAGTGCCTTGCGCCCGCACGCTCGAGCTCTTCGAGCCGTACGTTCCCTGGCAACAAGACGTCCTCGATTGGCGTGCCGAGTGCTACGTCGGTGCCGGTGATGAGAAGTCGCGGCACGCCTTGGCCGACGTGGCGGAGCTCAAATCGCAAGTCCCGGTGGCGTTCGAAGCGGGCCTCACGCCGACATCGGCGCACTAGGACGACGCTCGAGACGTGGCCAGGCTCAACGCAGTGCCTGCAAAGAGACGGTGGCCCAACCACCGCGCTTCACATCGATCGACTGCGTGCGGGTGACGCCGCGTGCAGCGGCGGCGACGGTGTGCTTTCCCGCGGCAATGCGCACGCGGCCGATGGCGACGCGCGCCGGCAAAGTCTCCCAGCTGCGCGTGTCCGGCGTATCGAGGGCCGTCAGCGTCGCTTGGGTGCCGAGCGATGCGAGGAGCGCCAGCGGACCCTTGCCGCCCACCTTTTCGATCCCTTCCCCCACCGCGTAGCGCGTGACGAGCCGCGTGATGGCGCTGAGGATGATCTTGCCCTCGATTTTGCGCCATTGGGCCGTCACTTCAGCGGAGACATTGACGGCTTCGGTCATGGGAATGGATTTGCCGTCCACGGTGCAGGTCGGAACGCTGTAACCACCTTGATCGGGCGCGAGCGTAGGATAGTTGATCCAGGTGACGAGCCCCTTGGCGGCGAGACGATCGGCCGCGCGCCGGTTGGTCGGTTCGATGGCATCTGCCACCAACGTGAGCGCGAGTCCGATGGGGATACGTTTGGGGATCTTGTGCGGCACGCGACCATACCCGACGACGCAAATCACGTCCGCGCCGTCGTCCGATGCCGCCGCCGCCTCTTCCGCCAGCGCCTTGGCGATGCGCGGGCTCTTGTAGCCGGCGCGCGGTGCCAGCTCTCTCACCGCCGCGGAAAGCGCGCCGTAACCGGCAAAGGACAACGCATCGTCGTACCAACGCAGCGCTTCGTCGGCGTCGCCGCTTTTCTCGTACACGAATCCGGCCAAAAATCCGCCCAGCCCGAGAATGGAATTGTTTGCTTCCTTGAGCTCGTCGCGGATGTACCGTTGGATGACGGCGAGCCGCCGCGCCTCGACCTTGGCGCCGCTGAGATCGCCGGTCTCGAGGTAGTTGATCATGTTGAGCGTGTTGATGAGAAGCTTCTCGTAAGGGGGAGCAACGTAGCGGCTCGACGACCCGGAGAACATGTACTCACCGATCGAATCGCCCGCGTTGTGGGCGAGATCGAGCATGTCGATGGCTTTGTCCGATGCTTGAAAATCTTGCTCGGAGAGCTTGAATTGGGTAAGCGACTGTTGGACGGTCCCGCGATCGAGCACGAGCAATGCGTTGTCGCCGGTGAGATCGCTGGGTAGATCTTTGTCGCCGTCGACCCCGAGCTGGTGGTTGATGTGCTCGATGGCCTGCCGCGGCTGACCCGCGTCGAGCGCGCTGCGCGCCTGTATCGTGCGCAGTTCGTGACCACCGCACCCCGTCAAGGTCGAAGCAACGACGAAAAGCAGGGCCCCGCCGAAGAGAAGACGGTGCCGCTTCACCGGACCATCTTGGTCACGTACGCCTTGTGCTGCCAACGGATGGCACCCGTTTCGATCTCGATGACCTGCATGAAGAAGAAATACTGCACGCGACGCGCGTCCTCGGTTCGTTCGTCGGATGTCTGCACCTTGCCGGTGAGGAAATACTGCGCGCCGAGCTGCTTGCCGTATTGGGCGACATGCGCCGGATTGAACACGGCGTTGCGGCTGCCTTCGATGTCGGCGATGATCTGATTCTGGCGGTCGCGCGCGACGACGGTGACGGCGTTCGACTCGACGAGCCACGTCTCGGCTTCGCTCAAGATCGCCGCGAGCTGCGATTCGATGTGCTCGGTCGTCTCGTTGGAAAAGGGGAAGACGGCGACCATCGTCTTTCCGCCCCCTTTTCGCCAGGTGTCCATGACCGGCGACATGCGCAAGTTGTTGAGGTTCTCCTGCAACATCTGCTGGATGTCCTGCTTGTCGAGTCCGGTGCTCATCGCGGCGGAGTCGATGCCGGGCTGCTGGGATCCGCGGACGTATTCCTTGCGTCCGCAGCCAGAGGTGAAGGCGAAGAAACCGAGCGTGAAAGCAGCGAGGGGCGTTCGGAGCGACATGGGATCCCGTTCAACTACGAGGTGGGCGGCCAACATACCACGTGACCTCGGTTGGACGAAGATACGCTCAGAAACTTCATCCCGCTCCCGCGATGCGGCGAAATCGCAGCCGACGGAGACGCTCGGTGCCCGCTGGGTAGCTCGCGCGACTTCCTCGGTGACGCCGTCGTAAGGAACGGCAAGAGGGACATCGTGGACCCCCCTAGCGATGCTATGAAAATAGCTTGGACTTCATGTCGACGGCCACGCGATCCGTCGGTCTTACCACCATCCTGCTCCTCTTGAGCAGCTGCAGTTTGTCTGTTCTGGAGGGGTTGACCGGCGGTGGGGGCAGTAGCGGCGGATCGCCGAACGACGCCACGGGCGACACCGCGGCGATCGACGCGTCGAACGTCAGCGTCGACGCTGCGCCCGACCACGTGGAGGACGCGACGGGAAAGGATAGTAGCGACGAAGGCGCTTCCGATACCGACCCCGAGGGCGCGGTGGAGGACGGCGACGCGGTGCCCGATGGCCACTCGAGCGACGATGCCGTCAAGGAGCCGGCCGACGCGGAGAACGACGGCGCGACCGCCGTCGAAGCCGACGCGGATGGCGACGGACGCAGCAGCTTCACGGCGTGGGAGTCGCTCCCCGCGTCCGGCTCGCTCCAGCGCTCTGCGGTCGGGAGGGCTTCATCGGCCTCGTCGGGCGGGGTCAGGGTGCGCTGAAGGTCGCCACCAGTTCGCCTCCTCCGCCGAGGGGCGACGGACGGACACCGAAACCGACGAACCGCGTTCGACCGGTGGACTTGGGCGGCGCAGAAGACCCGGACAGCCACAGGATGCCGGCCACGGCTACCGCCCCGATGCCGACGCCGAGGGAAACGTTGGCCGCAACGAGCTTCGTGCGCGCCGCGTCCACGTCGGCCTTGGCGCACGCGGGAGCGCACGTCGCGCGCAGCTGATCGGCTTCGCGTGTTCCTTGAAGACCGAGGTAAGCACCGCCCGCCAGCGCCAGGACACCCACGCCGGAGGCGAGGTAAATTCCGGTTTCCCGCGCGGCCGACGATTCGGCGGGCGCTTCCGGCGGGAGGGCGAGCTCGGGCGTCTTCTCGGCGCCGGCCTTGTCCGGGCTCGGCTTTTCCGTGGGTCGCGCATCACTCCTCGGCGGCTCGCGCAAACGCCCCGCCAGCGGTTCGGCATCCGGAGAGTCGCGGCGCGCCAAGAGCAGCATCGATTCGAGCAGACGCCCGTGCTCCCCGGCCTTGAGCACGATGTTCTGTTCGAGCGGTGCCAACGTCTCGGCCTCGATGCGTATCAGGTGAGGCCCGGGATCGAGGGGGGACGGCGCGTCGACGTCGCGTGCCACCGGCTCCCCATCGACGAGTACGCGGAAATCGGAGACGAGGCGGCCCCGCTCGTCGCGCACGCGAAAAAGGAGCGTGGGGATGGCGGCGTCCACGTCCTTGAGCCAGGCCGTGCAGTCGAGGGTGACCACGGAAGGGCAGCTCGCGTGCGCGCAGATGGCGAGCTGCTCGCGCGCTTTGCGCAGCTTCTGCTGCTGGCGATATAGCTGCGCCGATTCGTACGATGCGGCACAAGTCCGCTTGTCGAAGGCCGAGGCGGGGCGCCCCGCGCAGGTGACGAGCAAAGCCGTGATCGTGGCCAGCGTAGTCGGCGGAAAACGGCGTTCGACGAGCGCGGCCTCAGGTTCTCGCGGCCGAATCACGCGGGCTCCCCGCCCAGCTGGTCGATCGAGGACGCGGAGGGCGAAGAAATGGACACGGCAATGCTAAAGGCACTGAGGCTTGATGCGGCGAATGTGATTCTCGTCGACGGTGTAAGGGGGGGTGCAATCGGCTTTCTTGTTCGACTGGCCGGAGCCCGCCTTCTTCGCTTTCTTGGACGAGCTCGACGCCGAAGAAGCCAGCGCTTCCACGACCGGCGCCGCCGTCGCGCCTTGACCCTCGGCCGCCGGTTCGATGCTCAAGATGGGCAGTGGCACGGTCGGCGCCGGAACAGGCTGGATCGCCGCGGCGATCTCCGCGATTCCCTCGTTTCCCATGGGAGTGAGCTGCGGTCGTTGCCACAGCGCGAGCACCACGATCATCGCCGCGCAGGCGACGGCCGCGGAGAGGCCGATCCAGCGAACCAGCGCCTTGCTGGATCCGCTGGGGATGATGTCGTTGCTCGAAATCTGCGTAAGTGGCGTCCCCGGGGTGTTGTCGGTCACCTCTTCCTTCATCGTCACTTGCGAGGCGTGGGTGATGATGGGAGCAGCCGCATCGGGCCGCGTGGCCAGGTCCGACGTCGCCGGCTCTACGAGCGTGGAGCGCGTTGCGCTTTCCACGAGCGGCATCGACACCGCCGCCAGGCGCGACTCGGACGCCCGGCCCTCGATCTCCGCGAGCTTCTGCGCGCGCTCGGCGAGCATCGTCTTGGCCGTCCGCTCTACCCACTCGCCCACTTCGTAGATGGCGGCGAGCTGCACGCAGTCTTCGATGGCCAGCGCCATCTCGCGCGCCGAGGAGAACCGCTTTTTGGGGTCTTTCTCCAGACCGCGCATGACGACGGCATCGAGACCGAGTGGCAGGTCGGAAACGATGGAGCTCGGCGGCTCGACTTCGCGCTGCAGGATCACCTGCGCGACGTTGGTCCACGTCGTATTTTGAAAGAGCCGCTCGCAGGTGAGCGCCTCCCAGAGTACGGCGGCCGCGGCGTACACGTCGGACTGCGGCGTCACGGTGCCGCGCACCTGCTCCGGCGCCATATAGGCAAGCTTGCCCTTGACCTGACCGTTGATCGTGACTTGCAACCGGCCGGCCGCTTTGGCTACCCCGAAATCGAGCAAGCGCGCCATGCCGTCGGTGCCGACGAGCACGTTCTGTGGCGAGACGTCGCGATGAACGAGACCGAGCAGCTCTCCGCGCGCATTTTTGACGTTGTGCGCCGCGTGCAGGCCGTGGAGCATCCCGCACACGATGGCCGCGGCATAGGCGGGTGGGATCCTCTTTTGCTCGGCGTGCAGCGTCTTGATGAGCTGCGACAGCGTCTCCCCGTGCACGTAATCCAGGACCAGAAAGAGCTCGTTTTCCTGGGAGACGACGTCGAGCGTGGGGATCACGTTGGGGTGGCGAATACGCGAGGCGAGCCGCGCTTCGTCGACGAACATGGAGACGAACCCCGGGTCCGATACGAATTGCGGGAGCATTCGTTTGATGGCCACGGTGCGGGAGAAGCCGATCGGTCCCAGCAACCGCCCAAAATGCACCGTCGCCATCCCGCCGCTCGCTATCTTGTCGTACAAAGCATAGCGACCCACGACGGAATGGCCGTCGAGGCTCGGCTCTCGGTCGAGACCCATTGTCGTTAACGATACCAGAAACGACGCCGATTTCTCGGAGCTCCGCTGGCTCGCGTAGGGTCTAACGACCCGCGCTTTCGCGCGTGCAGCGCCGTGGCGACCCCAATGTGGGAGAACGTGCGACCGCGGGGGCCCGGCGTCCCGTGCACTTACACTTCGATGCCGAGTCTCTTCAATCGATAGTAGAGCGTAGTGCGCTGGATTCCGAGCACACGTGCGACCTCCGCCTTGTTGCCGCTGCACTGATCGAGCGCGTCGCAGAGCTTGCGGCGTTCGAGTTCGTCGAGCTGGCCCGGTAGATCGATGGGCTGCGGTGCCGTCGCGCGAGGATCGGTGCTCGCTTTGACCGCCGGCTCCTGCAGGGCGAGATAAGAAGCACCGACCACGTCGCGCTCGCAGAGGAGAACGGCGCGCTCGATGACGCTGGCCAGCTCGGCGACGTTTCCTGGCCAGTGATGGGCGGCCAGATTGGCGATCGCCTCGTCACTGAGGGTGCGGGCCGGCCGACCATACTTCACCGCGCTGCGAACGAGCAGGCGGTTCGCCATCGCGGGAAGGTCGTCTCGTCGGTGGCGCAGCGGCGGGATCACCATGTGCGAACCGACCCAGCGCGCCGCGAGCGGCGAGCGCTGCAGGAAACTGGCCGCGTCGTCGCTCGTCGTTGCCACCAGCCGCACGTCGTTCGGGATCTTCTCCCCTCCTTGGCGCTGGGTCGAGCCATCGTCGAGCGAGCGTCCGAGGCGCGTCATCACGTCCGCCGCGCTCGTCCCGAGCTCGGCGAGAACGAGGGTACCGCCATGGGCCAGCTCGAGCATGCCTGCCCGCGGCGTCAGGGCTTCCGGGAAGGCACCTTTTTCCCAGCCGAAGAGGGCGCGCGCCAGCGTTCCCGCGGTGAAGGTCGGGCAGGGGACCTGGATGAACGGCTTCGACTCGCGCGCCGAGCTGACGTGGAGCGCGCGGGCGAAGAGCTCCTTCTCGGTCCCCGGCTCACCAGCGATGAGCACCGCAGCATTTCCGGCGGCGAGCTGCTCCATTTGGCCTACCGCCTCCCGCATCGCCGAGCTTTCGGCGCCGAGCTCCCCGAAGTCCATCGGATTGCGCTGCTCGGCTTCCAGGTATCCCGCGTAGCGAGCCAGCTCTTCGCGCAACCGGCGATTTTCTCGCGTGGCGTGGAAACGCTCGATCGATTGGCGCAAAACGACGCTGAGCTCCTTGGAGTCCCACGGCTTCTGGACGTAGCGGTAGACAGCGCCAGAGTTGATGGCCTCGAGTAAGACGGGCAAATCGGTGTAGGCAGTGAGAAGAATGCCGGACGCATCGGGCCGCCGACGCTGGGCGTGGCGCAGGACCTCGATGCCGCTCAAGCCCGGCATCCGTTGATCGCTGACGATGACGGCGGGATCGAGCGTCTCCAGTATCGTCAGGGCCTGTTCACCCCCTAGCGCGTAGGTCAAGAAAAAAGACTTGCGGAAAACGAACCGGAACGCGTCGAGGTTGTCCTGCTCGTCGTCGACCACGAGTACGGGGAAGCGGTTGAAGTCGAGCTCGATCATGGCGGCGTGAAGCATGCTGGCGGCGGTGCCGCCCGAACCAACAGTAGTACCAAAACCCGGCCTGGTGCTAAGCTCGGCGCGACGGAGGCAGAAGAACCCTGGCCGCGCCGCGAGTACGGTCGTAAAACCAAAGGCTCAGGAATCTAGGAACAGGCGACCATGCTCGACGAAATACTGAGCGACCTCAAAAGCTCGATCTCCAAGGCGCACGAGTCACTCAAGCGGGACCTCGGCAAGGTGCGGACGGGCAGGGCCAACGCCGGAATGTTGGATACGTTGCGCGTCGACTACTACGGCCAGTCGACGCCCATCGGGCAGATGGCGACCGTCAACGTCCCCGAGCCCCGTCTCATCACCGTCAAGCCATGGGACAAAAGCGCGGTCAAGCTGGTGGAAAAAGCCATCCGCGACAGCGATCTCGGCCTGAATCCGCAAGTCGACGGTGACCTCATCCGTCTTCCGATTCCGCCGCTCACCGAAGAGCGTCGCAAGGAAATGGTGAAAGTCGCCAAGAAAGTGGGGGAGGAGTGCAAGGTCGCGATTCGCAAGTGTCGGCACGACGCGCTCGATCTGGCCTCGTCGGTCGATGCCGAAGGGGGCGCCAGTGCCGACGAGGTCGACCGCGCCAAGAAGAAGGCAGAGGAACTGGTGAGCGAGGGTATCCGAACGGTCGACACCATCATCGCCAACAAAGAGAAGGACATCCTGGAGGTATAATTTCGCACGGCGAACCATCTTGCCGGCAGCCCGAGGTTGCCAAAAACCAGGGAGAAAAAGCGAAAGGCGCCTCGTTGGATCGACCTCGGAGAAACGTAGCTTTCCTTGACAGAGCGAAAGCCACGTGAAAACCTTAATTTGGCTCATCTGCCGGCTCTCCGCCTATGCGGACCGGTGGCGGGTCGTCCGCTGAAGGGAGCGACCGGGCAATGCGCGCGATCGCGTCAGGTCTCAGTGACGTCGGCCTCCAACGAGAGCACAATGAGGATAGTTTCGTCGTGCTCACCGAGTACGACCTGTATATCGTGGCCGACGGGATGGGGGGCCATCGCGCCGGGGACGTAGCGAGTCGCCTGGCCACCGACACCATCGCCGAGTTCTTTCGCTCGACGGCCACCGAAGACGTGACATGGCCGTTCCATTTCGACACCACGCTGTCGGAGGAGGAAAACCGCCTCCTCACGGGCATCCGCATCGCCAATCGGCAGATCTTCGAGCGCAGTGCCAAGTCGCGCGAATGTCGGGGCATGGGCACCACCGTGGTGGGCGCGCTCTTTTCCCAGAAGAAGAACCGAATGTACATCGGGCACGTCGGCGACAGCCGCTGTTACCGCATTCGGCGCGGTGAGCTGCGGCAGATGACGCGCGACCATTCGCTCATCAACGACTACCTGCTCGCCATGCCCGATCTCACCGAAGAGCAAAAAAGCGAACTGCCGAAGAATGTCATCACCCGCGCGCTCGGCATGCAGGACCAGGTGATGGTCGATCTGCAGGCCGACGAGCCGCAGCAGGGTGACATCTACCTGCTCTGCTCCGACGGCCTCTCAGGCATGATCGCCGACGACGAGATCCTCGACATCCTCATGTCGACGGGCGACATCGGGGAGGGGTGCCGCCGCTTGGTCGCGCGCGCCAACGAGCACGGCGGCGAGGACAACATCACGGCCATCCTCGTTCGCATCGACGAGGGGGGGCCCGCCAAAGGCGATTCGACCAAACCGCCTCCGCGTTCAGAAGGGGAGACGACGGCGCGAGGCTTACCGGTCGTTTCGGTGCCGGCAGGATACGGCACGGCGCAGAGCGAACAGGCGAGTCCCACCCCCGCCGACGGCGACGGCGCGGGTCGACCGCCGGTCTCCAACGGCGAG
>Ga0193706_1000206_pt1 | contig 40127 bp, 49 predicted proteins | sample U3c1metaG_FD_160130 | JGI IMG/M metagenome (GOLD analysis project Ga0193706, IMG submission 160130) | Soil microbial communities from a riparian zone of the East river system, Colorado, United States - U3c1 | ecosystem: Environmental > Terrestrial > Soil > Riparian zone | place: USA: East River... | reverse complement strand
GGCGGTGGCGGCCGGAGCCGACGACCGTCGCCGTGCTCATGCGCCCGCCGCCGCGGGCTCGGGGTGCGGCTCGCACCGCCGCTCCACCGCGACCGGGAAGTCCCACGACTCTTCCAGCCAGGGCTGGCGCTCGACCATGTCGGCGACGGCGACCGATCCCTCCTCCAGCAGGCCGGTGGCCGCGTCGTAGATGCGGTAGCGCTGGCGGCCGCTGCCGACCGCTTCGGACTCCAGCTCGATCACCCGCACCTCACCGGGCGCGAACTCGCAGCGCTCCTGGACCGCCTCCAGCAGCTGGCGGCCGTGGAAGTGGCCGTCGCCGAAGTTCCAGCCGTTGACGACGTTGGAGACGAGCTCGCCCTCGCGGGCGTCGTAGGCCTCGACGTCGTCGACTGCGTGCGGGAGCAGCGCGTTGAGCGCCCGCCCGTGCGCGTGCATCGAGCGGAAGGCCAGGCCCTTGTTGAGCAGGAAGTTGGTCAGCTCGGGGTCTTCGTAAAGGCGCGTGACCTGCTCGCTGACCAGCGCGGCCGACTTCTTGACCTTGGTGTCCAGCTTCTCCTCGGCGCCGCTGCCTTTGCGGAACAGCCACTGCGTGGTCGCCCAGTTGCCGGCGTAGTAGCGCATCGAAGGTAGGAAGGAGATCTTGTCGGGGCGGAAGTTGCCCAGCACCGGCAGGCCGAGGCAGACGATCGCGATACCGACGATCAGCAGGGGATCACCGAGCGAGGTGAGCGGCACGTCGCCGTAGTGGCCGAACAGGAACAGGGTGCCGAAGATCATGAAGATGTTCCACTCGAGGGGGACGGCCAGCGGGAACATCGAGGTGATGTTGAGGTGGAAGAGGACCATGCCGATGATCGCGATCGTGCGCACGGTGTTGTTGTCGACGGTGAGCAGCAGCAGCGGCCAGCCGTACTCCTGCACGGTGCCGAAGTAGGAGATGCGGGCGGACAGGCGCGAGGGCCGCATGTCCTCCGGGTAGTCGCGCCAGAGCTTGCGCTTGAGCCCCTTCGGACCGACCAGCGGCGCGTTGCTGATCATCACCGAGACGACGAAGGGGAAGTGACGGTTCAACTTCGAGGAGGCGGCGCCCCACCAGATGAAGATGAAGACGAACTGCCAGGCGACGATCCACTGGCTGACCCCGAAGAGGCCGACCGCGAGCATCGTCGCGTAGATCTCCGGCCGGGCGCCGAGGAAGGAGACCTTGTCGCGCAGGCCGAGCAGAGCGAGGAGTGCGAGCAGCACCGCGATCCCGGTTTTCGGGAGGAAGCCGGCGAAGATGGTCTGAGAGGTCGCGGTGACGGTGGCGGGGCCGGTCGAAAAGAGGGAGGCGACAGAGAAGCCGCCTTCACCCGAGGCAAAGAGCAGATAGAGCCCGGTGGCGACGACGCCTATATAGAGAGCGATGTCCAGCAGCGTGCGCCGCGTGCCCGCGGTCAGCGGCACCTTGTCCGGCCAGGGCGGCAGCCGCACCGTGCCCGGCCGCAGCCAGTAGAGCGGCCCGCCGATCGGTGGCAGGAAGCGGAAGCTGAGCGGCATCGACCCCGCCCCGAGCCCGAGGATCTCCCAGAGCAGGGTCCAGACCGCGAACTTCTCGAAGACGATCGGCTGCGTCCACCAGTCGCCGAAATCGCCGATGCCACCCAATCCCGGCGTGGCCGAAATCGCCAGCAGCGCCCCGCCCGCGTAGACGACCAGCTTCAGCGCGTAGAGCAGGTAGACCGCCGACGGCGACCCGAACCCGTTCTCCCCCCAGTCCTGCACCAGCGGCTTGATCCGCGCCAGGTGCGGCTTGCGCTTCCACTCCTCGAGCTCGAACGGGGGTGGCGCGGGTGCGAGGAAGCCCATCCCCGCATGCTCTCACCCGGGGTGGGAGAGCGGCAAGTCTGCCTTTCGCGCGAGAGCAGGCGCGCAACCGGCACGTCGACGTCTTGCTCCGTTACACCCTCACGATCAGGATCTCAGTTCATGACCGAGACGAAGAAACGCCGCCCGCGGCCGAAGCGCGGCAGGGTCGTCAACTGGGAGAACCCGAACTGGGAGCCACTGTTGAGATTGGCCCGGGTTTACGTCGGCGAGTTCATGTGGATGGGCGAGGTGCAGCTGAGGGGCGGCATCAGCCTTCACCTCTACAAGCACTACTGGACGCGGCGCTATCTGCACCTGACCGAGGACGGCCGGGCCTTCTTCTTCCGCTCCGACCTCGACCGCTCCGATTCCGAGGAGGCCGCCTACCAGGAGATTCCCGAGGACGAGATCCCGAAGCTGTTCGACCGGGTGATTCGCCGCCCGGACCCGGAATGGGAGATCCTCGAAGCGCGGGAAGAACGCGAACGCCTTGGTATACCCGGGTATACTGAAGGGGATGGCGAAGGTAATGGTCTCGATGCCCGATGAGCTGCTGGCCGAGGTCGACGCAGAGGCGCGGCGGACCGACAGCAACCGCAGCGCGGTGCTGCGGGGGTTCGCCGAGGGCGCGATCCAGCGCCGTCGCAGCAGCCGGGCCGAGGGGATCCGGGAGATCCTCGATGACCTTCCCGATCTCGGTCTGGTCGGCCGTGGGGGCGACGTCGCCGAGGAAGTCAAGGCGCATCGCCCGCGACCTTGAGCACGCTGCTTCTCGACTCCAGCGTCGTTCTGGCGGCGATCAAATCCGACGATCGCCATCACGAATCGGCGGCCGCATTGCTCGCCGACGGGTCGACCGTTCTCGCGACTCTCGACCTCGCTCGGTATGAGGTGACCAACGTCGCCGTGCGAGCTTGGTCCGCGCCCGGGGCGGTGGCGCCGTTGCTGCGAATTCTCGACCGGATCGCCGCTGACGGCGGCGTCGTCGAGTCGAGCGGGCAGTTGATCGCCCATGCCGCCGAGCTGGCCGAGGACCACACGATCAGCGTCTACGACGCCGCTTACGTGGCCGCGGCGGCGGAAGCGGGCTGCAGGCTGGTCAGCTGCGACGTCCGCGACCTGGTCTCGAAGGGACTCGCCGTCCCTCCCGGCGCCGACTAGCGCGAAAGCCTCCCTGGGAGTCCCGGTCGAAGTAGACCTCGACTTCCCTTGGCGGGCATCGTCGAGGCCTCCGGCGCTGCTAGCGGAGGGAGATCACGTGGGCGGCCCTTGGCTCGACGCGGCCCTCGAGCACGTCGAGGTAGGCGTCGCGGACTCCCTCGAACCCCTGGTTGGGGATCGTCTCCAGCCAGGCGGCGGTCCACTCGCAGAAGGGGTGCCAGGCGGCGGCGACGCGGGTCTCGAGCTCGGCCCGTCCCCAGTCCTCGGCGCGCTTGGTGACGCGGCTGGGGGCGAAGAAGAAGGCCGGGGCCGGGCCAGGCAGCTCGCCCTCGCCGGTCCCGAAGTCCTCCCAATGCGTGACCCCGACCGCCATGCTGTGGACCAGCTCGTCGCCGTAATGGGAGTGGATCGCCTGGCGCACCGCTCCGTCGCCCGAGACGTCGACATAGGTGGCCGGGCCGCGCTCGAGCGAGTCGATCGCGTCGTAGGCGACGGTCTGGTCGTAGATCCCCAGCCCGGCGACGAACTCGGCGCTGCGCGGCGAGGTGAGGCCGACCAGCTCGACCCCGTCGCGCTGGGCCAGCAGGAACGCCGCGGCGATCGCCGTCTTGCTCGAAGCACTGGAGATGACGATCGGCCCACGCCCGGTCAGCCCCTCGTCGTCGAGCTGGTCGTCGATCAGGAACGAGGTGAAGAAGAGCGGCCGCAGCAGCATCTGGATCTCCTCGGTCTCGGCCCGGTAGAAGGGGTCGGTCGCGGTTGCCAGGTAGCGGTGGTAGGCCGAGGGCAGCGCCGCCCGGTGCGGCGAGCCGTCGACGAAGCCGCTCGGGTCGGCGTTCGCCGGCGTCACGACGAGGTGCGAGGACGGCGGCAGGTAGCCGTAGATCCGCGTCCCGGCCTCGACCCCGTCCGCCTCGCTGCGCTCCACCTCGGCGAACCCCCAGACCGGCACCCGCCCCCAGCCGTCCGCGGCCGGAAAGAAGTCCCAGTAGGACATCGCCTCGCCCATCACCGCGTAGGTGACGTTGTTGGCGGTCATCCCGAAGCGCTCGACCCGCAGCAGCGCCTGTCCCGGCTCCAGCTCCGGCGCCGCCGACTCGGCGATGCGGCACTGGCGAAGATCGTCGCGTTTGACCAGGAAGTCGCTCATCGGCTCACCGCTCCACCTTAATGGCCGACCGACGCCCCGCAACGATTGGTACGTCGTGCCCTGGGCTTGCCGCCCGGCGGTTCGATTTCGGGCATCCGGGTAGCTGCCCACCGGCAGGATTCACGGGAGCTATTAGGAGGAGCAAATGGAGACCAGAGCAAATCGCGGTTCCGGACTCGGCATTTCGCTGGGCGGAATCGTCGTCATCGTCGGCATCGTCCTGATGTTCGTCGCGAGCTTCTGGATCGGGCTGATCGTCGTCCTGATCGGACTGCTCGCCTTCGGCGGCTTCGCCCGCGGCAAGTGGTACTGACCGCGCCGGGCCGCTAGCGGAGCTCCCTCAGCCGCCGTTCGAGCAGGCGCCGCTCTGCGTGGTCCTGGACCAGGGCCAGCGCCCGGCGGTAGGCGTCGCCGGCCTCTTCGCCGCGGCCGAGGCGGCGCAGCAGCTCGGCGCGGGTCGAGTGCAGGTAGAGGTAGTCGCCGAGGTCGAGGGAGTCGACGATGGCCAGCCCCGCCTCGGGGCTCTCGGCCTCGGCGACCGCGACGGCACGGTTCAGTTCGACCACCGGCGAGTCGGTGAGGCGGGTGAGCTCGCCGTAGAGGGCGGCGATCTGCGGCCAGTCGCGCCGCTCCTCGGTGTGCAGGGAAGCGATCGCCGCCTGCACTACATAAGGGCCGCGGCCGCGCAGGGCGAGAGCGCGGTCGAGCGCCGCCCGTCCGCTGGCGATCTGGGCGGCGTCCCAGAGCGAGCGGTCCTGGTCGGCGAGCAGGACCAGGTCGCCGTCGCGGAAGCGCGCTTCACGGCGGGCGTCGTGCAGCAGCAGCAGCGCCAGCAGACCCTGCGCCTCGGGCTCGTCGGGCATCAGCTCGGCCAGCGCCCGCCCCAGCCGCAGGGCCTCGGCGGACAGCTCGTTGCGACCGCCGTAGCCCTCGTTGAAGATCAGGTAGACGACCGCCAGCACCGCCGCCAGCCGGTCGGGAAGCAGGTGGTCGGGAGGGACCCGGAAGGGGATCCCGCCGTCCCTGATCTTGCCCTTCGCCCGGACCAGCCGCTGCCCCATGGTCGGCTCCGCGACCAGGAAGGCGCGGGCGATCTCGCTGGTGCTGAGCCCGCCCAGCGTGCGCAGGGTCAGCGCCACCTGGGCCTCGGTGGCGAGCGCCGGGTGGCAGCAGGTGAAGATCAGCTCCAGCCGTTCGTCCGGAAATGCCGTCGCCTCCATCGGGTCCTCCTCCGCTTCGGTCAGCTCGCGCTCGAGCAGGCGGGTCTTCTCGGCCAGGGTGCGGTCGCGGCGGATCCGGTCGATCGCCCGGTTGCGCGCCGTCGTCACCAGCCAGCTGCTCGGGTTGCTGGGAGCGCCTTCGCGCGGCCAGCGCTCGGCGGCGGCCGCGAAGGCCTCCTGCGTGGCTTCCTCGGCGAGGTCGATGTCGCCGAGGAAGCCGATCAACGCAGCGAGGACCCGGCCCCACTCGTCGCGGAAGGCCTGGTCGAGGATCGCTACCCCTTCGCCAGCGGCCGCACCTCGATCGCCCCGCCGAGGCGCGCCGCCGGGATCTTCGCGGCCAGCTCGATCGCGGCGTCGAGGTCGTCGGCCTCGAAGAACAGGTAGCCGCCGAGCGCCTCCTTGGTCTCGACGAAGGGCCCGTCGGTGACCAGCGTCTCGCCGTTCGCGACCCGCACGGTCGTCGCCGCGTCCGGGGCCGCCATCCGCTCACCGGGAGTGGTGCCAGGGGTTTCGTTGACCTCCTGGTATGACGCGTAGACCGCGCTCTGCTCCTCCTGGGAGAGCTGGTCCCACTCCGACGTGCCCGGCAGCGGGGTGGTGCCTTGGTGAATCAGCAGCATGTACTTCATCGCTTCCTCCTTTTCGGGGATGGTCCCGTATTGGACGAACGGGGAGGGGCGATTTCGACAGGCCGCCGCCGTGGGTACCGCTACTCGATGCCCTCCTGTTTGCCGCCGGGCATCAGGATGCGCGTCGCGACGTAGCCGAGGGCGAGCATGCCCGCGCCCACGTAGAAGGCGGTCTGCATCGCGTTGGCGAAGTCTTGGGGACCGTTGACGCCGGTCAGGTTCGTGGCGCCGGCGACGATGCTGCCCATGATCGCCATGCCCAGCGCCGAGCCGAAGTTGCGGAAGGTCTGGATGATCCCCGAGCCCTGGCCGCGCATCGCGTCCGGCAGCCGGTTCAGCGCGTCGGTGTTGAGCGGCGAGAAGACGAGGCCGAAGCCGGCGCCGGTCAGCAGCATCCCGATCAGCGTTTCCGAGCGGCTCAGTTCGGTCAGCTCGCCGGCCCAGACGATCATCCCGATGGCGCCGATGAGGAAGCCGATCGAGACCGGTTTCTTGGCGCCGTACTTGTCCATCCAGCCACCGCCGATCCGCGAGGCGACGAAGAAGGAATAGAACATCGTCAGGATCGAGAAGCCGGCCTCCGTTGGTTCCTGGCCGACGGCGATCTGGAAGTACATGCTGCCGAAGAAGAAGACGGCGAGCCAGGGGCCGAAGACGAGGAAGGTGAGCAGGTTGTCGACCGCGAAGGGCCGGTTGGCGATCATTGCGTTGACGTCGATCAGCGGGCCCTCGGTTTTGCGCTCGACGGCGACGAAGGCGGCCAGGGTCAGCACGCCGACGACGATCGAGCCGATCGTCGCCGGATCGCCCCAGCCCCATTCCGTCGACTGCTGGATGCCGAGCACGGTCAGGCTCATCCCGGCGACGATCAGGAAGGCGCCGCGCCAGTCGACCCGGGCCGGGCGCTTGACGTCGTTGAGCTTGGCCATCGAGAACTCGATCAGCGAGAACAGCGCCACCGGCACGTTGATCCAGAAGATCGCCCGCCAGGTCCAGAACTCGGTCAGGTAGGAGCCGGCGACCGGCCCGATCGCGGTGAACAGGCCGGCGACGATGAAGAAGACCGCCAGGCCCTTGCCGCGTTCGGCCGGTGGGAAGGCGTCGAGCACGAGGACCGTCGCGGAGGGGATCAAGAGGCCGGCGCCGACGCCCTGCAGGACGCGGAAGGTGACCAGCCAGGGGACCGCGATGCTGCCGCTGTCGGGAACCAGCCCGCACATCAGCGACGCTCCCGCGAAGAGGATCACGCCGCTGACGACGATCCGCTTGTGGCCGAGGATGTCGCCGAGCCTGCCGCCGAGGGCGACGAAGGCGGCGGTCGAGAGCGCGTAGGCGGTGACCAGCCACTGCACGGCCGTCTCGGAGAGCGCGAGGTCGTGCTGGATCGTGGTCGCCGAGATGCTGACGATCGTGAAGTCGATCATCACCATCGCCATCGCCGGTACCAGCGGCCAGAGGACGCGGTAACGCTGGAACTCACTCGGCATGCTCTCTCCTTCTCTCGGTGGCGATGCGATCGATTTCGCGCTCGGGGCGCCACGACCTGCTGAGGCCGGGACATTGTCAAATCGAGATGTCGAGAAGGACCCCTCTGGCCGGACGGATGAGTCGGCTAACGAGGTGGCAGCGTCAGCACCGGCAGCGCTGCGTCGAACGGCTCGCAGAGGGCGGCCGGGGCTTTTTCCCGGCTCAGCGTCCGGCGCAGCTGGACGAAGGCGACGGAGCCGAGGATCGCCGGGATGCCGAGCTGGACGACCCGGTAGGCGAGCACGGCGGCGGTGGCCTGGGAGAGCGGGCTGCCGTAGAGGGTGAGGGCGCCGATCAGCCCCCCGTCGATGCCGCCGATTCCGCCCGGCAGCGGGATCAGGCCGCCGAGCTGGCCGATCACGTAGGCGAAGACGAAGGCGGCGAAGGGCGGGGTGCTGCCGAAGGCCTCGAAGGCCGCCGCCAGGGCGACGACGTCGAGCGCCATGTAGCCGATCGAGCCGAGCAGCGCGTACGGCTGGCGCGCCCGCAGCAGGCCGGCCGCGTCCTCGACGCCCTCGGCGACGGTGACGGCGGCCTGGCGCACGAACCGGCCGACCCGCGCGCGCCGATTGCCGGGCTGCGCCGAGCGGTCCCGCTCGGGCCCGACGTGGGTGAGGATCCGCGGCAGCACCGCGACGAGGAGGATCGCCGCGACCGCGAGCCCGCCCAGCGCCCAGGTCAGCAGCAATGGCCCGCCGCCGGGCAGGATGCCCAGGGCGAGCATGAGCCCGAACACCGCGGCGCAGACGAAGTTCGGGGCGCTGGTCAGCACGAAGAAGGAGACGCTGCGACGGGCGATGCGTTCCGTGTTCATGCCTCCCTGGCGCAGCGCCCAGGCGCCCAGCGCGAGCCCACCGACGCCCCCGGCCGGGACCAGCACGTTCGTCCCCTGCTCGGCCATCCCGACCTCGTAGCTGAAGCGCCAGCCGAGCCGGGTGCAGAAGACGCCGCGAAAGGCGACGACGTAGGACAGGCAGGACGCCACCTCGAGGAAGAAGAGCGCCACCAGCCAGGCCGGCTCGGCGTGGGCGAAGCGCTCGCGGACCTCGTCGAGCCCCGGCAGCGTGCTGATCAGCAGCGCGACGACGAGTCCGACGAGAACGAGGCCGGCGGCTCGGCGAGCGAACCCGCCAGCCCCCAGCTCGTGCGGGAGCGGTTCCGGCATAGACGAGGCCATACCCAGCGATTTTCGCAGCCGGCCCCGGTCGGGCCGGAAACGCTGTGTCGCTACTTCGTGGGTGACTCGAAGCCGAGCAGGCCGAAGGTGGCGCGAATCGGGGTGGTCTCGGAATTGGCCGCCACGCGGGCCTCGCTTTCGGCGCCGATCTTCATCACGCCGTTGAGCGTCTCGTTGAGCAGCTCGTTTGCCTCCGTCCAGCCACGCTCGTCCATGTTGTAGGCGACGACAGAGGCGTGGCGGTCCTTGCGGCGGTCGAAGATGCCGGCCTTGACCGAGTCCCGGGCGGCGCCGATCAGCACCCTAAGCGCGGTCACGCTGATGCCGTTGCGGACGGCACCGGAGAGCTTCGACCAGAAGCCGTCGTCGAGATAGCGCATCGCGACGCCGCGGTAGTAGTGCTCGGTGGCGCCGCGTCGCTGAGCGGTGCGGACCAGCTCGACGCAGTCGAGTTTCTGCAGCACGTTGACGTGGTAGCTGACCGTGCCGACCGGCAGGTCCAGCTCGTTGGCGATTTCGTTCGGGCTGGCCGTACGCGCGTTGAGCATGGTCAGCGCTTCGGCGCGAACCGGGTGGGCGAGCGCGCGCACCAGCTGCCGGTCGGCGCTGGTGGTCTTGGTCTTTCCAAACGATCCGGGCATGTGGGGGCTCCTCATTCACGAGTGATTAAGCGATGGAGATCACTCAACTGTATTACCAACAAAAGGGATTTGTACCCGACGATGGGGAGAAAATTGTAGAGCTGCTCAGATTAGTGGAGATTTCTCCACTAATGTCGGTTCTCCGGAATAGCGGCGGCGACAGCCGCGCCGCGAGAGACCGGGAGGGGGGTGGAACCGTGGCGATTTCAAAGGCAGGGCAGCTCATTCCGGCCGTTTCAGTAACCAAGGTCGGTTAGTCCAAACCTCGATATCCCGCCGCGCCAGGGCCCCGGACATCTCCAAGACCGTGACTTGGCGCGGCGGCCGAGCACTGGTTCTCGAAGCGGCCCGCTGTCTGGCCTGGCCGCCATCGACCTCTAGCTCTCGAGCCGCCTCAGGGCCAGCTCCAGCACCTCGGCGCGGCTGCGCCCACCGTGATCGACGGCCATGAACTGACTGCCGACGAAGAGCGAGAAGGTCAGCATGCAGCGGGCCTCGACGTCGTCCTCGTCGGCGCAGAAGGCCCCGAACAGCGCCCGCATGTAATCCATGCGCCGGTTGTCGACCCGCCGCAGGCGCCTGGCGACCGCCGGGTCGCGCCGCGCCCAGTCGCGGACCGCGAGGTCGGCCCGCAGCACTCCCCCGCCGGAGGAGGCGAGCGCGAAGAGCTGTCGCAGCTTCGCCCTGGCATCGCCGTTTCCGCCCTCGACCCGCTCGATCACCTCGTCGACGCTGATCCGCTCCCAGGCGTCGAGCATCTCCTCCAGCAGTGCCCGCCGGTCGTCGAAGTGCCAGTAAAAGCCGCCCTTGGTGACGCCGAGAGCCTGCGCCAGCGCCTCGACCCGGACGGCCTCCGGGCCGCCGCTGGCGAGGGCCCGCAGCCCCTCGTCGATCCAGCTGCTGCGAGGCGTGCGGGTAACGGCCATCGCCTATCTCCTCTCGCTTTCCCGGGTGGATTTGACAGCGCCGCGGATCGCGCCTAACCTCTATCCATACGCTACCGTATGGATAGAGGGATGAACGAATGAGACTTCCGAACAGCGCCCATACCTCCCAGCCCTGGCGCATCCACGAGCTCACCCCAGACTTCCGGCTCGAGGACGTCTGGGAGCTGCCGGGAGTGGGAGGCCCGGACGACTTCCCGCGGCTGGTGGAGATGGTCGTCTCGATGGATCTGTCGCGGGGCTCCTCGCGCGCCGCCCGCGCCCTCTTCGCGTTGCGCTGGAAGATTGGCGAGCTGCTCGGCTGGGACGAGCCGGGCGCCGGCGTCGGCTCCGGGGCGCCGTCGCTCCGCGACCGCCTGCCGGCGGATCTGCGCGGGACCCCGAGCCCGGACTTCGAGGCGCTCCCCTTCACCCCGCTGTACCTGCTCGAGGACGAGTTCGCGGCGGAGGTCGCCAACGGGACCATGCACGGCGTGATGCACATCGGCGCGGTCCCCGACGGGAGCGGTGGCTTTCGCGCTCAGATGGCCGTCTTGGTGAAGCCGAACGGACTGTTCGGGGTCGCCTACATGGCCGCGATCAAACCGTTCCGGCACCTGATCGTGTACCCGCCGATGATGCGGGACGCGGAGCGGCGCTGGCGAGCGCACGCCGCTGGGCCAACATCGGCGCGGGCCTAACGACGATGGACTCGGCGGGGAAGAAGTTCGACGTGGCCGTGGTCGGCGCGAGCGTCGCCGGCTGTGCCGCGGCGCGGCTGTTCGCGCAGAACGGGGCGACTGTCGCCCTGATCGAGCGGCGCCCTGACCCGGGGGCCTTCAAGGTGGTCTGCACGCACGCCGTCCTGCCCGCCGCGACGCCGACGATCGAGCGGCTCGGGCTGGCGCCGCTGCTGGCCGAGCGCGGCGTGCCGCGGCCGTGGGCCGAGTTCTGGACGCCCTACGGCGGCTGGTTCGGCCTTCCCGACATGCGCGGTTGGGGCGTGACGCGCCAAACCCTGGATCCGCTGCTTCGCGACCTCGCGGTGGGGACGCCCGGGGTGGAGTTCTTCCCGGGCTGGACGGCGACGCGCGTCCTCTCCGACCGCGGCCGTCCGGCCGGGGTCGAGGTCGAGGATCGCAGCGGCCGGGTGGGGCAGGTCCAGGCTCGGCTGCTGGTCGGCGCCGACGGCCGGCAGTCGTCGCTTGCCCGTCTCGCCGGAGTCCCGGGACGCGTCCGGCCCCACAACCGGTTCTTCTACTTCTCGTACTGGCGCGGGATCGAGCAGGTGAGAACGCCCAGCGGCCCCTCGATGCGACTGTGGCTGCTCGATCCAGAGGGCGCATCGCAGTTCCCGAACGAGGACGGCCTGACGGTGCTCGTTGCCGCCTACCCCCGCTGGCGCCAGGCGGAGGTCCGCGCCGACCTGGAGGGCTCCTACATGCGAACGCTCGCCGCCCTGCCTGACGGCCCGGACCTGAGCAACGGCGAGCGAGTCTCGAAGATCCTCGGCAAGCTCGAGGTGCCCAACCTGATCCGCCCGGCGGCACGACCGGGGATCGCCTTCGTGGGCGACGCGGCGCTGGCGACCGATCCGACTTTTGGGGTTGGGATCAGCTTCGCGTTCGAGAGCGCCGAATGGTTGGTCGACGAGACGAGCGGCGCGCTGGCCGGCGGCCAAGAGCTCGACGCCGCCCTGCGCCGTTACCGGCGCAAGTTCGCCTGGCGCCTCGGGCCCCACCACCTGCAGATCGCCGACTTTTCCACCGCACGGGAGATCAGGCCCCTCGAGCGCCTGGCCTTCCGCAGGGCCACGGTCGACCCGAAGCTCGCGGGGGCGCTGGGCCAGGTCCTCGCGAGGGAGCGCTCGCCCCTGCGCATGCTCGACCCCCGCATCGCCGCCCGGATCCTCGTCCCCTGGCCCGCATCGGCATGACCTGGCGCGAACGCACTCTGCTGGCCCTCGCCGTCGTCGGCTTCCTCGTCCCCAACACGATGATCGCCATCTTCATGATCGAACACGGCGTTGACGTCAGTGCCTACTTCGGCGATTGGGTGCAGTCCCTGCCCGCCGCCCAGCTGGCCGCCGACCTTGGCATCGCCTTCATCGCCTTCTCCCTCTGGGCGGCCTGGGATGGACGCCGCCTCGGGATGCGCTCCTGGTGGGTCCCGATTCCCGCCTCCCTGCTGGTCGGCGTCTGCTTCGCCGTTCCGCTCTTCCTGTTCTTGCGCGAACGGGCCGTCGGCGCGGCGACCCGCCGGTCCTGATCAGGCGCACGCGGCCCGTTGGGATGGAAAGCGGCATGCGCGGATGGTTCGGACAGCACACGGGGGTAGCCTGGGGGAATGGAGCCTCGCGTCAGCCTGATCACGCTCGGCGTCGCCGATTTGGCTCGCGCCCGCGAGTTCTATGAGCAGCTCGGCTGGGCCGGGCAGGAAGTGGAGGAGACCGTCTTCGTCCAGGCGGGTGGCCTCGCGCTCGTCCTCTGGAGTCGCGAGAAGCTCGCGGCCGACGGCGCCTTCGCCGACGCGGGCGCGGACGGCTTCGGCGGCATCGTCCTTGCCCACAACGTCCGCTCCAACCAGGAGGTCGACGAGATCGTCGCCGCGGCCGAGGCCGCGGGAGCCACGGTGACCAAATCGCCGGCCGCGACGTTCTACGGCGGCTACGCCGGCTACTTCACGGACCCTGACGGCCACGCTTGGGAGATCGCCCACAACCCGGGCTTCGCCTTGGCGGAGGATGGCTCGATCGCAATTCCGGACTTCGGCCAGTCCTAGTCAGCGATACGCATCTTCCCGCCGGTCAAGCCGTCGGCACCTGACCGGGTCCCGCCGCCGCGCGGTCGCGCGGCGGCGAGCCGATCCCCCTCGCTAGGGCTACTTAGGTACCAGGTAGCCGTAGATGTGGGCGTAGCTGCCGACGAAGTCGTAGCTGTAGTTGAGGTACAGCGGTCCGCCGACGGTCCCGGGCGCACCACCGCTCGAGGCGGTCTTCCAGTGGATATCGGACTCACGGTTGTAGGCGTCCGTCACGTTGAACGTGGCCGAGCCCGGACCCGGGACGTTGCCCCTGATGTACGCATCGGTGATCAAGGCGTTGGCAGTGACCGTGTAGTCGACGTCGCGAGCGCCTCCCGGCCCCTTCCACGTGAACGAGCTTCCGATGCCCTGCCTGGGGAAGTACCCGGGCTGGCTCCAGGTGGCGGTGCCGATCGAGGACCCCACACAGAATCCCTCGCCGGAAGAGAAGGAGCTGCAGCTGGCGCCGGTGGTCGGGGCACCCTGGCGGAGGGTGACGTCCACGCGACATTCGGACCTGCCGCTCGCACACTCCGGCGGAGCCGTGGCCCCTACTTTCCCGGGACCCTCTTTCTTCCCGGAGTTCTTACCCGAGTGCTTTTTCTTCTCGAGAACGTTCACCTTCCCCGTCGCCCCCGCTTGGGCCGTGGTGGAAAGCATGAGCCCCGTCAGAAGAGCCAGGGCCGCGAGCAGTTGAACCGACATTCGTATTTTCATGACGGAAACCATACATCGTTCGGTAAAGGCCCGGGCACGACGGGGTCCGGCCAAGCCTTGCCACCGGGGTGACCCCCCTGGCCGGGAAGCCGGCGCATCGAACCCTGCAACGCTCCGGCGCCTGCCGGACATATGGGAGTAATGCGGACGATGACTCGCCCCGAAGACGCGCTGTCGCAGGAGCTGGCCGAGGCCCGCTTTCGCCGCCTCTACGATGGGCACGGGCGTGAGGTCCTTGCCTACGCCCTGCGCCGCACGCCCGACCCCGAGGACGCCGCCGACGCGGTCGCCGAGACCTTCCTGGTCGCCTGGCGGCGCGGCGCGGAGGTGCCGCCGGGGCCGGAGGCACGCCTCTGGCTCTACGGGGTCGCCCGCCTGACCATCGCCAACCAGCGGCGCGGGGAAAACCGCCGCGCCCGACTCTCGCAGCGGCTGCGAGCCGACCTCGCCGAGGCGATTGCGATGCAGCCCGAGCCCAGTCAGGGAGAGGGGACGGTCATCTCCGCCCTGGCTCGCCTCGATCCCGACGATCGCGAGATCCTGCGGCTGACCGCCTGGGAGGAGCTGACGCCCGCCGAGGCCGGCAGGGCGCTGGAGATCTCCGCCGTCGCCGCCCGCAGTCGCCTGCACCGGGCGCGACGCCGCTTGCGCAGGGCGCTGGCCGCGAGCGATTCGGGAGCCGCGCCGAGCTTCGATCCCACGCCCGAGGAGGAGCAATGAGTCACCGCGATGTCGACCGGGCCCTGACCCGGGCCAACCCGATCGGTCGAGCCGACGTGGTCCGCCTGCCACTGGCGGAAGCCGAGGACGGCCTGCTCGGCGCGATCGTCAAGGAGCCAGTGCCGCCTGCGCCGGTCGGCCGGCGATCGCCCCGCGGCCGGCGTTACGGCGGTTATGCCCTGGCCCTGGTCGGTACCGCGACCGCGCTCGCCGTCGCGCTCGTCATCTTCGCCAGCGGCGGCGGGCCGGCCCCCCAGCCGGCCTATGCCGAGGCCGCGGTCAAGGTCGCCGAGGCGAACCCGCGCCTGCTCGTCAGCGCACCCGGCTGGTCGATAAAGCACGCCTATGGCTTTGAAGTCGACAGCGGCTCGATGGTCTTCGGCAACGACACCCACCACCTCACCCTCGACTGGTACCCGGCGCGCTTCTACCGCAGCTACCTCCGCGATCGCCGCAAGGTCGGCGCGCTCGTCCACTCGACCGTCCTCGGTCACAGGGCGACGACCGTTCGCTACCACCGCAGCGTCATCGGCGAACCCGGCCTGGACTACGAGACGCTTTTCTCCCCCTGGGGCGAAGTGGCGATTGGGATTCGCGGCATCGTTGCCAGCAAGCGCGAGTACCAAACGATTCTGAATTCCCTGCGGCGGGTCGACGTCAGCACCTGGCTCGAGGCAATGCCGGCCGAAGTCGTCCAGCCCGATGCGCTCGACGCCACGATCGAGCGGATGCTGCGCGGCGTGCCCCTGCCGCCGAACTTCGACCCGGGCACCCTGCCCAACCCCTCGCTGGTCACCGACCGCTACCGGCTCGGAACCGCGGTAACGGGGGCTGTCAGCTGCGGCTGGCTCGAAGACTGGGTTGCCGCGGCCCGCGGCGATGACTTCACGGCAGCACGGGAAGCCGTCGCTGGACTGGGCAGCGCCCGCCACTGGCCGGTGCTGCTCTCGATGGCCCGTGAAAAGGGCTGGAAGGGGGCGCAGCTACCGCCACATGGCAACGGCTGGGCTTCGACCATTCTCGAGCTGGCCCGGGAAATCAGGAGCGGCAGGCTCAACCAGGGGTCAGGCGTCTACATGATGACCGCAGACGGCAGATACATCGAAGAAGGTCCTGGCTGGTCGACCACGCTTGGCTGCAAGGCGCACTACCGCCGCCAGTTCGAGATGCCGAAGGACGCAGGCGAAATCAGTCGCACCGCGCCGACCGTCACGCTCGCCAGGTAGAAGGGGGATCGTCGAGCTTCGCCTCTGGATCGCGGGGAGCCTGGCTCGATTTCGAGCGATCGAACGGCGCGAGATGCAATGGGGAGGAGACGTCGTCCCTGAGGAGGCAGCGGGGGCAGTGCTCGATCGCCGCGGCCCGGGCCGAGTGAAACTTGCTCCCACATCGTTCGCAGCTGAACATCTCTCCGTCCCTCCTTTGACAACGCCCCAAAAGCGATTTACCCAGCGGACCTGCGCGGAAAACACCGACCGACCGATCGAGCGTTGCGGTTTTACGTTTTACCCTGGGAAGAGCGATGAGAAGGACGAAAGTCGAGCCGCTGGATCTCTTGACGGCGATTGCCGAGGCCGTCGACGACGGTTTCTGCCCGATTTCGACGCTTGCCCAGCGCCTCCCGAAGCTCGGCCGCCGTGACCTGCGCCGACTGCAGAATCGCGCCGCTCGTCGCGGTTTGGTCTTGGAGCGCCGTGGGCCCGACGGGAAGCTCTACCTCGCCCTAACCAGCGAAGGCTGGCAGGTGCTCCGCGCCTCGCGAGTCAGGGCTTGAGGACCACCTTGATGGCCCCGTCCTCCTTCTTCTGGAACATCGAGTAGGCCTCCGGGGCTTTCTCGAGCGGCCACTGGTGGGTGGTCAGGTCGTCAACCCCCAGCGGGTCGTCGTCGCCTTCGAGCAGCGGCAGGATCTCGTCGGTCCATTGCCGTACGTGCGCTTGACCCATCCGCAGCTGCAGCCCCTTGTCGAAGATCTTCATCAACGGCAGGGGGTCGAGCTGACCGCCGTAGACGCCGGAGATCGAGACGGTGCCGCCGCGCCGCACCGAGTCGATACAGGCGAGCAGCGCCGAGAGGCGGTCCACGGCCGCCTTTTCGGTCACCTTGGCCGCGACGGCGTCGGGCAGCAGGCCGGTGATCGTCTGCGCCATCTTCGCCCCCGGCGCTCCGTGCGCCTCCATGCCGACGGCATCGATCGTGCTGTCGGGGCCGCGCCCGTCGGTCAGCTCGCGGAGCGCCGCCGAGACGTCCTCGTGGTCGTCGGCGTTGATCGGCTCGATGCCGTTGCGGCCCGCCATCTCCAGCCGCTCGGGGACGTTGTCGACGCCGAACACCTTCGCCGCTCCGTGATGGCGGGCGATGCGGGCGCTCATCTGGCCGATCGGGCCGAGGCCGAAGACGGCGACGCTGCCGCCCTCGGGGATCGCCGCGTAGTCGACCGCCTGCCAGGCGGTCGGCAGCACGTCGGAGAGGAACAGGTAGCGCTCGTCGGACCCGCCCTCCGGGACCTTGATCGGACCGAACTGCGCCTGCGGCACGCGCAGGAACTCGGCTTGGCCGCCCGGCACCTGCCCGTAGAGCTTGGTGTAGCCGAACAGCGCGGCGCCTTTTTCCTGATCTCTGACCTGAGTCGTCTCGCACTGAGCGAAGAACTGGCGCTCGCACATCCAGCAGTGCCCGCAGGAGATATTGAAGGGGATTACGACCCGGTCGCCGGCTTCGATGTGCTTGACCTCCGGCCCGACCTCCTCGACGATCCCCATCGGCTCATGGCCGAGGATGTCGCCCTCGTCGATGAACATCCCCAGCACCTCGTAGAGGTGGAGGTCGGAGCCGCAGATCGCGGTCGAGGTGATGCGGACGATCGCGTCGGTCGGCTCCTGGATCGAGGGGTCGGGGACCTCGTCGACCCTGACGTCGCGTTTGCCGTGGAAAGTGAGGGCCTTCATCGCTGTCCTTTGCTCGCCGGAGTGGTCGGATTGACGTTTCCTTCGTCGCTCCTGGCTACCCCGTCTGAGCCGGGTGCAAAACGATCGACGTCAATCGTCGGCCGACCCCGGTTCCGCCATCTGCCGGTGCATCTCGGCCTTTTTGGAGTCCGGGATCACCTTGCCGGCGACGGTCTGCAATTTGTTCTTGAAAGAACCGCCGACGATCTTTTCCTTGCCGGCCAGCAGGGCATCGAAGCCCTGGCGAGCCACTTCGGCCGGGTCGTCCTTTTCTTCGGAACCGACGGCGGTGTCCTCCATGTCGGCACGCTCGAAGAACTCGGTCTCGGTCGGTCCCGGCATCAGCGAGGTGATCGTCACCTCGGTGTCCTTCAGCTCGTTGCGGATCGCCAGCGCAAAGGACTGGACGAAGGACTTGGAGGCGTTGTAGACGGCCTGGAAGGCGCCCGGCATGGTCGAGGCGATCGAGGAGGTGAAGAGGATCTTGCCCGCGTCGCGCTCGACCATGTCGCTGAGCACGAGCTTGCAGAGGTGGACGGTGGAGCGGACGTTGAGGTCGATCAGCTGCAGCTCGTCGGCCAGCTCGGTTTCGGTGGCGAAGGCGCCGCCGGCGCCGATGCCGGCGTTGAGCGCCAGCGCCTCGACCGGCCGACCGGCATTGGTGATGTGGGAGTAGAGCTCGATCACGCCCTCTTCCCTGGCGAGGTCGACGCGGTGGGCTTCGACGGTCGCCCCGGTCGCTTTGAGTTGCTCCTGGGCCTGCGTCAGCTCGCCGTCCTCGGCAGCGATCAACAGGTCATAGCCCTCCTCGCCAAAGATCTTCGCGAGCTCGTAGCCGATGCCGCTCGATGCACCGGTGACGACCGCAAGTGGCTTTCCTCGTGCTGCCTCCATGACGCCGGCTCCTCTCGGTTGGGTCGTTCCCTCGAGGTACGAATCCCCCGCAGGCCCATCCCGCAAACGAGATCCCTTCAGCCGTGGATCACTATCCGTCCGGGCTCTACGCCCGCGACGGCCGCCCAGGGGATTCCTCGCTTGTCGACCCCGGGTCCTCGCAGCCGACGCATTAGGCCGCCGCGGCCGACGATCAGCTCGTCGACGAGGATCGACCTGTCCCCCTCCCAGTGGGCGCGAACCTCGAAGACCCTGCCGATCGAGCGGCCGGACCGGTCGCTGACGCGGCTGCCGATCAGGTCGCTGAACGCACGCGGCTCCGGGCTCAGTTCCACGGCAGCCTCCTGACCATCCAGCGCCCAGGATCGTCGCCCTCGCCGAGACCCAGCTCCTCGGCTTTGCCGCGCAGGTGCACCGCGGCCTCGATCCTGTCGACCTCCTGCCAGGGGATGCGCAGGGTGTTCGCACCCCAGCGCTCGGGCCCGGTGAGGCGGCGGGCGAGGCGCGCCAGCCGGCGAGGGAGTCGACGTGGGTAGAGGCCCTCGCCGACCAGTAGAGCCGTGACCCGCGGCGGCGTCCCCTTTAGCTCGATGTCGTCGACGCGGCCGCAGCGGCGCCCTTCGGAATCAAGGATCTGCTCGTCGAGCAGCCGGTGGGCGAGAAAGATCTCGTCGCCGCCGCTCATCCGCCGCCCCCGTTGGTCATCAGCAGAAGCGGGATGGCGGCGACTGCGAGGACGACGATCACGGCGAAATAGGCCCAGCCCAGCAGTCGCGAGAACCAACCGTTCACGTGTTCGCCCATGAAGGACCGATCGCCGGCGATCAGCAGGATCGGCAGGTAGGTCATCGGCAGCGCGACGACAGCGAAGACCACCGAGTACTCCGTGATCTCGACCGGGTTGATCCCACTCAACACGATCAACATCGCCAGGAAGAGGAAGACGAGCCAGGAGAGGGTGAACCGAGGCGCCTTCTTCGGGCCCCGGTAACGACCCCACTCCCAACCGAGGAACTGGGCCAGGTTGTAGGCGGCGGCGAAGCTGGCGTCGATCGCGGCGCCGCCGACGCAGAACATCATGCCCCCGAGGGCGAGCAGGAGGCCGGTCTCCCCGAACGCCCCTTGAGCCGGCAGCGCCACCGTGCCGAGATCATTTGGCTCGACTCCCAGCGGATGGAAGAGGTAGCCGGAGACGATCACGAGGGCACAGGCGAGGGTCCCGCCGAGGGCATAGCCGATGATCGCGTTGAGGCGGTTCTCTTTGAGGTTGTCTTTGGTCCAGCCCTCCTCGACCGCGCCCGAGGAATAGAAGTGGACCTCGTAGGGCATCAACGCGGCCGCGAAGACGCCGACGACGAAGTAGAGGTAGAGCTTCGAGTCGCTCAGGGACGGCACGAAGCCGTGGGCGACCGCACCCCAATCCGGTTGCTGGTGGATCGCGGTGACCACGAAAACCAGCATCAGTAGGCCCCCGTAGCCGAAGAGGCGCTCGATGCCGCCGAATGGCAGCAGCGCGACCGCGATGACCAGGCCGATCACCGCGAGCACCACGAAGAGGCTGAAGGGCGCGTCGAAGAGAAGCTGCAGGACGATCGCCAGGCCGCCGAGCTCGGCGGCCACGGTGAGCACGTTGACGAGGCTGCTGGCGATCAGGGCGATCAGCCCCGGACCGAACCCGAGCCGCATGCGGATCACGTCGAAGACCGGACGCTGGTTCACCGCGGCGACCCGCCCCGACATCTCCGCGTAGACGGCGATGCCAATCGTCCCCAAGAGCACCGCCCAGAGCAGGTCGTAGCGATAGAGGGCGCCAGCCTGGGTATTGAAGACCAGGTCGCCGATGTCGAGGAACCCGCCTACGGCGGCAATGATCCCGAGGGCGATTTTGAGAATCAGCTTCACGGCGATTCCCCAGTCAGCCGGGCGACCACCGCGTCGGCCTGTTCTTTGACTTCCTCCATGTGGCGTTCGACCAAAGCGCCGTGCTGCTCATCGCCCGGAAACGTCTGCAGCTCAGAGAAAAGCTGGGACAGCTCGCCGGCGAGCTGCACGGCGGCGTGCCGCTGGGGGGCGACCGCGGCTTCCGGCTCGGCATCGGCGAGCTTTTCCGCCTCGTGCTCGGCTTCGCCACCGAGGGTCTGCGACATCACCCGCGCGTAGGTCGACCTGGTCGCGTCCCGGGCGACCCCGTTGGCGACCAGCTCCCCCTGGGCCGCGAGGGCGCTCAGCGATTCCACCCCGCGGCTCAACTCGTCGCGGCTGAGGTCTCCGCACCCTCCCGCGAGGAGGAGCAGGGCAACGGCCGCCGCCACCGCGCCGGCCCGCTGCCAGGTGCTCCCCCTGCGCATGGGTTATTCCTAGCGTCCCCTAGGACTCTTCGTACGGGTCCTTTTCGGCGGCCAGCTTCAAGGATCCGCCCTTGGCCTCCTCGAAATGCCGCTCCTGAATCGGCAGGGCCCACTCGACGAGCGCGGAGACGGCCTCCTCGCCGGCGGACTCGTTCAGGGTCCGCAGCACGGCCCAGTGGCCAACCTCGCCCGCCTCGGCCATGGTCAGGAACTCGAAGCCGTCGAGCCCATCGGCGTCCTCGCCGAGGTAGGTGCGCATCATCTCCGTCGCCTCGGTTTTCGTTTCCTGGGCTTTGTCGAGGATCGCCGTCTTCTTGCCGTCGCGGTCAGCGGCCAGCTCGGTGCAGCGGCGCTCCGTCTCCTCCGCCTCCTCACGCATCTGCTGCAGGGTCGCGGCAATCTCCTCGTCGTCGAGCAGCCCTTCCACTTTCTCGGTCGCCCCCTGCGCCGCCTGGGCCAGCCCGAGGACCTCGCCGAGCTTCTCCTCCAACGTCGTCAATTCAGCCATCCGTTATTTCCTTTCGCTCGTTGACAGAGACGGCGGAGACCTACCCCGTCGGTTCTCGCCCAAAACTGTTCGCTCTTCGCGTGACGGTCGCGTTTGTGGGTCGCCTCGAGCGGGAACCTCGTAGTGAGATGGCAGTCATCGACCGCGAGGTGCGCAGCGCCAGTGACGTGCCGGCCCTGCCCGGGGCGGGACCACTCACCGATCTCGTTCGCGGGCTGCTGAGCACGCCTTGCCGGGAGGCCGGCCCTCCTTCGCAAGTCGCACCGACGGTGGAGGATCTGCTCGAAGACGTGGACGAGCCGCTGCGGGACACGGATCTTCAGCTCGCCCTCTACCTGTGCTTCGAGTTGCACTATCGCTCCTTTGCCGGCGTCGATCCCGATTGGGAGTGGAGCCCGGCCTTGCTGGCGATCCGGGCGGCTCTCGAGGAGGCGTTCATGCGGGCCCTGGAGAGGGAGGTCGGTCCCTCCGGCCCCGTCGATCCCGCTTCTGTCGGAGAGCATCTGTTCCGGCTCGAGGCCGAGGACGAGGGCGTCTCCCTGTCGCGGTACATCGAGGCCGAAGCCGGCGCCGAGCAGTTTCGCGAGTTCGTCGTCCATCGTTCGCTCTACCAGCTCAAAGAGGCCGATCCCCACAGCTGGGCGATCCCGCGGCTATCCGGGCCGGCGAAGACGGCGTTGCTGGAGGTGCAGGGCGACGAGTACGGCGGCGGCGAGGCCGAGCGGATGCACTCGGTCCTGTTCGCGAAGACGATGAGGGCGCTCGGCCTCGACGATCGGGAGAACGCCCATCTGGGCCTGATTCCTGGAACCACGCTGGCGAGCGTGAACCTGATGTCGGCGCTGGGGCTGCGCCGCAGCCGGCGCGGCGCGATCGTCGGTCACCTGGCGATGTTCGAGATGACCTCCGCGCTGCCCAACCGCCGCTACGGGAACGCGCTGCGGCGACTTGGCTTCGGCCCGGAGGCCACCGACTTCTACGACGAGCACGTCGAGGCCGACTCGGTGCACGAGAACATCGCCGCCTATGACCTCGCCGGCGGCTTGGCCCGCCAGGAGCCCGAGTTGGCCGCGGACATCATCTTCGGCGCGCGGGCGCTGCTCTACCTCGAGGATCGCTTTGCCAGAGCGCTGCTCGAGGCCTGGAAGCGCGGCGAGAGCTCGCTGCGCATGCCGTTGTGAGCTCGCGCCCGGGCGTCTCCTATCTCCTGCCACTGCGCTGGACCGAGCCGGGGCCGATCGCGGAGCTGTCCGCCTATCTCGCCCGGGTCGGCTCCGAGCTCGACGAGGTGTTGGTGATCGACGGCTCTCCGGCGCCGCTCTTCGAATGCCACGGCGAAGCTCTGCGCGGCGTCGCCCGCCATCTCGCTCCCGACCCGGACCTCGAGTGCGCCATGGGCAAGGTCAGCGGCGTCCTGACCGGCGTCCGGCAGAGCTCCCGGGAGCTGCTCGTGATCGCCGATGACGACGTCCGCTACGAGCTCCCGGCTCTGCGCCGAACCGTCGGGTTGCTCGCGGGGGCGGACCTGGTCCGGCCGCAGAACTACTTCGACGAGCTTCCCTGGCACGCCCGCTGGGACACCGCTCGCTCGCTCCTCAATCGGGTCTTCACCGGCGATCTCAGCTTTCCGGTGGGCGATTTTCCGGGGACGCTGGCGGTTCGCCGCCGCACCTTCGTGGACAGCGGTGCCTATGACGGCGACGCCCTCTTCGAGAATCTCGAGCTGATGCGGACGATCCGGGCCGCGGGAGGGACGGTCTCGACGCCGCTCGACCTCTACGTCGCCCGGCGCCCGCCGAGCACCTCGCACTTTCGCTCCCAGCGCGTTCGCCAGGCCTACGACGACTTCGCCATCCCGGCTCGCCTCGCGTTCTTCCTCTCCGTGGCTCCCCTGGCGCTGTGGCTGGGCGCGCCAGCCCGGCGGCGGCACCGGCTCGCGGCCGGCGCGCTTGCCGCCATCGGCGCCGCCGAGGCCGGGCGCAGGCGGGCAGCGGGGGCGGCGCACTTCCCGCTCAGCAGCTCTCTGCTCGCGCCCGCCTGGATCGTCGAACGCTCACTCTGCTCCTGGCTGGCGGTCGGGGCGAGGCTGCGAGGGGGAGTTCGCTACGGCGATGGGCGCCTGAAGCACTCGGCGACCCCGATGCGCCGGCTGCGGCGGCGCTACTCCGAACCCTCGGCGTCGCGCCCATCTGCCCCGCCGAGCCCGCTCTCGGCCTGAAAGCCGATCGCCTTGTGGGTTCCGTCGCAGAAGGGCCGGTTTTGGGAGCGCCCGCACCGGCACAGCGCCACGACGGCGCGGTTCACCTCGATCTGGTTGCCGTCCTGATCGGTCAAGAGGAACGGCCCGCGAATCAGGTAGGGACCGTTGCGATATGGGGTGACCTTGGTCTTCAGCGCCTAACGACTACCCGTCCCGGGACCGTTGAGAAACCCGTTTGATCGGCCCCCTCCTCGGGGTAGCTGACGACCTCCTGCATCCGAGACTTAGGAGATTGCAATGGCGAAGACTGCACGGGACATCATGAGCGGTGGCTGCGAGTGCGTGGGCGAGAACGAAACCGTCGAGGACGCCGCCCGGAAGATGGCCGACCTCGACGTCGGCGCCCTGCCGATCTGCGGCGAGGACGATCGGCTCAAGGGGATGATCACCGACCGCGACATCGTGGTCAAAGTGGTCGCCCAGGGCAAGGGCCTCGGCGAGACCCAGGTCGGCTCGCTCGGTGACGGCAAGCCGGTCACGATCGGGGCCGACGATTCGGTCGACGAGGCGATCCGCACCATGGCCGAGCACAAGGTGCGCAGGTTGCCCGTGATCGACGGGCACGAGCTGATCGGCGTGGTCAGCCAGGCCGACGTCGCGACCAACCTCTCCGATGAGGACACCGGCGCCCTGGTGGAGGCGATCTCCGCCTCTTAGGGGAAGTGGGCGGTCGTTTCGGCGACCGCCCACGCCGCCTGGGCGCGATATGGGAGGCGGGGACGGACACCGGCTGTCGAGGCACGGCCGCCATCGCGACGAGGGGTCGCAGAAGACGGCGGTCGTCGTGGTCGACATGCTCAATCCGTACCGTCACCCGGAGTCAGACCGCCTTGCCACGCGGGTCGGGAAGGCGCTGGGGGGCGTGCGTGGCCTGATCCAGCGAGCCGACGAGGCAGAGGTGCCGCTGATCTACGTCAACGACAACTACGGGGACTGGAACTCCTCGGCGGATGAGCTAGCCGAGGAGGCGATGAGCGGGGCCCATCCGGAGCTGGTCGAGCCAATCCTCCCCGAGGACAAGCACTCGTTCGTGATCAAGGCCCGGCACAGCGTCTTCTATGAGACGCCGCTCGAGTACCTGCTCGACCAGATGGGCGCCGGTCGTCTAATCCTCTGCGGCCAGGTGACCGAGCAGTGCATCCTCTACAGCGCCCTCGACGCCCACGTACGCCATTTCGACGTCGTCGTCCCGGTCGACGCCATAGCCGCGATCTACGACAACCTCGCCGAGGCGGCGCTGGAGATGATGGAGCGGAACCTCTCGGCCGAGTTGACTTCGTCGTCGGAGTGCGCGCTTGAGTGAGCCGCGCTCTCGGAAGCCGGGGGGGAAGGGTCGCCCGGGCCTCACCGCCTATGAGCGCAAGCGGGACTTCGCCGCCACCCCCGAGCCGGCGCCCCGGCGGCGGCGGCGGCGAAAGGCAGCGCCTCGGTTCGTCGTCCAGGAGCACAGCGCCCGTCGGCTGCACTGGGACCTGCGCCTCGAGCACGAGGGGGTGGCGGCCTCCTGGGCGATCCCGAACGGGATACCCGAGGACCCTGAGGAGAACCGCAAGGCGGTCCACACCGAGGACCACCCGCTCGAGTACCTCGACTTCGAGGGGGAGATCCCGGCCGGCAACTACGGCGCGGGGACGATGCGGGTCTGGGACCAGGGGACCTATGAGTGCCACAAGTGGGAGCCGGGGAAAGTCGTCCTCAGCTTCGCCGGCCGGCGCCTGAACGGGCGCTACGCGCTGTTTCGCGCCGGCAGGGCGGAGAAGGACTGGATGATCCACCGCATCGACCCGCCGCAGCGCGAGCGCGACCCGTTCCCCGCGGCGGTCGTGCCGATGCTGGCTCGCCCCGCCGATCTACCGGCCGAGGACGATGGTTGGGCCGTGGAGGTGAAGTGGGACGGAGTTCGCGCCATCGCCCACTGCCGCCCGGGCCGGCTCTCGCTCGCAGGCCGCGACCTCGACGAGATCACCGCCCAGTACCCCGAGGTCAGGCGCTTGGCGCGCCAGCTCGGCAGTCGCGAGGCGGTGCTCGACGGGGAGCTGGTCGCCTTCGACGAGGACGGCAGGCCGAGCTTCGAGCGACTGCGGAAACGCATCGAGCGAGCCTCCGAGAGCACGGTCCGGCGGCGGATGAAATCTCACCCGGTCACCTACGTGATCTTCGATCTGCTCTATCTCGACGGCTGTGACCTGCTCGACGAGCCCTATCGACGGCGCCGCGAGCTGCTCGAGCAGCTGGATCTCTCAGGCGACAGCTGGCAGACGCCGGGCTACTCGCGTGGCCGGGCCGAGGAGCTGTTGCAGGCCAGCCGCGAGCAGGGCCTGCAGGGGGTGGTCCTGAAGCGCCTCGACAGCAGCTACGCACCCGGCGAACGCAACGGCGCCTGGCTGAAGATCGAGAATGGCGGTCGCCAGAAGCGCGATGAGCCGCCGCGAGGGGCGCCGGTAGCGCCGGGCCCGGCGGCCGGCGCGACGTCGAGAAAACGGGCCACGGTGAGCGTCGCCGGCCGAGAGCTGCGGCTCTCCAATCTCGACAAGGTCCTCTATCCGCAGAGCGGCTTCACCAAGGGCGAGCTGATCGATTGGTACGCGCGCATGGGCGAGGTCCTGCTGTCGCATCTGCGCGATCGTCCCCTGACCATGAAGCGCTATCCCGACGGGGTCGAGGGAAAGCACTTCTACGAGAAGCGCTGTCCCAAGCACCGACCGGACTGGGTCGAGACGGCTTCGGTCTGGAGCGACACCCATGACGGCGAGATCGATTTCTGCGTGGTCGGCGACCTGCCGACGCTGGTCTGGGCCGCGAACCTGGCCAATATCGAGCTGCACACCTCGCTCTCGCGCGCCGCGGAGATGGAGCGACCGACGGCGATGGTCTTCGACCTCGACCCGGGCGCGCCGGCCGACGTGCGCGACTGTGCCCAGGTGGCGGTCTGGATCCGCGGCATGTTCGAGCAGCTGGGCCTGCGCTGCTACCCGAAGACGTCGGGCTCCAAGGGCATGCAGGTCTACGTGCCGTTGAACAGCAAGGTGACCTACGAGCAGACCAAGCCCTTCGCCAAAGCGGTCGCCGAGACCCTGGAGCGCAAGTTCCCCAAGCGCGTCGTCTCGCGGATGGCCAAGTCAAGGCGGGCGGGGAAGGTGCTGGTCGACTGGAGCCAGAACGACCGCCACAAGACGACCGCCAACGTCTACTCACTGCGGGCGAAGTCCCATCCCACGGTCTCCACGCCATTGGAGTGGACCGAGGTGGAGGCCGGCCTGGGCGCAGCGAGTTCCAAGGCCTTGGTTTTCGACCACACCGCCGCGCTGGAACGGGTCGAATCGAGGGGGGACCTCTTCGCGCCGCTGCTGAGCGAGAAGCAAGACCTGCCCGACGCTTAGGTGCCGAGGCTCGGGGTACCTGGTACCGGACTCAGCGATCTGCTGAGGCAACCCACCCTTGGCCACGAGGAGGCCCCCAGATGATCATGCGACTCGACCGCCTGCAGGCGGAAATACCGCCACCCTCTGATCCCGATCCCGTCGGAGCTTCGGTCGTCCAGGAGCTGCTGGGCGGGAAGTTCGGCGAGATGTCGACCTTCATGAACTACACCTACCAGTCGTTCAACTTCCGTAACCGCCAGGGCGCGCGGCCCTTCTATGACCTCGTGGCCAGCATCGCCGCCGAGGAGTTCGGCCACATCGAGTTGGTCTCGACCGCGATCAACACGATGCTGACCGGCGCCGCCAAAGGCAAAGCCGGCAAAAAAGGCTCGCTGAAGGGCGTCAAAGACACCCGCAACAGCCAGCAATTCCTGGCCGGTGGCGCCTCGGCCATGGTTCAGGACTCGATGGGCAAGCCCTGGAACGGCGACTACGTCAACGCCACCGGCGACCTGATCGGCGACCTGACCCACAACTTCTTTCTCGAGACCGGCGCCCGCAACAACAAGCTCAAGGTCTACGAGATGGTCGATCATCCGGCCGCCCGCGCCCTGACCGGCTACCTGCTGGTCCGCGGCGGCGTCCATCAGATCGCCTACGCCCGCGCCCTCGAGAACCTGACCGGGGCCGACATGACGAAACTGTTCCCCTCACCGCGGATCCCGACCGACAAAATCCCCGAGTGCAAACCGCACATCAAACGGGGCGAACACCTGAAGCTCTACCGCTGGTCGCCGGACGACTTCAAGGAGCTGGCCGCTGTCTTCAACGGTCCCCATCCGGAAACCGGCGAGGAGCTCGAAGTTGCCGAGGAGCTGCACCCCGAGGGTGCCCCCGCTTATGACCTGCCGGCGCAGCCGGCCGTCTTTGCTCCGGGCCCGGAACCCGGCGAAATCGAGGAAATCGCCCAGAAGCTGCGCCAGGCGGCGGGCTTGCCGAAGGAGCCGACCGGAGAGGTCGCCAATTAGAGAAGCCGCTGCTGCCAAGTTCCTCAGGAGTTGGAGGAGGTCGACTTCGCCGTCTGCACCTGTGAATGCAACGTGGTGACGCTGACGGTCGCGAACTTCGAGGCCGTCGAGATCTCCTCGCTAGTCGCTTAGCCCCGCCGCGGTGCGCTCGAGCAGGCCCTCGAGGACCTTCTCTATCCCTTCCTGCTCGAAGTCGGAGCGCTGCGCCGAGGCGCCGCCTCCTTCCGCCGCCAGGTTCTCGGTGCCTTCCAGCTGTTCGAGACAGCCGATCTCGGCGGCTGCCGGACGGGCCAGCTGCAACGTCTCGGCAAGAACCTCGACCAGGGGATGCGGGTAGCCGTCCGCGTCGGGAAGCTCGGCCCCCAGGCCCTCGCGGCGGGCGCGGTAGGAGGCCTCTTCGAGGATCTCCGCCGGCGGCGAGGGTGGGCACTCGCTCTCGGCCTCGTGGCGGGCGAGGGCGTGGATCAGGGCGACCAGCGAGGCGGTGCGCTCGAGCGAGGACTGGACGTCGAGGGCGCGAACCTCGACCGTCCCCAGCCGTGGGTGTGGGCGCAGCCGCCACCAGTGGAAGGTGTAGTCGGGAACTTCGGCGGCGCGGCTGAGGCGTTCGGCGAAGCGGGCGAAGTCCTCGTAATCCGCCATCTCCCGGGGCGCGCCCGAGCGTGGCCAGGCGCGCAGGCTGAGCTCGCGCGCCGAGGCGAAGCCGGTGTCGTGGCCGTGTCGGAAGGGCGAGTTCGCTCCCAGCGCTTCGATCAGCGGCAGATGTCTCCGCAGCCCATTGAAGGCGCGGATCGCCGTCTCGGCATCGGGCATGCCGACGTGGACGTGGAGGGCCGCGACCGGGGTCGCCAGGGCATCGCCGAGTTGCTCGGCGATGTAGCGATAGCGCTGCCGGTTGCTGATCGTCGCCTCTCCCTCGGCCGCGGCGGGATGCGTGGCCGAGCCGATCAGGCCGATGCCGGTGGCGAGCACGGTGCGACGTAAGTTCGCAAGGACGTCGACCGCCTCAGCGCTGGTGGAGCAGACGTCGGTGATGAGCTCGATCTGACAGGCGTGCACCTCGCCGGTGATTTCTCCCCGGTCGGGGTCGGCGACCCCGTCGAGTACCTGCTCGCGGGCGTCGACCTGGCAGCCATCGTCGGGGTTGACGAGGAAAAGCTCCTCCTCGACGCCCAGTGAGTAGGGAACCCCGTCGCCAAACCTCGGTTCACGCAGGTCGTCGCCCATCTCGTCGTCGTGCAGGTGAACAGAGCTCAGCGAATCCGCGTTTCAGCCTCTTCTTGGCGCCCCCGCTCGGCCGCCCGGGCCTCGGGGGTGCCGACGGTCTGATCGGCGCGCCGGCTGAGGCCGACGTAGACCAGGAAGAGGAAGAAGAGGATCGCGAAAGCCACGACCGCGAAAATCGGCGACCAGGCGACGGCGACGACGGCCAGCAGGAAGAGGACGACTAGCGGAACGATGTACATGCCGGAGGTGTACCCCCGGGAGTGCGGAGGGAAACCTCGGACGGAGGAACGACTACTGGCCGGCGGCCTCGAAGACGAAGCGGAGGTCGTCGACCAAGCTCGCGAAGGCATCCTCGCGCTCGTCGTGGTCGCGCAGGCGCAGGATCGCCGACGGGTGCATGGTCAGGGCCGCCACCGGCGCAAGCGGCGACTCGATCAGTTGGCCGCGGTCGCGGGTCACCCGGACCGAGGGGCCGAAGAGCGATTTGGCCGCGGTCGCACCGAGGGCCAGCAGCGCGTCGGGTTTGACCGCACGTATCTCTGCCTCCAGCCAGGGCTTGCAGGCCTCCACCTCGCCGGCCCGGGGCGTCTGGTGAAGGCGGCGCTTGCCGCGTGGGCGCCACTTGAAGTGCTTGACGGCGTTGGTGAGGTAGACCTCGTCGGGCTTGATCGCGGCCTCCTCGAGGGCGCGCGTGAGCACCCCCCCGGCGGGCCCGATGAATGGCTCGCCCTCGATGTCCTCGCGATCGCCCGGCTGCTCGCCGACCAGCATCAAGCCGGCGCTGCGGGGCCCCGCTCCGAATACCGTCTGGGTCGCGTCCCGCCAGAGCGGGCAGCCGCGGCACTCGGCGGCGGCGTGCCGCAGCTTCGACAGCGAGCGGCTGGCGGGGACGAACTCGGCAGCCGAATCCATCTCGGGGCGACTCTTATACGGGTTGCTTGGGAGTCGCCGCGGCAATGTCGGCCTGCAGGGCCCTGACCTTCTCGAGCGCTTCCTGCTCGGATTCGAAGTTCTGGTGCAGGAGCCGGGCGACGTCGTCGCGGTCGTCCATCGCCTTGACACTGATGATGAGGTTTTCGTAGACGCCCAGCTCGTGGTGCTCGACCTCCAGCGCGGCCTGCAGGATCACCAAATCGACGATCGAGTCAGCGGTCTTCTTGACCGTCGCCTTGCCCTCTTTCTGAAGACCCTCGATCGCCGGGCAGGGGGAGTCGTCGATCTCCCAGCCGAACAGTCCGAAAGCCGCTTCGACGTTCGCGACGTGGCGCTCGGACTCGGAGCGGTGGGAGCGCAGGAGATCCTTGACCCTGTCGTCCCGGGCGTTCTCGATGCCGTCGTCGAGGATCTCCAGGACGGTCTTCTCCATCTTCAGCGTCGCGCCAAGCTTGAAGTTGAAGGCGTCCTGCGGGGTATCGAGTCGCTCGAACATGTTCTCTCCTAGCTGTGGTCAGCGAGCTGACGATTGGGTGTTGCGGTTGCGAAGGGAATTCACGGGAGGACCGAGGCGTTTGCTCGCCTCACGGAAAAAAGCCATCGAAAGCGGACTGGTTCGTTCGCGGCTTCGGATCGCGGCTCCTTTCCCGATCGGAAGTGGCCGATAGGTGGTCCCGTCTTTGTCGCTGTCTGATAGCTGTCGCATGTGTTTTCTCCGCGCCTGAGTGGATGAACTTGCTTAGCTTCTGCTTCCCATTGCGACCGTCGGTGGCGCTGGTGAGCGGAGCTTGCTGAACGGCCGAACGCCGGCGAACGGCCACCCGAGGAGTTCCTACCCGCCGGGGACGCCCCAAAACGAGCTCGAGGAGTGTCGCGCTGCGGAAATCGATCGCGGCTCGAACCGGACGGTCCGGCTCGAGCGGCGACAAGACCAACGCCGCTCTCATCCCCTCAGCCTCGCGCTGACGGAAATCGATGCCGCTCGTTTCCAGGCCTGCGAGCCGGGGTATCAGCAAGCTGCCCGCGTCCTATCGCTACACGCAGGAGTCAGAAAGGCTGAGGTCGAGGCCCATGGATGACGCCCTTCGCATCAAGCTGCCGGCACTGCCCGACAAGGTCGCGTTGGTTCGTGCGGCGGTGGGAGAGCGGGCGGAGGCCTACGGGCTGGCCAGCCCGGTCATCGCGGACTTGAAGACGGTGGTCTCGGAGGCGTGTGCGAACGTCGTCCTGCATGCCTATGCCGGCGCGGCCGATCCAGGCCCACTGGACGTCGAGATGACTCGGGACGAGGCGAGGGTGAGAGTCGTGGTCAGCGACCGGGGGGGCGGAATCAGGCCGCAGCCGAACAGCACGCACGCGAGCCTCCAGATGGGCCTGCTTTTGATCGGCGCGATCTCCAGCAGCTTCCAGTTGCGGAGCGGGCACGATTCAGGCACTGAGCTGAGCATCGATCTGGCCATACCGGCGTGGGGCTGAGCGGCCGCCGGGGGTCTCGATCAGGGGTTCTCCCCGGATTGCTCTGAGGCTACTACCGCGCTAGGATCAGGCTAGACGTAGCGGGGCGAAGCGCTGGAGCCGCGGACTCCAACCGAGAAGGGCCTATTCCGGAGGAAGTCAGATGTCTCAGCTCAAATGTCCCAGTTGCGGACTTAGGATCGCCGCCCTCGGGGCGCCGTCGAGCTGCCCCCGGTGTCGAATCCGAGGCAAGGGCCGGATCGAGCTGCTCGCCGAGCTGACGACCGTCCCCGAGTCCGTCGCAGGTCCTTCGAGGAGGGGTCGCGATGCGCGCCTTCAGGCTCGTTGAGCGAGAGCTCAGCGCGGATGTCCACGAGATCCTGGTCGAGGGTGAGCTCGACCTTGCCGTGGCCGAGCAGTTGCGGGAGGCGCTCGACGGGGTCGGCCCCGACTGCACCCAGGTCTTGGTCGGGTTGGAGAACTGCGAGTTCATCGACTCGACCGGCATCGCGGTGGTCGTCCAAGCTCACCACCGCTTCGCCGAGGAGGGCCGCCGAGTCGTTTTGTATGCGCCGACGAGCCAGGTGCTCCGGGTCCTCTCGGTCACCGGCTTGACCGCCAACGGCTTGGTCTTCGAGAGCGCCGCCGAGGCACTCTCCGCCTCGACGTCGAATTCAGTGCTCGACGGCCAGCGGCGAGCTTAGGCGCGGCCGGTCAAGGATTCGCTGGGCTGACGTCCATCGCGGTCTGGTTCAGGTCGGCTGCCGAACGGCCGCTGCGGCCGGCGGCCCAGCAGGCCAGCGGCGCCGCCGGGCGCTCGGAGCCGTGGGCGGCAGTGGCCGCCAGCTGCAGCAGCTCGTCGATTTCCTCTGGAGAGGGTGGCTCCACACCGATTCGCCGGCAGAACTCGGCGAGCCATTCGTCGCGGTCCATCTTCTCAGCCGCCGATCGCGCTCATCGTCCGCGCCGGCGGCCGGAAGCCGGGCTCGTCGATCCGGTGCTTCAGCTCCTTGCGCCAGACCGCCTCGCGGACCAGCCGCTCGAGCTCGGCCGCGGAGGCGCCCTCGCGCAGTGGTCCGCGCAGGTCGGTCTCGTGGCGGGAGAAGAGACAGGTGCGGAGCTTGCCGTCGGCGGTAAGCCGCAGCCGGTTGCAGTCGGCGCAGAAGGGCTCGGAGACCGGATTGATGAAGCCGATCTCGCCGCTGCCGTCGGCGAAGTCGAAGACCCGGGCGGTGGCGTGCGGCTCGCGCGGGCGCTCACGCAGGGGGTGGAGCGCTTCGACCATCGCCCGCACCTCGGCGCCGCTCAAGACGTCCTCGGCGCGCCAGGCGCGGTCGCCGTCGAGCGGCATGAACTCGATGAAGCGGACCTGGAAGCGCCGCGAGCGCGCCAGCTCGCAGAAGCGCTCCACGTCGTCGGGGCCGAAGCCGGGGATCGGCACCGCGTTGACCTTGACCGGACGCACCTCGGGGTAGGCGGCGATCGCCTCGAGCCCGGCGAGGACCCGATCGAGGGCGTCGCGGCGGGTGACCGCGAAGAAGCGGGCGCGGGCGAGCGAGTCGATCGAGACGTTGACGCGGTCGATCCCGGCCCGGACCAGCGCCTCGGCCTGCTCGGCGAGCAGGTAGCCGTTCGTGGTCAGCGAGAGGTCGCGGATCCCCGGGATCGCCGCCAGCCGCTCGACCAGCGCCGGGAACTCGCGCCGGACCAGCGGCTCGCCACCGGTCAGTCGCACGTCCTCGATCCCGAGCCCGGCGAACAGCGCCACCAGCCGCTCGATCTCCTCGAAGCTGAGGATCTCGGCCCGGTCGATCCAGGGCATGCCCTCGGCCGGCATGCAGTAATGGCAGCGAAAGTTGCAGCGGTCGGTGACCGAGACCCGCAGGTCGCCGAGCAGCCGGCCATGGGCGTCTTCGAGCGCCATCGGCCCCGGGCTACCCGTTGCCGCGACCTTTCACGCAGCTTCGTGCGGCGGGCGCCGACCGGCGAGCAGCTCCAGCGCGTGGGGGAGGGCGACGGCGATCGCCTCGCCGGTCTGCTCGATGCTGCGCGGGTTGCCGGGGAAGTTGACGATCAGGGTCGAGCGGCGGATCCCGGCCAGCGCCCGCGAGAGCATCCAGTTCGGGGTATGAGGGCGGGAGGCGGCGCGCATCGCCTCGGCGATTCCCGGCGCCTCGCGCTCGATCACCGCCCGGGTCGCCTCCGGCGTCACGTCGTCGGGCGAGAAGCCGGTACCGCCACTGGTCAGGATCAGCTCGACCCCGGCCTCGTCGCACCAGTGGCGCAGCCTGGCTTCGATCGTCGCCTGCTCGTCGGGGATCAGCTCGCGTCCCTCGACCGCGAGGCCCAGCCCTTCCGCCAGCGCGGCCAGCCGCTCGCCGCTCTCGTCGGTGCCTTCGCCGCGCGCCTTGGAGCTGCTGACGGTGAGCAGCGCCGCCCTCACCGGGCCCCGCCGTCGTCGAGCCGCCAGTCGGAGCGGCCGCCGCTCTTCTCCAGCAGCACGATGTCCTCGATGGTGACCCCGCGCTCCACGCCCTTGACCATGTCGTAGACGGTCAGGGCGGCGACCGCGCAGGCGGTCATCGCCTCCATCTCGACGCCGGTGCGTCCGACCGTGCGCGCCTCGGCGACGAGCTCGACCAGGCCGGCCTCGGGGTCGACGCTCGCCGCGATGTCGACGAAGGTCAGTGGCAGCGGGTGCGCGAGCGGGATCAGCGTCCCGGTCTGCTTGGCGGCGGCGATGCCCGCCAGGCGGGCGACGCCGAGCACCTCGCCCTTCGGCCCTTCGCCGGCCTCGACCAGCGTCGCCGTCGCCGGCGACATCCGCAGCCGCGCCCGCGCCCGCGCCCGGCGCTCGCTCTCCGGCTTGGCGCCGACGTCGACCATCCGCGCCCGGCCGTCGTCGCCTAGATGGCTGAGCTCGCTCATCCCGCGGTCTCCGGGGCTGGCGCCGGGGTGCCCTCGACCCAGCGTCCCTCGCTTTCCCCTTCGGGCACCTCGCGCTTCCAGATCGGCGCCTCGGCCTTGATCGCGTCGATCGCTTCGCGGGCGCCGGCGAACGCTTCCGCGCGGTGGGCGGCGGAGACGGCCACGACCACGCCCGGCTCGCCGAGGCCGACGGCGCCAACCCGGTGCTCGGCGGCGGCGGCGAGCAGCCCGTGGCGCTCGACACAGCGCGCGAGGATCGCGCTCATTCCCGCCTCGGCCATCTCGCGGTAGGCCTCGTAGTCCAACCTCGCGACCTCACGGGTGACGCCCTGGAAGCAGACGATCGCGCCGGCGGCGGGATCGGCGACGAGGCGCTGCAGCGAGTCGGCGGAGAGCGGCTCCTCGCTGATCCGCGCGTGGACGTCGGCGCCACCGCTGATCGGCGGGATCAGCGCCAGCTCGTCGTTCGCGCCGACCGCGGTCTCCGGGCTCGCGTACTCGCGGTTGACGGCCATCCGCACCGGCAGCCGCGCCAGCATCTCGGCCAGCTCCGGCGTGCGGGCGAGCTCGTCGAGGGCGTCGGCCACGGTCGCCCCCGCCGGCAGCTCGAGCTCGATCGAGTCGCGCCCGGCGCGCTCGCGCAGCATCGCGAACAGTCGGACCTGCAAAGTCATGAGCTGATGCTAGCCCCGGCCAGGGCCCCGGCTCCGTCGAACAGCTCGATCTCGACGCTCTCGCCGGCGGCGATGCGGGTCGCGGCGGCGGGGATCAGCGCCAGGCAGTCGGCGCCGAGCATCGAGCTGAGGACGTGGGAGCCCTGGCGCGGGAAGGGGTGCGCGCGCCAGCCCGCGGCGCTCAGCTCCAGCCGGCAGCGGACCGCGTGCAGCCGCCCCGCCGGCTTCTCGTAGTCCGTGGTGAGGACCGCGCGCGTCCGCCGCGCCCCCGGTTCGCCGCCGCCGAGCGCGAGCAGCGCCGGGCGCGCCAGCAGCAGGAAGGTGACCATCGCCGAGACCGGGTTGCCGGGCAGGCCGAAGACCAGGCTCGCGCCGCGACGGCCGAACCAGGTGGGGCCACCCGGCTTCAGCGCGATCCGCCAGAAGACCTGCTCGACCCCGAGCCGCTCCAGGGCGCCCTTGACGTGATCGTGCTCGCCGACCGAGACGCCGCCGCAGACGATCGTCACCTCCGCCTCGAGCGCTGGCGCCAGCGCCGCCTCGATCGTCGCCGCGTCGTCCGGCGCCCAGGCGCGGGAGACCAGCTCGGCGCCGGCCAGCTCGGCGAGCGCCGGCACGGAGTGGCCGTTGGAGTCGGGGATCGTCCCCGGCGGCAGCGACGCGCCGGCCGGTCGCAGCTCGTCGCCGCTGGTCAGCACCGCGACCCGCGGGCGGCGGAAGCACGGGACCGGATCGAGGCCGAGCGAGGCGAGGGCGCCGAGCGCCGCGGGGCCGATCGCGGCCCCGCGCGGCAGGACGGTGTCGCCGGCGGCGAAGTCCTCGCCGGCGCGACGCAGGTCGAGGCCGGGGCGGGCCTCGACCTCGACCAGCACCGTGTCGCCCTCGCGACGGCTGTCCTCGACCCGGACGACGGCGTCGGCGCCGGCCGGGATCATCGCCCCGGTCGAGATCGCGACGGCCTCGCCGGCCGCCACCGCCACCGCCGCGGGGTGGCCCGCGCGCGACTCGCCGACGAGGCGCAGCGCGACGGGGGAGCCGGCGCTCGCCCCGGCCGTGTCGGCCGCGCGCAGGGCGCAGCCGTCCATCGCCGAGTTGTCGAAGGCCTGGACGGGGGCGCCCGCGACCGCGTCGGCAGCGAGGCTGCGCCCGAGCGCCGCGGCGAGCGGCACCGGCTCGCCGGGCAGCGGCTCGAGGTCGGCGAGGACCGCCGCAAGCGCATCTATGAATTCGATCGGCGCGTCGCTCACCTGGCCTAGCTTCCCGGACCGGCCTGATGCGACACTCGCCGCCATGGCGCTCGACCTCGATACGCCGCTCGGCGCCGTCCTCGCCGGCGGCAGCGGCAGCCGCCTCGGCGGCGCCAAGGCGATGGTCGAGCTCGGCGGCCGGCCACTCGTCCAGCACGCGCTGGCGGCGTTCGAGGCGGCGGGGATCGAGCCGCTCGTGGTCGCCAAGCCGGCGACCGAGCTGCCGCCGCTGCGCTGCGCGGTCCTGCGCGAGCCCGAGCAGCCGCGCCACCCGTTGACCGGCATCGTCGCCGCGTTGCGCGAGGCGGGCGAGCGGCCGCTGGTCGTCCTCGCCTGTGACATGCCGCTGGCGGCGCCGGCGCTGCTGGCCGAGCTCGCCGCCGCGCCCGAGCCGCTGGTGGTCCCGGCGCCCGCAGGCCGGTTGCAGCCGCTGCAGGCCCGCTACTCGGCCGCGCTGCTGCCGGCGCTGGAGCTGGCGCTCGAACGCCAGGAGCCGCTGCGGCGCAGCGTCGAATCGCTCTCCCCGCGCCTGCTCGGCGACGCCGAGCTCGCCCCTTTCGGCGACCCCGCGCGGCTCTTCCTCAACGTCAACGACGGGCTGGATCTGCGCCGGGCCGCGGGCCTGCTCGAGCCTGACGACAGAGAGTCGCCCTAGAGGGGGATCAGCCGCGTCGCCGAGGCCTTCCAGGCTGCCGTGATCCGGACCCCCGGCCGCAGCGACATGCGCGCCGCGGAGTCGGCCGTGATCTCGGCGATCAGCGGCTGCGGGGTCGAGACCCCGACGCGAGCGCGGTTGCCGACGGTGGTGATCGAGACGACCTCGCCGTCGAGGCGGTTGAGCAGCGAGCCCGAGCTCTGCGCCCGCGGCTGCTCGAGCGAGATCTCCCAGGGGTAGACGCTGGCGGCGACCGGACCGCGGCCGGCGTCGGTGCTGTGCAGCTCGCCGCCGCCCTCGAGTCGCACCAGGGTCAGGCCGCTCGGCTCCGCCGACGCCTCGCCACGAAGGACGATCGCGCCGGCGAAGTCGGCGACGAAGGGGGAGGAGGGGGCGGCGGAGATCTCGGCGGCCGTGCCCGTCTGGACCAGCCGGCCGCGGTCGAGGATCGCCATCCTCCCGCTCAGCAGCGCCGCCTCGTCGAAGGAGTGGGTGACGAGCACGGTCGGCGCCTCGAGCTCGGCGAGGGCGCTGCGCAGCTCGGCCACGGCGCCGCGGCGGCTGGCGCTGTCGAGGGCGGAGAGCGGCTCGTCGAGCAGCAGCACCCGTGGCCGCGCCGCCAGCGCCCGGGCCAGCGCGACCCGTTGGCGCTCGCCGCCCGAGAGCGTGGCCGGACGCGCTTCGGCGAGGCCGGCGACGCCGAAGCGCTCCAGCATCTGCAGCGCCGCCGCCCGCCGCTCGCGGCGCCGCCCGCCGACGCCATAGGCGACGTTGCGCCAGGCGCTCATCCGCGGGAAGAGCGCGTAGTCCTGGAAGAGGAGGCCGCAGCCCCGGCGCTCGGCGGGCAGGTCGAGCGAGCGCCCGGTGTCGAGCCAGGCCTCGGCGCCGACCTCGACCCGTCCCTCCCGCGGCCGCAGCAGGCCGGCGATAACTCGCAGCAGGCTGCTCTTGCCGGCGCCCGAGGGCCCGACCAGGGCCAGCGGCTCGCCGCCCCGGGCCTCGATCTCGACAGCCAGCTCGAACTCGCGCAGCGGCGTCCCGACCCGTGCGCGCAGCACGGGGCCCTGAGTGGCAGGGGCGGAGCTCATCGCGCCGCCGCGCCTTCGCTGGCGCGGTCGCCGCCGAGCAGCTTGACCCCCAGCAACAGCACTGCCGAGACCAGGATCAGGACCGCGGAGAGCGCCAGTGCCGAGACAAAGCCGTCGGGCCTGCTGAAGTCGGCGAAGATCGCCAGCGGCGCGGTCTGGGTGACCCCCTGCAGCGAGCCGGCGAAGAGCAGGGTGGCGCCGAACTCGCCGAGAGCCCGTCCCCAGGCGAGGGCGAGGCCCGAGGCGAGGCCGGTCCGGGCGCTCGGCAGCGCCACCGTCGCGAAGGCGCGGAAGGGCCCGGCGCCGAGCGTCCGCGCCGCCTCGAGGAGGCGCCCGTCGATCGACGCGAAGGCGGCGATCGCCGCCCGCAGGAAGAACGGGGCGGAGACGAAGACCAGGGCGACGACGACGCCGGCGGTCTGGAAGACGAGTTCGACGCCGGCGCTCTCGACGAGGCCGCCGAGCAGGCCGCTCGGGCCGAAGGCGGCAAGCAGGGCGATCCCGGCGACCGCCGGCGGCATCACCAGCGGCAGCTCGATCGCGGTCAGGACCAGCGAGCGACCGCGGAACTCGCGGTTGGCGAGCAGATAGGCGGCCGGGGTGCCGACGAGGACGATCAGCGCCAGCGCCGTCAACGTGGTCCGCAGGCTCAGCAGCAGTGCTTCGCGCGAGCTCTCGTCGCCGAGCGCGGCGAGCAGCTGGCCCGGCCCGGCGTAGGCGAAGACGGCGACGACGGGGGCGAGCAGGAAGGCGAGGGTGAGCAGGGCCGCGAGCGCGGCCAGGACGAAGAAGGGGGAGCGGCGGTTCACGGTGGCGGTAAGAAGCCGGCCCGGCGCAGGTCCGCGGCGCCTTCGCCGGCGATCAGCTCATCGAGGAACTCGGCCGCCGCCTCGGGGTCGCCGCTGCCCTTGACCACCGCGCCGGCGTAGGCGACCGCGGGTTGCAGGGTGGCCGGGATCGCGATCGTCTTCACCGCGTCGCCGGCGCTCCTGGCATCGGTGACGTAGACGAAGCCGGCGTCGGCGGCTCCCTGGCGGACCTTGGCCAGCACCGAGCTGACCTCGGGCTCTTCGGAGCGGACGTTGGCGAGGATCGCTTCCCGTTCGTGCGCCGGCAGCCGCTCGAGGACGGTCCGGGTGTAGGAGCCGACCGGGACGTCGGGGGCGCCGACGACGATCTTCGTCCCGGGCTGCGCCAGGTCCGCGAGCGAAGTCAGGTCGCTGCCGGCGGGGACCGCGATCACCAGCTCGTTGGCGGCGAACAGGCGCGGCTTCTCGACCAGGCCCGCCCGGAAGAGCTCGTCCGGGTACTCGGTGTCGGCCGAGAGGAAGAGGTCGGCGCCCGCGCCCTGCTCGATCTGCGCCGCGAGCTGATCGGAGCCGGCGAAGGAGGTCCTGACGTTCGCCCCCGGGAAGGCTTCGGCGTACTCGCCGACCGCTTCGGTCAGCGAGGAGGCGCCGAGCACGACCAGCGAACCGCCGCTCGCCCCGCCGCCGTCGCCCGAGTCGCCACAGCCCGCGACGAGCCCCACCAGCGCCGCGAGCACGATCGCGGCGGCCCGTGGCAGCGCCCGTCCCATCAGCCGCCGCGCTGGACCATCACCGAGGTGGCCTTGACGGTCGCCGTGGCGCGGGCGCCGGCGACCAGGCCGAGCTCCTCGACCGAGTCCCGGGTGATCGCCGCCGTCACCAGGTGGCCCCCCGCGACCTCGATCTCGACCAGCGCCATCACCCCGTCGGCCTCGACCGAGCGGACGACGCCGGGGAAGCGGTTGCGGGCGGAGAAGTGGTCGCCGGTCGGGTGCCGGGAGGGGGCACCCCGCAGGCGCTCGATCTCAGCGACGGCGACCCGGCGGCGATTGCGCGCGTCGCGGCTCGTCTGCAGCCGCCCCGCCCGGTCCCAGCGGCGCAGCGTCTCGGTGCTGACCCCCAGCTGTTTCGCCGCCTCGCCGATGCCGACGGTCTCGGGCCCCATGCCTAGGCACTGTATAGGCAGATGCCGCCATTGCCAAGCCTGCTGCGTCTGGCCTGCGTTAAACCCGGGCGAGCGGG
>Ga0193706_1000205_pt1 | contig 40565 bp, 38 predicted proteins | sample U3c1metaG_FD_160130 | JGI IMG/M metagenome (GOLD analysis project Ga0193706, IMG submission 160130) | Soil microbial communities from a riparian zone of the East river system, Colorado, United States - U3c1 | ecosystem: Environmental > Terrestrial > Soil > Riparian zone | place: USA: East River... | reverse complement strand
GGCTGGATCCCGGCCTGGAAGGCAAGATCGAGGCTTCCGACGAGGAGCGGGTCACAATCGCCTCCGCCGACGGCAAGCACGAGGTCAGCCGCAGCGTCGCCGAGACGGTCTCGGTCCGCGCCGACCCGGCGCCGCCGCCACGGGCGGCGATCCCCGAGCAGCTGGTGCTGTCCTCGGACCGCTACGGCCGGTAGGGGCGGGCAGCCGGCTGCCGCCGGCCTACTGGATTGGAATGGTGACGATCGGGGCTGAGGTCGGCGCCTCGCTGCCGCCCTTCGGCTCCGCCGTCACCATCACCACTTCGACGCCGCTCATGTCGGGGAGTTCGGTGCTGGCGCGGCCTTCGCGGTCGGGTACGAACAGCGCCCGCACGGCTTCCACTTCGCCGCCGCGCTGCACCCAGGCCTCGAGGACGCGGTCGTCGGGCAGCTGGTGGACGTTGGCCAGCCGCAGGGTTCCCGAGTCGCCTTCGCTGACCATCTCGGCTGTGACCCCCGGCGCCTCGCCGGCGACGACCGTGCTGGTGGGGCCGCTCCCGTCGGAGCCATCGCCGATGCCGCCGCCGATCGCGTAGCCGCCAACCGCGACGACGATCAGCGCCGCAATGGCGACGCCGGCAACCGGCCGCAGCCCCATCGGGCCGGAGCCCAGGCTCCGCAGCCATTGGGAGGCGCGGCCGAGCAGGCCGGGCCGGGCCGGGCCGGCCTCGCCGCGCGCCGCGGCGCTGCCGGCATCTGCCCGCACCTCGGCCATCACCCGCGCGCGAAGCTCGCGCGGCGGCGCCAGCCGCTCGACGCTCTCCGGCAGCGCGTCCAGCGCCGGCGTCAGCCAGCGCATCTCCGCCTGGCAGCGCTCGCAGCCCTCCGCGTGGCGCCCCAGCGCCGCCGCCTCGTCCGGCGCCAGCGCGCCGAGCAGGTAGGCGGCGACGTCATCGCTCCAGTGTTCGTGGTTCGTCTCGGTCATGCCAGTCCCTCCGCCAGCTCGCCCCGGATCTTCTCCAGGCCCAGTCTCATCCGCCCCTTCACGGTGCCCAACGGCACCCCCAGCATGCGCGATATCTCCGACTGGCTGAAGCCGCCGAAGTAGGCCAGCTCGATCACCTTCGACTGCTCGCCCGGCAGCTCGCCGAGGGCGCCGCGGATCTCGCTCGCGGTCTCGTGCTTCATAGCCTCCTCCTCGGTCAGCTCCTCGGCGGGCCGCTGCTCGAGGATCGCGTCGTCGTCGAAGGCCAGCTTCGGCGCTTTGCCGGCGCGGCTGCGGAGGGCGTCGATCGCCCGGTTGCGGACGATGCTCAGCATCCAGGAGCGGACGCTGCCGCGGGCCCGGTCGAAGCGGGCGCCGCTGCGCCAGATCGAGATGAAGGCCTCCTGGGTGACGTCCTCGGCGGCCGCCTTCTCGCCGACGATCCGGTACGCCAGGGAGTAGGCGACGCCGCCGTGGCGGTCGTAGAAGACCTCGAAGGCCTCGGGGTCCTTTTCCCCGATCAGCGGCATCAGCTCCTCGTCGGCCAGCCGCTCGGCCTTCTCCCTCCTAATGGTCATCTCGGCTCATCATCCCCCTTGGCCGCCCGAACCCCCTAGGCGATGAACGGTTCGACCGCCTTCAGCACCTGGGCTTCGTCGAGCGGGGGGTCGAAGGCCTCGGGTGACGGTTCTTCGGAATTCTGCAGCCGGATCGCCGCCGCGTGCCTGGCCTCGACCTGGACGATCGAGCCGGCCGCGCCGAGCACCTCCTTGGACTTGATCGCCGGCCCGGCGCCGTTGTAGGCGCTGACCCCGGTGTCCTCGAAGGTCTGCGCCAGCTTCAGGAAGCCGGCCGTGTCGCTGTAGGCGAAGTCGAATTTCGGCTCCGCCACCGGCTTGCCCTTTCTGCTTGATCGTCGCCGTCAGCGCTTCGACGTGCTGCTTCTCGTCCTCGGCCAGCAGCCCGATCAGGCTCTTCAGTTCGCCGCTTGCCTTGGCCCGGGTCTTCGCTTCGTCGTAGAAGCTCGCCTCCAGGTACTCCAGGGTGAGGGCGAAGTTGAGGATGTCGACGTCGCTGCCGCCGGTCATCGCGAACGCCCTGCGGACGTACGGGCCGACCATGAAGGTGCCGTAGACGGCACCCGCCGCCAGCGCTCCCTTGAGGATCACCTCGCTGCGCGAGAGGTCGCCGCTGTCCTCGTCGACGTTGACGCCGGCGAGCTCCGGATGTGCAAGTTCTTCGTGGCTCATTGCTCTTTCCTTTCGCTTTCTCGCCGGGCTAGCTGACGATGAACGGTTCGACGGACTTGAGGACGGTCTTCGCGTCCGCCGGCTTGGCGAACGCCCCGTCCGGGGCGATCGGCCTGCCGAGCAGCGTGTTGAGCGCGGCGGCGTGCCGGCCCTCGACGCTGTGGATGGCCAGCGCCGAGGCCAGCACCTCCGGGCTCTTGATGTTTGCGGCCTGGCCGAGGTAGGCGGCGGCGCCGAGGTTCTCGACCGTGCCCGCCAGTTCCAGCACCGATTTGGCGCTCTTCAGCGGGAATTCGGTTTTCGGTTCCGGCGCCGGGGTGCCGCCGAGCTGCTCGACCGCGGCGGTCAGGGCGTCGACGTGTTCGGCCTCCTCGGCGCCGAACTTGCGGATCGTCTCCAGGTCGGCGCCCTTGAAGAGGCCGCTCTTGACCACGTCGGCGTAGAAGGCGGTCTCCAGGTACTCGAGCGTGAGGGCGTAGTTGAGGATCCCGACGTCGCCCTTGCCGAACTGGGCGGTTTCGCTGCCGCCGGCGGGCTTCGCCGAAGTCATCGTGGTGGTGTCGCCGTCGCTGCCGCAGGCGGCGAGGAAGGCAGCCGCTGCAGCCGAGCCGCCGGTCAGCGCCATGAACTTGCGGCGTGAGACCGGGTCTTCGACCGCGCGGGCCACCGCGCCTCGCGCCGGTGCCGGTCCCTTCTCGCGTTCCTTGCTCTCAGGCATGTCGTCGCTCCTCGCTGGTTTGCGGTTACGACAACTCCCTACGCGGACCCACCGCCGCCCGGATCAGTCGCCGCGCTGGCCCGTCCACGACCGCTTCGACGGTGATCCGATTCGGCCGCGATTACGTATGCGTGGCGTGGGATCCACATATCCCCTTGGCCGGCGCCGCCCTTCTCCCCGCCGCGCCATCGCAGTCGTGCCGGTTTAGTCGTGCCGGTTGACTTGTGGAAGCGGCGCGGGCGGGGCCGGCCGAACGCGGATGCTCAGGCTCAGGCGGGCGAGCCGGCGCGGAGGCGCTCGAGGGCGCCGGCGATGCGCGTGACGCCCTCCGCCATCCGCTCAGCCGGGACCGGCGCGAAGGAGAGGCGGAGGCTGTTGCCACCGCCCTCGATCATGAAGTCGGGGCCGGCGACGAAGGTCGCGCCGGCGGCCTTGGACTCGGCCAGCAGGGCGGTCGCGTCCGTCCCCTCGGCGAGGTCGAGCCAGAGGAAGTAGCCGCCCTCGGGGACGACGAACTCGGCCTCCGGGATCTGCTCGCCCAGCGCCGCCACCAGGGCGTCGCAGCGATCCTTCAGCGCACCTTTGACGAAGGCGATGTTGCGGTCCAGCCCGCCGGAGCGGCAAAGCTCCAGCACGATCGACTCGGCCAGCATGTTCGGCGAGATGTAGGTCTCGTTGGCCCGTTTGGCCAGCTTCGCGATCTCCTCCCCCGGCCCGGCGAGATAGCCGACCCGGACTCCCGGGCTGACCGTCTTCGAGAAGGACGAAGCGTGGATCACGCGGCCGGCGCGGTCGAGCGAGAGCATCGTCTCCAGCGGCTCGCCCTCGAACGGCAGCTCCCGGTAGGGGTCGTCCTCGAAGATCCAGAAGCCGTGCTCGGCGGCCAGCTCGACCAGCCGCGCCCGCTTCGCGCTCGAAAGCGTGCAGCCGGCGGGGTTGTGGGCGTTGGGGATGACGTGGGCGAGCTTGATCGGGCCCTCGGCGAGCGCCGCCTCGAAGGCGCCGAGGTCCAGCCCGTCGGCCTCCAGCGCCACCGGCACCAGCTCCACCCCGAGCCGCTGCAGGAGCAGCAGCGTGCGGTCGTAGGTCGGCTGCTCGACGACCACCCGGTCGCCCGGCCCGAGCAGATGTTCGAACAGCATCGCGCCACCCTCCAGCGACCCGTTGGCCACCATCACCTGCGAAGCGTCGAGCCCGCCGTGGCGCTCGGCGATCCACTCGCAGAGTCCCGGATGCCCGATCCCGGTCCCGTAGGAGAGCGCCTTTTCCCAGTCGCTCTCCAGCGCCCGCGCCGCCGCGTCCCGCACCGCCTCGTGGGGCAGGATGTCAGCGCTCGGAGCGCCCCGCGCAAAGGAAATCGTGTCGCCGGCCATCGCCCTCGACCCTAGCAACGCCAAGCGCTCCGCCGACCCCTCGCAATCGCCGATCCGGGGGGAGAATCGCAGGCGTGTCTGAGCTTAGGGGGCTATATGGCCCCCGGAACTCAGACACCCCTGGTTGGGGAGGGCGTGTGGAGAGAACGGGAGCGAGGTTTGTCTCGCCTGGCGACCCAGCAGCACGGGGTCGTCGCTCGCCGCCAGTTGCTCGCGCTCGGGTTCGGGGAGCATGCGATCAAACTGCGCCTCGGCGCCGGGAGGCTGAATCCCATTCACACCGAGGTGTACGCGGTTGGCCATAGGCGGATCAGCCAGCGCAGCTACTGGTGGGCTGGCCTGCTCGCCTACGGCGATGGCGCGCTGCTGAGCCATCGCAGCGCAGCGGCGCTTTGGGGAGTCGCGCGGTCACGTGGCTCGCTGGTCGACGTCACCGCGCCCGAAGGCCGCCAGGGTGTCGAACGCCGTAAGCAGCTCTGGATACACCGGGGCAAACTCCATGCCGAGGATCACACTCAGCACGACGGGATCCCGGTGACAACCGTCGCTCGGACGCTGTTCGATCTGGCTGAAGTCCTCAATACCGAGCAACTCGAATACGCCTGGGAAGAGGCGGATCGGCTCAAGCGGCTGCGGCTACGCGCCGTCGAGCGGGTCTGCGAACGGGGCTATGGCCGCCGCGCCTTAAAGCCGATCCGTCGCCTGCTCGCCGACGCGCGCGCCGTCAGGCGGACCCGGTCGCCGCTCGAGGATCGCTTCCAGCGATTCTGCCGGGCCTACGAGCTGCCTCCGCACAGCACCAACGTCGACGTCCTCGGCCACGAGGTCGACGCCCTCTGGCCCGAGGCCCGCCTCGTCGTCGAGCTCGACAGCTGGGAACACCACGGCCACCGCGCGGCCTTCGAGCGGGACCGAAGCCGCGACCCCAAGCTCCTCCTCGCCGGCTACCGCACCGTCCGCGTCACCCACCGCCGCCTCGACACCGAAGCCCTCACCCTCGCCACCGAGATCAAGCAGCTACTGGGCGGATCCTGAGGCCGCGCGCAGCGTTTCGACGGCGATGGCAGCCGCCTCGGTCGGGCTCTGACCGACCCGCACGCCCTTCGCTTCCAGCGCGTCTTTCTTCGCCTGCGCCGTCCCCGAGGAGCCGGAGATGATCGCGCCGGCGTGGCCCATCTGCTTGCCGGGAGGGGCGGTGAAGCCGGCGATGTAGGCGACGACGGGCTTGGAGACCTCGGAGGAGATGTACTCGGCCGCCCGCTCCTCCGCGTCGCCGCCGATCTCGCCGACCATCACGATCAGCTCGGTCTCCGGATCGGCCTCGTACATGCCGAGAATGTCGATGAAGTCGGAGCCGACGATCGGGTCGCCGCCGATGCCGACGATCGAGGAGTTGCCGGCGCCGGCCTGTTTCAGCTCGTTGCCGATCTGGTAGGTCAGCGTCCCCGACTTGGAGACGACGCCGATCGAGCCTGGATCGAAGAACTGGGCGGGGATGATGCCGACGTTGGCCTTGCCGGGCGAGAGCACGCCGGGGCAGTTGGGCCCGATCAGCCGCACCCCAGCCTCCTTGGCCTTCCAGTAGGTGTTGAGCATGTCGAGCACCGGGATCCCCTCGGTGATCGCGATCACCGTCTCGACCCCGGACTCGATCGCCTCGTCGATCGCCGGAGCGGCGAAGCGCGCCGGCACGAAGATCATCGAGGTGTTGGCGCCGGCCTCCTCGACCGACTCCTTGATCGTGTCGAAGATCGGCACGCCCTCCACGTCCTGGCCGCCCTTGCCCGGGGTGACCCCGGCGACGAGGTCGGTTCCGTAGGCGCGGTTGCGCAACCCGTGGAAGGAGCCCTCGCGGCCGGTCAGGCCGGAGACGACCAGCTTCGTCTGCTCCCCGACGATGATGCTCATGAGGCGGCCCCCGCCAGCTCGACGACGCGGCGCGCGGCGTCCAGCATCGTCTTCTCCTGGTGCAGGTTGGGCAGGTCGGCCTCGGCGAGGATCGCCAGGCCCTCCTCGGAGTTGGTGCCGTCGAGGCGGACGACCAGCGGCACGCCGAGCTCGAGCTGGCTCGAGGCGGTGACGATCCCCTTGGCGATCTCGTCGCAGCGGGTGATGCCGCCGAAGATGTTGAAGAGGATCGCCGTCACCTTGGCGTCGGAGACGATCACTTCCAGCGCGTTGACGATCGCCTCGGCTTTGGAGCCGCCGCCGGCGTCGAGGAAGTTCGCCGGGGCGCCGCCCGCCTGGGCGACGACGTCGAGCGTCGACATGCAGAGGCCGGCGCCGTTGGCGAGGATCCCGACGTTGCCGTCGAGCTTGACGTAGGTCAGGCCCTTCTCCTTCGCCATCGCCTCCTGCGGGTCCTCGACGGTGTCGGCGATCTCGGCCAGGTCCTGGTGGCGGAAGAGGGCGTTGCCGTCAATAGTCACCTTGGCGTCGAGTGCGACGACCTCGCGCCCCGAGGTGACGATCAGCGGGTTGACCTCGATCAGGCTGGCGTCCTCGCTGGTCGCGACCGTGGCCAGCTTCACCAGCACCTCGGCGGCCTGGTCGCGGACGTCCTCGTCGAGGCCCGCCGCGTCGACGATCTCCCGCGCGGCCGCAACGTCGAACTCGCGAGTCGGGTCGATGTGGCGTTTGACCAGGGCGTCGGGGCTCTCGGCCGCGACCGCCTCGATGTCCATCCCTCCCTGGCTGGAAACCATCGCCAAAAGCTTCTTCTCGCCGCGGTCGAGGATGACCGAGGCGTAGTACTCGGCGGCGATGTCGGAGCCGCCCTCGATCCAGACCTGATCGACCCGGAACGGGCCCTCGCCGTGGGGGCCGACGATGTCCATGCCGAGGATCGCGTCCGCGTACTCCCGCGCCTGCACCGCGTCGGAGGCGATCTTGATCCCGCCCGCCTTGCCGCGACCGCCGATCAGGACCTGGGCCTTGATCGCGCAGGGGTAGCCGATCTCCTCGGCTGCGGCGACCGCCTCCTCGACGGTCTTCGCGACCTCGCCACTGGGCACGGCGACGCCGTGCTTGGCGAACAGCTGCTTGCCCTGATACTCGAGGAGGTCCATAAATGGGGGTGGCACCCGGGGGCGCGGTCGCGCACCCTATCCCAGAGGAGCCAGGGGCCGCGTCGCCGCCGAGGGTGACTCCCCCGGCCGGGGGCGCTTGGCATAATGCCGCGCTCGCCATGGCCCTTCCCAGTCTCAAAAACATCAAATGGGTGACCACCGACTGTTACGGCACCCTGATCGACTGGGAGAAAGGGATCGTCGAAGCCTGTAAGAAAGAGGCCGCCAAAGACGGCTTCAGCTTCGAAGAAGGCCCCTTCCTCGCCCGCTTCATGGAGGTCCAGGCCGAAATCATGGCCGGCTCCTACGAGCTCTACGCCGAGGTCCTGCGCCGCACGATCGTCAAAGTAGCCGGCGAGCTGGGCTGGGAGGTGGAGCCCTCGCGGGCCCAGTTCCTGCCCAACAGCGTCGCCTACTGGCTGCCCTTCCGCGAGTCCAACGCGGCGATGGACCGGCTCGGCAAGAAGTACGACATCGGGATCATCTCCAACGTCGACGACAAACTTCTCGGGATCTCGCGCCGCCACCTGCGGACCGAACTCGACCTCGTGGTCACCGCCCAGCAGGTACGCAGCTACAAGCCGGACCCCGTCCACTTCAAAGAGTGCGCCCGGCGGATCGGCGGCAAGAAAGGCTGGCTGCACATCGGCTGCGACTACGCGACCGACATCGCCCCGGTGCTGAAAATGAACGTGCCGGTGATCTGGGTCAACCGCCATGGCGAGAAACTGGAAGGCCGCAAAGCCCCCAGCGCCACGGTGAAAAACTTCCGCGAAGCAGCGAAAAAGCTCGGCGCGTCCTGAGCGTTTTCTAGCGTTCAGGCGCAACTCCGGCAGTAGGCGCCGGTTTCGACCCCTAGTCGTCTCCTATGAATAGGTTCGAGCACCCCAAGACTCAGATGCGTGCCCTCGCCGGAGCGCGGCTGGCGCTGGCCGCGAGCGTCCTGGCGCTGCTGGCATCGCTGCTCTTCGCGGCCGGCCAGCAGAGCGCCAGCGCCGCAGCCGCCCCCGACGCCCCGAGTAAAGGCCGCGTCGCGCTCCTGCCCGAGGGCCAGAAGCCGAACTTCGTCGTGATCCAGACCGACGACCAGACGCTCGACCAGCTCTACGCGACCTACACCCCGGCCGGCGGCGCGCCGATCGTCGCGATGCCGAACACGCTGGCCTCGATCGGCGAAAAAGGCATCGCCTTCAACCGCTACTACGTCTCCTACCCGCTCTGCTGCCCCTCGCGGGTCAGCCTCCTGACCGGCCGCTACGCGCACAACCACAACGTCCGCGGCAACGTCCCGCCCAACGGCGGCGCCACCGGGTTCAGCTTCCGCCAGGCGAACAGCCACAACGTCGCCACCTGGCTGCAGGGCGCCGGCTACCGCACGATCCACATCGGCAAGTTCCTCAACGGCTACGGCGACGAACCGTTCGACGACGGCAAAACCGTCCCCCCCGGCTGGAACGCCTGGCACTCGGTGCTCAAAGCCGACACCCACCACTACTTCTACGGCTACACGCTCAACAACAACGGCCTGCTCGAGGGCCCCTTCGGCGACTCCGGCAGCTGGGACACCCGCGAATACGGGGTGCGCGACGACTTCGGCTGCCCCTTCGCGCCGCTCAACGGCCAGCCCTGCCTCTATGAGACCGACGTCCTCACCCGCATCGCCAGCGAAGAGATGCAGGGGACCCCGCCGGGCCAGCCCTTCTACCTGCAGCTCGACTACACCGCCCCGCACGGGGACTTCCGCCGCCCGGCCGGGCCCGAGCCGGCGACCCGCCACTACGACTCCTTCGCCGGCGCCCCCTACCCGCACGACCCCGCGGAAGGGTTCAACGAGGGCAACGTCAACGACAAGCCCCGCTTCATCCGCGCGGCGCCCTACCTCTCGCCGACCGAGACCCATACCTACCGCGTCTACTACCAGAAGGCGCTGGAGTCGCTGCGAGCGATCGACGAGGGCGTCCAGCAGGTCGTCAACACGCTCGGCGGGATGGGCCAGCTGCGCAACACCTACATCGTCTTCACCTCCGACAACGGCTTCTTCTACGGCGAGCACCGGCTCACCGGCGGCAAGTTCCTCGCTTATGAGCCCTCGACCCACATGCCGCTGCTGATCCGGGGGCCGGGAATCAAACCGGGCACCTCGACCGGCGAGCTGGCGGGCAACATCGACCTCGCCCCGACCATCCTCGAGCTGGCCGGCGCCCAGGCCGACAAAAGCATCGACGGGCGCTCGCTCGTCCCCTACATGCTCGACCCCGGCCTGCGCAGCCGGCGGCCGATCCTCTTCGAGTCCTTCGTCGAGACCAACGACGTCGAGGCCAACGGGCAGCTCACCGCCGCCCGCGCCCAGGCCCGGGCCAGCGCGAGCGGCGGGCCGAAAGCGACCGCCTCGCTCGTGGCGCCGCCGAAGGACTACGAGGGAATCCGCCTCGGCCCCTACAAGTACATCGAGTGGCCCGACGGCTCGAAAGAGCTCTACGACATCACCAAGGACCCGAACGAGCTCAACAACAAAGTCCGCGACCCGAACTTCTTCCCGATCCGCGGCTTCCTGCACAGCGAGCTGGAACGGCTGGAGACCTGCGTCGGCCGCACCTGCCAGGAACCGTCGGCGAAGCTGCCGCTGACCCGCAACCAGCAGCTGAAGATCAGGCGGGAAAAGGAAAAGGAACAGCGGGAACGGGAAAAACGGCAGGAAGAACGCGAAGCAAAACAGAAAGAGCAGCAGTCGAAATAGTGGCTTGTGGCGGGAGGGGGGTGGGCACCCCTCCTAGCTCAACTTTTTTGAGAGTTGCCTCCGGCCTCCCGAGAGAGCGCGCCGTCAAAAAAGTACAAGCCGCGCGGAGGGGTGCCCACCCCCCTCCCGCAGGCCTCTTTTCTCCTGCTTGAAGCGGAAACGGCCGGCATCTCCAGCGGGAGAAGAGGGAGCTCCGCTGCTTGGCCCCGGGTGGGTGGGTCCTGGGAAGGCTCCTCGACTCGTCGCGTGTTCCTGGCGCCGCCAGGCGCCATCTCGATTGCACCGGCTCCGCCGGTGCCGCCTTCCCAGGACCCACCCACCCGGGGCCTACACCGACCCTCCGTCGAGTGCGCGCTACTCGATGACGGCGAGGGTGTCGCCGCTGGAGACGGCGTCGCCCTCTTTGACGTTGAGCGAGGTGACTTTGCCGGCGCGGTGGGCGGTGATCTCGTTCTCCATCTTCATCGCCTCGATGATGCAGACCAGGTCGCCCTCGGCGACCTCGGCGCCCTGCTCGACGGCGACTTTGAAGACGGTTCCCTGCAGCGGTGAGGGCAGCGCCTCGCTGGAGGCCGCGGCGCCGCTGCCGGACTTGCGCTCGCGCTTGGGAGGCTTCTTGCCGCTGGCCGCGGGGGCGCTGCCGCCGGCACCGGCCTCGCCGATCACCTTGACGTCGAAGAGCTTGCCGGAGACCTCGACCTTGTAGTCGCGGCTGACCAGCTCGGCGCCGTCCTCGGCCGCGGGTGTTGCGATCTCCTCCGGCGCGGTCGACTTGAGCCAGTCGCGATCCTCCATCAGGTCGCGGCAGGTCTCGCCGCGGTCCCACTGCTCGGTGGCGAGGATCGCCTTGTGGAACGGGATCAGAGTGGTGAGGCCGCCGATCTCGTACTCGTTCAGCGCCCGCAGCATCCGCCGCGTCGCGTGCTCGCGGTCGACGTCCCAGACGATCAGCTTGCCCACCATCGGGTCGTACATCGGCGTCACCTCGGAGCCCGCTTCGACCCCCGAGTCGACCCGTACGCCGGGGCCGGCCGGCTCGCGATAGGTGGTGATCGAGCCCGGCGCCGGGGCGAATTTCTTGTGCGCGGCCTCGGCGTTGATCCGGCACTCGATCGCGTGCCCGCGCAGCTCCACGTCCTCCTGGGCCAGCGAGAGCGGCTCGCCGGCGGCGACCAGGATCTGCTCGCGGACGATGTCGACGCCGCTGATCATCTCGGTCACGCAGTGCTCGACCTGGACCCGGGTGTTCATCTCGAGGAAGAAGTACTCGTCGCCGACCTGCATCCCCTCGACCGTGCCGGCGCCGCGGTAGCCGACGGCGGCGGCGGCGTCGGTGGCGATCTTGCCGATCCGCTCGCGCATCTCAGCGTCGACCTGGGGCCCCGGCGCCTCCTCGATCACCTTCTGGTGACGGCGCTGGATCGAGCAGTCGCGCTCGCCGAGGTGGATCACGTTGCCCTGGGAGTCGGCCAGGACCTGGACCTCGACGTGGCGCGGGTCCTCGAGGTAGCGCTCGACGTAGACGCGGTCGTCGGAGAAGAACTTCTCGCCTTCGCGGGCGGCGCCGTCGAAGGCCTCCTCGAGCTGCTCGGGGGTCATCGCGACGCGGAAGCCCTTGCCGCCACCGCCACCGGCGGCCTTGCAGGCGACCGGGTAGCCGGCTTCGTCGGCCTGCTTGCGGGCGGCCTCGACGTCCTTGGCGGGTTCGGTCGCGCCGGGCACGATCGGCACCCCGGCGGCCTCCATGATCTCGCGGGCCCGGGTCTTGGAGCCCATCTCCTCGATCGCCTCGGCCGGGGGCCCGATGAAGACGATGCCAGCCTCGCCGCAAGCGCGGGCGAAATCGGCGTTCTCGGCCAGGAAGCCATAGCCCGGATGGATCGCTTCCGCGCCGGCCTGCTTGGCGGTGGAGATGATCTTCTCGATGCTCAGATAGCTCTCGGCCGGAACAGCTGGCCCGATCAAGAACGCCTCGTCGGCCTCCCTGACGTGCGGTGCATCCCGATCGATCTCCGAGTAAACGGCAACCGACCCGATCCCCATCTCCTTCAGCGTCCGCGCAACGCGGATGGCAATCTCGCCGCGGTTGGCTATGAGAACTTTCTCGAACATCGGGGGCGGCAGTCTATTTATGCGAGCGGCGTAGTGAAGGGAGGGCGGGTGCCCCCTCGGAGCGGCTTGTACTTTTTTGCTGAGAGCGCCGGCGGATGACCGCCACCGCCCTCAAAAAAGTTGAGCGAGAGGGGGCACCCGCCCTCCCTTCTGCAACCCCTCTAAATAGGCTCCCGCCATGCTGATCGAGCTGCAGTCCCATTCGACCGTCTCCGACGGGCAGCTGGCCCCGGCCGGAGTGGTTGAGGAAGCAGCCAAGGCCGGGGTGACGGTGCTGGCGCTGACCGACCATGACGCGGTTGCCGGGGTGCCGGAGGCCGAAGCGGAAGCGCGGGCGCTGGGGGTCGAGCTGGTGCCGGCGATCGAGATGTCCTGCGTGCACGAGTACGCGGAAGACCTCCACATCTGCGGCTACTGGGTCGACCTCGAGAAGATCGGCCCGGCTTGCGAGCGGGCCCAGCTGGGGCGGCGCGAGCGGGCCGGCGAGATCGTCGAGAACCTGCGCCGCGAGGGCTTCGACCTGACCCTGGAGGACGCGATCCGCGAGGCCGGCGGCGCCGACTCGATCGGCCGCCCCCACATCGCCCGGGCGGCGGGAGCGACCGGCGACCTCGGCCCCTTCTTCGAGGAGTACTTGGTGCCAGGGGCCAAGGCCTTCGTGCCGCGCCGCTGGCCCAGCGCCGCCGAGGCGATCGAGCTGATCCGCGAGGCCGGCGGCGCCGCCGTGATCGCCCATCCCTACTGGGACATCTCCGCGCCCGCTGAGGTCGAGGAGCTGATCCGCTCGCTCGGCGCCGACGGAGTCGAGACCTTCTATCCGAGCCACAGCAAGGAGCAGACCGCGCACCTGCTGGAGCTCTGCGCGGAGCTAGATCTCGTCCCGACCGCCTCATCGGACTACCACGGCCCGACCCACAAGACCTTCGCCCGCTTCGGCGCCTACGACACCTACGGCCTCGGCGACCCCCAGGTTCCCGCACGGCCCTAGGCGGGCGCAGTCCTCCCCTTCCCTATTCGGCTACCCTCATTAGGTAGACCTAATTAGGACGCCCTAACGTTTGCGGTTGGCACGGACGGAGGCGGGCGCATACCGAGAGGAGCGGGGCCCTTGTATCTGGTGATGAATGTCGTCCATGTCCATGAGGAGCGACGGGAGGCGTTCGAGCGGGCGTTTCTCGAGCGCGAGAGCCACGTCCACAAAGCGGAGGGGTTCGCCGGCTTCGAGCTGCTGCGGCGCGACCGCGACGGCGAGTACGTCGTGCTCAGCCGCTGGGAGAGCGACACCGCCTTCAAGGCCTGGGTCAACAGCGATCTCTTCAAGATGAGCCACCGCCACGCCGACGGCGAGCTCGCCCACGGCAGCGAGGTCCGCAACTACGACGTGATCGACGCGAGGGTGCCGGCGTGAGTTGGCGTTTTCTGCCCGCTATCCGGGCAAAAAGCGCCACCGCGGTGGCGCTGGCGCTTACCGCCCTCGCGCTGGCGCTGCCGGCGGCGAGCCAGGCGGCGGCGCCGAAGCGAATCGTCGCCCTCACCCCGTTCGCGGCCAACACCCTGGCCAAACTCGGCGTGACGCCGATCGCCATCGGCGAAACGCTGGGCGGCAACGAACGCTTCTCGCCGAAGCTGAAGGGCGTCCCGGCCCTGCCGCTCTCGCACCCGAACGGGCCCAACCTCGAGCAGCTCGCCTCGCTGGACCCCGACCTCGTGTTCTCCTCGCAGACCTGGGCCAAAGGGAACCAGACGATCGAGGGGCTGGGGGTCGACGTCGTCCTCCACGACCCGCGCTCGATCAACGGCGCCTTCGCCGACACCTTCAAGATCGGCACGCTGGTCGGCCGCAAGCACTACGCGCGCGACCTCCTGCAGTCGATGCGCAAACAGGTGGAATCGGCCCGCAAGGGGATCCGCAAGCACCCCAAGGTGATGCTGATCCTCGGCGTCGGCCGCACTCCCTTCACCTTCCTCCCCAACAGCTGGGGCGGTGACATCGTCTCCAAGGCAGGTGGCAGGCTGCTGACCGGCGGGGTCGACTCCAACTCCGGCTTCGAGCGGATCTCCGACGAAGTCGTGGTCGCCGAAAACCCGGACATCATCATCGCCGTCCCCCACGCCAACGCGGACGACATCCCCAGCCTGACCGAATACCTGCGCGACAACCCCGCCTGGTCCAGCACCACCGCGGCGCAGACCGGGCAGGTCTACGTCTCGGTCGACAACTCGCTGCTGCAGGCCGGGACCGACATCGCCCGCACGATCCGCGAGGTCCGGCACGCCTACCTGAAGAACTGATCCCGGGTGGCGCGCCGCACCCTGGTCTTCGCGGCGCTGCTCGCCGCCCTCGCCCTCACCACGATCGCCTCGCTGGCGCTGGGCGCGGTCAAGGTGCCGGCCGCGGAGGTGATCGACATCCTCCTCGGCAAGGGCGACGGAGGCAGCGACCAGCAGATCATCGAGGCGCTGCGGCTGCCGCGCACGATCGAGGCGATGATCGTCGGCGCCGCGCTCGGCATCGCCGGGGCGATCCTGCAAGGGGCGCTGGCCAACCCGCTCGCCTCGCCGGACGTGATCGGGGTCACCGGCGGCGCCGGCTTCGGCGCGATCCTGATCATCATCCTCTTCCCCGGCTCGATCGCGCTGCTGCCGGTCGGTGCCCTCTTCTTCGGCCTGCTGGCGGCGACGCTGGTCTTTGCCTTCGCCTGGTCGGGGCGCAACCGCGGCAGCACCGGCAAGGTGATCCTGGCCGGGATCGCGATGCTCTCGCTGTTCACGGCCGGGACCACCGGGCTGCTGGCCGCCTATCCGGAGCGGGCGCCCTCGGCGATCTTCTTCATCGCCGGCGGCCTCACCTCCAGCGGCTGGAAGGAGATGGAGACGATCTGGCCCTACTTCGCCGTCGGCTTCCTCTTCGCCGCCTTCCTGATCCGGCCGCTGGACCGCCTCGCCCTGGGCGACGACGTCGCCGCCTCGCTCGGCTCGCGCCCACAGCTGATCCGGCTCGGCGCCGGGATCGCGGCGGCGCTGCTGGCGGCGGCCTCGGCGGCGATCGCCGGGCTGCTCGGGTTCCTCGGCCTGGTCGTCCCCCACGTCGTCCGCATGGCCGGCGGCAGCTCCAGCCACACCTTCGTCGTCCCCGCCTCAGGCGTAGGCGGCGCCGCCCTGCTCGTCGCCGGCGACACCCTGGCCCGCACCCTGCGGGCGCCGATCGAGATGCCGGTCGGCCCCTTCATGGTCCTGCTCGGCGTCCCCCTGTTCCTCTGGCTGCTGCGCAAGGCGGTCTGATGGGGCCCGCCGGAGAACAGGGCCTGCTGACGGCGCGTGGGGTCGAGGTGGAGATCGGCGGCGCGCCGATTCTGCGCGCTGCGGATCTCGACCTCTGCAGCGGCACGCTGACCGCGGTGGTCGGGCCCAACGGGGCCGGCAAGTCGACGTTGGTGCGGGCCGTCTCCGGCCTGCAGCGGATGGCCGCCGGCAGCGCCCGCTGGAACGGGCGCGAGGTCGGTGAGATGCGTGGCCGCGAGCTGGCCCGCCTGCGCGCCTTCGTGCCGCAGCGGATGCCGGTGCCGGCCGGGGTCACCGTCCGCGAAGCGGTGACGATCGGCCGCTCCGCCCGGCTGCGCCCGCTGCGCCGCCTGACCGCCGCCGACCACGAGGGAATCGAGCGGGCGATGGAGCGAGCGCGCGTCACCCGCTTCGCCGAACGAGCGCTGACGACGCTCTCGGGCGGCGAGATGCAGCGCGTGCAGATCGCGATCGGGCTGGCCCAGGAAGCGCCGGTCCTGATCGCCGACGAGCCGACCTCCCAGCTCGACCTCGGCGCCACGATCGGCGTCGCCAGCCTGCTCCGCGACCTGGTCGGCGAAGGCCTGGCGGTGCTGCTGGTGGTCCACGACCTGGCCCTGGCGGCGGCGATCGCCGACACCGTGGTGGTCGTCTCCGAGGGACGCACGGTGGCGGCCGGAACGGCCCAGGAGGTGCTGAGCGCCGAGCGGCTGGCGGGGGCCTGGGGCGCGGACGCGCGGCTGAGCGCGCACGACGGCCGCACCGCGTTGCACGTCGCCTGGCTGCAGGGGGCAGGGTCGTTAGGACCCTAATTCCTAGTTTGTTAGTGTGAATTCATTAGGGTGGCCTAAGAGAAGCCACCGCAGAGCAGCGCACGCGGTGCGCGGACAACAAGGAGACCTTTCGAGAATGAGTTCGAACGAATCGAGAAGGAGCCGGCTCACGACCAGCCTGCTCGCGCTCGGCGCCTGCGCCGTGCTGATCGCCGCCCTGGCGGCCCCCGCCGGTGCCGCCAGCGGCCAGGGCCAAGCCGTCATCGCGCCCGCCGACCACAGCAAAGGACGCACCCTCAGCGGCCAGGGCGTGAAGCTGCTCGCCGCTGCCGGCGCCGGTAGCCAGGACGGCAAGCTGACCCTGCCGATCGCCGAGCTGAGCCCCGGCGCCCAGCCCTCGGCGCACAGCAGCGCCGCCCTCACCTTCAAGCGCGGCAAACGAGCCCTCGCCCTGACCGGCATCCATTTCGACCTCAGCGCCGGCACCCTGGTCGGCAAGCTCGGCGGCAGCGAGATCCCCGTCTTCTGGCTCGGCGCCGCCCCGAAGGTCGACAGCGCCGGCGGCTCGATCTCCCTCAGCGAAGGCAAGCTTCGGCTGACCACCGAGGCCGCGGCCGCGCTGCAGGAGGAGCTCGACCTCGAGCGCGCCCTGGTTCACAAAGGCGTCGGCATGCTCTGGCTCGCCGCCCAGGCGAGTCCCGCCCACGCACCGGCCCAGGCCGTCACCTCGGGGTCCCTCGACTGGGGCTTCCTCACCTCCTGGCGCGAATACATCTACAAAAACCTCGGCCCGGGATCGATCGGCTCGATCACGACCGAAGGCGGCGCCACGACGACCGGCGAACCCGCCAAAGCCGGCTCCTTCTTCAGCTTCCCCAGCAACGGCGGCAGCTTCGAGAAGGGCCTCTACGGCGCCGCCGACAAGCTGTCGCTGAAAACGCAGGGCAGCGTCAAGTTCGCCAAGCCGGGGCACTGCATCATCGAAATCAAGTTCAGCAACGTCGTCGTCACGCTCGGCACCAGCTCGTCGATCGTCGCCGACCTCAACTACGACATCGACAAATTCAACGGCGCCGGCTGCGACCCGGTGCCGCCGGTCGCGGCCCCGGGCACCACGATCGCGACGCTCAACGCGGGCGCCGTCACGCCGACCTACTCGGGCGGCGGCAAAACCGTCACCTGGGCCGGCCTGCCGGCGACGCTGACCGCGGCGGCGGCGACGCCGTTCGCCCCCACCTACAAAGCCGGCCAGGTCCTCGACCCGGCCACGGTCACGGTGGGCCTCGGGTGAGCCGGGTTGCCGCCAGCCGCAGTGGCGGCATCGCGACGATGGCGGCACTCGCCGCCGTCGTCGCGGCTCTCGTCCCCAGCGCCGCGCGCGGTGCTGGGGACACCACGACCCTGAAGCTGGACGGCCCGGCGGCGAAGTCGCTGCGGGACCAGGGGGTGCGGATCGTGCCCCTGAAGCCGGCCAGCGGCGGGCCGCGGCAGATCGTGCTGCCGGTCGCCGCCGGGCTCGCCGGCGCGACCACCACCCTGCTGCGCCAGCGCGGCGCGATCTCGCTGCAGGCCCCCGGAGGCAAGGCGCTGCGCCTGGCCAAGCTCCGGCTCGTCCTCGGCAAGGACTCGCGGTTGACCGCCAAGCTCGGCGGCGCCGACGTCGACCTCTTCCGCGTTCTCCAGGGCGGGCGCCGCGACGTCGACCCGGTTGCCGGCAGCGTCGCCCTCGGCCGCCTGCGCCTGAAACTGACGGCGACCGCGGCGCGGCAAATCGGCGAGCGCCTGGCGCTCGAGCGGCTGCGCCCGCGGCGTTTCGGCACCCTCTCCGCCACTGTCTCCGGCCTCGACGCAGCCGGCGCTCCCGCTGCCAAGACCCCAGCCGCCCAGCAGCAGTCGACCGCCTGCCCGCTACCCAGCGGCGCCGGCCCGACCCCGGAAGAACCGCTGCCGGTGGCAACCCGGCCGCCGAGCGCGACCGACATCACCGCCGCCACGATCGACTGGCAGGTTCGCGAGTCCTTCATCCGCTACATCGGCAGCGGCGAGGGGACCAGCGTCTCCGGTGGCGCCACGGCGGATCCGCCGGTGCTGCTCCCCGGCGCCTCGGCGGCGCTCAGCTATGGCTTCGGCTTCCCCTTCGCCGGCGGCAGCTGGCACGACTCCGGCGCCAACCCCGCCAGCCCCGCCGACGACACCGCCCTGCTGCGCGGCGGCGGCGCCGTCCGCTTCCTCTACAGCGGCCACGGCATCGACCTGACCACGGCCGAGCCGGAAATCGAGATCGCCGGGGCGAATTCTCGGGCGATCTTCGCGATCGCCGAGTCGGGCGGCGCGCCCGAGCGCCAGGTGCTCGTCAACCTCGACCTCTCCCGCGCCGCCGCGGTCAAATCCAGCGGCAACGCCTTTACCTACGAACGGGTGCCGGGAGCGATCCCCTCCGGCACCGCCGCCTCTACCTTCGCCGGCTTCTACGCCCCCGGCACGGACTTCGGATGCGTAACGGTCTCCTTCGCAACGGGCTGATCGCGGCGCTGGCCGCGCTGCTGTCGCTGGCCTCGCCGTGGGCGGCGGGCGCTCGCGCCGACGTCGCCCAGGTGACCGTGGTCTCGCCGGGCGGCGCCGAGCAGGCGCTCTCGCTCGACGCCCTGACCGGCTCCGAGGACATCGTCGAGCGCTCCTACGTGCTGCGCTCAGCCGGCGGCGAGAGCAGCCAGGCGCTCACCGGCTTCTCGCTGGCGGCGGTCCTCGCGGCCGCCGGCGCCGACCCCTACGGGTTCTCCTACCTCGAGGTGCAGCGCCCCGCCGGCGGGGCAGTCCTGCTCAGCCGCGACCAGGCCCTCGATGCCGGCGCCTTCGCCGACGGCCCGCCGGCGGTCTATGCGACCGCTGCTGGAACTGGCTTCCTGCGACCGAGCGCCGGGCCGGAAGACCTCAACGCCAGCGATTCCTTCGAGGCTCCACAGGGAATCTCCGTCGTCTTGCGCAAAGGCGCGCGGCTGCAAGTGCGGGCGCGAGCCTCGACGCTGCGGACCCGACCCGGTCACACGGTTCACTTCAACGCAATCGTCGAGCGCGCAGGCTCCGGCGAGCAACTCGCTTACTCCTGGTACTTCGATGACGGTGGCTCGGCCGTGGGACCGCAAGCCAGTCACAGCTTCGCCAAACGGGGCAGCTTCGACGTCGTCGTCGGGGTCACCAGCGCCGGCGACGACACCGGCGCCTCGTCTGTGGTGACGATCCAGGTCGGCGCCCCGCTGGCTGGCCCCAACCGCAAAGGCGGTGGCCGCGACGACGACGCTGGGGCACCGGATCACGGGGCTGCCGACGAATCCGGGCCTGACACGGCAGGCCCAGGTACTGCAAAGTCAGCTGGGAGGCGGGGCGGTCATGCCCCGCCGGACACACGGCCTGCGGCCGTGTTGAGTGTCCGTCGAGGCACGACCGCCCCGCCTCAAGTGAAGTCCGCACCGGAGCTTGCCGCTGGCGGTCGGGTCGTCGGCGAACTAGTCAGCGCAACCAGCGCCGCTCCGCAGGCCGAGGGGAAGCAAGCGGCGGCGCGCAGCGGCAGCCTCGACGACGACAGTGGGAGTGGCGGGATCCCCGGCGCGGCCTGGGGGCTGCTCGCCACGCTCGGGCTGCTGGGTGCAGGGGCCATGGCCGAGGCCGGTGGCATCGGCGGCCTGCGACCGATCCGAGGGCGAGCATGATCGAGCAGCTCCTCTTCGACATCTCCGAGGCGCTGCTGGTCCCGATCCTCGTCCTCACGGTGGCGGCGCTGGCGATGGTCCTGGTCGAAGTCGGCTCGCTGCTGGTCGAGGTGCGGCGGCGGCGCCATCGCAGCCTCTGGGGCCTGGAGCGCGCGGTCGAGGAGTGCCGCGGACGGCTCGTCGCCGGGATGCCGGCCGAGGCGCTGGCGGCGCTGCTGCCGTTCGCCTGGAACCGGCAGATGGAGGACGCCCTCGCCGGCATCGTCGAGCAGTGCAACCGGCCCCAGGCCGAGGCCCGCCTCGCCAAGCGCCTGGCCGAGTACGACTACCTCTCGCTGCGCCGCCTCGAGCGCACCCGGATCCTCGTCCGCATGGGCCCGGCACTGGGCCTGATGGGGACCCTGATCCCGCTCTCGCCGGCCCTCGCAGGCCTCGCCGACGGCGACATCGCCACCCTGACCGAGAACCTCCGGGTCGCCTTCAGCGTCACCGTCGCCGGGCTGATGATCGGCGCCTTCGCCTTCGGGATCTCCCTCGTCCGCGACCGCCTCTACGCCCAGGACTACTCCGACGTCGAGTACGTCGCCGCCTGCCTCACCGCCCCCGCCGGCAACGGCCACCCCGTCCCCCACAGCCACTTCGCCGTCGCCCCATGAAGGTCACCCCGCGTGCCCGCAGCCGCGACGACCGCGCCGGCGACCCGCTCGACGGCCTCGTCAACCTCTTCGACCTTGGCATCGTCCTCTCGGTCGCCTTCCTCCTCGCCGCCCTCTCCTCGCTCGACCTGACCGAGGCGATCACCGGCGAGAAGACCGCTCAGAGCGCCAATCCCCGCCCCGCCGACGCCGTCGTCGCCCCCAAGGACCAGAAGGTCAAACAGGTGGAGCTGAAGCCGGACGAGAAGGTCGTCGGCCGCGGCCAGCCGATCGGCACCGTCTACCGCCTCTCCGACGGCCGCACGGTCATCGTCCGCCGTCCCTAGTTAAGGGCGAGGCGTCGTGCCTCGGCGGACACTCAACACGGCCGCAGGCCGTGTGTCCGGCGAGGCATGACGCCTCGCCTCCAGCTAACCGAGAAGAGCGAGGACCTGCCGCACAGCCGTCTCCAGGTCGGGGTCCGTCAGCAGGTCCGGGTTCTCCGGCGCCTCGTAGGGGCTGCCGACTCCGGTCAGGTCGGTGATCTCACCGGCGCGGGCCTTGGCGTAGAGGCCCTTCGGGTCGCGCCGTTCGCACTCCTCCAGCGGCGTGTCGACGAAGACCTCGTAGAAGGGGATGCCGGCTGCCTCGTGGGCGGCCCGGACCTTGTCGCGGGCGTCCTTGAAGGGGCTGACCAGCGAGGCGATCGCGATCGTCCCCGCTTCCGCGAGCACCTTGGCCACCTCGCCCACCCGGCGCACGTTCTCGGCCCGGTCCTCCTCGCTGAAGCCGAGGTCGGAGCAGAGGCCGTGGCGGAGGTTGTCGCCGTCGAGCATGTAGGCGGGGCGTCCGCCGCTGACCAGCGTGTGCTCGAGCGCCGCCGCGATCGTCGACTTGCCCGAGCCGGAGAGGCCGGTCATCCAGATCGTTGCCCCGGTCGTCGCCAGCGCCTGGCGGCGGTCCTCGCGCGAGAGGCTGCTGGGATGGAAGGTGATGTTCTCGGCGACGACCGATTCGGTGGCGACCGCGGCCGGCTCGCCACCGACGCCGATGATCATCCCGGCGGCGACGGTGAGGTTCGTGGCGGGGTCGGCGAGGATGAAGCTGCCGGTGGTCCGGTTGAGCCGGTACTCGTCGAAGAAGAGCGGCGAGGTGGTGTGGATCGAGACCCGGCCGATGTCGTTGACCTCCAGCGTCTCCGCCTCGAGGTCCCGATGCAGGGAGTCGACGTTGAGCTCGTAGCGCAGAGTCTCCACTTCGGCGGCGATCCAGCGAGTCGTGTGCTTGAGCTGGTACGGCATCCCGGTGCGCAGCGAGGAAGTCTCGTCGAACCAGCAGATCATCGCCTCGAAGCGATTGTTGGCGCTGGGCTGGTTGGTGGGCCGGCAGATCATGTCGCCGCGGGAGATGTCGAGCTCGTCGTCGAGCAGCATCGTCACCGCCATCGGCGGGAAGGCCTGGTCGACGGCGCCGTTGGGGGTGTCGATCCGGTCGATCGTCGAGGTCTTGCGCGAGGGCAGGACCATCACCTCGTCGCCCTGCTTGAAGATGCCGCCGACGACCGAGCCGGCGAAGCCGCGGTAGTCGCGGTGCTCGGCCGACTGCGGCCGGATCACCGTCTGCACCGGGAAGCGGTTGTCGACCAGGTTGCGGTCGGAGGCGATGTGGACGTCCTCGAGCTGGCCCAGCAGCGGCTGCCCGTCGAACCAGGGCATGCTGGCCGAGCGCTCGACCACGTTGTCGCCCTCCAGGGCCGAGATCGGGACGAAGTCGAGGTCGGTGATCTCGAGCTTGGCGGCAAAGGTGGTGAAGTCGTGGCGGATCTCCTCGTAGACCTCCTGGTCGTAGTCGACGAGGTCCATTTTGTTCACGCAGAGGATCAGGTGCGGCACCCGCAGCAGCGAGGAGAGCAGGGCGTGGCGGCGGGTCTGTTCGAGCACGCCTTTGCGAGCGTCGACCAGGAGCAGCGCCAGGCTGGCGGTCGAGGCGCCGGTGACCATGTTGCGCGTGTACTGGATGTGGCCGGGGGTGTCGGCGATCACGAACTTGCGCTTGGGGGTCGCGAAGTAGCGATGGGCGACGTCGATCGTGATCCCCTGCTCGCGCTCGGCCCGCAGGCCGTCGGTCAGCAGCGCCAGGTCGGTCTGCTCGTCGCCGCGCTTCACGGACGTCTGCTCGATCGCGCTGAGCTGGTCTTCGAAGATCGATTTGGTGTCGTGCAGGAGCCGCCCGATCAGGGTCGACTTGCCGTCGTCAACCGAGCCGGCCGTGGCGATCCGCAGCAGCTGGCTCATTAGAAGTAGCCCTCCTTCTTGCGATCCTCCATGGCCGCTTCGGAGAAGCGGTCGTCGCCGCGGGTGGCCCCGCGCTCGGTGATCCGCGAGACCGCGGTCTCGGCGATAACGGCCTCGTAGTCGGTCGCGGTCGACTCGACGGCGCCGGTGCTGGTCGCGTCGCCGACGGTCCGGTAGCGGACCATCTGCCGCCTCATCTCGAGGCCGTCGGGGAGGGGGAAGAACTCGTTGACGGCCATCAGCAGCCCCTCGACCTCGACCACCTCGCGCTCGTGGGCGAAGTAGATCTGCGGTAGGTCGACCTGCTCCTGCGCCAGGTAGCGCCAGACGTCGAGCTCGGTCCAGTCGGAGATCGGGAAGACGCGGATGTGCTCGCCCTTCTGGTGGCGGCCGTTGTAGAGGCGCCAGAGCTCCGGGCGCTGGTTCTTCGGGTCCCACTGGCCGAAGCGGTCGCGGAAGGAGAGCACCCGCTCCTTCGCCCGCGCCTTGTCCTCGTCGCGGCGGCCGCCGCCGAAGACGGCGTCGAAGCCGCCGTTCTTGATCCCTTCCAGCAGCGCCACGGTCTGGTGGCGGTTGCGGCTTTCCAGCGGGTGGGCGACTTTGATCCGGCCGGCGTCGATCTGCTCCTGGACCGAGGCCACCTCCAGCCGCAGCCCCAGCTCGGCGACGGTGCGGTCGCGGAACTCGATCACCTCGTGGAAGTTGTGCCCGGTGTCGACGTGCATGATCGGGAACGGGACCGGCGCCGGCGCGAACGCCTTGCGCGCCAGGTGCAGCATCAGGACCGAGTCCTTGCCCCCCGAGAACAGCATCACGGGGTGCTCGAATTCAGCCACCACTTCGCGGATGATGTGGATCGACTCGGCCTCGAGGGTGTCGAGGTCCGACAGCTCGATGGCGGCCGGGCGCACTGAGGTGATCTCCTCCATCAGCGGTGAGTCAAGACCGGGAGGGCGCGCCCCGGGGCGCTAGTTGATTCCGCACTCGGTCTTTGCCACGCCCGCCCAGCGACCGTCGCGCGGCGAGCCGCCCGGGCCGACCGGCTGGGTGCAATGGGTGCAGCCGATCGACGGGTAGCCCTGGTCGTGGAGCGGGTTGTAAGGAAGGTGGTGCTCACGGATGTAGTTCCAGACGTCGCGCTCGGACCAGTCCGCAATCGGGTTCAGCTTCCAGAGGTTGAATTTCTTGTCCCAGCCGAGCTTCGGCGTTTTGGAACGGCTACTGGAATCTCCGCGGCGGACGCCAGCGACCCAGCAGTCTACGGAAGAAAGGGCGCGCCGCATCGGCTCGACCTTGCGCAGGCCGCAGCATGAATCCGGGTCGCTCTTCCAGAGCTCGTCGCCGTACTCGGCGGCCTGCTCCTCGAGCGTCAGGTTGTGGAAGCGGTCGAACTCGATCCCGAGTGTCTCGGCCAGCTGGTCGCGGGTCTCGTAGGTCTCTTTGAAGAGGACGTCGGTGTCGAGGTAGAAGAAGCGCGCCTCGGGGTTGACCTGGCTCGCCATGTGGGCGGTAACCGAGCTGGTTTTCTGAAACGAGCAGGCGATGTAGTGCTCGGCCCCGAAGGTTTCGAACATCCACTCCAGCGCCTCCTGGGCGCTGCGATCCTCGAGTTCGGCGGCAACCGTCTCGTGGTCGGTGATTGTCGGCACGGTGCCGGAGAGGGTGATGGGCGGTGGCTTCATGGCTTTGGCACGCCTAGATGGCGCACTCCCCCTCGCCGCGCTCGACTTTGTATGGGCTGGAGCGATTCCAGTCGATGAACTGCTGCATCGTCTCGAGGCTGAACTCGGCCGGCATCGTCAGCTCCTTGACGACCGCTTCGAAGCTCTCGGCCCCGGTCCGCTCGGCGAAGGCGTTGAACTCCTCGCCCTCGGTGCGCTCGGACTCGTACAGCTTGATCCAGCGCTCGACCGCCTCGGGGACTCGTTTGGCGGGAAGGCGCGACTTCAGCCGCTTGCCGAAGATCACCTCGCCGCCCTCGAAGTTGCCGCCGATGTGCGGGATGTAGGCGGGCATCTGGCGGTCGCCGACTTTCAGCGAGGCACCGTAGAAGCCGATGTTGGCGATGTGGTGCTGGCTGCAGCCGTTCGGGCAGCCGCTCATCTTGATGTGGATCTTCTTGGTCAGCGAGTCGGAGATCTGCATCGACTCGACCCGCTCCTTGACCGCCCGGTTGAGGCCCATCGAGCTGGCGATCCCGAGTTTGCAGCTGTCGGTTCCGGGGCAGCTGACGACGTCGGTGATCTCACGGGCACCGGCCTCGGCGAGGCCGAGATCGGCCAGCTTCTGCCAGACGTCGTAGAGCGACTCGTCGCGAACCCAGCGCAGGACGAAGTTCTGCTGCACGGTGCTGCGGGCGTAGCCGCCGGTGTGCTCGCGCATGATCGCTGCCAGGCCACGGAACTGCTCCGGGGTGAGGTCGCCGCGGGTGATCTTCACCTCGACGGTGGAGAAGCCCTCCTGGCGCTGAGCCTGGACGTTGCCCTCGAGGAAGCGCTCGAACTCGGTGCGGTCGCCGTTGGGGGACGCGGGCTGCGGGGGCCTCGCGGGGGCCTTGGCCTGCTCGTCGTCGTCGTAGCGCAGGCGCTCGACGTCGAATTCGCGCTCGGCCACCCAGTCGCCCTTCAGCTCCTCCTCGACCTGGTCGCGGAAGGCGTCGATCCCGATCTTGTCGACCAGGACCTTGATCCGGGCACGGGCGCGGTTGACGCGCAGCCAGTCCTGGCGGTCGAAGATGCGCAGAACCGCCTCGGTGACCTTCATGTAGTCGCCGTTGTCGGCCTCGACGAAGTCGTAGAGGGTCGGCGCGACGCGGGCCATGATCGAGGTGCCGCCGCCGACCCGGATCTCGAAGCCCTTGACGCCGTCCCTTTCGCGGGCCAGGAAGGCGACGTCGTGGATGCCGCTGATCGCCCGGTCCTCGTCGGAGCCGGTGAAGGAGGTCTTGATCTTGCGCGGCATCAGCTGCGTCGTCGGGTGGCGGACGAAGTAGCGGATGTAGGCGCCGGCGTAGGGGGTCGGGTCGAAGGCCTCGTCGGCCGCGACGCCGGCCCAGGGGTCGCCGGTGACGTTGCGCATCGTGTTGCCGCAACCCTCGCGGGAGGAAAGGCCGGTGCTGGAGATCTCGCGGATCAGCGACTCCATGTCGCGCAGCGGCACGTGGTGGATCTGGATGTTCTGGCGGGTGGTGATGTGCCCCTTGTTCAGCGGGGCGTATTTCTCCACCACGTCCGCGAAGGACTCCATCTGCTCGGGGGTTACGCCGCCGAAGGGGAGCTTGACCCGGACCATCTGCACGTCGGGCTGGCGCTGGCCGTAGACGCCCTGTTTGAGCCGGAAGCCGATGAACTCGTTTTCCGGCAGGCGCTCGGCGAGGAACTCCTCGGCTTCGTTGTCGAAGTCGTCGAACTCCCGCTCGATGATCGGGATGATGTGCCCGGGGACGTTCTCGTAGGACTCGGGGTTGTCGAGCGTGCCGACCCGGCCCTTGCCCCGCTGCTCCTTGTTTTCGGTTACCGCAAGCTCCATGGGAGCAAAATAGCAAAACCTGACAGGGATTCAGGTATTTACTTCTGAACGGCGCGCTTTCGTGCCTGCAGGACGGCTGCGGCTTCGCCCGACTCGGCCACGTAGCCGTCGTCTGGGGCGAGCGGCAGGCCGGCCTCGGACCAGCCGACGATCCCCTCGCTCAGCTTCGAGGCGTCGTAGCCGGCTTCGGCCAGGGCCGCCGCCGCCATCGTCGAGCGGTTGCCGCCGCGGCAGTAGAGGAGCACCGGGCGCTCCTTGTCGATCTCGCCGGCGCGCTCGGCCAGCTCGGCGAGCGGCAGATGGGTGGCGCCCGCGATCCGCCCCGCCTCCCACTCGTGCTCGGCGCGAACGTCGACCAGCTGCGCGCCCTCGTCGATCAGCTTCTGGGCCTCGTCGCGCGAGACCTCTTTCCCCTCTTCGCCCATCAGTCGATGTCCGTTCCCTCGATCAAGAACGCGACCCGCACGTGGGCGCGGTACTCGTCGAGGTTCTCGCCGCGGATCCCGGTCGAGACGATGTCGACGGCACGGATGTTGCGGAGGGTGCCCTCCGCCTGGCTCAACGCCTGTTTGGCGGCGTCGTCGGTCGACGTCTTCGAACTTCCGACCAGCTCGATGATTTTCACGACTGCCATCTCGCTCCTCTTTCTGAGTCCTGCACGGTTTCCTTGGCACCGACTCCCTCGATCAGCGCCGCCCGCTGCCACTGGTTGACCGGCGGGATCGTCTCCCCAGCGCTCGCGCCGACCTCAGCCTCGAACCACGCGATCGCCGCCGCGATGGCGGCTGCCTCGTCTCCATTCGCGGTCTTGCGGGCCACCGGACAAGCCTAGTTCAAGAGGCCGGGGGCGTCAGCCGTTGAGGCCCGGGACGGGGATCCCGTATTTGACGATCGCGCACTTGAAGGGGGCCGGGTCGAAGGAGTCCATCAGGGCGCGGCCACTGGATTTGCCGCGCACCGGCTGGCCTTTCTTCGGCAGCGCCCCGGGGGAGCACTGGATCGATTCGTCGCGGACGCCGTCGCGGGCGTCGATCACGTCGTCGCCGCCGTTGCCGAGGAAGACGTCTTCGCCGGGCTGCCCGAGCATGCTGTTGGCGCGGCCGTCGCCGATCAGCACGTCGTTGTCGAAGGAGCCCTCCATGTCCTCGTTGGTGGGCGAGAGGTGGACTTTGTCGCAGCCTTTGATCGTGTCGATATAGGCGACCCGGCGGGGGAAGGAGATGATCAGCAGGCCGGGGTGCGCCTGGGTCTCGGCGAAGGAGGCATCGTCGCGGCCGGGGCCGCCGACCAGAGCGCCGCCGGCGCAACCGCCGCCGGCCGCCAGCAGGTCGCCGTTGCCTTCGCCGTAGAGGTAGGTCGGGCCAGGTAGGCCGCCCACCAGGCCGTCGGCGCCGTCGCCGCCGTAGAGACGGTCGCTGCCGGGGCCGGCCTCGATCAGGTCGTCCTCGGGCCCGGCTTCGATGACGTCGTTGCCGAAGCCGCCGGCGAAGCGGACACTGCCCACCGCCAGCAGCGAGCCGATGACCCGCAGCTCGTCGTTGCCGGGGCCGAGGTCGGCCATCAGCCAGCGGCCGGGGCCGGCGGCGGGGCAGAAGACCCGGTTGGCGATGTGGCGCGGGCGGCTGCAGCCGGGGCCGATCGCCAGGCCCTCCGCCGCCGTCACCGCGAAGGTGTTCGTCGCCTCGTCGAAGGCGACCTCGAACTCGTCGGGGCCGTCGCCGCCGACGATCTCCAGGCCGGCGCCGCCGCCCGGGGTCGGGTCGAGCTGGATGTAGGCAGAGCCCTTCGGCGGCCTTTCCTTGCCGCAGGAGACGGTGCCGCCCTTGGCGCCCTGGCAGCCGTCGACGCCCTGGCCGCCGTCGAGGGTGTCGGGGCCGCCAGCGCCGAGGAGCTGGTCGTCGCCGGGGCCGCCGTCGATGACGTTGCCCTGCTTGTTGCCGATCAGCGTGTCGCGGAAGGCCGACCCTTCGATGCTCTCGAAGCCGAAGACCTTGTCGTGGCCGTCGCCGAGCGCCCGGTGGCGGCTGAGCGAGACCCAGACGCCGGCGCCCCTGCCGCCGGCGACGTCGGTCGCGAAGGAGACGATGTCGCCCTTGCCGGCGCCGCCGGACATGCGGTCCCAGCCGTAGTCGCCGTGGACCAGGTCTTCGTTGCCGGGGCCGCCGTTGACGATGTCGATGCCGAGGTCGCCGGCCGCCTCGTCGCCGGCTCCGGAGCCGCCCAGGACCTTGTCGTCGCCGAGGTCGCCGATCGCCCTGTCGGCATCGCCGGCGCCGCCGTCGACCTCGTCGTTGCCGCGGCCGCCGTGGATCAGGTCCGAGCCCGGCCCGCCGCAGAGCAGGTCGTTGCCGAGGCTGCCGGTGATCGTGTCGTCGCCCTTTCCGCCCCAGATGACGTCGCGGTCCGGCGTGCCCTGGATCACGTCGCTGCCGTCGGTCCCGACGATCTTCGCCTGGCGCCCGTGGCAGATCGGCGTTTCGATCGTCGTGTTGCTGCTCGCCGCGACCGCGCTCACCGCAAACGCGGCGAGCGCCAGCAGCGCAAGAGCAAGGACCCCCCTGAACAAGCTCATGTGGCTGGATCGTATGTCAGGCGCTGCGGATCAGCTTCTTGTTGACGAACTCGTCGGCGCCGTAGCGGCCGAGCTCGCGGCCGAAGCCCGAGCGCTTGAACCCCCCGAAGGGAAGCTCGGGGCTGTCGGCACCAACCAGGTTCACGTAGACCATCCCGGCTTCGATCCTGTCGGCGACCCGGCTGGCCTGGTCCTCGTCATTAGTCATCAGGTAGGAGCCGAGCCCGAAGGGCGTTTGGTTGGCGAGATCGACCGCCTCGTCCTCGGAGCCGACCCGGTAGACCTGCGCAACCGGCCCGAAGAACTCTTCCTGGGAGGCCTCGCCGCCGGGCGCGATCCCGGTGAGGATCGTCGGTTCGAAGAAGTTGCCGTCGCGCTTGCCGCCGATGACGACCTCGGCGCCGTTGTCGATCGCCCGCTTGACCTGGTCCTCGAGCCGCTCCGCCGCGGTCTGCGAGGAGAGGGGGCCGACCTCGGTGTCCTCGGCGGTCGGGTCGCCCGGCTTCGACGCGGCGAACTTCTCGCGGAACTTCTCGAGGAAGTCGTCATAGAGATCGTCGGCGACGATGAAGCGCTTGGCCGCGTTGCAGGACTGGCCGGTGTTGTCGAGCCGCGCTTCCGCCGCCGCCTGCACAGCGCCGTCGAGGTCGTCGGTGCCGAGCAGGATGAAAGGGTCCGAGCCGCCCATCTCGAGCACGACCTTCTTCAGGTTGCGGCCGGCGATCTCGGCGACAGCGGCGCCCGCGCGCTCGGAGCCGGTGACCGAGACACCGTGCAGGCGGGGGTCGGCGATCACCCACTCGATCTGCTCGTTGCCGGCGTAGATGTTCTCGTAGGCCCCCTCGGGAAACCCGGCGTCGTCGAATATCTGCTGCATCGCCTCGGCCGATTCCGGGCACTGCGGCGCGTGCTTGAGCAGGATCGTGTTGCCGATCACCAGATTCGGCCCGGCGAAGCGAGCCACCTGGTAGTAGGGGAAGTTCCAGGGCATGATCCCGAGCAGTGCCCCGAAGGGGCTGCGGCGGATCACCGCCGTGCCCTCGCCACCGAGCAGCTCGATCGGCTCGTCGGCCATTAGATCCTCGGCGTTGTCGGCATAGAAGGCGTAGATTTCGGCCGCGAAGTCGACCTCCATCAACGCCTGCTCGATCGGCTTGCCCATCTCGCGGACGATGATCTCGGCCAGCTGCCGGCGGCGCTCGGAGTGCAGCTCGCCGACCTTGCGCACGAGCGCGGCGCGCTCCGCCACGGTGGAGGAGCTCGCCCAGGTGCGAGACGCGTCGTCGGCGCGGCCGATCGCGGCGCGGAGCTCGTCGTCGCTGATCTGCGGGTACTCCTTGACCGTCTCGCCGGTGGCTGGGTTGACTACCGCGTAAGTGCTCATTCGGTTCTCCCGGTGGATGCTGGTTTCAAGGACCGTTCAAGGTCGAGCGCCTCCTCGACCGGCACGTATTCCATCCCTACCCCCTCCGCCACCGCCGGATGCGTGACCTGGCCGGCGGCGACGTTGACGCCGGGCCGCAGGCCGGGGTCGCGCCGGATCGCCTCCGCGACGCCGTGGTCGGCGAGGGCGATCGCGTAGGGCAGCGTCGCGTTGGTGAGGGCGTGGGTGGAGGTGATCGGGACCGCGCCGGGCATGTTGGTGACGCAGTAGTGGATGATCCCGTCGACCTCGAAGGTGGGCTCGCGATGGGTGGTCGGGCGCGAGGTCTCGAAGCAGCCGCCCTGGTCGATCGCGACGTCGACCAGGACCGAGCCGGGCTTCATCAGCGCCAGCTGCTCGTGGCGCACGACGAAGGGCGCGCGGGCGCCGTGGACGAGGACGGCGCCGATCACCAGGTCGGCGCGCGGCAGCATCTCCTCGACCGCGAGGGTGGTCGAGTAGACGGTCGAGCAGCGGCCGCCGAAGGTGACGTCGAGCTCCCGCAGGCGGTCGATCGAGCGGTCGAAGACGAAGACGTCGGCCTCCATCCCGATCGCGATGAAGGCAGCGTTCATGCCGACCACGCCGCCGCCGATCACCATCACGTTGGCGGCGGCGACGCCGGGCACGCCGCCGAGCAGGATGCCGCGGCCGCCGAGCGGCTTCTCCAGCATGAAGGCGCCGGCCTGGGTGGCGATCTTGCCGGCGATCTCGCTCATCGGCGCCAGCAGCGGCAGCCGGCCGCGGGGGTCCTCGACCGTCTCGTAGGCGATGCAGGTGGCGCCGGAGCCACAGAGGCCACTGGTCTGCTCGGGGTCCGGCGCCAAGTGCAGGTAGGTGAAGAGCAGCTGCCCGGGCCGCAGCATCTCGATCTCCGGCGGCTGCAGCTCCTTGACGTGGAGGATCATCTCCGCCCACCCGAAGACGGTCGCGGCGTCGGCGGCGATCTCGGCGCCCTGCGCCTCGAACTCCTCGTCGGCGATCGCGCTGCCGAGGCCGGCGCCGGCCTCGATCAGCACCTCGTGGCCGTGCTCGGACATTTCCCGCACGCCCGCCGGGGTCAGCGCAACCCGGTACTCGTCGACCTTGATCTCCGCCGGCACGCCGATCTTCATGCGGCCAGCTCCCTTGCCCGCAACGCCAGCCAGAACTCGATCCGGTCGTGGGCGCGGGAGAGGTCGCGCCCGGTCAGCTCCTCGACCTTGCGCATCCGGTAGCGCAGCGTGTGGCGGTGGCAGTAGACCTCGCGGGCGGCTTTCTCCCACTGGCCGTTCTGCTCGATGAAGGCCTCGAGCGAGCGCAGCAGCTCGCCGCCGTACTCGGCGTCGCCCTGCTCGATCGGGCCGAGGACGCTGTCGCAGTAGAGGCTCAGCGCCTCGTCGTCCTGAATCGAGAGCAGCAGCGTGAAGGCGCCGAGGTCGCGCCAGGAGGCGACCTCGGGGGCGCTGCCGTTGTTGAAGGCGGTCGCCTCGAGCGCGCAGCGGGCCTCGTGGAAGGAGTGGCGCAGGCGCTCCGGCAGGGCGGGACGGCTGGCGGCGGCGCGGACCGTGCCGCGTTCTGGGCCGAGCGCCCTGCGGGCGTCGGTGGCGACGGCGATCGGGTCGCGGTCGGCGGCGTCGACGACCGCGCAGAGCAGCTCGCGGCCGCCGACCGAGTGCGGCGCGACCACGGCGGGACAAGCGTCGGCGGCAAGGGCGCGTTCGAGCGCGCCGACCGCCGCGGCGGGGTGCTCGAGCGCGAAGACGAGCACCGCCGCTTCGTCGCCGATCCCGAACGGCTCCAGCCGGCGGCGCAGCTCGGTCGCCTCCATGCGCCCGCCCAGGGCGCCGGCGAGCACGTCGCCGGCGAGACGGCGCTCGGTCTCGCGGGCGACCCGGCGGCGCATCAGCTCGAGGGCGACGACGGCGACCGCCTGCTGCAGGATCAGCCGCTCGAAATCACCGAGGCCGCCGGAGTCGCGGACGATCACCACCCAGGCCTGGGGCGGGCCGCCGCCAGGCGAGATCACCGGGTGGGCCAGGGCGCGGCCGGCGACCGAGGGATGGGAGGGGACGAAGGGGTGGCCGTCGGCGACGTGGCCGAGCGCCTCCTTGCGGATCGCGCCGATCGCGTCGGCGGAGAGCTGGCGGCGGAAGCCGCGCCCGGCCAGGCGCTCGCCGCGGCCGTCGAGGACGGCGACGGTGCCGCCGACGGCGGAGGCGATCGTCGCCGCTATTTCCTCCAGGCCGCGCTCCTCCAGGACCAGGCGCTCGAGTCGGCGCTGCACGGCGATGCCCCGCTGCAGCACCTCGTACTGCTCGTTGACGAGGCGAGCGAAGGCCTTCTCGGTGATCGCTATGAACGGCGTCGAGTAGGGCACCTCGAAGAGCGGGAAGTCCCGCTTCTCGGCCTCGTCGACCAGCGCTTTCGGCAGTTTGCGGTGGCTGAAGCCGGTGCCGAAGCCGAGCCCGGCGAGGTTGCTGTCGGCGAGCAGGCGGACGAAGGAGCGCTGTTTGGCGGCGCTGTCGAGCGGGATGCCGGTGCTCAGCATCAGCTCGCCGCCGGAGAGCCACGGGGTCGGGTCCTCGAGCTCTGAGATGTGGACCCAGCGCACCGGCGCCGCGGCCGCGTCCGCGCCGGCCGCCAGCTCTAGGTCGAGCTCGTCGAGCAGGCTCTGGACGGTGAGCACGTTGCCCCTTATCGTCGGCGGAGTCGATCAGCTTGCGCAGGCTGGGCGGCTGCCCCACGGACCACCTGGTCCCAGGCCTCGGAAAGAACGCCGTGGAGCACCTCGTGGATCTCCGCGAACTGCTCGCTGTCGGCGATCAGCGGCGGCGCCAGCTGCACGACCGGGTCGCCGCGATCGTCGGCGCGGCAGATCAGCCCGCGTTTGTAGAGCTCGCCGGAGAGGAAGCCGCGCAGCAGCCGCTCGGACTCCTCGTCGTCGAAGCTCTCTTTCGTCCCCTTGTCTTTGACCAGCTCGATCGCGTGGAAGTAGCCGGCGCCGCGCACGTCGCCGACGATCGGCAGCTCGCGCAGGCTCTCCAGCATCTGCCGGAACTCGCCCTCCTTGGCGAGCACGTGGCCGCAGAGGTCCTCGCGCTCGAAGACGTCGAGGTTGGCCATCGCGATCGCCGCGGCGATCGGGTGGCCGGCGAAGGTGAAGCCGTGGGCGAAGGAGGCGTCGCCCTCCATGAACGGCTCGGCGACGCGGTCGGAGGCGATCATCGCCCCCATCGGCGCGTAGGCCGAGGTCAGCCCCTTGGCGACGGTGATGACGTCCGGCGTGTAGCCGAAGCGTTCGCAGCCGAAGTAGTGCCCCAGGCGGCCCCAGGCGCAGATCACCTCGTCGGAGATCATCAGGACGTCGTGGCGGTCGCAGATCTCGCGCACCCGCTGGAAGTAGCCGTCCGGGGGGACGAAGCAACCGCCGGCGTTCTGGACCGGCTCGAGGATCACCGCGGCGACCGTCTCGGGCCCCTCGAAGACGATCCGCTCCTCGATCGCGTCGGCGGCCCAGAGCGGGTCGCGATCCTCGGGCCAGCGGTAGACGTTGGTGTTGGGGACGTGGCAGCCGCCCGGCGCCAGCGGCTCGAACTGGCTGCGCAGCTCGGTGATGCCGGTGGCCGAGAGCGCTCCCAGCGAGGTGCCGTGGTAGGCGACCTCGCGGGCGATCGTCTTGTGCTTCTGCCCTTTGCCGTGGATGCGGTGGAAGTTGCGGGCCAGCTTCAGCGCCGACTCGACCGCCTCCGAGCCGCCGGAGGTGAAGAAGACGCGGTTGAGGTCGCCGGGAGCGAGCGAGGCGATCCGCGCCGCCAGCTCGATCGCGCGCGGGTGGGCGTAGCTCCAGAGCGTGTAGAAGTCGAGCTCTTCGATCTGGCGGGCGGCGGCCTCGCCAAACTCGGTGCGGCCGTGGCCGGCGTTGACGCAGAAGAGGCCGGAGAGGCCGTCGAGATAGCGGTTGCCGTGCTCGTCGTAGACGTAACAGCCCTCGGCGCGGACGATGATCGGGACCTCGTGGTCGGACCCGTAGGAACCCATCCGGGAGAAGTGCATCCAGAGATGTCGCTGGGCCAGCTGCTGAAGTCCGGTGTCGACTACCTGCGGCGTGGCCATCCGATCTCCTCTCGCGCTACGACGATATGGATAACGCTAGCCCTCGAATGGCGCAAACGCAAGTGGTCATTGGGTCAAGTCCGGGAGAGCCGCTTGTACAGAAAGGACAAGCCTTGACTGTGCATTTGGGACATTCGTTACTTGCTTCTTGGTCCGCCTGGGCTTACCGTCGTGAGGATGGACGCCGCTACTCCGAGCACCGGCGACAAGGGGCTGACGCCAGCGAACGGGAACACCTCGAGCGTCGAACTGAAGGGCGTCAGCAAGCGCTTCGACGACCTGCTGGCGGTGGACGACCTCAGCCTCGAGCTGGCAGGCGGAGAGTTCTTCACCCTGCTCGGGCCCAGCGGCTGCGGCAAGACGACGACGCTGCGGATGATCGCCGGCTTCGAGCAGCCCAGCTCCGGGGAGATCCGGATCGAGGGCGAGGACGTGGCCCGGCTGCCCGCGCACAAGCGGCCGACCAACACGGTCTTCCAGAGCTATGCCCTCTTCCCCCACCTCAGCGTCGAGGCCAACGTCGCCTTCGGGCTAAAGCGCAAGAAGGTCGGCAAGGACGAGATCGCCGAGCGGGTGCGGGCCGAGCTGGAGCGGGTCGGCCTCGCGGCCGAGGCGAAGCGGCGGCCGGCGCAGCTCTCCGGCGGCATGCAGCAACGGGTGGCGCTGGCCCGGGCCCTGGTCAACCTGCCCAAGGTGCTGCTGCTCGACGAGCCGCTCGGCGCCCTCGACCTGAAACTGCGCAAGGGCCTGCAGGTGGAGCTGAAGCGGATCCAGCGCGAGGTCGGGATCACCTTCGTCTACGTCACCCACGACCAGGAGGAGGCGCTGACGATGAGCGACCGGATCGCGGTGATGAACCGCGGCCGGATCGAGCAGATCGGCGTCCCCGAGGACGTCTACGAGCGGCCGAAGACGACCTTCGTCGCCGGCTTCATCGGGGTCTCGAACTTGATGCCGGCGACCGTCGCCGGGCCCGGGCAGGTCCGGCTCGAGAGCGGCCCCGAAGTGCACGGCAACACCGGCGACCTCGCCCCTGGCGAAGGTTGCTATGTGGTCGTTCGGCCGGAGAAGCTGCGGGTGGAGCTGTCGGGGGCGGGCAGCGGCAGCTCGAACGGGGTGCCGCGGATCGAGGGAATCGTCGAGAGCTCGCTCTACCTGGGCACGGCGACGCAGATAGTCGTCCGTTTCGAGGACGGGGTACGGATGACCGTGCTCGTGCCCAACGCGAGCGAGAACGAGCGGCAACGACTGCCGGGAGGCGGCGCGCAGGTGGAGCTGAGTTGGGACCCGGAGCACATGCACCTGGTCCGCGAATCGATTGAGCCAACCCACGAGGGGGAGATGAGATGAAAGCCAGCGGAGCGCGAACGAGACGAGTGCCGCCGATCGCTGCCTTGATGGCCGCCCTTGCCCTTGCCCTGGGCCTCGCCGCCTGCGGCGACGACACGGTCGGGGGCGGCGGCAACAGCGCCGAGGTGACGACCGCCGAAGGCGGTCCGGTGACCGGCAAGCTGACGATCTCCAACTGGCCCGGCTACATGGAACCCGGCCCGAACAACACCGTCGCCAAATTCGAAGACAAAACCGGCGTCAGCGTCGACTACATCGAAGACGTCAACGAAAACGAAGCGTTCTTCGGCAAGATGCAGCCGCTGCTCGAAGAGGGCGAATCGGGCGGGCGCAGCATCTTCGTCGTCACCGACTGGATGGCGAAACAGATGTACGACCTCGGCTTCCTGCAGGAGATCGACCACGCCGACCTGCCGACCGTGTTCGAAAACATCAGGCCGCAGCTGGAGGATCCGGCCTTCGACCCGGGCCGCAAGTTCTCGGTCCCCTGGGTGAGCGGCATGGGTGGGCTCTGGGTCGACACCGCGAAGGCGCCGGAGATCAAATCGGTCAACGACCTCTTCGACCCCAAATACAAGGGCAAGGTGACGATGCTGGCCGAATTGCGGGAAACCGTGCCACTGGTAATGCTGGCCGAAGGCATCGATCCGGTCGAGGCGACCAACGAGGACTGGCTGAACGCGATCGAACGGATCAAGAAAGCGGCCGACTCGGGGCAGATCCGGCGCTTCACCGGCAACGACTACACCGAGGACCTGACCGCGGGCAACATCGTCGCCGCGATCGGCTGGTCCGGCGACGCCTCGATCGTCGAAAACGACAACGCCGAATGGCGGATGCCGACCGAGGGCTGCTCGCTGTGGTCGGACAACATGGTGATCCCGGTCGGGGCGCCGAACGTGGGCGCCGCCTTCGGCTGGATGGACTTCGTCTACCAGCCGGAGATCAACGCCCCCCTGGCCGAATACATCACCTACATCCCCCCGGTCGAAGGGGTGCAGGACCTGGTCGAGCCGGCGCTGGCCAAAGACCCGCTGGTCTTCCCCAGTCCCGAGTTCACTCGCAAGTGCACCGACCAGGACTCGCCGCCGGAAATCGAACCGGTCAACGAAGCCTGGCAGGCAGTGATCACCGGGTGATGAGATGAGGCTGCGGCAGCGCCTGGTCCCGTACTGGCTCTTGGGGCCGGGCCTGCTCTGGCTGATCGTCTTCTTCGTCGTGCCCATGTACTTCATGGGCGAACTGGCGCTGCGCACGGGGTCGCTGACCACCGGCTACACCTTCGACTGGGCCTGGTCGAACTTCCCCGACTCCCTCTCCGGCCACACCGAGCAGATCCTCCGCTCCCTCTACTACGCCGGCGCGGCGACGATCCTCGCCCTGCTGATCGCCTACCCGCTCGCCTACGCGATCGCCTTCCGCGCCGGCCGCTTCAAGGTGCTGCTGCTGTTCGCGGTGATCGCGCCGTTCTTCACCACCTACCTGATCCGGACGATCGCCTGGAAGACGATCCTCAGCGACTCCAGCCCGGTGGTCGACGTGCTGCAGACGCTGGCGCTGGTCCCGCCCGACGGCCGCGTGCTGGCGACCTCGGGGGCGGTGATCGCCGGCCTCACCTACAACTTCCTGCCGTTCATGATCCTGCCGCTCTACGCCAACCTGGAGCGGCTCGACCTGCGCCTGGTCGAGGCGGCGAAGGACCTCTACTCGTCTTCGACCCAGGCCTTCCTCCGGGTGACCCTGCCGCTGACGATGCCGGGGATCGTCGCCGGCGTCCTGCTCACCTTCATCCCCGCCTTCGGCGACTACATCAACGCCCAGATCCTCGGCGGCACCGGCCAGGCGATGATCGGCAACGTGATCCAGTCGCTCTACCTGACCCAGCGCGACTATCCGGAGGCGGCGGCGCTCTCCTTCCTGATGATGGCGCTGATCCTCGCCATCGTCACCGTCTACATCCGCTTCGCCGGCACCGGCGCCTTCATGGGCGACGACGAGGAGGAGGTGGCCTAGGTGTCCGTCCCCGCGCGCGCATGGGCCTGGCTGCGACGCAACGCGCTGCCGATCTATGCCTGCCTCGCGGTCGCCTACATGCTGATCCCGATCGTCGTCATCGCCGTCTTCTCCTTCGGCGCCACCCCCCAGGGCAAACTGACCTTCGCCCTCGACCACGGCTTCACGACCGAGTACTGGAGCAGCGCCTTCTCGCTGCCGGAGCTGAACGAAGCGCTCTTCACCAGCCTGCGCCTGGCGGCGCTCTCGACCGTTATCGCGACCGCGATCGGGACCCTGATGGCGATCGCCCTGGTCCGCCATCGCTTCCACGGCCGGCGGGCGGCGAACCTGCTGATCGTGATCCCGATGGCGACGCCGGAGGTGGTGATCGGCGCCTCGCTGCTCTCGATGTTCATCTACTCCTCGGTCGCGCTCGGCTTCACGACGCTGCTGATCGCCCACGTGATGTTCTCGATCAGCTTCGTCGTCGTCGTCGTGCGCTCGCGGCTGATCGGCTTCGACCGCCATCTCGAGGAGGCCGCCGCCGACCTCGGCGCGACCCCGCTCGCCACCTTCCGCACGGTCACCCTGCCGCTGCTGGCCCCGGGGATCGCCGCCGCCGCCCTGCTCGCCTTCGCCCTCTCGATCGACGACTTCGTGATCTCCAACTTCAACTCCGGCACCACCGTGACCTTCCCCCTCTACGTGTTCGGCGTCGCCCTGCGCGGTGTGCCGATCCAGGTCAACGTCCTGGCGACGATGCTGTTCGTGGTCCTCGCGATCGCCGTCGTCCTGGTGCTGTGGCAACAGCGCCGGGCCGAACGAATGGCCGCAATCCGCCCCGAGCCGGAGCCAGCCCCCGCCCCTACCCGCCCCGCGAGGGCAGCCGCATGAGCGCCGACGGGCCGCAAACGTCCGCGTCGCGGACGGGCGAGGCCCACCGGCCGGCGATTCGTCTCGCCAACTACGTCGGCGGGGAGTGGCGTGGCGCCGCCGGCGTCGAGGCGATCGCGGACGTCGATCCGGCCACCGGGGAGACGGTGGCGATGGTGCCGCTCTCGGGGGCGGCGGAGGTGGACGCGGCGGTCGCGGCCGCCCGGGCGGCGCAGCCCGGCTGGCGCGAGGTGCCGCCGCAGCGGCGTGCCCGGGCAGTGCTGGCGCTGCGCGAGGAGCTGCTGCGACGGCGCCGGGAGCTGACCGCGCTGGTCAGCGCCGACATGGGCAAGACGCTGGCCGACGCCGACGGCGAGGTCGGCCGCGGGCTGGAGTCGGTCGAGTCGGCGGCGGCTATCCCGCACCTGCTGAAGGGCGAGAACCTGGAGGGGGTGGCGGCCGGGGTCGACGTCGAATCGGTGCGCCAGCCGGTCGGGGTGGTCGCCGCGATCACGCCCTTCAACTTCCCGGCGATGATCCCGCTCTGGTTCCTCCCCTACGCGATCGCCTGCGGAAACACTTTTGTTCTCAAGCCTTCGGAGGCCGATCCGCGACCGTCGGCGCTGATCCTCGAAGCGGTCGACGCGGTCGGGGAGATCCCGCCCGGCGTCGTCAACCTCCTCCACGGCGCCCACGACGCCGTCAACGGCCTGCTCGACCATCCCGGGGTCGACGCGATCTCCTTCGTCGGCCAGGCGAGGACGGCACGGATGGTCGCCGAACGGGCCGTCGCCGCCGGCAAGCGAGTGCAGGCGCTGGGCGGGGCCAAGAACTCGCTGGTGCTGATGCCCGACGCCGACCTCGAGCAGGTGACGGCGGCGATCATGGGCTCCGCCTTCGGCGCCGCCGGACAGCGCTGCCTGGCCGGGTCGGTCTGTGTCGTGGTCGGCGACGAGGAGCGGCGGGAGCGGGTGCGCCAGGCGCTCGCCGGTGCCGCCGCGGAGCTGCGGCTGGGCGCTGGCGACGGCGCCGCCACCGACGTCTGCCCGATGGTCTCGGCGGCCGCGCGCGAGCGGGTCGCGACGGCGATAGGCCGGGCCGAGGAGGACGGCGCCGAGCTGCTGCTCGACGGTCGCGGCGACGGTGGCCCGGCCGGCACGATGCTGGCGCCGACGATCGCCGTCGCCGTCGACCACGAGTCCGAGCTCGCCCGCGAGGAGCTCTTCGGGCCGCTGCTGGCGCTGGTCGAGGTGGCCGACCTCGACGCCGCGATCGAGTTCGTCAACGGCTCCCGCTACGGCAACGCGGGCGCGATCTTCACCCGCTCCGGCGCGGCGGTGCGGCAGTACCGCTACGAGGTGGAGGCGGGGATGCTCGGAGTGAACGTTGGCGTCCCTGCCCCGGTCGCCTGGTTCCCCTTCTCGGGCTGGAACGACTCGATGGACGGCGACCTGCATGCGAATGGGGCTGACGCGGTTCGGTTTTACACGCGGCAGAAGGTGATGACTACGCGGTGGTGAGGGGAGGAGGGCCGAGTGCCCCTCTCCTGAAGGCCGTTGCGCAGCTGGGCACTCGGCCCTCCTCCGTCGCCATCGATTAGCGGCCTAGGTGGAAGCCGATCAGCTTCGGGACCTTGGCGAGGGCAGAGCTGACGGGGTGTGGAGCGCGGCCTTCTCCCTCGGCTTGCTCCTTGGCCATGATCCCGGCGTGGATGGCGCTGCCGCCGATCCAGTGGAAGGGCTCGGGGGGGACCCAGGGCGGCGAGGGATCGACGAAGGCGAGCCGCGAGGCTTCGTCGTGGCGGTCCAGCGCGAGCG